>Ga0308166_1000523_pt1 | contig 51263 bp, 75 predicted proteins | sample PhyCR2_2_FD_202137 | JGI IMG/M metagenome (GOLD analysis project Ga0308166, IMG submission 202137) | Phyllosphere microbial communities from UC Gill Tract Community Farm, Albany, California, United States - DLSLCC.R2 | ecosystem: Host-associated > Plants > Phyllosphere > Unclassified | place...
TCAGCAGCAGCGCTTCAACATGACTGATTCGCGCGTACAACTTCGCACGTCCGCTATCAAGCGCCACACCGCGCGAGGATGCGATGCGCCATTTGATCAGCGTGATCATCGGTGCAAGCTCCATCAGCAGGATCAGCAAGAACAGCGTCATCTTCAGATGAAACAGCGGCTGATGCAGGTAATAGCCAGAGCCTTTCTCGTAACCACCAAACGCACGCATTGCTCCGGTGATAAGCAGCGTCAAAGCTGAAAGCCCCCAAAGGTTATCCGCGAGCAGAACGCGCTTGACCTCTCCCGTGCCCGCCGAGAGTTTTCGGAAAGCTGTGCCGCGCGTCAGCGCCGCCCAGAAAGCCAAGGCAAACGCGAATAGATGAATAGCGGCAAGGACCCACTGACTCAGCATCGACGCACTCCCTTATAAAGAGTTGAAAATCGGCCAGTCAGTAGTAGACGAAAAAGCGGGGCCTCGCTTGGAGCTGACGGCGAGACAGATGCCAAACGCCAAAACGCAGGCAAAAAAAATCCCAAGCAGCTGATGGAAGCTTGGGATTTAAAAATGCATAAACCGTGGTGGTGAACGCGGAACGGATGTTACTTAAATTCCCAATATGCAACAAGGCTTTTTCGATAACCGGTTGGAGAAAAATAGCTGTAAGCCTTTGGATATTCAGGTGTTTTCAACAACGAAATGGTAGAAAAACGCACCAAAATGGCGCTTGATCACTTTGCCCAAATAGTAATTAATGGAGAGCTGATCAGAGCGAAGCGGAAATGACTGGGAACAAGCGTTGCGCAAATCGCAGACAACAAAAAAGGGCCCACCTTTCGGTGAGCCCTTCTAGACCGCCCAGCAGAGCGGATTTTGTTTGGTAGGCGCGATTGGACTCGAACCAACGACCCCCACCATGTCAAGGTGACCCCGAAACAAGCGCAACCCATTGATGAATAAGGAAAACACACCCAAATTGACAGAGTCAGAAACTGACGTTACCCGCTATAAGAATCAACAACTTAGCGCTGTATTTTCCTACAGTACTCTGCCCTTCCCCGGCGTTCTGCCGATCAAATCTCCCTCTGCTATTCTGGGTTCTTCCATGGAGGACACCCGATGCCGAACTCAGATCTACTCCCTTCCCTGCTCGCCAAGATCAACGAAAACCAACTTGCCCTTGAAGCCGCCATCATGGAACTCACCCTCTGGGTCGAGCAGCGCGGATCAGCCGATGTCGCCGAAAATGTCCGAAGCTCTCTGGCCGCGCTTGATCGGAATGAAGAATTCATCAAAATGACCTTGGCTGTTTTGACGACGCCCGACTGACAGCTCGTCGCCTCACCCTCGCCCACCCTGCGCGCCTCGATTACTGTATATACAAACAGTATTCAGCAAGGCATGCCCGTGGACCCCCTCTATATAGAAGACACCGACGATTGGCTCGGCAATCCGACCCCGCTCGAAACATGCCGGCACCAGCTGCGGATGTACGAGAACGAATTCGAAGCGCTCACACTCAAGCTTCAGCGAGCGTTGGCGAATATCGAAGGCCTGGTCAGAGACAATGACGCGCTCACGGAAGAGAGAAACTCTCTCAGGGCAAAGCTTCAGCACACCGAAAGCGATTTACTGAGCGAAAGGCGAAGATTCGCCGACGTCGAGCACAGCAGGAACCATCTGTTCAATGAAAACCAGCGCCTGCTCAGGGAGCTTCGCGATAGCGAGGAGGAAGAGTGAGCGCGATCCGGGCTACGGCACATCCTTGAAGAAGACGTGGTGCCCGAGCTTGAGTGTCTGCTTGGCCTTCGCCGTCCAGGCAGGTGCCTTGATGTTGGTGGCGTAATAGTGCGTGGCGCCGCCGGTAGGATCAGGCACCTTGCCATCGATCACTTGGTCAGCAGCAATCCGGCACTGCGCCAGCTCGCGGAAAGGGATCTGCTTCACGCCGATCAGGAACTGATAGTTTGGGTCAGTCTTGTTCCAGCAGCTGAACTGCCACGGCTTTTGGCAGACACCGGCGTAACCTTCACCCCACCAGGACTTTTCCTTTCCATCGAACACGCGGTTGCGGATCGTCCAGGCCACGGCGATCTGTCCGGCTTTTCCTTCGCCGCGGGCCTCGCCCCACAGCGTGCGCGCAAGGATGTCGCGGTCCTTCTCGGTTGCAGTCATGTTTTTTCTCCAGGCAAAAAGAAGCCCGCACGAAGGCGGGCCAAAGGTAGAATGAGGCTGATTTTCAAAACCACAAATATTCCGAACGACGAATCAAGAGCCTATGAGCACGAATCTATCAACTAAAAAAAATCGAACACTTCACCTTGATGGCATTCGAGGTGTAGCAGCATTGTCGGTTGCTCTCTTTCATTTTTTTAGGTCGTTCGATAACTCGCTTATATCTGGAAACCATTTCATAAATCAAACATTCATAAGCGCTTTATGGAACGGGCACTTTGCAGTCTCGCTATTCTTTGTTCTAAGCGGGTATCTTTTTTTTGATAAATTTAAGTCTGAAAGTTTTTTCAATGGCGCAAAGGCATCAGCCAAACGTTTTCTAAGACTAAGCATCCCCATATTATCTATATGCCTTCTAGCATACGTCGTGCATAAAACCGGATTTTTCGGAAATCAAGCGGCGGCAAAGCTAAGTGGATCTGACTGGCTCGCGCGCTGGTACGTATTCGAACCAAGTCTTAGCTTGGCAATTTTTGAATCCCTATGGTTCGACTATGTATCATTCAACCCAAACCGCACATACAATTCAAACTTATGGACTATATCATACGAACTATTTGCCGTAATCGGAGTAATATTCATTGCTATAATTACTAAAAACATCAACAACTTTATTCGAATAGCGATATTAATTTGCTTAGCAGCAGCTTCCTACGGAACGCACTATTTCGAATTCATAATAGGAGCAGTGCTAGCCATAGTGGTTTCAGAAAGAAAATCAAGCACCTCTCTACGAGCATCTATTATAATCCTAGTATTCGCCCTTTCACTATCCGCACTTTTTTTACCGAATGCCATATCTGGTTTTGCTAGCGACTTCTTCTATCCTGTAGGTGCGGCATTGCTAATTATATCTGTTAGTACAAACAGAGCATTGAGACTTGCTTTCTCCAATAGCTTTTTCCTGAAACTTGGCGAGATATCTTTCGGGTTATATCTAACCCACTTCCTGACATTAAACAGCGTGGCATCATCAGTATACATTGCCACAGAGTCCGTTCCCATAACATTTATATGTTATGCAGCATCAACTATTGCGTTGTCGATTTGTTTCACCTATATCGTAGATGAGCCTTGGACAAATACACTAAACCTATTGTTCCGTAAGAAAAAACAGGCGATGAATCAGGATTTAAATATCAAGGTATAATTGCTGGCCAATCCGGATCGAGCGGCCACCCAGCGCGATCCGGCGTCTTGATTAGAGCGCTGCGATATCTCTTCCAAGCTTTCCACTTCGCAAGATTTCCTTCCGTGATATCTCCCACGTCGTAATCATCCTGCAGTGGCTGGATTACATTGTCAGCTTCAGTCATCAGAGAACTCAGTGTGATCCTAGCAGCCGTTTCGATTCGCTGCTCCTCGGCAACCATGAGCAGCCACTTAGGTATTTCCTCAATATAGGTTTCGCCTTCGGCCAACTCCCATCCCTCGTCGATAGCTCTCCAGCCAGTATCCGTAATCGCATAAGGCATGATTTATCGCTCCAGTCCGTAACCGCGCACGCCAATAGAGCTGCCGCCCGTGGCAGCAGCGTTATGCCTGTAGTTGATCGTTTGGACAGAGCTGCACAAAGTGTCAGCCTGATATCGAGTTAAGGGTGGACAGGAAAGTATTTCGATTGTGTTGGCATACCCGATAATGAGAGTGCCTCCACTCGCAGCACCATAAATCATCAATATACACCGTTGCGTTGTTGGTGGAATGAACGATGCACAGCTGACGTTTGTTATCGTTGTGGCGGTTCCGCCCGACAAGGCCAGTAATGTCGTGGCGTCCTCGGTGTAGATCAGCGCGCCGCCGGATAAAATAAATGGCCGTAAGCCGCTCGCGCCGCACCGTACGGCGGCAATGAAGCGCCTGCTGGAGTCACCGGTCTTTGTTCTCGCTGTGCCGAAATAAGGTGCAGATGGAGCAGTTGTCACCAGCTCAATTGCCGCAACTCCAGCAGTTTCGAACAGGTACAGGTAGTACCAGGTGTTGGCTGTTAGCGAAAGGCCGGAAAGCGTCAAAAACGCTGAAACCCTGAGCGCTTTAGTCGAACCCGGAATGTACGCGGTACCAGAGTCGACACTGATAGAGTTCGCAGAATTCCAGATTGGATTCAGGCCGTCGATGTAACCCGGACTAACACCGGCGTTCACTTGAGCCTGAAGTTTTCCAGTAGCGATAAGAATCGAGTCAGTTGAAACAACCGGTGTGCTGCTCGTGAGATCAAGGCCTGTCAGGGTAACTGCGCGGACACCGGAACCGCTCATGTACTTATTGGTCACGCCTTCCGGCAGACCATCTGTGTTCGTCAGGTTGAGCGATGCGCGCACCCCCGGCTGAGTAGGGGTCTGTCCCAGCACGGCCATTACACCGCCGAACTGATTTACCAGCGCTCGAAGCGCATCGGCGGAATCCTTGACGTAGCCTTGCATCGGCGCCAGTGCGTAAGCTCCGGCGGCATTGGTCGCGCCTTGGTAGTTCGGCGAGATCGACATGGCTGTATCGCTCGCAATATTCGTTACCTCGTACCACCCGCCGTCTGGCCCGCGTAAGGCATCACCGACCCGGCTGTTGGCAATGAACGCAGTGCCTGTGCCGATCACGGCATTGGAATTTTGGGTGACAGAAACCGTTCCCGTCTTGTACCAGGGCATGGTGTTCATCCTATAAATGGGTTATGCGGCTTGTTTTGCGAACACTGCCGGCAGGAAGAAAGCGAAGGGGTTCGATGCCGCAATGGTGATGGCGTAGAGCGTGTTGTTTGGGAAATCCCACCAGCAATAAAGATCGCGAGGGATACCGCTTCCGGAAGTCATCGGCATGCCGAATGTGTTGAGCAACATGTACTCGTTCTCAGGGAAGTTGAACGGAACGCTATAGAAGATCCGCGTCAGGCCCTGAGGGGTGGTGTCGTAGCGAACATACGTCCAGTTCTGAAACGCGCGGGTAAACGTTGCGTTCGGCGTGCCGGAGTCAAACAGCAGCTTCGCGGCGCCATCCCACAAGCGCATCCCGTATTGAGCGACAGGCTGGGCACCAAAGGCGGCAACGAAATAACGCCCATTCAGGCCGGCAACACTGGCGTCGTACGCCCTGACATAAAAACCAGTCCAGTTACCCGCAGATCCGAGAAGACTCATGCGGCAAAGGCCCGCCACCCCGTTGATGGTGTCCGGTCGCACGAACACGAGCGGAGGCTCTTGCGAGGTGACGGGGCGTGCAAACGTGGTAACCGAGCCAAGCCCAGACTCTTGGTTTGGTGCATATCGCCCTGAAGCAATGACCATCAGCCGTGCAAACTCTGAATCCAAAGTGACGACGTTATTGTTGTTTGTGAACTGAACGCCGTAGCTCATCAGCTCCACCTCATTACTATCAAGCGCATGGTTCCGGAAGACGTGGTACTCGCCGCGTACGTCCGGGTGTAGTTGTAGACGCGGACGACTCCGTCGAGCATCTCGGTTTCGAATTGCATTTGGTTCTGCGAATAGGTACCGATCGGGATCACGATTGCGGTTCCGTTGCCAGGGCCTACGCCGGGAACGGCGAAATCCTGCGTTCCTTTGCTGGCTCCAAGCGCGAACGTCACCTGCACCGAAAGCACGACGCGTATCGTGAATGAGTTCTCATCCAGCTGGAGCGCCCCATCGGCACCCCATATTCTTATGCCGAAGCTCATGCGTTCAGATTCCCCCACTGATAGCGCTTCACGCCGTTCTCATCGAACACCTTGCCGCCGTTGTTGTTGATGACCTGGCGAGCGCCGCCGCCCAGCGGGCTGTTCAGCTCGAAGTTACCAGCCTTATCGATGCGCCATCCCTGCACACCGGCGATGTAGTTGTCCGACTGGATGAAGAAGCCAATCTTGGCGTTTCCGATCGATGCGTCCTGAATGAACGCCGAGTTCATGAACACCTGCCCGCCCTGCACCGCAAACGGAACCGCGATGGCGCCGCCGGCAATGGTGTTGACGATGGCGAAGCGGTCTGCGCTCACCAGGAACTGGCTCTGCAAGCCGGCGCCGGTGTTTTCGATACCGAGGCCGATGCCGGCCGCGACATACTGCCCATTCGCCGTGACCTGCATTTTTACCGACCACATCGTCGAGAGCTTTCCGCTTGTGTCGGCAAAGGCTGTCGAGGTTTCTTGAATGGCCGCACTGTTTTCACCGACCTTCACGTTTACCTGGGTGATTGCCTGCGCCGTGGCTTCCTTGTCAGTAGCAACCGTTTTGCGGAGATCAATGACATTCGCCTCGTTCTCTCCGACTGCCGCTGTCAGCGTCTCGGTTTTCTGTGCAAGGGCAAGATTTTGCGAAGCCCTCACCTTCTCTTCCTCGGCGACGGCCGCAGTGCTTGACCAACCTTTAAGAGCATCCGCCAGCTCACCCTCACCATCGTCGTCTCGGTAGGAAGCCCGCAGCGCCTGAAACGCCGTTGCTTGCGCGGTGAGGACACCGTCCAGTTCGGTAATCTCGGCAGTGTTGGTCGCCACCTGCTGGGCGAGGCCGTTCGCAGTCTCAACGGTCTGACCAACGTCAAGCCAGTAGAGCGGGTTAGGCGGTGGCATGTTGAGCGGCACCGGGCCGGTGGCCTGATAGATCCGCTTGCCCTGCACCACCAGTTCGTACTCTTCGTAGGTAGCTTCCGGGTCGTAGCCTTTCAGGCCGTCGAGCGCATCGATCTGCGCCTGCAAGCCTGGGATCTTATCGATCTCGTCTCGCAGGTCCTGACCAAGCTCCGTCTCCGTGATTTGTCCGGCGATCATTTCCAGAATGGCGGCGGCATCCGAACTGGATTGACCCTGCACGCCAAGCCCGATCGGATACCACGGACCTATGTTGCCGATCTTGTCGACGATGCGCCCCCAGAAATAGAAGGTCGCACCCGCGCGCAGGCCGAGCATTGAGAAATCACTCTGCGGATAGGCCAGGTCTGTCAGCTTGGCTGCCGCTTCCAGTGAGGTCGTCGGCCCGTACCAGATCTCAGTGCGCTGGCTGTCCTCGGCGCCAGAAGGGAAACCCCACTTGAGGTAAATGCCGAACAGCAGCGGAGTCGCGGTGAGGAACGCCAGTGCTGGCGGCAACCCCTGCTTACCGCTGAGGTTGGTCAGGATTGAGTTGCGCCACGGCGACGTGATGTCGAAGGCGCTCACCGCGCGCACCCGCGCCACGTAGGCGCCGGCGTAGATGCCGACCACGTCCACGTTGGTCATCCCAGTGCGCTGCAGCTTGATCCAGTTGCCGCTGTCCTTGCGCCACTCGATGTCATAGCCCACCGCGCCATCCACGGCAGGCCACGTGATCGTCATGGTGGCCACGGCCAGCCCCTGTACGACCGATGAAGTCGACGACAGCGAAACACTCGCCGGCGCCGGAACGACGGTGATCGGGATCACGCTGATCGGGCGCTCTTCCAGGCGTGCGCCGGTGTCGATGAAAGCAAACTTGCTCGGCTCGAACTGAAGCGCGCTGATTTCGTAATCGCCCTCGGTGGTGCGCTTGGTGCGCAGCACGCGATACAGCGGGATTGCCAAGTCATCGGCGTCGAGCGCCCATTGCAACTGCGCAACCGGCGGTTCGCTATAAGCGACGGTGACGGTCACGGCGCGGCCGTTGACGCTCTGCACGGTCCGACCTTCGGCGCGGCCGCCCGGGAGGTTGATGATCAGCCGGTCGCCGGCCTTGGCCTGGGTGTCGCGATCAAGCCTGATAACCCGACCCGCCACCGCCGAGATACGGCCGCCCACTTCACGACCAGCAAGCAGCGAATCCGCCACTGGGATGATATGGCCCGGCAGTGGGATCACGCCTTCCATACCGGTCTTGAACGAGACGGTGCGGTCTTGGTTGTTGCTGAGGATCGCCCACTTGCCACGGCGCTGGGCCTCAGACGCGCGGGTGCAGCCAATGGCGCTAAGTTCGGTCGGCCGATCGCCGTAACGGCGCTGCAGATCCAGGTCTGCGAACGGAATGACATCGGTATCGTAGTTGTTCGCTGGGTTGTCGTAGCTGACCAGCGCCCGGGTGTAACGGGTCTTCGCGGAGGCGCTGCCATAGGAGAACTTGCCGTCGATCACGTTCGACCGCGTGAACACATAGTCGAAGTCCTGCGCGCGCGGCATATCCGCCTGCATCACCAACTGGCCCTGCGCCCAGTACGTCATGCCCCGGTAAATCGCCGAGATATCGCGCAGCAGCGACCAGGCATCAGCCTTGCCCTGCAGGTTCATGTCGCAGAGAAAGCGCGGTTCCTGGCCGCCCAGCCCGTTCGGCACCAACTGATCGCAGTATTGGGCGATCCGGTACAGCTCCCACTTGTCGACCATGAACGGCTTGATGCGCTTGCCCAAGCCGAACCGGTCTTCGGTGCAGATCCCGTAGGTGATCCACGCCGGGTTATTGGTCCAGGCCGACTTCATCGAACCATCCCACGTCCCGGTGTAGGTGCGCAGGATCGGATCGTAATTGCTCGGCACCATCCAGCGGCGCGCCTTGCACTTCACGGTGACGGCCGGGATGTTGGTGAACTGCTCAGCGTCGAATTCGATGTAGAGCAGCGCGGTATTCGGGTAGCGCAGCTTGGCGTCGATGACCTCGGTATATCCGGCCACCAGCATGGTGTCGGCGATCTTGTTGGTGTTCTGGTTCGGCGTCAGCCGGCGCACGCGAATCTGCCAGCCAGTGGTGGCGTCGGGAAGATCGATCCGGCGCGAGCGCTCGTAGCGCGTGGTGGTCTTCCCGTCGACAGCGTCCACCAGCACCTGCTGATAGGCGCCGCCGTCGGTGGCCACGTCAATTGCGTACTCAATTCGGTACCCGCCGACGTTGCCCTGGTCATCGGAGCGTTGCAGCGCCGGCCAGGCCAACCGCATGCGCACGGCGGAAAGCTGGGTGTTGGTGATCGAGCGCACCCACGGCGAATCGCTGCGCAGTTCGATGTTCAGCGACGTCTCGTTTTCAACAGACGGAATGCCCGGGATGTAGGTCTGATCCACCGAGCCTGGGCGCCAGTCCCACTTCACATTCGGGAAGTTGTAGTTGCCGCTGGCATCGCGAATCGGCGTGTTGTCCAGGTAGATGTCGTAATCGGTCGGGACGCTGTCGAACTCTCCCTCGCCCACGGCGATCAGCAGCTTGGCCAGGTTGGTCGAGCGCAGGCTGTCGCTGGCTTCAGTCGGCGACTTCGGCTTGCTGCTGCCGCCCTTCTCGCCGTGGATGTCGATCTTTGCTGGTGCGCCCATGCTTTCCTCCAGGCATTAAAAAACCGCCTCTTGGGCGGCTTAATGGCATTTCTCTAAAAATCGTGATGATAGAATTCGCATGCTGAGCCCTCCTACGATGAGGCGCTCGACTCAGTCATCAAGGAAATAAGTGCTGATGAAAAAAGCTCCAGCTTGGCTACGAACAACCCTTTCGCTTCCGGTGTACGCAGTTTCAGCCGTGCTGTGGATTTTCACTGCATACACAATCATCACCTCTTCGGTAAAAATGCTCTCCAGATATGTAACGCCCCAACAGATTGGTCAGGGATTTGCCGAATTGATTTTCGCTCTAGTGTTTGCCGCAGTTGGTAGCGGATTATGGATGCTTGCCAGGTACATTCGGACCTCAAACTTTAAGAAGCAACCGCGCCCTTCCGCCTCCCCTCAGTCATAAACTTTTTACACTTTGTCCTCAGCCAGGATGGAGGCTGAGATGATCATCCCGCCCCACCGGCGTTCGCCGATGCAGATCGGTACCGGGTTGCCGCTGGCCGTGGTGTTCTTGGCACTGCCGAAGGCGTAGGACGGAGAATTCTCGGGGGATGCGCTTTGCTTCAGGCCCTTTGCTTGAGGGCTGAGCATCTGAATGACGCCACCAGCCACCAGCCCAGCACCCAACTGCACGGCCCAAGGCTGACCGAAATACGAGCCGGCCACGACCAGAACCGCGCCAATGATCGTCTGAAGTAGGCCTGCTCGTTTGCTCCCGGAAATGACTGGGACGATGCGAATCTCTTGGGTTCCGCCGAGACCGAAATCTTTTTCAGCTACGTTTTTCCGGTTTCTGAAAATCGCAAAGCGCATCCCTTTGCGCTCAAGATCTTTAATAGCGCCTTCGAATCCTTCGATCGTGCACTTCAGCGCTTTGAATGCCTCGCCCACTGACCTGCTGCCGAGCTCTCGGTGATGAACGCGACCAAACAGCTTGATAAGCGGGCCTGAGAGAAGAATGGTTGTCATAGCTGGGTTGTTACTTGCTGTCGCTGCCACAGCTTTCTCCGGTCATAAAAAAAACCGCCCGTAGGCGGCTTTGTCATTGCATGGTGGGTGATAAGTCCATGCTCATTGATGAGTCGATGGATATCCTGAATTTCTTAGTGGCGCCAGCCTTTATGTTGGCTTCCCGCTCTTTAAGCCCGCTGCCGCATGACGACGCGCCGACGATGTGTTCACCGGCGGTGACGTAGAATTTTGCAGTTTCACCGGCTCCAATCTCCGCAGCTTTTCGCCCGTCGATGCTCACAGAAGTGTTGCAGCCACCACCAACAAAGCCGGAATCACGGGTGACAATCAAGGCAGCATCGCCGGAAGCTGGCTTCTGGTATGCGAACAGTCGCGAGCTCGGCACAGGGTCGGCCTTTCCTGACGGCACTGGCGAAGTCGCGCAGCCCACCATGAACATCGAAATCGCGGCCACAGCAAGACACGTTTTAAGATGGAATTTGGTCATTGATATTGCTCATACACGAAACGATTGGTCGAAGGCTGTGGCTTTTCAAAGACACGCTCCCAGTCACGGCCATACGAGGGAAACCTGTCGACTCTCGATATCTGCCAACCGCTTGATGAGTCTTTGCGCTCAAGCGTATAGCGAAATGGCTCACCCTCTGACTTCGCCTTCGAGTCGCTTTCATCCAGAACGGCGCCAGCGTCAGGCGGAGTGATATTTTTTATGATCGCTTTTACCACTGCCCTGGTCTCGGACTCTACTTCGACCTTTGTGATATTACGGTCAAAAATGAATACCTCTCCATCGCAGTCTTTTGAGGTGGGTATTTCAGAGGTCGAGATTTTTTTTAGCTTCTCAGTCACCGGCGATTGCATTCGGTTGTATTCGAAGCAGATCTGACTATCGATGCGCATTGCCGCATCTTTTGCAGCCCACCAAGACTTGACCGTAGCATCAGGAGAGTTATTAGCGACAGGCAGATCCAGCGCCGCCTGTGTTGCCTTAGTCAGTCCTTCGGGCGCCTTTGCTTGGTCATTGCACCCCGCCAGTAACACTACCGCCAACGCTCCTACGAAAACTCTCATGGCTCACTCCTTTGGAAGATGGGCCAAGATATCACTGCGCGCCCTTGTGGCGCAGCACCAGCCGCGTGCGGTCGAGCCACGGGCCACCGAAGACAATGACCTCAGATGGCCTGCCGTACAGGTGGTGCAGCAGGAACGGGCCGGGGCCGAACGTGGCCGCATCCTCACCAGGCAAAGACGGATCACTACCGAGGAATATGCCGGCGTGGTTGGGGTAAACGGTGCGCCCTACTTCCATCACGATCATGTCGCCGCGCTGCGGCTGGTCGACGCGGTAGAAGCCGGCGGCCTCGTAATTCGCCTCGTACAGGCTGGTGTTGTCTTTGCTTTCCCACCAGCCATCGGCGCGCTTGAAGGCTTCGAACTCCAGCCCCCACTCGCGCTTGTACCAATCGGCACACACCTGCCAGCAGTCCCACGCCCCGTGCACAAATGGCCGTTTCAACAGCGGCACCTCGCCGGTCGGCACGATGGTGCGCAGGTCTCCCTCCGGCCAGCTCAGGATATGCCAAGGCATTGCGGTCGCTTCGCACATGGCGAGGTCACGTGGTGACGGCCTGCTGGTTGCGTCCGGATGCGAATGAATTATGGCGATTACTTCGCCTTCGTCTTCGGCCGCGGCGTACTGCTCTGGGTCGATTCGGAACTCTTCATTCGGCTCTGTCGAGACATTGATGCAGGGGAAATATTGTTGCTTGCGGCCGATCCCGAGCAGCAGACCGCAGCACTCTTTCGGGTACTCGGCCGCCGCGTGCGCCTGGATAGCATTCAAGATGTGCTTTCGCATGTCAGCTCCGTGCGATCAGGGAAACGGCCGGGAAGCCACCGAACGGCAGCGGGTTTCCTTCGCCAAAGCGCGGGATGCAGCCCTTGCCCAGCGTGGCGTCGCATTGGTCAAGCTCAGGATTGTCGGTAATGACGCCGTCCTTCGTGACGTAGGGCCCGGTGTAGCCACAGTTCGGCCCGCGATATCCGCCGGTGAGGCACCAATGGCAAAGGGTTGTGGCTTGTCGGCCGATTGATTCATTGCCGACGTCGCCCGGGCTTGCCAGCTCCCAACTGACCGTCTCCCCGTCCTCGTTCGTTTTCTGGTCGATGTACCAGACCTCGATCGTCTCTTGAGTTGCGTCAGCCGTTGGATTGCCGGCCGGGAAATTCGCCGCGTCGAGGTAACTGCCGAGCGTATGGTGCATCGTCAGCTTGAACTCGAGCAGATCCTCGAACGCCAGACAGAGTGCGGTGATGCGCCCGTTGACGTTGCCAACCGACAGCGTCGGCCGTACCGCAGTGCCGTCGCCGTTCGCCTCGATGCCGTCGATCTGCATCGGCCAGGCGCTGTACTCGTTGCCCTGCCAGTAGATGGCCTTCGCTGGCAGTTGGTCGGCATCATCGCCGGCGGCAATCAACTCTGCTGGAGTGTGCGGTATCGCGTGCCCGTGGAAGCGCAGAACGTCCGCGCCATAGTCCGTGCCGTCCAACTCAAAGAGCAGCACTTCGCTGCCAGGTTCAAGCACCTGGATGTCACTGATCAGCGGCATGTTTGCCCCTTATGGATGAAATGCCCGCTCGAACGTGGCAGTGAGTTTGAAAACGCCGCCACCCACCGGAGTGGGCACGGGGTTCTTGCAGGTGAACAGGCCAGGCTGGCCCAAGGGAGTCGTCCAAAGGAAGGCTTTCGCGCCGGCGTGCCGATCAAGGAACGCCATGATCTCCAGCACCTTGGCTTGAGGGCCGCTGTAGGTGATCGGGTAAGCGTCTTCCTTGTTGTTCGGCCCGTCGCCAACTTCCTGTTTGTAGCCGTCGCCGAACTGCGCGGTGCGCACCCGATACAAGATCTCGGGCGCGTCACCGTGCTGGGTTGGCCAGTTGAATGTCTCGATGGCCATCAGCCCCTCCCGTTCGTGAGTTTCCAGATTGATCCGCCGGGTTGCAGCGCTCTGGCGATCGCGGTTTCAGCTTCGGCTTTCGCCGCCTGCTGAATGCCTTTGCCAAGCTGCGTCGTGTCTTCTGCGCTGGCCGCGCCGCCAGCGCCTTGGGTTTGCACCGACACTGCGACGGGGAAGTTGTAGACGTTGCCGCCCCCATTCCCGCCGCCGCTTATTGCTCGAACGCCCAGCTGCCCGCCGGCCGTGCGGGTCAGCGGCATGATCGCCTCTGGCCCCGCCTCGCCCATGACACCGGTCTGCCCGCCTGCCATCCCGAACGCTGTCGGCTTGCTTACGACGGAGTTGGTGAACGCAGCACCATTGGCGAACATCTGAACGCCGCCAGACCACGCGCCACCATTTGCTTGGACGCTGCCCGGCGTGAAGCCAGACAGGTCACCGCTGTAGCCGGCCGCAGTAGAGCCCGCTGACGTAGCCGCGCCGCCACCGAAGTAGCTCGCGCCAGCGCCGACCAAACTGCTCAGCAACGCCGAACTGGCCTGACGGGTTGCGATCCGCGCCATGTCCGCCAGAATCGACTTGGTGAAGTCAGCAAACGACAGCTTCCCGGTCATGGCGAAGTTGACGACTGCGTCTTCCATCGAGCTGAAGGCATTGCTGAACAGGTCGCGAGTCTGGCCGGCGATGTTGCGCGCGCTCTCCAGATAGTTGCTGAACGCCGAGGTTGCCCCGTTGCGCCAATCGCTTTGCGCAGCCGACATCTGCTCGTAGTTGCTGAGCACTGTTTCGCTCAGGTCCGTCTCGCTTCTGTTGATCGCGTCGAGCTTGGCCTGGTACTCCTCGGCGCTCATGTTGCGAGCCTTGTCGGACCGGTCTCGCGCCAGATCCAGACGCTGCTGGTTGGCTCGATCGGCAATACCGTTCAGTTCGCCACTGATGGCTTTCTCACGGTCGCCACGGCCCACGCCATCCGCTGCACGACCGCCAGCGCGCCGCAGGGCAACGTTCTGCTGGTCGAGGGCATCGGTGTAGACCTTGATCGCCTGTGCCTGCTTGGCGAGCCGGCCCTGCTCGTTCGTCGCGATGACTTCGAGCTCACTGTCGGCTTCCTTCTGAGCCTTGACCATGTTGGCCCTGGCATCAGCGATCTTTTGGTCGAGCTGGATGCGTTGCGCGGCCGAGGTACTGGCCTTGCCTTTCGCCGCCTCCAACGAACTGATTTCAGCCTGATACGCGGCGGTTACCTCGTCGCGCTCGTTTCCGATCAGCGCCTGGCGCTTGAGCAGGTAGTCTTCCTGCGTGACCAGCCCGGCCTTCTGTGCGGCTTCCAGTTCCTTCTGGGCGTTTTTATATTCACCGAGGATCAGCGAGAGCTGATTTTTCGAGTCGTTGAACTCGGTCAGGTTTACCGCTGAGGTCGCGGCTTTCGGATCCTTGTTCTTGTCGCGGATGTTCTGGATCGTCTTCGAGACAACCGCTTCCTGCACCAGCGGATCGTTCGGGTTCGCCTTGCGCAGCGCTTCGACGTCGCGCTTGTACTCCTTAATCAGCTTGTTGCGCTTTTCCTCGTTGGTGAGGTTCGAGTCACTGATGGATTTCAGCCTGATCGCAGCGTCAATCCCGCCTCGCTCGATGGCTACCCGGTCGCCAATGAACTTCGTACGGGACTTTTCCGCGTCGATCTGTAATTCGAGGAACGCCAGCTCTCCGCGATCCTTTGCGACATCCCGCGTTTCCAGCCCCAGAGCAGCAGCGCGCCCGCCTCGCCCCTGATTCGTCTGGAGTCTTTGGCGGATGACCTCAGCCTGCTGCTCCAAGGTTTGAATCCGGCCAATTTCTTTCGCGGCATCCAGCGCGCCAGAGGCTGCTTGCTTGATTTTGTTCCAGGCGCTCTCGATCAGGCCGAGGTTCTGAGTGACCTGCCCGGTGCGCTCTTCGATGGTATTGGCGTATGTGTCGGTGAGCAGCTTCGCTGCCCCTATTGTGTCGCCCTGCTCTTTTAGCGCCACGATCTGCGAGTAGACCGAGGCAGTGAGGAAGTTGTACTGGTCGTTCAATTCCTTGGCAGCAGCGACGGGGTCCTTGGCAATCTTCGCGAACTCGGCAATCGTCTCGTCGATAGACTTTCCGGTGGCCTTTTCCATCTGCAGAGCAGCTTCGGTGATCTCTTCGAAGCTTCCGCTTGCGATCTTGCCGTTGCCCGCCAGCTTGGCCAACACCTCGGCAGCTGCGCCAGTGGTGCCGACCGTTGCGCTCACCTGCTGCGCCATCGATGCCAGCTGAGTAGCGCTTGTGCCGGCAGAGTTGCCAGTGAATATGATTGCCTTGTTGTACTCGTCGGCCTCTTGGCTGCCTTTGTAATAGGCAAGGGTGAGCGCGCCAACGGCCGCAGCAGCGACAGTAAATGGATTGATCAAGCCGAGCACGTAACCGCTCAGTGCTTTCGCAGCTGGGCCGATGCCGCCGAACATGTCTTTGAGCTGTCCGCCCTGTTGGAGCAGCACAGTCAGCGGAGCCTGGCCACCTTGCAGCGACACCGCGATATCGGTGAACTGTGCAGGCACTCCACGAAGTGCGGCGGCCGTCTGCTTGGCGGTGTTGCCAGTGCGGGTCAGGCTGTCGTCAAAACGGGTCAGATTTGCCCGGGACTGATCGATCTTCGCCTGGTAGTCGCTGAACGTCGATGCATCGAGCGCGCCCAGCTTTTTCTGCTTCGCCAGTTTTGTTTCAAGGTCGTCCAGCCGGCCCAGAGCTTTGACAGTGGGGTCAATCTCGCCGAGCAATTCAGCAAGCTCGTCTTTCTGCTCTTTTATCGCAGCGGAAGCCTTTTTCGTGCCCTTGGTGACTCGCTCAGCCGATTTTTCGACGCGGTCGCCAGCCGCCGTGAGCTTGTCGAGGTCGGAGCTCGCCTGCGCAGCATCGGTCGAGTCGACCTTGATGCCGAGTTCAGCAATTGAAGTCATGCGGGCTCCGTTATTTCGATTCGCTCATCACGAGCATGGCTTCTGCTTCCATGACACGAATGTCGTGGAAGACTTCAGGGATTTCGCGCCGCTTCATGCCTAGCATCGAGGCCACCGGCGGCAAGGCGTTGTAGTCAAGCCCGGTAGCACCACCCATGCCTACACGCCACTGCGTGGACATCGCCTCGAACAGCAGGAAGGCCGGCCAGTTATCTGGCCAGACCTCGTACTCTACGGCGGGGATGTCTGCCAAGGTCAACCCGAATGCCGCCAGCTGCGATTCTGATGGCCCCGGTTCATAGATGGCACGGGCGGCGCCGGTCAGTTTCCCAGGCGGGCCGGCTGGTAGGCGCTCTGGTAGGCATCCAGCACGGCTTTAGGCGCACCAATGCAAGCGGTGACCAGCGCAGTCAGCGATTCATCTGACAGCTTCTCGTCAAAGCCCCAGCTCTCGATGATGTCCTTGAGCTGGCCGGCCTGCAGCGCGATTTCGGCGCCGGTTGCTTCCTGCCAGCTCAGGTCATCTTCCTGCACCTTCTTCGCATGCTCGTCGTGTGCCGCGTTCCACTTATCGAAGTACGCGGCCAGCGCCAGTCGATCCATGTACTTGAACTCGAATTCAACACTGACCGGATCAGCGCCGACACGCGGGATCGAGACTTTCGTCTTGAAGGTCGGGTTCTGGGAGATCTTGATCTTGGCCATGGATTACACCGCCGCTGCGTAACGAGTTGGACGGGAGGCCAGCGACAGGGTGATGGTGCGGGTCATGATGTTGTTGCGGTCGAGTGTTGGGGTGGCAGTGATGGAGACGTATGCGTTGTAATAAATCACCGAGCCGTTCGGCAGCGTCAAACGCAGAACGCGAGGCGCTCGATCATCGTCGGCCGCCTCAACAGCCGCCACGTACGGCAAGCTTGGGTCGTCCGCCACGGTGATACTCATGCTCATCGGCGACTTGGTGGTCGGCAGTTGGCGGTCGTCGGATTCTTCAAGGAAGCCGAAGGTTGTGAATTGCTGCTCGCCGCCCGCACTGGTGCTGCCGGTGATCTGGCTGATTTGAGCCCAGCCACTCGCCGCACGAACCGAACCCGCGCCTGCACCGGCCGTGTAGACGACGGTATTGGTGGTGTTGATGCCTTCCAGCTCGAAAGTGCCTACGTCGGATTCGGCCACGCGGGCGACCTTATCGTTCAGGCGGGTCCAACCGGAGTTCACGACGATAACGTCGCCGTCGGTAAGGCCGTGCGCGGCGGCCGTAGCAACCGCCGGATTCGCGTTGCTGATGGCAGTTACAGGCTTCAGCGCGCTGAAAGTCGCTGCGATTTCGAGAATGGAGCCGTTGGGGAGAATGGCGCTCATTGAGAATGTTCCTCTGTGCAGAAATGACAAAACCCGCTCGGTGGCGGGTTCTGGGTTTGCCCAACGGGCGGATTAGTTGGTGTCGGATCGGTATTGGAACGAGGCCGATACCGTGAAGGTGTTGCCGTCTGGTATCCCGGGCCCCGGCGCAACTGGCGTCATCACCAGCGCTACAAGCCCGGCGCGGGGAATACGCAGATTGATTGGGAACAGTGCGGCCAGCTCGTCGACGATACCGCTCGCCTCGGTGCGGTACTTGCCGGATGCCGTCACGATGTTGACCTGGAACACACCAGCGTAGACCCGGTGATCGCCGCTCAGCGTATTGCTGGCCGTGACCGCTGGCAGAGTGAAGGCTCGCAGGTACGTCTCGCCCGTCGCCGGGGTGTAGGTTTCGTTCTCGACCACAACCTTGATCGGCTTGGCGCGAGCCTTGGCCCAAGTCAGCAGGCGCGACTCGAAGGCCGCAGCAATGATGTTGTGGCTCATACCTGGTTGTTCCTGATGGCTTCTTCGACGATCTGCTGGAAGCGAGCCAGCGTTATCTGCACCATGCCGGCCGGGGCCTTGGCAGAGTGCCCATATTCCAGTGGAATCGCATACGGCAGGTTATTCAGGATGTACGCCGCCTGCCCCGCCGTAAGGTCGCTGGCAGAAGCAATCAGTGAGGCGATCGCGTCCTGACCGGTCGGATCAACCTCGTCGAAGGTGACGTTTTCGATGTTGTCGATCGACAGATGCCAGTTGCCTTTGAATTGGCCTGTGTCGACGGGCGAGAGGCGAATGACAGAGGTTCCAAGTTCGATAACGACTTCGCGGAACACCTCGTCGATTGCGTCTTTCGCCTGCTCGGCAAATTGCGCCAAGCTTTCAGCAAAACTTCCCTGCTGGCCGCCGTAGCGGCTGGTCATGTGATTCGCCATTACTTGCGCACCTGCAGCTCGAAGCCGACAGCCAGACCGGCGAAGTTCCACGGAGCAACGGCTATCACCGTGTACACCGTGCCGTCGAATGTGATTTTGTCGTTGCTCTGCGGCGCAGGCATGTCTTCGCCAGTCAATTGAACCGGCGACACCAGCAGCTTCACGTCGCCGCGAACTATCAGCATCCCATCAATGTACTGGTTGTCGTACTCCTCGCGGAAGCCGGAGCCGTTCACGACCAGCTCGCTGGGTGCAGGCGGCGCGTCTGGGTCGTATTCGCCGATGATCTCGCGGCGCAAGACCAGTTCGAGTCCTTTTCCGCCCTTGCTGCGCGGCGCGAGCATGCGGGTTGCCGTAGCCTTGGCGCGGTCATAAATGTCTGGCATCACTTCCGCCTTATCTTGTAGATCGCCGAGCAGCGACAGTTCGCGCGTTCACTCCAGCCAGCACCCAGCGCAGAATCGCCCGGGTAACGAAGCAGCGCGCCGTTCGGGCTTTGAAATGGCTGATCCTTCTGCACTTCCTGACCACCCATCACCGAATGCGTGTGCCGGACCTTCTTGTCAGCCCGATCGCGCCAAGTCTTGGTCACGGAATCTCGATCAAGCCCCTGAGCAATCAACTGCTCGTAAACCTGATCCCGACCGGCGCCGAAGGATTCCAACGCCTCAGCCTTAGAAAGCATCTCGGCGTAGGTCTTCATCAGCCGATCAGCGTACCGACCGGCGATCTTGTCGACGTCAGCCTGGGCAACGGGCTTGCCCGCACTGATGGCGCGATTCACGATGCTATCGAAGCGGCGATCCCGGCGCTTGCGCTGCAAATAGCTGCGCATCTCGTCGGGGTTTCCGCTCAGCAGCTGCTGGCGGGCATTGATGACGTATTGCGCGTAGTTGCCGGGTAGGCCAATCACACCGCCTGAGCGGGATCCTGTTTGCGCGCTTACTCGTCCAAGTAAATCGAGCGCCGCCTGCCGTGGGCTGCGGGTCATCGGCGTGGCGCCTACTTCGACCTGCAGCGACGGCGCAGCAACAGCGCGACTGCGCGAACCCATAACCGCCCTGATCGCCTCGCGCACGTTCACATCGGCTTCGCGTCGAATCTCGGCGGCTTTTTCCACCAGCCACTGCTCTGGCTCAGGCTTGCGGACGTCGAATTCAAATCGCCCCAGATCCTTGGGGATTGCGATCGCCTTGATCTCGAACTTGGCGCCTGCTAGGTACACATTTCGAGCCAGCTCGAGGAAAGCCGCCAGCGCGCCCAGGCTCAGCAGCGCTGCCAGCCCGTTTTCGTCCTCTTCGGCTATCAGCCGCTCAACTTCAGCCACCTTTGCCGCGCCTACCACCAGCTTGATCTGGTCCAGGAAGGCCTTCTGCATCGCAGGCTCCATTCCCTCGATGGCCTGGATGATCTGCGCCGGGGTCATACCGCGAACACCGCAGGCAGCGTGTAGCGAGCTACCAGCACAGGAGCGATCATCTCGTCGATGATGCTGATCACCGGCCTGACCGACGCCGCCCCATCTGCGCCCGCCGCAACCGAGAATTCCTCCTCGATGGGGCCGACCTTCTGACGCTTCACAGTGGACGCGGCCACGAAGTCAGGGCTCAGGCTGCCCGGTTCGACCAGTTCACGCAGTGCGGCTTCGTACGTTGCCTGCTCGACCTCAACCGGCACTTGATCGGACGGGATTGCATGCCCCTCGTAATCCTCAGCACCGGTGCGCGGCCATTCCCTGGCTTGCCCTCTGCCCTCGGTCTTCACGCCGGGGAACAATGACTGCCACACACCAGAAGCCAGCAGCTTCCGGTAGCGACCGTCGATGTAGACCGATGCCCGGATCAGCGCGGCCTGCTTCGCCACGTCATCGCCGGTCCACGCGACATTCGCGCGCGCAGCGTGATAGGCGTCGGCAGCTGCGACGTTTCCGTAAAAGTCTGGCATCGGGATATCTCGAATAGGTGGAGCGTCATGCGCTCCGGTTTTGCGGGGTATTACGCTTTGGCGGCAGCGAGTGCGGCTTGCAGGGCTTCCAGATTTGCTTCGGCGTCGAACTCAACGTTCAGCGCCTTCAGCTCGTCGATGACCTTCTGCTTTTCGGCAGCGGCAGCAGCCTCGGCTTCTTCCAGCTTCTTGCGCAGGGTTTCGACTTTGCTGTTGCCAGCGGCATCGATGCCCAGCGCCTTCAGCTTGGCGAGCAGTTCGGCCTTTTCGTCACCGTCGGCGGTAGGCGCCTTGCCATCGACGCTCATGAAGGCGAGACGCGATGCGCCTTTGTGCCCTTCTGGCGTCAGGTCAAGGTCTTGCGTGTCACCAGGAAGAACATAAACAACGCCAGCCGTGGTGTGCACGCCCTGAAGCGCCTTCGAGTTGTTGGTCACTTTCATGTCGACCTCCTATCAGGCTGCTGGTGGGGTGATTTCGTCGAGGTACGCCACGGCGCCCGGCAGACGAATCTCGGTGCCGCCAGTACGCGCGATGATGCCGGTCTCGAAACCCATGATGGACTTCTGACGCGGAGCCAGCACGCGGCGCGGCATTGGCAGGTGGAAGCGAACCACCTCCGGATCCTTCCGGTACGCAACCAGGCGACCACCACCATCAGCGGATGCGTTGCGGGCTTCGCGCAAGGGCGCAATGTCCAGAGGCAGGCCGGTTTCGGCGGTGTAGATGTTGTTCTTACGAACGTACTCCAGCACGGTGATCATGCCGTCGCCTACGCCCAGGCGAGCCGTTGCGATGTAGCGGAATGCATCAGGTGGCAGGCGCAGCGTGTCAGCCCACTCGACTTCGCCGGTGTTGGTTCGGATCGAGCCAAGCACGCCGTTGATGTCTGCCATGATCTGATCGACAGTCTTGGCGGACCAGAAAGTGGAGCTGCCGGTACCGGTAGAGGCTGCATCGACGCGGGAAACGTTGCCGTCGTTCAGCAGGCCGGTCCAGCGCTTCTCGGTGCTGCCGACGAATGCGATGGAGTTCAGCAGGCGCTCAACCTTGTCAGCAGCGGAGTCCGCTTTGGTGCCGCTCAGATTGATGCCGTACAGCTGCGCCTGATTCACTTCTTCCAGGTTCCACTCCCAGCCGGAGCCGATCATCGCGAAGTCGTGCGATGCCTGATCGTGGGTCGCTGAGTTGAACGGCATATCCGTGCCGGAGCCGGACAGGAACTTCGCTTCGCCGGCGGTATCGACGGTGAAGAAGGTGGTGCCGATGGCCCACGGTGCGCCCTCGGTCACAACCGGGATGCTTGCCGCGTAGTTAAACGCGGGATAACGGCGCGTGTAGATGCGGGTTTCGATGTTCCGGCCTTGGGCCAGAACAAACGGGAACGCCGACTGAGCGTCTTCAAAGACTTGAGGCATGTTAAGCGCTCCGATGTTTGAGGGAGATTTCGACGATGTCGCCGTTCGCACCAGTGGTGTCGAAGAAGGCGCCCGGGATCAGCACGGCGCCAGCAGCGGCGGTCGTCACGTAACGGTTGGTGGCGGCGACGTAGTACACGTCATCACCAGGCACCACCGCAGCGCCGGCAGTGACATACATCTGGCCGTCGGTCATGAAGGCGCCGGTGAAGTCCTGCGGATAGCCGTCAATCAGCGTGGAGCCGGTAGCAACCGGTGGAACCGCGGCGCTCAGCACGGCCAGCCCGAGGAACAGAGTGCCGGTGGCAGCGATTATGTGATCGTTGCCTGCACCCGCAACGCGGAAGCCCGGCGCCCCGAAGACAATGCCCTCGGCGTTCGAGACGGTGCGGCTGATCTTGTTGCACTTCTCTTCGTTGGCGACCAGGCCGGGCACGCCCTTGGCTGGAGCGCTGGTGTAGGTGGTTTGGTAAGTAGCCATTGCTGTGCTCCTTATGCCTTCGGCAGGTGGGCGGTTTGCATGTCGGCAATCATCTGCAGACGCGCTTTTTCCGATTCATCGCCGACGGTCTTGCCGTCTTGCTGAATCATGTGTTTGCGGAACGGGTCGCCTGCCGGATCTTTGGCAGCGTCTTCGACCAGGATCTCGAAGCGCGCGTCGATGTAGGCGTCAGCCTTGCCGGCCACGGCCGCATCGCCCAGCTTGGCGACCACAACAGCCTTGCGGATGTCAGCGTCGGTCTTGCCGGTGTAGTCAGCGTCAGCGATCGACTTGGCCTTGCTGATCAGGTCAGCGCGGGCGGTGACGCGCTTGTCGATATCGGCATCGCTGAGCTGTTTGCCTTTCAGGGCGTCGATCTCGGCGTCCTTCTTGGCCAGTTCGGCGTCCTTCAGCGCGATCGCCGTAGCGTGCGCATCGGTCAGCGTCTTGGTGGCGGTGGCAGCATCGGCAAGCTTGGTGTTCAGCTTCTCGATGGCCTGGGCGCCTTGCTCGGTGACATCAATGGAGATGCCATCGACAAGGAGTTTCCGCAGTGAATCAGCCATGTCATGGCCTCCTTTGGGGGTGTGTGGATTTTTGTCACCGATGCGAAGGTGCTCGCCACCCCGAGCGCGATGCTCAAGGCTGAGGTGATTCATTTTCATGGGGCCGAGGAAGCAGTCGTACTGCTCGCCCTCGGGAGAAACGCCATCCTGAAACACGACCTCGGCGCCGTAGCCCATGGACAGCTCGCGCTTGCCTGACTCGTAGTCCTCGATCGCCTTGGCGTCCATCAGCACCAGCGGCACCTTGACGAACTGGCCGTCGCGGACGACCTCGCCACCGGTTTGGCCTATAGCGACGTCTTTCCAGTTCCTGGAGTTGACGCCATCGCCGCCCGGATGGCCGTTGGTCATAGGCCGGTATGCGTACGAGTGCATGGCGTCAGCGTGGAATACCGCGCTTTCCGGCCGGTACACACGAACGATCGGCTTATCCCGCAGCCCGTGTTCGTTGTCCGGGTCGATCTCAGTACCCAGATAATCCTGAATACCGGTGCGCGCTACCCGAGCCTCGGCCACCAGATAGCCGTCCTCGGTGCGCCGCACTCCCGTGACTGGCACGGAGTCGGTGAAGATCATGGGGCGAGCTCCTCGAAGATCTCAGGACCCAGCTCAATCGCGCCACGGTATGGCTCGACCTTGTCGATATCGACGCTGCCGGGTTCGTAGGTGAAGGTGATGTGGGGCTGATAGTCCGGCCAGTCCCAAGAGGCTCCCGCCTCAACGATCGTGACGTGCCGCCAAGCCAGCTCGCTGCTGTTGAACAGCAGCACCACCGCGCCTTCGCCGAACTTGTCGATCAGCCTTGCGCCACCTGGTGCAATCTTGAGCTGGCCCCTGCCATCGCCTGACCACGACTCGCCGACCTTCATCCAGTCGACCGGGTTACGGCTGTAGGCGACGGTGACGTGCAAATCAGCAGCCGGGACGGTTGATTCGAATCCCTGCGACTTGGCCCACTCGATGATCTCGCCACCGTTGATGACCTTGCGGGACACATACAGAGAGCGAGGCGCGGCGTCAGTGATCGCTTTCTTCGCCACCGGCTGATCCGCAGCGGTGCCCGGCAGGCCGGCGTCGTCATCGTCGTCATCGGGCAGTTCGGCGCCGAACTTCTCGATCGCCGCTTCCAGCCCCGGCATAACGCTCAGCTCAACCAACAGGTTCACCGCAGCAGTCGAAAGCGCATCCTCAGGGAACAGGCCGGAGTCTTTCAGCGCCTTGATCGTATCGGCGGTGGTCTTGCCGATATCGGCACGCTCTTTCGCCGTGGCCTGCCAGAGTGGCGCCCAGGTGTAGTGCACCTCTTTCGGCCGACTGCCGAGCGCGGAGCGGATCAACCCCTCATCCAGCACGCTCATGGCTGGCTTGATCTCCAGCTTCTGGCGTGAGGCGACGTTGTCGTAGTAGTTGCGGGTGTTCTCTTCGCCATTGGCGCCGAGCCCCGTCGAGGACTGACCGAACATGCGGGTGCCGGGGATATCGAACGCGCCGGCGACGCCCTGCTCGGTCTTGGCGATCACTTCAGGCAGGTTGCCGAAGCTGGCCGACTTGGAACTGTGCGTCTCTTGCCCGTCGAGGATCAGCGTTCCGTTGATGCCCTTGGCCGTGGCAGCAAGACGCAAGCGCTCCAGCAGAAGGCGCTCGTAGCTCTTGTCCTGCATGCTCGACATCAGGTTGGGGATGTTGATGACGTCGATCTTGGCCTCGTAGACCAGGCTGACCACGTTGGCGACCGTCTCGTCGTAGTGACGCACCGCCGGCATTGCCGACAGCAGCACCGAGTCGCCCCAGCCGAAGCCAGTGCCTACGGCAAGCTCAGAGTCTGGATGCGGCACGCCGACAAAGATCACCAGCCGGGACGGGTGAATCTCCACCGTCGAACCGGGCAGCCGGTACGCCTTTGGCTTGCCGAAGCGCGGGCTTTGCGGATCCTGCTCGATCTCCGTGGCGCTGAGTTGACGGCGGGTCATCACCGTCAGGTACTTGATTCCGCCCTTCCCGACTCGATCCGGCTTCAGCTCTGAAGCAGTGTCACGCTCACCGGTGCCGATGAATACCGCAGCGCCACCGAAAAGGCGGGCCTTCAATAGGGCCTCAAGAATCTTGCCTTTGACGTTCAGGCGATCCTCTTCGGCTTCGATCAGCTCGATCTGAGCCTTGTCGGCCTGCCAGTTGCGCCAGTTGCGGCACGCATCTACGGCCGGGATGCTCACGCCCTTCTGCGCCGTCCACGATCCACGGAAGGCGTTCAGCAGCTGCTGATCGTCCATCACTGGAAGCGCATAGTGCGAGTGCGATGCCTTGTCGCGCGCGGTGCCCAGTCCTGCGACCAGGTTCTGCAGGCTGTCTTTCAGATAAGTGAATGCGCTCATTGGTCGCTCACGTTCGCGAGTGTGTAGCTGCCCGCAATCGGGAAGCGCTGGACAATGAAGTAGCCGAGTGCGTCGACCGGGTCTTCAGTGCCGTCCTTGTTGGGTTCGCCTTTTTCGTCGTAGGCCTGCTGCTCGAGTACCTGCGTACTCACCGGACAGTTATCGGTGTTCACCAGGTAGCGGCGTTTTTGATCGATGTTGAGCATCATGGCGTTCACGGCCAGTACCCGATCGCGAACCGCTGGGTTCGACGGGTTGACCATGACCATGAAGCCGGCGGCGCGGAGCAGGCTGTGATCCGACTCGCTGCCGCTGACGCTCTTGCGGTTCTTGCCGCTGGCGTCCGGGTAAACCGTGATGCTGTGGCCCGGATACCGCCGCTTGAGCTCAACGATCATCGCGGGCGTGTCGAACAGGTGCGTGGCCTCTTCCAGCAACAGCGGAAGGCCGTCACGAATGACATGCACCGTCGCGGCCATCCGGTTGATGTTGAAGTCCATGCCGATGTGCAACTGCTCGCCCGGGCGGATCGTCGCGTCGGTGTGGTTCTGCTTTCGGCAGAAGTTCGGGTACACGCTGCCCGACGTAAGGTTGACGAACAGGCCGTCGATGTATGCGTCCACCAGGTTGGCCGGGTACGACTCACGCAGCGACTTGATGTAGTCCTTCGGCAGGTTCTTCGCGTTTTGCCGCGTCGAAGCGTGCACGATGCCGTACAACGGGCGCTGGCTCGGGTTGGCGGCCAACTCCTTGACGAACTTGCGATAGACCCAGTTGAAGCCCTCGGGCGTCGTGGTGACGTCGATGGTGTTCATGGCTCGGGTCGGCCACACGGTGGACATCCGCGCGATGATCTTCTTCCACGCGCTGTCCGCCTTCTTGATCGCCATGCAGTCGATCTCGTCGACCAACGCATGAGCGATGTTGAAGCCGACGATGCGGTGCGGGTGCTCCATGCTCTTGCAGACGATCGTCGACAGGCACCGGCCTCGGTTGTCGCGCAGGTACACGCGCTTCTTGCTCGGCACGATGTCGGCGAACAGACCGAAAGCCTCGGCCACCACCGGCATGGTGTCGTAGAAGATGTCCGCGATCTGCGGATAGGTCGGCGCGAAGTAGCCCTGAGGTATGCCTGGATGCTCCAGTGCGTTGATGCACATCCGGACACATCCCACGAACGTCTTGCCGCTACGGTAGCCGCCGACGAACGCTGAAAACTTCTTGGGGTGACTGATGAACTCGAACTGCGGCTTATTCAGCTTCAGGGTCGCTTGCATCTTCTACCCCGATAATTACTTGCTTGGGCTCGGGCAGGCCCTTATTTGGGTCTTCCAGTTCTCGCTGCAGCTTTTGGATGTTGAGCCGCTTGATCTCGTCGTCTAGCGACTTGTCCGGCTCGACTCGGCGATTGACGTAAGCGTCCCCGACTTCCTTCGCCGCCTGCTCAAGGATCTGCATAGCCAGACCGATGTTCTTCATCGACTCTGCCTTCTCGACGTACCTGCTCATGGCGCGTAGTCGAAACGCGCGATTGGCGATCGGGATGTCTACCGTCTCCTCCCGGAATCGCTTGCGGGCGTCGTGAAACATCTCAACCCACCGCTTGGCGAGTGTCTTGCTGCATCGTTTGGTTGGGTCGTGTGTCTCCACCTGCTGGCGAGTCACATCGATGTTGAATTCGCGCTTGACGGCCTCCGCCACCTGGGAGGGTGTGTCGAAGCAGGCCAACGCCTGAACGATGAAGGCCTTCACCTCGCTGCTCAGGGCTGCCATAGGATTGGGTTCCGTCTATTGCTGTCTAACCTCAGGCCGACTTGAGCAGACAGGTTCCGCAGGCCCTCGAAATGTTCAATTTCCCCACCTCGGCAGGATTGTTTGCGGCGTCCACCAGCTCTTGCACTTGAGGGCTCGCCCCATACCGACGCACCACACCGACAAACTCTTCAACGTCGTGTCCGCGCATCTCAAGCTTGGGCAATCCTTCCTGGGTGAACTTGGGTGCGCCGTACTGATCGGTCGCTTGGGCGATGTGATACAGCTCATGCTCGACCAGTGCGCAGAAGTCGGCGTCGGAACAGTCTGCGCAGTAGTCGGCTGCCAGGGTGATGATGTAGGCCGGCACGTCGCCGAACCAATCCAGCATCTGTTGTTCCATTCGGGCCTTCTGCCAGCCACCTGCACGGAACGCTACCTGTTCGGCCTGGCCGACCACCGTCCGACCCTTCTTGGTGAAGGCAGCAGACGCCCACATGACTCTCACGTCCGCATCGATCAGATGGGCGTGGTCTTCGTTGTGGATGCTTCCGGTCTCGGCGAGGATTTCTGCTTGGAGCCACTCCCACACCTCAGGTGCAGGGATCAGGCGGATACCGAAGCTGGAAAGCTCAGACAGGTCGAGTAGCGACTCCGGCGGCCTCGGTCTGCTCACGAATCACCTCAAGCTTGTATTGATGGCTGGTTGCCGGTATTGGTGTGATTCAATCAGCGCAAGGAGCAGGCTAATGGATTTCAAAGTAGCGGAAGTAACGGCCCACACCGGCCATGCAGACCCCGTGCTTCTCTCAGGCATCCCCTTCCACTTCAGTCCGGGCGAGCGGTCGCTGTATGTGGGTGCCGATAACACCGGCGGGATCGTCCTACGAGCGGGATGGCTAGGACTGAAAACCGAAACGTTCCAAGGCTGGCAGAGCGCACACAGCTTCGAGCTGACCTATGCGAACGGCCGGAACAGCCATCACCTATTCGAAGTGAAGCGCAACTTTCACACCCCACTCCAAGACGGCGAATGGCTCTGGTTCCCTGCGATGCCGATGCGAGCAACTCCGCACACAGATTAATGAGCTCAAGTGTCGCGACACAATTTGCACTCTCGCGAAACGTGTCGCGACCTACTTGCTCTGACTGCGCTTGATCTGCGCGTCCACCTGATCTGCGCAGGTGTCGAGCAGGTTGATGGCTTGATTCTTCAGCTCCCACAGTTGGCCGTTGTCGGCAAGGTCCTCATCAGCTACCCGCTCGCATGGCACCAGTTCAGGGGGCTCGACTCTTACCGCCGCCGTCTTTGTTACCACCGCCGGCTTTCCCGCGCAGGCCGTCAGGCAGAGGCTGAGCAGCCCAATCACGAACAGGCTTGCTGTTGCGTTTGAGTTCTTCAAAGTTCTTCTCCGCCTTTCTGGCTTTGGCTTGGCTGGCCTGTAACCGCTTGTTCAAGTCTTTCTGGTAATCGGCGTTGCGCTGGGCTTCGGCTCGTAGGGTGGTGATCGTGGCCTGGCTTTCGAGGTTGGCGTCGACCGCCTTCTTCTTCTCGCTGGCTTCGAATGCCACCTCCCCGCGAAGGGCGACGACTCGCGACTGTTGAATCCCAACCAGGAGCAGGCCGACCAGGGCGATGATGATTGCTGCAGCGAAGGCCTTCATGCGGCATCCGCCTTGCGACCGAGGAATCGGGTCACCAGTTCGCGAATGGCGGTCACACCGAGGAACCCAATAGTCCCTCCGGCGGCGATCGATAGGCTTGAAGGCCAGGCCATCCACTCAATAACGCTGGACGCGACCAGACTCAGCGATCCGCAAATGAGCGCCTCGAAAATGATCCGGCGCACGCTGGTTTCTTTTCCGTCGTAGATGACGCGAAGCAAGCAAACGGTGATGGCCATGATGACGCCCGCCATTAGCGGATTGCTCAACGCCAGCCAGAGCTTGGCCCATGTGTCTGGCTTGTCAGGCATGTTTGGCATCCGGGTTGCCTCCCCCTTGGGGAGATTGATAAATCCGGCGTCCGCTGCACTCCCAGCTCGGGGCAATGGGTGTGGGGAGCCGAAAACGAAAAAGCCCCTGCGAATGCAGAGGCCCTGAATAGGTGCGCTCGTCTTTCCGAGCTGTCGGCCAAAGACCATCCCAGCGTCGACACCCCTTTGCATCGATCTCGCTGCTCCTGTCTCGCGCCACCCTGAAAGCATTGTGAGGTCAGGGTGCGCGGGCCGCCGGCGTTGATCCGTGCGTCGCACTATCCGGCTATCGACGTCCAGGCCTTCCCGAAGGCTGCCCTGGCTGCAGGTGAATTTCAGGCAATAAAAACCCGGCGCGGTGGCCGGGCTTGTAAATTCGTTAATGCTGATTATTTCGACTGCCTGAGCAACTCGTTGATAGCCCCCACGCAGATAGCCACTGGCGCATCAGTCGACGGGAAGGCAAACAGGGTCCCTGTTGGACGCACAGCGCGAATATATGGCAGGTCGGTTATCCGATCCGCGAACGCCTTCTCGATGCAATAGGCGATCACTTCCCCCTCGCACTCAACCCGCCACAAGTAGCTATTACCGCTCAACTGCTCAACATCGTCCTTGATGGACTCGATCGAGACATGGCTCAGAGTATACGTTGTCATATCAAGCTCCTTTTGGTTGGAGCCGAGATGATACATGCAGCGATTACCTGAAACGGAAAAACCCGGCGCAATGGCCGGGTTTCGTGGATCATTGAGTAAGTTGCCGGAGGCAAAACTCTAACAGTGGCGAAATCATGCCATGAGCCGCACGGGAACGCAATAGGCCCTCAAGCGGCCTCGCGCATTTCGTAAATCACGGCGGCAACCGGGCTCAAAGCGCGGCGATCCAAATCCTCGCAGCACTCGAAAATCAGCTGGATTACACCGCCCCAATCCCGCTCCCAGTTGCACGATTCCAGCCGCACCTCGTACACCTGCCACATCCACGCCCGGAACTTCTCGGCGTTGGCCAGCGGGTCCTCGTTGGACGATTGACCGCCTTGGTGCATGTACCGGTACCGGCGCATGATCCCCTTCACCACGTATTCCAGCTTCTCCCGCTTCGCCGCCGTCATGCGCGGCGATCGAGTTTGCGCCAGCAGGAAAACAACCTCTTCCGCCGCCTCGCGGATATCGTCGCTCTGCTCGGCTGCGTACATGAAGTCACCGAACACGCGGATCTGAGGGTGCAGGCGCTCGATCGCTGATTGGATGTGCCCAGCAAGTGCGCCGTGCACAGCATGATTTGCCGTTGGCCCACGTTCAGTGTTCTGCACCACCACGCCGAGCTGGACGACGTCGGAGGTCTGGCCGGGGGCCGGGTTGTATTTGCAGTCATGCCAAGCCTGGCGCGCTGAGTTGATTTTCATGCTGCCTGCCCCTTTTTCAGTTCTCGGGTCTTGGCCCGGTATTCGGCCTTGATGGTTTTGATTTCTTCGACGGTGTACTTGCGAGGCTCATGAGGCCCTTCGAGCCATGCCACGGTTTCGGCGCCGATGCGCTGTAACAACCGGATCCGGTACTCGACCGCGTTACCGGACAGGTTGCGGTTGCACTTCACGCACTGTCGATGGATGTTCAGCGGCTCGAAACGCAGCTCCGGACAAGCGCCGACGGATCGGTAGTGGCCAGCGTCCCAGCGACTACCCGTCATCAGGTCGTTGTCATTCGGCATCGAATCGCAGCTGATGCATGGCAGGTGCGCGTCACGCAGGCGGACGTACTCGTTGACCGCTGCCTGGGCCTCGCGCAGGTGATCCGCCCTGCTCTTCAGCTTCTCCTTGCGTACCTGGATCTCGCGGCGATCGCGTTGGGCGATGGCCTTGCGGGCTTTCTCGGTGTTCGCCGGCGCCATGGCCAGTGCGCACTTCGGACTGCATACCGCCTGCCCCAAGCGCTGCGGCGGGAAGCTGATGCCGCACGCTGGGTTCTTGCACTTCTTCGGCTTCGGGGCCTTCTGTTCCTTGATGGCGGTTCGCATCAATACCGCCCTCCCCACTTGTCCTGCTCGGTCCATCGCACGTCATGCTCGGCGCCGAAGGCATGCATCAGCTCGAACAGATCGCTGAACCACTTCTGCGACTGCTTGCGCGTCGATACGGCCATCACGACGAACCCACCGTCGAGGCCTGGCTCCGCACGCTGCTTCTCCAGCGAGGCACTGAAAAGGCACTTCCAATCGTCACTGGTCAGCTTCTTGCCGTGCCAGACCACTTGCTCGGATACGTCCTTGAGCATTGCCCACATCTTGCGGTTGCAGACGTCAGGGCGCTTCTCGTCCTTGATGACCACGATCTTGGGTTTGGTGAAGTCGGTTGCGTGCAGGACACCCATGAGGCGGCTGATATCGCGTTGGCTGCGAATTGCGAACTCGTTCATGCCGCAACCTCCGTCGCCATAGCGTTCGTGTATTTCTCCACCAGGTGGGAACGCGAGACGAACGCATCGACGACGAACCCTCCGAGATCGATTGCGAGCGGATCACCGCTGCCCTGGCCGCGCGGCACGTAATATTTGCGATCCTCGCGGCCCTGGACCGGGTCAATCACGAAATAACCCTCATCGGTCACCTCGATCAGGATCTGGTGATTGCCAGCTTCGATATTGAGCGACGGCGCCGTGCAGAGATAAACGCCCTCGTCCGCTAGGGGCGGGTTGTCGACACTGAAGAACGCCGTGTATTTGATTCCGAGGTATTCGAGCATTTCGCGCATGGTCAACTCGCCCTCGCGGTATGGCTTGTGCAGCTCATCGATGACCTCGGCAGCAGGTCGACCGGCAAGCATCGCAAGGCACGTTGAAACGCAACTCACCGGGCACGGTTGCATCTGTCGAACGATCAGTGGATTCATGACTGCTCTCCCTTGCTCATGGCCGACAGGATGTCGTGTAGATACCCTGTCGCCACACTTGGCTGCTTTCCTGCGGAATCACACAGCTTCTGTACGAAAGCTGTAGCGCTATGCAGGCGTTTGGCATCCTTTCGAAGCGCCTCGTTCTCGGCCAGCAGCTCCAGCGCCACCTCCTCCACAGTCTTCTCCCCGAGGAATTCCTGCAGCGCCTCGGTGTTGCGCTTCCAGTCTGCGCAGTCGGCACGGTAGGAAGCTGTCTCGGCCCACAGCAGCTTCTGGAGTTTTTCTTTGTCGATGGTCATGTCAAAACCCTTCCTTGCCGCGCTGAGATTCCCAATCGAACGGAACAACGATCATTCCGCCCTCGCGTAGGCGATCGACGCAGCGGTCACCCATGGCGGCCGGCAACTGGCTGGCTTCGAGGTTGGAGATCACCACCGTCGGGCGCTCCTGCTCGTACCGGCCGTTGATGATTGCGAACAGGGTGGTCAGCTCGAAGTCGCTCGGCTGCTCCTTGCTCACACCTACCTCGTCCAGCACCAGCAGATCGGGATCGATCAGGCTCGACAGAATCTCAGCCTCGCTGCGTTCGCTGTGCTTGTCGTACGTGGAGCGGATCGCCTGCAGGATTGCGCCGACAGTGCGGTACACGGCCGTGCGTGACGTGTGGTGCAGTAGCTCGTTGGCCATGCCGGCGCCGAGGTGCGTTTTCCCGGTACCGGGCTTGCCGATCAGCACCATGCAGCGACCGGTCTTCAGGATCTCGTCAAAGATCTGGACGTAGTGCTGGCAGAACCGGAGGGCTTTGCGCTGGCCTTCGCTCTCGGCCTGGTAGTTGCTCAGGGTGCGAGTTGTGAAGCGCTTCGGGATCAGCGCGTCACCCAGCTTGCGAGCGAGGGACATGCGCAGTTCCATCGCCTTGTTTGCCTGCTCGGCAGCCTCGGATTTTTCGCGGGCGATCCGGGTGCACTCAGGGCAGTTACTTCTGAGTTCCCTGTTCAGCACGGAGAAGACCCGCTGCTCGTAAGCGCCGTGGGTTTCGCACTCGGCTGGCTGGATGCGAGTGCCCGGCGGCAGATCCGGAGTTGCTTGGACTGGCTCAGAGCGCATAGCTGCCGTCCTCCCGCATCTTCAGGCCTGATGTGTAATCGCGTTCGGAGAAGCCGGTGTGGCGGGATTGCGGGAACGGGTGCACGTTGCTGGCGACTTTCACCTCGTCCTCCCAGCGCTTGCCGTTCAGCCATGTCGCTGGGTGCGGAATGAACTGCCCACCGTCTTTGACCCATGCCTCGCAAACCACTTGCGCTGCCAGGCCTTCGGCAATTTGACCGAACAGGTCAGCAGTGACCTTGAGCTTCTTCCAGGCTTTCTCAGCTGCGGCCTTACCCTTCTTGTTCGGGTACATCTTCCAGAACTTCGGGAAGAGGTCATCCACCATCGGTGGAGTGTTGTTTTTGTTCTTATCTGTATCTGTATCTGTATCTTTATGGTTGCCATTCCGTTGCAACGGATCGTCAACGTTCGTTGAACGGTCGTTGAGTTCTTGTTGCTTTTTGAGGGCCTTTGCCCGCGCGGACGCCTTCCCCGCATTGGAGGCGGTGACGACTTTGCTGTTTACGGCCTCAAGATCTGCTTCGACGCGGAACTGAACCCAGTGCGTTTCCGTGACGTGGAAGAACTCACTCAACGTATCGGCAACGGACGGCCAACGCTCGTTGGGAATCCGTGCGACGGTTGCGAGGCGATCGATGCGCAAAGGCTTGCCTGTCTGCCAGTAGCTGAACAGCAGGAGCATGTACGCCCCATGCTCTTCCGCAGTCAGGTGCGTGGTGTCGGCCAAGTAGTCGGCGACGTAGAACTGCATGTACGGAAGCGCGGCCATCATTCGACCCCCTTGAGATTGTGCTGAGCCCACAGGCCGGCAATCCAGTTGACGCCCTTGGGGGTGAATTTGGATTGGTTGTAAGCGTGGCCGCTGTCGCTGGTGCCGGCTTTGACTTCAAAGCGGCCAGCGTCGATGTGAGGCTGATACGCCTGCCACTCGCCGCCCATGCGATACATGATCTTTTTGTCGAGCAGGAACTCGCGGAAGCGCGATTCGTTGGCCTTGAGGAGCTTCGCCACCTGGCGAAAACCCTTCAGCCCAGTTGATTCCACGTATCGCTCAACGAAGGCAATCTTCGGCGCGGCCTCAATCAGGGCCTGATTGGCAGCCTGCTGGAGTTCGAACTGCTCAGCCCAGGCGCGAGCTGCCGCCGCTGGGTTGGAGAAGTCGGGAAGGGTCGCAAGAACTTTAGGACGGACCTGCTCTTCCAGTTCCGTCCAACGGCGGACGACAGCCCTTCTCATCTTGGCGCTGTAGCCAGTCAACAGCGTCTCGGTCAGCTCTTTATCGAGCAGGTATTCGGTCTGCTCACGATTCATGCTGTCCAAATAGATGCGAGCAAAATCGCTCACATCTTCTTCAAGCTCGGAGGCCATGGCCTGGATGTCCCGCTTAACGTCTGGGTGACGCTTGCCGGTCAATTCCGCGATCTCGCGAGAAGACATAGTGGTACGCGACACGTTTTCACCGTTGCCAAATTGTGTCGCGACACTGGCCGGGGTATTGATCGTTTGGATTGATTGGTGCATGATGTTCTCCACAACGCGTTTTAAGAGAGCCGGGTCACTACCCCGGCTTTTTTTCGTCTCGGATTTGGTAGAGGCCCTCTGGATTACCCCGAAGAGTCCCTGCCAGAGGCCCTCATTGGGGTCACCAGTTGAAGGACTGGCGCCTTCTTCCTTCCCACCTCGGAAAGCGCCCCACTCGCGATGGCGGTTTCCGTCATTTCGTTGATCGCACGGCTGAAGCTCCAGCCGTTTACGCGCATCAGTTCCTCCACTCGCTGTCGAGTACGCGGAGGCAGCCTTTCAAGCTCTACGGTCATTTGGCCCTCCAAAGGGGCTTCAGCCCGCGATATCTTCTTGTTTGTCCTGCATGAGTTCCTCGATCACGCCATTGGCCACTGCCCACTCGATGATTTCGTAGAGGTAGGTGGCGTGCTGCATACGGGTTTTGGTCGCGGCCTTACGCAGAATCCGATCAAGCACTGGTTCAAAACGAACCTTCACCGGGATGGCGCGCTTTTGATTGGGGTCCATGTACATGCTTCGATGCTCCTGGCTATTGAAGAGAAAACTGGTGGTTTGGGTGTCGGCAGATCTACGCAGCTTGGGATTTCTGCTCAGCTTTCAGCGCACCCATGGTGAGTCGCTCGATCTGGTACTGGCGCAGCTCAGGCACGTCGTCCCACTGGCGGACTGCCTCGTAGGTAACGCGCAGTGCTTTTGCCAGCGCCGAGACGGAGCCGAAATGCTTGATTGCTTGTGATTTGGTCATGCCGACCTCCTTTTGCTTATCCATATTCAAGCATGCTTGTGTTTGCAAGGCAAGCATGCTTGACAAGCTCTCTTGTAGATTGCTCGCATGAAAATTACTGATCGAATTACAAAGCTCGTCCTTGCGCGAAAGCCCGAGGTAGGCGCGCGCGGGTTCAAGCGCGACATAGCGACCACTTGCGGGGTCAGCTATGAGGCTGTGCGCCAGTGGTTTGCTGGCGACACCGGAAACATCAAGAACGACAACTTGAGCGCCATCGCCGAAGGCTATGACACAACGGTTGATTGGCTGCTATCAGGCAAAGGAGAGCCCCCTCGCCGATCAATCGCCGGCAAGGCTTCAGAGCCGACCAAGTCGGCGGCGGATCTCGTTCAGCAGATGCTGGCGAAGCACGGGAAAAATCTTTCGGAAGACGCCCGGCAGAGGATCGCCGAAGCGGTTGAGGAAACAGCGACTGAGGTGAAGTCAGGCAACGTTATCCCGGCTGACTTCTCTGGCCTGCGCGCTCGTCCAGATGAAGTGCTGATTCCCCAGTACGACATCCGGGCGGCGATGGGTCACGGCCAGGTGCCGCCGGACTACAACGAAACGATCCGTAATCTGATCGTGCGCGAGGATGTCCTTCGTGAGAAGGGTGTTACCTACACGGCGCGCAACGCCCTGGCTGTTATCACCGGCTGGGGTCAGAGCATGGAAGGCACGATCAACGACAAGGATCCAGTGATCGTGGACCGTGGCGTAAATGAGTTTGTTGGTGACGGCATATACGTCATCACTTGGCATGGGCTGCTTTACATCAAGCGGCTACAGATGTGCGACGAAGACCATTTCTGGCTTATCTCAGATAACGAGAAGCACAAAGACCAGCAGGCCCGGATTGAAGACGTGGCCGTTCATGCGAAAGTTCTGCTGATCTGGAACGCCAAGAAGGCGTGATGGCTTGGAGCCACCGTGATATTCTCTGCGCTTCTATTGGGAGGGAAACCATGCTCACACAGATCCAGCGGCTGCTCGTAATCGTCATTTTGGCCTTCATGGCAGGATGTGCTTCAGGCCCTACGCCGCAAGACATTGCCCGCGCCGACTACGGAACCCCTGTAGGACAACAGCAGGCCGAAGAACGCATCAAGCAGTATTTCAATGGAACCCTGAAGGACCCCTACTCCGCCCAGTATCAGTTCTCGCAAGTCGAGAAGGGATACGTTGTCGGAAGTGCTTTCGAAGGCAAAGGTCTCTACGCCGGATATCTGATATCAGTCAACGTCAACGCCAAGAACAGCTACGGCGGTTACACCGGGAACAAGGGCTATCAATTCCTGTTCCAGAATGGCGTTCTGGTAAAGGGGCTATCGCGCAGCCCAAACGGCATGCTGATGCCGTTGTTTTAGCTTGAACCAATCAAAAGCCCGCTACTGAGCGGGCTTTTTTGTGCCCATCAGAACGGCGGTGGTGGCTCCGCCAGCTCCACGTCATCTGCCTCAACTGCGCGATCCTCATCACTGGCCGCCTCCCACTCCAGAGTAATCGACTCATCTTCGTCGTTGATAGTCATTTCGATACCGTCAGTGTCAGACAGGATCGTCAGTAGCTCATCCCACTCCCTCTGCCCGTCCGTATCCAGGCGATGGATTGTCACTGAGCGGTCGAGCTGCGCTATCGGGTGATTAATCATCGATGAGACGCGCAGAGTCAGGCGTTCCATCCCCGACATCGGCTTCTGTCCAGCTTCCGGTTTCTTCCCCTGCTTCGCCATCAAAACACCCTCCCTTCAAATACTGTTCATCCATACAGTACGAAAAATAAACACAAGCGTGCTTGCATTCAAATCACAAGCATGCTTTTATTAATGCAAGCCGACTTGCATTAGAAACACAAGCAGAGTTGGTCAGGGCCTCAACAGACCCGCCGCTCTTTAACAGTCAGGAATCTTCGCGGATCGATCCCCGGAAACGGGCATAGCGCGAAACACAAACTTCGATCCCCATGCAGGCTCTGGAACCTGCCGGACTCCCCATATGGGAGGACGCCAAACCATGCAAGCCAGCCGGCGAATAACACCGAACACGAAATGTGTGACGCCGGCCAGGTGGGGAAACCGCGGCGCCGAGCATGGGGCGGAAAAACGAGAAAGATTTACTGATGCCGCTTCGATGAGGCGGCATTGGAAATCAACGGAGGGCAGCACGATGACCGAGGCAGCAGCTACACAAACGAAATGCACCTACTGCGGTAAGCCAGCCGAAAAGGTGGTTCGCCGAAGCATCCACGATCGAACTCGGGACCCATACACCAACCGTCAGGTGCTTCGCACTCGAGAGTTGCCGTTTTGCAGCGCTGAGCATGCAAGCAACTATCAAATGGGCTGCGAAGGCTGACCGGGCCTTTTCACTGATGCACCTGGTGACGGGTGCATTGGGGAAACAACTAGTACGAAGGGCTGCAGCGAAGGTACGCCAAATGGCGGGACCGTATGGCCACCGCCGACCATCGTGGATTAGCGTGCGCCAACCTTCTTGGCAATCTGCTCAACCAGATGGACTTCCTGCGCGTTCATTGCCGAAATAGCGCAACCGCAGGATGCGCATTGCACGAAATAGATTGTGTGTCCGCTACCTCTAACTGTCGTTTGGGTTCCCAACTCGAACGAGCTGGAATCACATTTTGGGCATTTCGTTATCTGGGCCATTGCGGTTCTCTTCAATGAGGGTCGAACAGAAAACGTAGCAGCTCTTCTCTCCTACACAAGTACGAATGCACTCCCCTCCGCGCCCAACGGCAACCAGCGGAGCGGATGAGTGCATCCGAGTTTTGTTGGATCAATACCCGCCACCACGGAGGCGACCATGGCAACCAGCTATGCAGACAGTGCGCAGGCCCGAGAGTGGGACCGGCGCTTTGATGAATGGGGGCGCCCCAAAGCGCCGCAGGTTGAAGACTTCCACGACTACGAAGCCGCGGCGCAAGAACTCACACAGCGTCAGGCGCTGATGGCCGCTCAAGAGTTGGTCGACCACAAGGCGCGGGCGAAGCGAGTTGCGGCAGCGGTGGTCGCTTACGGCGAATTCTGGGGGCTCAAATGAACATCCAGCAGCGTGACCATCAAACGGCGGTGACCTGGATCGAGGGCGAGATCAGCAACATGATCCGCGACCTCGGCAAGCCCAACGCCAGCGCCGCAGCGACATCCTGCATCACCCTGGCCTTCATGCTTCGTGCCATTGATGACAACGAGCACCGTCACTACCGCGCACGCATCGACCAGATTTACGCCTCCTACAACGCCTCCGTCTCGCAAGGAGCTGCAGCATGACAACCGCACCGGTAAAAACGCTGGTCGATGAACAGCTCGAGGATATCGAGCGTCGCATTGCGATTCTCGGCTTCGGCCTGCCCTTCAACGAAGTGATCGGCCGCAAGCGTGAGGATCTGGTCGACAGCCTCCCGCAGCGCCTGTCGGTGACCATGAAAGGTGGACGCATCGCTGTGAGGGCTCGGCCATGAACCTCGTCTACTGGATTCTCGTTGTGATCCTGATCGCCGGCGCAGGCGCCTATGGCGTCGTTCGCGATGGTCAGGGCACATGCCAGGTGCCGCGTTCCACCACCTACCACGTGTTCCGGTGACCAGCCTCCAGCGGGCGCGCCGCCTTCTGATTCGGCGCGGATCGTTTCGAGTTCTCGCGATTTACACCTTCCTGATGCTGCTCAGCGCCCTCGCCGATCGCATCACTCAATAAACAACACCACCACAAGCTGCGCTCGGCGCGGCAAGGAACCGTCATGTCCGCAAAAGCCCAACAAGCACCTTTGCAAGAGTCCATCGAAATGACCGCTGTAGCGCCAAAAGTAGCTGTAACTGATATCGCCGAATATCGGCCGCATGAAGAACAAATCGTCCGCTTGGAAACGACCTACGCGAACCTCGTTGTCGACTGCTCTACAAGTGAAGGCTTGGCGAATGCGAAGGAAGTTCGCGTGGATATTCGCGATGTCCGCTACGCCTTGGCCAATACCACGAAAACGGCGCTGATCCCCTATCAACAGGCGGTTAAGGACGCCCAAGCTCGCGTCAACCAAGTGAAGGAATTCGGTGAGGCGTTGAAGGATCGAGTACTGGCGATCGAAGCGCCTGTCGACGAAGCCATCAAGGCCGAAGAAAAGCGCGCAGCTGACGCCAAGGCCGAACGCGAGCGCATCGAAGCTGAGCGCATCGAAGCCATCCGAGCAAAAATCACCCGATTCAGCTCAGTCGCCGCTGCGTATGCAAGCCGTAGCGCTGCCGATGTTGCCAACGTGCTGCTGAGCGTCAAAGAGTCGGTAATCCTGCCAGACGAATACGCCGAGTTCGAAGCGGAGGCCACCATTGCCCGCGACAACGCTATTGATCAACTTGAAGTACTGCAAAGGGCTGCTGTTGACCGCGAAGAGGCGGCAGCCAAGCTGCTGGCCCAACAAAAAGAGCTGGATGAACTGCGTGAGAAGCAACGCATCGCCGATGCTGAAGCAGAAGAGTTGCGCAAGCAGCGCGCCGAGGAAGATCGCCTGCGTTTGAAGAAGCAGCAGGATGAACTCGACCAGCAGCGCCGCGATATGGATGCGCAACAACGCCAGCAACGTGAGCAGCAAGAAGAACAGCAGCGCCAGCAGCGCGAACGCGATGCGCAGTATCAGCGCGACCAAGAAGAGTTGGCTCGCCTGCGCGCACTGGCTGCAGCACCCGCTGTGGTTGCAGACGTCATCACGACACCCGCCGTTACCGACACATCGTCAACAGCTGCATCGGGAGCTGATCCGGTTCCAGTGGCTGACGAAGTCGCTGACTCGAACATGCCGAGCGCCAGCGAAGTGGTCGAGGTCGTGGCCATGGCCTTCTGCGTCACCAATGACGAGGCATCGGCCTGGCTGCGCGCCCTGTCGTTCTAACAAACCCTGAAATCACCCCGGAGGCCGGCCAAAGTCGTTGGCTATGGAGTTAGGAATGAACGCTCAAACCCAGATCGCTACTGTACCAATGGACACCAGCCCGACGGGCCTGATCCTCAATCGCGACAGCATGCAGTCGATGACTGAACTCGCGGGCATCATGGCAGGCGGCAAAACCACCCTGCCGAAGCATTTCCACGGCAACACTGCCGACTGCATGGCAGTGATCATGCAGTCCATGCAATGGGGCATGAACCCCTTCCAGGTGGCGCAGAAGACATTCATCGTCAACGGCGGCCAGCTCAGCTATGAAGCACAGCTCGTCAACGCGGTGATTACCACGAGAGCGCCGACCCTTGATCGAATCCATTACGAGTGGTTCGGCGATTGGGACAAGATCATTGGCAACTTCCGTGAAATCGAAAGCAAAAAGCAAATGGATGATCACGGACAGCCGAAGAAATACCGCGTCCCAAACTGGAATATTAACGACGAGAAGGGGCTCGGCGTCCGCGTGTGGGCGACCTTCGTTGGCGAAGACGCTCCCCGCGAACTAACCACCTTGATGACTCAGGCTCGAACCCGAAACTCCACACTCTGGGCGGACGATCCTAAGCAGCAGATCGCATACCTGGCGCTCAAAAAATGGGCACGTCTGTATTGCCCCGACGTGATTTTGGGCGTGTACACCCGTGACGAGCTGGACGACGGCTACGCGCTTCCGGAAACGGATGTTACCCCACGATCTACCAACGAAAAGCCAGCAGATGTGGGAGCTGCATCGGTTCCTCAGGGAGACACCACTGACGCAACAAGTGACCTATTCGAGCAGCTGAAAAAGATCGCTCAAGAACAAGGAATTGATGGCTACGAAAAGGCCTGGAAGGCTTTGAAGCCGCAGCAGCGCGGCGCTATCGGCGTGACACGTCACGGTGAGCTGAAGTCGATTGCACAGACAATCGAGGCAGAGTTTACAACCCTCAATGAAAGCTCGAACGCCAGTGCTGACAACGATTTGCAGGACGGCAATCAATGAACGCCTCAGTAGATCTTCAGCGCACCGAGCAGTGGCATCAGGACCGCAGCGGGCGCCTAACGGCTAGCAGGTTCAAGGATGTGATTGCTTGGGGTGATCGTGACAGGCACGGGAAGCGCAAGCCGCTCGCGGCCCGCACTACCTACATGCGCGAGCTGGCCTTCGAGAGACTGGCCAACCGATCAAAGCATTCGGTCTGCAGCAAGTCGATGGCCTGGGGTACCGAGGTTGAGCAGTCGAGTCACGACTTTTACGAAATTCTGACCGGCAACACCGTCATCAAGTCGGGCTTTGTGGTTCACCCAAAATACGACTGGATGGGCTGCTCGCCGGACGGTTTGATTGGCGAAGACGGCGGCATTGAGTCCAAGTGTCCATTCAATGAAGCCGTCCACGTTCGCACCTGGCTCGAAGGAATGCCCGACGAACACAAGCCGCAGGTTCAGGGCTGCATGTTCGTCACGGGCCGGGAATGGTGGGATTTCCTGTCGTTTGATCCGCGCCAAGATGAAGACTGCCGCCTGTACATCGAGACCATCAAGCGCGATGACGAGTACATCGCGATGCTTCATGAAGAACTGGTTCAGTTCAACCTGGAGCTGGGCCGGATGGTTGACGAAGTAGCGGACAGAGCGCGAGCGCAAGCCCATCGATTAGGAGCCTGAGCATGATCAGCAACCACCTCAACCTCGTCGAGCAGCACCGACCCGACGCCGAGTCGATCGCTGAACGAATCGCGCAGTACTTGGCCGCCGGCGGGCGGATCGATCAACTGAAAAGTCCGCCGCGCAACCCACTGCCACCGCCCCGCTCGAAGAAAATAGACCCTGAAACGGTCCTCAAGCGGCGGCCGAAGCCGATATCAGCGGCGGAACGAAAAGCGCTGCGCAAAATGGCGGACTCGCTATGAAGTCGAAACGCAAACCCAACAACGGTTTCGCCCGGGCTGAGCGCAGTTGCCGGGCGCTGCTGCGCACCAACCACGTCGCGGTGGTGAACATCGACCCCAGCGGCAGCCAGATCATGGCGAACTGGAAGAGCTGCAAGCAGATCCGCAGTCTGGCGATCGCCAACGCAATCTTCGATTTCTCGTATCGCTGGACGATCTACATCGCCGCCATGTGTCGAGACGAGCGCGGCGCCGAGTACATCAAGTCGGTGGAGATATCGCCGGAGGGCATCTACAAGGTCGAGCGCCTCACCGATGCGATCGAGCATTACTACCTGGAGCTGCGAAACAGCGCGAACCCTAATCATCTGGTGGCGTCAGGCTGGATTGCCATTCCGGACCAGATCTCGATGGATGAGGCCCAAGCCGCGAAGCTGTTCTACGCCGCCGGCGCCTGGCATCAGGTGAAGGTCGCAGCGTGAGACGTTTTCGCACCCAACAACGCAAACGACAGACCTGGCTGGACTTGCCGGCCAGCGGAATAGAAGAGGTAGGCCATGGCCAAGAGCAATGCGCAATTACAGAAGGACAAGCGAGCCAAGGAGAAGGCGCTGCTCGACCGGATCGGCGCCGAGAAGCGATCGCTGATTGTTTCGAAAGCGCTTGATGATGCGCTTCAGGTGCTGGGCGAGCGCCACGGCTTCGAGGAATGGCAGGAGATTGTGTCGACGTTCATCATCAATCTGGCCGCCGCGCCTGCGGAAGAGTCGGAACGGTTCGTGAAAATGTCGCGACCTAAAATCTTTGTGAAGGAAAAGTGGTCGCGCAAGCTTGAAGAATTTGCCGCGACCGGTGTTGAGGCGTAAGCGAGGCCTACGGCGGGGATATACCGACTGGAAGCAAGTCTCCGAATCCCCAGACAACCGTCCCAACGAGAACGATGGTGACTGCGACTCGACCATACCAAGTCAGGCGCGGCAGATACTTCTTCTTGGTCCCGCTGAAACTCATTCCGACCATTCCGCCGGGCTTTAAAACTCCCAGCATCGCATCAGACTTGAGGTGCGCGAGGAAGGCGATTGCCGCCATTACCGCGCCAGCTCTAGAAATCCATGAGCTGGGCTTGTCAAACCCCCAGACGACTCCAAGAACAACAATCGGAACCAGTATCGCCAGCACCACGTAGCAAAAAAACCATTTCCGGTGCTGCAGTATTCTTTTTTCGTAATAGCACTCTTCTGTGTCGGTCATGCAGCTGGCTCCTTGATCCGGCTCCATGCCGGGCCGAACACAAATACCCCACTTCTACGAATCACGCCAGCCGGCGAGGCGAAGCCATGTCTATTACCCCGGAATATCTCAAATCCCTCCTCGCCTACTCGCCCGAGACTGGGATCTTCACTTGGCTCGTAAGTCGAAGCCGGACGCTCGCAGGCTCGGTCGCCGGGAGCTTAGGCTCCAGCGGCTACCTGACGGTGATGATCGATAGGAAGCGCCACAACCTGCACCGGCTTGCATTCGTCTACATGCTCGACCGCCACCCTCCAGAGTTCGTTGACCACATCAACGGCCTGAAGACAGACAACCGCTGGATCAACCTTCGCGATGCAACCCCAGTGGAAAACGCCAGAAACCAAAAGCGAAATTGCAGAAATTCCAGCGGCATATCCGGCGTGTCGTGGGATTCGCGAGGCAAATGGCGATCTTTCGGATACCTGGCAGGCAAACAAATAACGCTCGGCCGCTACACATCGAAGCTTGATGCTGCCGCCGCCAGAAAATCTTTCGAAAACAGTCTCGGCTATCACGAAAATCACGGGAGATAAGCCCTATGTCCGCACAACAGAAATTGCCTCAGTTCATCCATGGCCAGCCGAGCATGGGCCTGCCGTTCGAAAAAGAACTGGTGGTTGACCTGTTCGCCGGCGGTGGCGGCGCCAGCACCGGTATCGCCCGGGCATACAGGGAGCCGGACGTGGCAGTGAATCACAATCCAATCGCCCTGGCTGTTCACCGTGCCAACCATCCCACGACGGCGCATTACGTCGCCGACGTGTTCGAAGTAGATCCGCGAGAAGCCACGGGCGGCCAGCCGGTGGCGATCATCTGGGCATCGCCAGACTGCCGTCATCACAGCAAGGCAAAGGGCGGCGCGCCGCGTGATCGTGGTGTGCGAGGGTTGGCCTGGGTTGTGATCCGCTGGCTATTCGTGACGAAGTCGCGCCTGCTCTTCCTCGAAAACGTTGAAGAGTTCTGCGACTGGGGTCCGATCGACGATGACGGTCAGCCGATCAAGTCTGAACGCGGCCGCACCTTCAAAGCGTTCATTGCCGCGATCAGCACCGGCCTGCCCGCTGATCATCCGGACATGCCGGAGATCATCGAGGCGATCGGAGAGTTCGTGCCGGTGGAGGCTCTGGTGCGAGGGCTGGGCTACAACGCTGAGTGGCGTGAGCGCATCGCGGCGAACGCCGGCACCCCTACCATCCGCAAGCGCCTGTACCTGGTGGCGCGCAGCGACGGGAAGCCGATCATCTGGCCAGCGCCAAAGCGCCACAAGCGGCCAGCGGCGAAACAATTGCCGTGGCGCTCGGCGGCAGAGTGCATCGACTGGAGCAACCTCGGTCGCACGATCTTCCGCGACAAACCGATGGCAGAGAACACCATGCGCCGCGTGGCCAAGGGTTGCTGGCGGCACGTGCTGACCAGCGCGAAGCCTTTCATTGTCCCGATGCGCGGCACCTCATCGGCGCACACCAGCACGCACGGCACAGACGAAGCGCTTTCAACAATCAGTGCGGGCGGCACGCACCACGCGCTGGTTGAGCCGATTGCGGCACCGTTCCTCACCGAATGCGCCAACGGATCAGCGCAGCGCAACTTCAGCGCGGTCGAACCGTTGCGCACGCAAGTTGCTCAGGTCAAGGGCGGGCACTTCGCGTTGGCCGCCGCGAACATGGTGACGCTGCGGAAAGGATCGGTCGGAGCTGAGGTAACAGAGCCGCTCAACGTGGTGGCTACCAGCACCGGGCACCATGCGGTATCCGCAGCGTTCTTCGAGCAGGCGAATGGTGGCTTCTACAAAGGCGACGGCCGATCGGCCTACGATCCGATATCGACCATTTGCCAGTCCGGCGCCAATCAGCGCCTGGTAAGCGCCTACCTGGTGAAGTATTACGGCAACGAGAAGGACGGCATTTCGCTCAATGAGCCGATGCATACGCTGCCGACGAAAGATCGCGTCGCGGTTGTCGAGACGGTACAGGTGCCCGACACGCTGACTCCCGAGCAGATGGAAGGCGCACGCCGCTGCGCCGCGTTCATGCACCAGTACCTGCCGGAGCACTTCAAAGACCCGGCGGAAATGGTGATGGTCGGCGGCTATGTGCTGATCGATATCACGCTGCGCATGCTGCAACCGCCTGAGCTGAAGGCCGCCCAAGGCTTCGACAAGGACTACATCATCGATCGCGGGCTGTTCGTCGACCCGGTCACCGGTGCCGAGGAATGGCGCGACATCAAGAAGGTCGACCAGGTGCGGCTGATCGGTAACAGCGTCTGCCCCGACGAAGCTGAGGCACTGGTCGCCGCCAACGCCGCAGACATCATCGAGCTTTATCAGCGGCTCGCCGCATAACCCACCCTCCACCGCCCGGGCGTGCCCCGGCATAGGACGCCTAAATGAACAACAACCATCAAGCACTGACCCGAAAGGTCGAACAACTCGAAGTCTTCCGCGCCGAGATCCAGGCCATCTGTGAAAGCGGCAAACACCGAACCATGCGCACCCAGTTGCAGATGTGCGGATTTCTGGACGGGATTCGGTTCAAAGCTCTGAAGGCTGCTGTTGATCCAGAGCACGAACCTGCCTGCGCTACAGCGGCCGAGTTAGAAGCCAAGGCGCAAGCCATTTACGAAAAGTGGGCAGCGAAGCCGGGGTACGTCGAATGGGTAGTGGGCGGTAACTCGGTGATGCAGGACGAAGCGCGGGCACTGGCCCGGCGGGCGATGGAGATTGCAGGATGAGCGAACTCAAAGTGATCTACCTCGGCCCGGCCTGCCAAGAGCAAGGTGACGGGCGCGAGTGGTGCCAGGATGACGTTTGGCAGCCCTGCGAATGCGGTCACACGTCAGTGAAATTCGTTGCCAGCACTGAACTCGACCGGGTCACCGCCGAGCGTGACGCCCTGCAGCAGCGCCTGAACGCAACGGATCAGCGGATTGATGAGCTGGAACAAGACAAGACCCGGCTGGACGCGCTGGATTCTAATTGCTGGGATGTCCGCTTCAACAGCAGCCCCAACGGCGACGCCGGCGACAGCAGCATCAACATCGAGGTCGTGGGCCATTGGATGGATCAGCCGTTCGAGCGCGTCATTGGCGAGAACTACAGCGAGAACCTCCGCGCCGCCATTGACCAGGCGATGACTGCTCCGGCCTATCCGCCTGCCCGCCCCGAATATCCAGAACCTGACTTCTCGATGATCGGCATCGAGCGCATGCCACCGATGGAGTACGACGAGCCATGACCCACAAAATCTACAGGCTCGACCCGAACGTGAGAACCATCACCGACTTGGTGACCGATGATCAGGTGCAGAACTCATTCCAGGGCACCAACTTCGGACACGACGACTTTCGCGGGCTGCTGGCCCAAGGTTGCATCAAGGCGCTGGCTGGCTGGCATCAGGGTCACACCCTCACCTGCATCCTCGAAGAGCTGCGGCTGATCAGTTGGAACCGGCAGGTCGGCAAGATCAAGGTCACCGCCAAAGGTCGGCACTACATCTGGCTCGCCTTCAAAGGCCGACCGGGCGTCTAATTCCGCAAAGAGTACTTCTGTACTCCACTCGCAAATCTACTCCCTCCCCCTTCAAAGTCAGCCGCTATAGCGGCAAGGACGAGTGTTGCCGTGAGCATCATCGATGACGTAATGACCGACAAGATCACCCTGCACGGCCTCGGGTTCGTGCAGGTTCAGCTGCAGGGCAATCAACGCCTGCACGTTTGGCATCCAGAATTGCCCCGCCGCGCGTGCTTCAAGCACTCGGCTATCCATGACCACCGTTTCAACTTCACTTCGCGGGTGATCGTGGGCAAGCAGATCAACCACTGCTTTGAATTGGAACGCTGTGATGATGGTGGATTTGTGCTGTATCTGCATGAGGGTGCCCGCACACCGGGCGGCGGCAGGCCGTGGACTCCAGACGGCCGCGCCCACCTGATACCGGATGGCGTGATAACCGTTGAAGCCGGCAACGACTACAACACTCGGGCATACCATTATCACCGCACAGAGCCCGGCGGTGATGGTCGAGTCGCCACGATCATGGCGAAGCGCGGCGAATATCCGGACGGCGCCCACTCGACTTGCACATACGGCGTTCAGCCTGACACCGACTTCGACCGGTACCAGTGGTCACCGTCGCAGCTCTGGGAAATCGTTACCGACGTGATGCTCGGCCAGAGGCTGACGCCATGATCACCAAGTGCTTACTCGGCTGCACCCTCATCTTCTGGCTTCCATTGGTACTGACCATAAAGGCGGTGATCGGATGATTGACAAACTGCGTGAACAATTCGAAGCAGCGTATAAAGACGCCTGTCTGAAGCGCCCAATCCCGCGCTTCGACGCAGCTGTTTTTGCCAAAGACCACAGCGGTGATTATCTCAACCCGCTGGTTCAGTCGGCGTGGTGGGCGTGGCGGGAATCCCGCGAGTCGCTGGTGATTGAGCTGCCTAAGCCATGGCAAACCAATGTAGGTGCAATGCTGACGCCTAACGGAGTTCGATTCGCCATCGAATCCGCCGGCCTGAAGGTAACGCCATGATCAAGCTGACCGACAAGGTTCATGTAGCCGCCAGCCAGATCTCGAAGATCGTATGCAGTGATAGCGAACCGCTGGTGAGGGTATACCTGGCAGACGGTGATGTCGTTACGGTGATGGCCGACTACGGCAAGTCCAAGTTCGACAAACAGGAAGAGATTGTCGCAGCGGTCCGCGCGGAGGCGAAATCATGATCGCCCTCGCCTGGTTCGCCTACGTGTACTGCTACAAGGGGCCCCGGTGATGAGTGCAGCAGCAAAAGTCCTCGACCCGTGCAGCGCCAGCCGAATGATGTGGTTCGATAAACAGGATCAGCGCGCGCTTTTCGGCGACATCCGTGACGAGCAGCACCTGCTTTGCGATGGTCGGGTGTTGAAAGTTGAGCCGGATGTGCTGATGGATTTCCGGAAATTGCCCTTCGAGGCCTCAACCTTCCGCCTGGTGGTATTCGATCCGCCGCACCTGACCCGCGCCGGGGTCGACAGCTGGATGCGGGCGAAGTACGGCATGCTGACCGCCGACTGGCGCGAGGACATTCGACAGGGTTTCGCCGAGTGTTTCCGGGTGCTGGAACCCGAAGGCATTCTGATCTTCAAGTGGAACGAGACCCATGTGACGGTCAGTGAGCTGCTTGCGCTTACCGATGAAAAGCCGCTGTTTGGCCACAAGTCAGGCAAGCGCGAAAAAACGCACTGGATCACGTTCATGAAGCGGCCGGCACCATGAACCGCATGGTCAGCGTCCGCACCGAGGAACTGACCGGCCCGGCGCTGGACTGGGCAATCAACGCGATCGAGGGTGATCAGCAGCCAGCCGCCGGTCAGCTGCAACTGTTCGCCCAGCCCGACGCCGAGCAACTGATCATGAAGTATGGCGTCTGGGTCGATGTTGGCCACCGGCATCCTTGGCTGGCCGACGCGACGAACGATCCATTCAGCCGCCAACCCGGCGAAACCCGAACCATCGCCGTGTTCCGCGCCGTGGTGTTCGCCAAGCGCGGCAACACGGTGACGGTCCCCGCCGAACTGATCCAGCAGTAACCCCAACCACTCAACAGCCTGCCGGTGTACGGCGGGCGAGGTATCCCTATGTCCGAAGAAAAGAATGCATTCCGCGACGCTGCTATCGAAGCGATCACGGATATGGCTCAGCACCTGCCGCTTGATTGCGAGCTGCTGGTGGTGGCCTGCCGCCCCGGCAAGAAAGACTTTGACCTGGTGTTGCCGTCGCACGAGTCGAACTTGAACAATGCCCTGGACGCGCTGCGCCGAAACGGTCTGAGCATCGACGGCAACAACGCCTACAAGCGCGACCTGCTGGATGCCGTGGTAGGAGCGCTGGCCTTCGGCGCGCAGAACAGGAACCCGCCGCCATCCGATCATTGGGCAACGCGATTCTGGGAAATCGGCCGGGAAGAGCGCGAGCTGCACGAAGAGCTGGTCGCCGCGCTGAAACTTACCCGCAAAAACCTGCGCGCCTGCCAAGCAACCATCCACCTGTGCGGCGGGTTCGACCCCGCATATGTCGACGATGCGCAGGCTGCCATGAAGGTTGCTGACGCAGTTCTGGCCAAGGCCGGCGCATAACCCATCACCACCTTCTGCCGCCACGCGCGGCATGGAGCATCACAATGGCAAAAATTCTGGCCCAGATCACGGTCAAGTTGCCGCGCCTTATGGAGGCAGGCGAATACAGAAAGCTCCGCTACGTCGGCGGCAAGCCGAGTTTGCAGCAACTGAAAAAATGGATTGAGGAAGGCGAAGTGGTAGGAGAAGTAAAAGGCGGGATGTATTTCGTGGATGTGCAGGCGGCCGTGATGGGGTCAGATGATCCCCTGCTGGCCAAGATGTTGGAGATAGGCTGATGGCTGCCCGGCCGCGCACGCTCAAAAACAGGAAGCTACCGCCAAATCTTTACCCGAACGGTAAATATTTTCGGTACCGGAACCCAATCACCGGTTTGATGACGAGCATCAACCGCCCACTTGAGGAGGCAATAAAGCTCGCGCACGCAGCAAACATCAAGGTCGCGGCGCTGGTCGTCGATGACGGCGCCCTGCTCACTCTGTTGACGGGCGACCGGTTGCCGACGGTGAGCAACTTGCTGCAGCGGTTCAATGACGAATGGCTGGTGGACAAGGGTTATGCGGCGCGGACATTGGAAGAGATCAAATTCAAGCTAGAGCGGTACCGGCAAGATCTCGGCGATCGCCTGATCGGGCAGATGGACGTGCTGGCCATGGCTGAATACCTGGACCAGTTCAGCAACAACGCCTACACAAAGCATCGCGGGCTGTGGGTGCAGATCTTCGCTTTCGCCGTTGCAAAAGGTTTGGCCGAGCGCAATTGCGCCGAGCTGACGCTGGTCAAAAAGGAGGCCGAGAAGAAGCGCCAGCGGCACACGCTGGAAGGATTACAGACGATCATCGGCGCGCCGACCACGCCGCCCTGGCTGAAACGGGCAATCCGCCTGGCACTGGCCAGCCTTCAGCGCCGCGAGGATATCGTGACCTGGCTGAAGTCGGCGGTCGACATGGACAAGAACACGCTGACCGTGTCGCCGGGCAAGACGCAGGGCTACGACAATCCGGTTCACCTGAAGATCACCATGGGCGCCGCGCTACGCGAAGTCGTCGGTGAGTGCCTGCGCTCGCCGCTGGTCTCGCCCTACCTGATCCACTACAAGCCGAAGGCCCGGCGCAGGGAACAGATCGACGCAAAGGATCACTGGACGTCGGTGACTCCAGATTATCTGACCAAGGAGTTCAGCAAGGCGCGGGACGCGGCGCACGCTTATGACCATGTGCCCGCCGGTGAGCGCCCCACTTTTCACGAGATCCGCGCTTTAGGTGCGTGGCTGTACGAGCAGCAGAACTTCCCGCAGGAATACATCCAGGCGCTGCTGGGCCACGCGGACGAGAAGATGACGAAGCACTATCAGGAGGGACACGGCGACAAGACGATCGACTATGTTGAGGTGAGCGCCGAACTGGCGTTCTAAGGTGGGGGTTTTGCAAAAGTTTTGCAAAAGTTTTGCAAATCGCAGACAACAAAAAAGGGCCCACCTTTCGGTGAGCCCTTCTAGACCGCCCAGCAGAGCGGATTTTGTTTGGTAGGCGCGATTGGACTCGAACCAACGACCCCCACCATGTCAAGGTGGTG
>Ga0308166_1000530_pt1 | contig 50885 bp, 50 predicted proteins | sample PhyCR2_2_FD_202137 | JGI IMG/M metagenome (GOLD analysis project Ga0308166, IMG submission 202137) | Phyllosphere microbial communities from UC Gill Tract Community Farm, Albany, California, United States - DLSLCC.R2 | ecosystem: Host-associated > Plants > Phyllosphere > Unclassified | place...
GCGAGGTCGTCGGCGCCGCTCTGGTGGCGGTGCTGGGCCAGCAGGCTGGCGACGCGCACTTCGAAGAATTCGTCGAGGTTGCTGCTGACGATGCACAGGAAGCGCAGGCGTTCGAGCAGCGGGACGGCCGGGTCTTCGGCCTGCGCCAGGACCCGCCGGTTAAATTCCAGCAGCGATATCTCCCGGTTCAGAAAGGGGGCCGGGCTGTCGGAGGTGGACGCGGGCAGTGCCTCGTCCGGTTTTGACTTCATATCCATTGGGCTCGAATGTTTCACTCGTGGCAACGGAGTGTAGAGCCGGATTATGACATTGTCATGACTGAGGCGGCGCGCGCTCGACTGGACAGTTCATTGCCAGCATCCGCTCCAGAGGCGGCGCCGCACGCAATCGCTCGCGCCACCACCGCAAAGCCGCGCCTTCCTCGCCGGTGCGCCAGGCCATGAACAGGGTCTCGTCGGGCTTCGGTTCCTCGACCGCTTTCTCGATGAGGCGTCCGGCGTCGATGGCGGGCCGGGCCCAGGCTTCGGGCAGGAAGCCGAAGCCGAGGCCGGCCACCTGGAAATCGTATTTGGTCTGCATGTCGGGCACGCTGATCGTGTCTTGGCCGAACAGCAGGCCGACGGTGCGCGCCTGCAGCAGGCGCACCGAGTCGGCCACCGACACCGCGCGGTGCTCGCTCAGTTCGGCCTTGCCGAGGCGGTGCTTGACCGCGGCCAGCGGGTGCGTGGGCGCGACCACGAACACAAAGGACATCTTCCCGAGCGGTTCGGCGGTGTAGCCGCCGCCGGACGGGCCTTCGCCGGCGGCGCCGGCCAGGAAGTCGACGCGGCGGTCGAGCAGGCTTTCCCAGGTGCCGGACAGGGCTTCCTTGACGATGCGCAGGCGGGTCTGGTCGGCCACCTCGTAAAAGGCGCGGATGTCGTCCTGCAGGCCCAGCGGCGACAGCGCCGAGTCGACGCCGATGGTGAACTCGGTCTCCCAGCCGGAGGCGACGCGGCGTACCCGGCTCTCCAGATCGCCGGCGGCCTTCAGCAGGTAGCGGCCTTCCTTCAGCAGCTCTTCGCCGGCCGCAGTGAGCACCACGCGCGGACCGAAGCGCTCGAACAGCTGCACGCCGAGGTCTTCCTCGAGCTTGGAAACGGTATAGGAAATCGTCGACGGCACCCGGAACAGTTCCTTGGCGGCGGCCGAAAAACTGCCGCGGCGGGCGATGGTGTCGACGGTGAGCAGGGCGTCGAGGCTGATTCTTAGCATGTAACTATTTTACAATAGCGGCATGCTCATTCAAATCGCCCCCGATCTCTGGCACATGGAACGCGGCTTCAAGGCCGCCGGCCTGCCCATTACGTCGCGCATGACCGTGGTCCGCTTCCGGGACGGCCGCCTGTGGATCCATTCGCCGGTGCGCTTCGGCGACGCGGTGGCGGCACAGCTGCGCAGCCTGGGCCGGGTCGCCTGGATCGTCGCGCCGAACCGCGCCCACCACCTGTTCGCGAAACACGCGCTGCGCATGTTCCCGGAGGCCGCCTTGTATGGTGCGCCCGGCCTGGCCGCCAAGCGGCCGGACTTAGAGAACTTAGTCGAACTGGGCGACAGCGTCCTGCCCGAGTGGCAGCACGAGCTCGACCAGGTCGTCATCCGCGGCATGCCCTTCGTGAACGAGGTGGTGTTCTTCCACAAGGCGTCCGGCACGCTGATCGTGACCGACGTGCTGCAGTGCTGGAGCGGCAAGCTGGCGTGGAACGCCTCGCTGTACGCGCGCCTGACCGGCGTGCGCTCGCGCCTGGACGTGCCGCGCACGGTGCGCCTGGTCACGCGCAGCAAGATGCTGGCGGCCGGCAGCGCCCGCACCATCCTGCAATGGCCGTTTACGCGCGTGATCATGGCGCACAATGCCATCGTCGAGCATGAGGCGCGCCGGCTGGTCGAGCGCGCTTTCAGCCGCTTCGAATCCTAGATCACGCGGGCCACTGACGCGATCAGTACCGCCGCCGGCACCAGCAGCGCCTGCGCGGCGACGGTCCCGGCCAGCCGGCTCCCGACCAGCCAGACGATCGCCTTCCTGAACTGGCCTTCGCTCACCTTGCCTTCGACGACATCGTCGGTCATGCCCGACATGTGCGGGTCGATGAAGACCGCCATCATGATGGTGGCGCCGCCGTTGATGATCGACGACAGCGTGCTCGATGTCACCCGTACCGACGGATCGAGCACGCCCGCATACAGCGCGGCGAACACGCCGACGGTCCAGAGCGCCGTTGCGCCGACGTTCAGCAGCGTGATCCGGCCCGATACCCCATGCCCGGCGCGGATCTCGGTGACGTTGCGTGCGGCAGGGACGCTGGCGACGTCGCGGACATAGGACAGCCCGCCCTTGAAAAAGCCGTGCAGGATCAGTTTGGGGATCGAGCGGTGGACCTGGAAGTGCAGGACGGCGCGGCAGAAGACGCGCTGGAAGGTCGGAATCAGCAAGGCCCCGGCCACGGTCGCCAGGCTCGCCAACACCAGCAGCCAGCGGAAATCGCCGAGCAGGGCGCCGCTGGCCAGCGCATCGAGATTGGTCTCCACGCGCTTGGCCAGGAAGGGGCCGAGGAAGGAATTCGAGGTGCGCGAGACCAGCATCAGGATGCTGAACAAGGCCAGCGACACTGCGATCCGTCGGGTCCGTACGCCGGCGATGCGCACCGAGTAGGCGAGCGTTCCGATCAGGTGGATCACGAAGGTGAGGAAGCAGATCAGCAGGAGTTGTGTGTCCACGTGCGCTTTCGGTCTGGGTTGATGGCGGCGCATAGCATGCTACCAGCCTTGGCGCTGTGCATGGCGGGAAGGCTGGGGTATTCTTGTCGGACTTTTACTTTCAAGGAAACGCATGCTCCCGTCCGTCCGGTCCATGCGCGCAGCCAGCCTGGCTGCCGCCGTCGCCACCACGCTCGCCGCCGCAAGCATCCCCTCCGGTTCAGTCCATGCGGCCGCTGCGCCCGCAGCTTCCAACGCCCAGTCGCAGGCTGCGGAAAAGAAGGTCGACCAGATCGCCGCGAAGTTCTACGACGCCCGCGCGAAATACGACCCGCTGCTGTACGCCACCGCCAACGGCGACAGCCGCTACGACGACCAGATCGGCATGGCGATCGATCCGAAGGTGCGCAAGCGCTACCTGGCCGCGAACCATGGTTTCCTGAAGCAGCTGCAGGGCATCGACCGCGCGCGCCTGTCCAGCAAGGCGCAGCTGAACTACGACATCCTGGCCGCCGAGATCCAGGCGCAGCTCGACCTCGAGCGCTTCCCCGAGCACCTGCTGCCGCTGAACCACTTCGATAACATCCCGAGCAACCTGGCGAACTACGCCGGCGGCACCGGTTCCCAGCCGCTGGAGACGCCGGCGCAGTACCGCGCCTACCTGCATCGCCTGCAGCAGCTGCCGGCCTGGATAGACCAGGCCATCGTCAACATGAAGGAGGGCGTGCGGACCGGCGTGGTGCAGCCGAAGATCGTCACGACCCGCATGCTGCCGCAGTTCCAGCAGCTGCGCAGCAGCGATCCTCAGGGCAGCGTGTTCTACTCGCCGGCCAGGCGTCTGCCGGCCGCGTTTTCCGACAAGGACAAGCGCGAGCTTGAAGCCGGCTACCGCCAGGCCACAGTCAAGATCGGCCAGGCCCTGGACCGCCTGTGCGTCTTCCTAGAAAAAGACTATCTGCCCGCCGGCCGCGCGACCGCCGGCTATGGCGCGCTGCCCGATGGCGCCGCCTGGTACCAGGCCCGCATTCGCAACAATACCAACCTCGATACGCCGCCACAGCAGATCCACGAACTGGGCCTGAAGGAAGTCGCGCGCATCCAGGGCGAGATGGCCAGGCTGGCGCCCAAGCTCGGCTACGATGGTCCGCTGAAAGACTTCCCGCAGTGGGTCGCGGCGCAGAAGAAATTCAAGCCCTTCACCAGCGACCAGCAGGTGCTGGCGCGCTACCGCGAGATCTATGCCCAGGTGGACGCCAAGCTGCCGCAGTATTTCAGCCTGCTGCCGAAGGCCCGGCTCGACATCCAGCTCGAACCGGAGCTGACCCGCGCCACCGCTTCCGACCACTACACGCCGGTGGCGGCCGACGGTTCGCATCCGGGTGTGTTCTGGGCCGTGGTCAACGATCCGAAGGAGTACGACACGGTCGGCATGGCGACGCTGCTGCTGCACGAGGGCGTGCCGGGCCACCACTTCCACGCGGCGCTGCTGAAGGAGCTGCCGCTGCCGGACTTCCGCAAGTTTTTTACCGAGCACCCGAGCGCCGCCGCCTACACCGAGGGCTGGGCGCTGTACTGCGAGACCTTGGGCCGCGAATTCGGCTTCTATGAGGACCCGGCCTATTACTACGGCCACCTGAACGACGAGCTGCTGCGCGCCGTGCGCCTGGTGGTCGACACAGGCATGCACGCCCAGGGCTGGTCGCGCGAGAAGGCGATCGCCTATGCGATGGAAAACCTCGGCTACAGCGAGGCGCGCGCCGCCAACCAGATCGAGCGCTACATGGTGTGGCCGGGCCAGGCCCTGGCCTACAAGACCGGCGCGCTGAAGATCCTCGAGCTGCGCGCCCGGGCGCAGCAGGCGCTGGGACCGAAGTTCAGCTACGCGAAATTCCACGAGGTGGTGCTGGGCGACGGCACGCTGCCGCTGCCCATCCTGGAAAGCCAGGTGAACCGCTGGATCGAGAGCAGCCGCTGATCGGCGGTACTAGGAGCTGTATTAAGCGGCGACGCGGCCGGACTTGCGCTGCACGGCCCGGCCCAGCGGCCCGAGTGCGAAGGTGAGCATGAAGGCGAAGTTGGCCGAGCCCGGGAACAGGCCGGCCAGCGCTACCGCCACCAGGGCGATGATGATCAGGCCGCCAAGGCGCGCGCAGATTGCGCGGTAGGTGCCGGTGTCCATCGGATGCGCGCACAGCTGCGGGTTGCGGTGCACGTGGCGGCAGACCAGCAGCGAACCGACGATCGTCAAAATCATGACGCCGGAATACACGGCCTGCGCCAGCTGCGAGGCGACACGGCCGTTGACCGCCGAGGCAAAGGGCAGCAGGCTGGCGCCGGCCAGCATCAGCAGGGTCCACCAGACCAATGCTGTAGCGACGTGGCGCACATGGCTGTAGATCCGGTGGTTGGCCATCCAGAACACGCCCAGCACCACGAAGCTGACCAGCCAGGAGCCGAAGTTCGGCAGCAGTTCGACCAGGGCTTCGTGCAATTGGGCGTCGCTGCCGAGATGCTCGGGCAGGCGCAGCTCGATCACCAGCAGGGTCATGGCAACGGCAAAGATGCCGTCGACCAGCGCTTCGATACGGTGCTTGCTGAGCTGGAGGCTGCCGGCGGGCGTGCTGTGGTCCATGGCGGAAATCCCTGTTGATGAATTATTGAATTATCAATTCTCGCTCCGCTTCGGCCGCAGCGCAAGACCCCCTGCGGGTGAAGCGCAAGGTGAATTTTTCGAGTAGCAGCGCCAGGCCGAAACACAGCAGCAGCACCGGCAGGTAGACCGTGAAGGTCCAGGCCTGCTCCTTGCCGAGCAGCGTGCGGTACAGCGCCACCGCGCCCAGCACCACGAACATATGCGATAAGTACAGCTCGTAGCTCAGACTGCCCATGCGCGCCAGCCAGCGCAGGCCTGCGCGCGGCGCAGGCGGGTGCGCGTGAAAGGCCAGCAGCATCAGGCTTGCGCCCAGCACCAGTCCATACATGGTGGACTTGAACAGGTGGCGGTGCACCAGCTCGCCCCAGCCCAGCACCATCAGGATGCAAAAGGCGCCGAACAGCGCCAGCGCACGGGCGTCACGCCGGGACGGCCGCCAGCGCTGGGCCAGCAGCGCCGCCAGCACGCCCCAGGCGATCGCCGACATGCCCGGCAGGTAAGCCTTTTCACGCCAGATTTCGTCGGACACCGGCACCAGGTTGCGCAGCGGGTTCAAGGCCAGCGCCCAGACCAGCAGCAGGCCGACCAGCAGCCGCCGCGGCAGCCACAGGCACAGCAGCGGAAAGCCGATATAAAAGACCTCTTCGATGGACAGCGACCACAACACGTCCCAGCCCGCCGGCGCCCAGCCGGTACGGCCCTCGTACCAGTTGAAGGTGAAACTCAGCGCGGAGCCCAGCAGGCCGGGCAGACTCTGCGGATCCTCCGGCGCGAGGCCCGGGATGCCGAACAGCGCCAGCAGCGACAGCACCGCCAGCGTCAGGATAAGCAGCGGCAGGATGCGCAGCGCGCGGGCGCGGTAGAAGCGGCGCAGGTTCACGCGTTCGAGGCCGCCGTCGCGTTCGACGATCCGGGTCGCGATCAGGAAGCCGGAGATGACGAAGAAGATGAAGACCGCTTCGTAGCCGTTGAAGCTGACCGCGTTCAGCAGGCGCTTCGGCAGGTAATCCCGCAGCAGGCTCGGCCCCAGCGGCAGGCGGAAGGGGAGCGCCAGGTGGTGCACGACCACCAGCAGGATGGCGAGGCCGCGCAGGCAGTCGATGCCGAAGTTGCGGGCGGACGTCGGCGAGGGGACGATAGGCGAGTTCATCCGGGCATGGTAACTCACAGCGGCCGACAGCCGTGCGCCTGCCTGCTGGGCGCCGCCGGATAATCCCGGCCGTGAGACGACGGAGGCGAGCATGCATCGACGTGGATTCATGGCGGTACTGGGCGTGGCCCTCGGCGGCGGGTCCTTGACGACCGCAGCCATGCCCGGGCAGGTCCTGGCCGGCGCCGAACTCTGGACCCGCGTGCGCGGCGGCGGGCACATCCTGCTGATGCGCCACGCGGCCACCGATCCCGGCGTCGGCGATCCGCCGGGCTTCCGGCTCGGCCAGTGCGCGACCCAGCGCAACCTGTCGGAGAGCGGCCGGCGCGAGGCGCAGGCGATTGGCGCCGCCCTGCGCGAGGGCAGCGTCCCCCTCGGCGCCGTGTGGTCCAGCCGCTGGTGCCGCTGCCTCGATACCGCGCGGCTGGCCTTCGGCCGGGTCGAACCGGTTGCGCTGCTCGATTCCATGTTCGAGGAAGACAGCGCCGCACGCCGCGCCAGGGTCGCGCAGACGCTGGCGCGCCTGGCGGCCTTCCCGCTGGCCGGCAAGGCGGGCAACCTGGTCCTCGTGACCCACGACGTCAACATCCGGGCGCTGGCGGACGAATCAGTCGCACCTGGCGGCGTCGTGGTCGCGCGCATGCGGGGCGGCGCACTCGACGTGCTGGGCCAGCTGGACCTGAAGCCGGCTACGCCGTCTTGATCGCGGCGAAACGTCCGGCTGGCGTGCGCGGCGGGCCGCGGGCGTAGAATCCCCCGATGCATCGTCATGTGCCCGACTCTACCCAAGGAGTAAGGAAAGATGAGACGCCGATTACTGCTCGCCTTCGTGGCTGCCATCGCTGCCGCCACCGCTTCGGCCCACCACGGCTGGAGCGAATACAACGCCGATAAACCCTTGCAGCTGTCCGGCACCATCCAGGAAGCCGGCTACGTCCAGCCGCACGGCTGGGTACGCCTCAAGAGCGGCGACAAGACCTGGATCGTGGTGCTGGCGCCGCCGGGCCGCATGGAAAGCCGCGGCCTCACCAAGGACATGCTCAGTGTGGGCGGCACGGCCAGCGTCTACGGCTACCCGCACCGCACCAAGGCCGACGAGATGCGCGCCGAGCGCATCACCATCGCCGGCAAGACGACCGAGCTGCGCTGATGCCGCCGGTGCACCCGGCCGGCGCCGCCGCCGGGCTGCCTGCCGCCGATTGGGCAAGCTGGCTTGCGGCCACGCCGCCGGCCCTGGCCATGCGCGACACCACCTGGCTGTACCCGGCCGTCGAAATCGTCCACATCGCCGGCTTTGCCGTGTTGGTCGGCGCGGTGGCGATGTTCGACCTGCGCGTGCTCGGGTTCGGCCGCGATCTGCCGGTGCGGCTGCTGGCGCGCCATCTGCTGCCGTGGTCGGTGGGCAGCATGCTGCTGGTCCTGCCGAGCGGACTGCTGCTGTTCGCCGCCGAGGCGCCGGACCTGGCGGCTAACCGCGTCTTTCTGCTCAAGCTGGCGCTGATCGCCGTGGCCGGGCTGAATGCGCTGGCGTTTCACGGCGGGCCTTACCGCGCCGCCGAGCGCTGGGAAAGCCGGGCGCCGCCGCGGGCGCGCCTGCATGCCGTGCTGTCCCTGATCCTGTGGCTGGCGGTGATCGCCTGTGGACGGCTGCTGGCCTACGTTTGATGCACCATGCATGAAAGTCGAAAAAATCGATCATAGACAGGAAAATAACTCGTTTCCCTTCCAGGGCCCGGCTGGCCATAATGACTTCCATCGAACAAGCCAGGAGATCACGTATCATGGATATCACGACGCACCGCGGCCAGGGGCCGATGCAGCAGGTCATCGAGATCGGACCGCACCGGCTGCTGACCGACGTGGCCCCGGCATTCGGCGGCGAAGACAGCGGCCCGGAACCGCACGACCTGCTGGCGGCGGCGCTGGCGGCCTGCACCACGCTGACCGTCAACCTGTACGCCAAACGCAAGGGCTGGCAGCTCGAGGAAGTGCAGGTGACCATCAAGCATGGCCAGGAAGGCGCGGCCTACGCCCTGCACCGCAGCATCCGCTATGTCGGCGCCTTGAGCGAAGAAGAAAAGCAGCGCCTGACGGACATCGCCAACAAGTGCCCGGTCCACAAGACCCTGTCCGGGCAGATCCAGATCACCACGGAGGCAGAATAAAATGGAACTCGACCAACAAGGTGCGCACGACGCCCACGACGAACAAAGCATGCTGGAAACCATCGTGGTGCCGCGCACCCATGACCTGGGCGGCGGCTTCGAAGTGCGCCGCGCGCTGCCGCACGTGCAGCGCCGCATGGTCGGCCCCTTCGTCTTTCTCGACCAGATGGGCCCGCACGTATTCAACGCCGGCACCGGCATCGACGTGCGTCCGCACCCGCACATCGGCCTGTCCACCGTGACCTATCTGCTGGAAGGCGAAATCTCGCACCGCGACAGCCTCGGCACGGTGCAGGACATCCGCCCGGGCGCGGTCAACTGGATGACGGCCGGGAAGGGCATCGTCCACTCCGAACGCACCGGCCCGCTGGTACGCGCCAACGGCTCGACCCTGCACGGCCTGCAATGCTGGGTCGCGCTGCCGAAGGCGAAGGAAGAGATGGACCCGAGCTTCTCGCACATCGAGGCGGACCGCCTTCCGGTGCTGGAAGGCGAGGGCGCCACGGCCCGCATCATCGCCGGCGAATACTTCGGCAAGCGTGCGCCGGTGCCGGTCGAGTCGCCGATGTTCTACGTCGACCTGGCGCTGCAGCCGGGCGCGCGCCTGACCATGCCGGCCGAGTACGGCGAGCAGGCGATCTACGTGGTGGAGGGCACGCTGGACCTCGGCCGCGACGGCCGCTTCGGTCCCGGCCAGCTGCTGGTGCTGAAGCCCGGCGCCGTCGTCACGCTGGCCGCGGCCAATGGCCAGGGTGCGCGCGTGATGCTGCTGGGCGGCGAGCCGATGGACGGTCCGCGCTTCCTGACCTGGAACTTCGTCTCCAGCTCGGCCGAGCGTATCGAGCAGGCCAAGGAAGACTGGCGCGGGATGCGCTTCCCGCAAGTGCCGGGCGAAACCGAGTTCATTCCGCTGCCCGATACCCTGGGCCGCCCGGTGCGCTATCCCTGAGCTTCAGTCCTGGGGCGGCTTGATCGCTGCGTGCACGGCGCCGAGGATCCGGTCCGACAACGCCGGATCCGCCACCGCGCGCGACAGGCTCAAGGCGCCGACCAGCGCCGCCAGCACGACCAGGCCCTGGTCCTCGCCGGCGTCGTCGATGGCGCAATCCTGGACCCGCGCCGCCATGCGCTGCGCCAGCGCATCGGCGGCCGGGCTGGGCTGGCCGCGCAGGCCGAGTTCTGCGCACAGCGTCGGGAGCGGGCAGCCGGCCTCCGGATGGTCGCGGTGGCGCGCCGACAAATAGCTGGCCAGGAAGGCCTGCAGCTGCCCGGGCGCGAGCGGGTCCGGCCATTTCCGGTTGAATTCATCGACTGCCGCGTCGAGCGAGGCTTCGACCAGCGCTTCCTTGGACGGGAAGTGCGCGTAGAAGCCGCCGTGGGTCATGCCCAGCGCCTTCATCAGCGGCACCAGGCCGGTGCCCTCGATGCCGTCGCGGCGGAAGCGGCGCGAAGCTTCGTCGATGATGCGCTGGCGTGTTTCGGCCTTGTGGTTTTGCGAATAGCGCATGTGTTTCATTCTGCTGTGTTGCCGTAACGAAATTGTAAATCTTTAGGCGGTGTTCGGCAAACATTTGTCAGCACACTTTTATGCGGGACGTGCGGCATGTTCGCGCAGGTAGGCCGCGCAGTCGTCCGCGCTCAGCGGCTTGCTGTAATAAAAGCCCTGAATCTGGTCGCAGCCGGCCGCGCGCAGCCCGTCGAGCTGCTCCTGCAGTTCGACGCCCTCGGCGATGACCTCCAGGCGCAGGCTGTGCGCCATCGCGATGATCGCCTTGACCATCGCCATCGAGTCGGCGCTCTGGTGCATGTCCTGCACGAAGGAGCGGTCGATTTTCAGCTTGTCGACCGGCAGCCGCTTCAGGTAGCTGAGGCTCGAATAGCCGGTGCCGAAATCGTCGATGCTGAGGGTGCAGCCCAGCGCGCGCAGGCGCCCCATCAGGTCGGCGCTGCGCTCGGGACACTGCACCGACATGCTCTCGGTGAGCTCCAGTTCGAGGTCGCCCGGCGCCAGTCCGGCATCGCGCACCACGGTCGCGACGCAGCCGACGATGTCGGTGCGGTGGAACTGGCGCGCCGACAGGTTGACCGCCACCGGCACTTGCGGCACGCCGGCCGTGCGCCAGGTGCGGCACTGGTCGACGGCGCTTTTCAGCACCCACTCGCCGATCTCGACGATCAGCCCGGCCTCTTCGGCCACCGGGATGAATTCGACCGGCGAAATCAGACCGTGCTTCGGATGGCGCCAGCGCAGCAGCACTTCGAGCCCGGCCACGGAGCCGTCCTTCAGCGCGATCTTCGGCTGGTACATCAGGAACAGTTCCTTGTGGTCGAGGGCCGCGCGCAGCTGGCCTTCCATGGTCATCTTGCGGTTGAAGGCCTGCTTCAGCTCTTCCGAGAAATGCTGGATCTGGCCGCCGCCCATCAGCTTGGCGCGGCGGGTCGCCAGCGTCGCATTGTTCAGCAGGACGTCGGCGCTGTCGCCGTCATGCGGGTAGATCGCGTAGCCGATGCTGCAGGTGAGGGGGATGGCGCCGCCGCCCGGGGTCTTGAACTCGCGGTGCACGGCCTGCATGATCTGGCGCAGGCGGTCGCGCGCCACGCTGTCGTCGCCGAGGCCGGGCAGCAGCACCACGAATTCGTCGTTGCCGATCCGCGCCAGCTGGTCTTCCGGCCGCAGCACGCTCTGCAGGCTCCAGGTGATCGAGACCAGGGCCTGGTCGCCGGCGTGGTGGCCCAGCAGCTCGTTGAGGCGCTTGAACTTGTCGAGGTTGATCGTCGCGACCAGCGTCGGCGTGCCCTGGCTGCGCCATTCGGCCAGGCTCTTGCCGATGGTGCGGGTCAGCGCCTGGCGGTTCGACAGCCCGGTCAGCTGGTCGTGGTTGAGCAGGAATTCGACCTGGCCGGCGGCCGCGCTCAGCTCGGGGTTGGCGGCGTCCAGCAGCACGTGCGAATACAGCGCCTGGGCCGCGGTGGCCAGCTGGCGGTGGTGGATCAGCTGTTCGACCATGCGCGCGAGGTCGCGCAGGATGTCGAGGTCTTCGCCGCCGAGATGGCGCGGCACGGTGTCGAGCACGCACAGGGTCCCGATCGGCATCCGGTCGACCGAGTACAGCGGCACGCCGGCGTAGAAGCGCACGTGCGGCTCACCAGTCACCAGCGGGTTGTCGCAAAAGCGCGGGTCCCGGGTGGCGTCGCCGACCACCAGCGGTTCGTGGTCGAGGATGGCGTGGCCGCAGAAGGAGATGTCGCGCGCGGTTTCGGTGGCCTCGAAGCCGCAGCGCGACTTGAACCACTGGACGTCCTTGTCCACCAGCGAAACGAGGGCGGTGGGGGTGTGCAGCAGCCGCGCAGCCATGCGGGTGATGCGGTCGAAGGCTTCTTCGGGCGCGCTGCCGAGCAGGCGGGTGGCGTGCAGGGCGGTGAGACGGCGCGCTTCGTCGACGGGGAGGTCTGGAATCTGCATGGTGTTCTCTTGCCTGAATCTGATGCTCTTGCGGCCATTCTGCCATGTGCGGCCGAACTGGAGCGCAGGCATCGGTGCGCGCTCGCACATTTGACTTTATCGACCGCCCCTGCTTGCGATACCATCGGAACGGTGCCCCGCGCGGCGGCGGATGGAGACTGACATGAAAGCGATCGTAACCGGCCATACGAAAGGCCTCGGCGCCGCCCTGGCGCGCAACCTGCTGGCGCGCGGCGTGCCGGTGCTGGGCCTGGCCCGCACCCGTTCCGACGGCCTGGCGCAATCCTGGCCCGACCTGTTCGAAGAGGTCGAACTGGACCTGGCCGACGGACCGGCCCTGATGGCCTGGCTGGGCGGCAGCGCGCTGTCCGAGTACCTGGACGGCACCGGCGCCGTTCTGCTGTTGAACAATGCGGGGATGGTGAACCCGGTCGGCCCGCTCGAGGAGCAGGACCCGGGCGCCGTGCTGCGCGCCGTGACCCTGAACGTGGCCACGCCGATGGCGCTGGCGGCGGCCGTGGTGCGCGCCAGCGACGGCGGGCAGAAGCGCATCATGCACATCTCCAGCGGCGCCGGGCGCCATCCCTATCCGGGCTGGAGCGTCTACTGCGCCACCAAGGCGGCGCTCGACCACCATGCGCGCGCGGTGGTGATGGACGCCGACCGGGACGTGCAGATCTGCAGCCTGGCGCCGGGCGTGATCGACACCGGCATGCAGGCCGAGATCCGCGCCACCCCCGAAGAGAACTTCCCGATGCGCCAGCGCTTCATCGACCTCAAGGAAACCGGCACCCTGGTCGACCCGGACGAATGCGCCGAGCAGCTGGTCGACTACCTGCTCGGCAAGTCCTTCGGCGATGAAGTCGTCGCCGACCTCCGCACTTTAGGCGCTTAGGGCTTGCCGAGTGGCTGAAAGCCGCTCAGGGCAAGGCGCATTGTCGAAGACAGTACGTTAGTACGGCGAGACGATGCAACGCCGCCATGGGTGGCTTTCAGGCACTCGGAGCAGGCGGGATCTGCAGTCCCCTGGCCACTGCCGGCCGTTCAACAAAGGTCTTCAACACCCGCGCCACGTTGGCGAAATCCTGGAAGCCCACCAGCTCGCCGGCGCCATAGAAGCCGATCAGGTTGTTCACCCACGGGAAGGTGGCGATGTCGGAGATCGTGTACTCATCGCCCATGATCCAGCTGCGGCCTTCGAGGTGCTTGTCCAGCACCGTTAGGATGCGCCGCGATTCGGCGGCGTAGCGGTCGCGCGGGCGTTTGTCATCAATGTCCTTGCCGGCGAACTTGTGGAAGAAGCCGAGCTGGCCGAACATCGGTCCTAGGCCGCCCATCTGGAACATCAGCCACTGGATGGTCTGGTAGCGCAGCGCAGGATCGTCGGGCAGCAGCTTGCCGGTCTTCTCGGCCAGGTAGATCAGGATCGCGCCCGATTCCCACAGCGGCAGCGGCTTGCCGCCGGGGCCGTCGGGATCGATGATGGCCGGGATCTTGTTGTTCGGATTCAGCGACAGGAATTCCGGCGACAATTGGTCGTTCTGGCCGAAGTCGACCCGGTGCACCTCGTAGGGCAGGCCGGTCTCTTCCAGCATGATCGCGGCCTTGACGCCGTTCGGCGTGGGCAGCGAGTACAGCTGCAGGCGCTCGGGATGCCGCGCGGGCCACTTGCGGGTGATCGGGAATAGGCTCAAATCCTTGGCGTTGTCGGACATGGGAAGCTCCCTCGAGGTGGACGGTGGGTATTGATTGTACTCAAGATACGTCTGCGGCGTGGATGGGACTATTCAAAGATGGATGAGCTTCTGCGCTACTACGAAGAAGAGTTGGGACTGTTCGGACAGTTCGCGCGCGAATTCCGCGCCCGGTATCCGAAGCCGGCCGGCGAGCTGCACCTGGCCGGCGAAACCTATGAAGATCCGAGCGTGGCCCGGCTGATCCAGTCGGTGGCCCTGATGAGCGCCAGGATACGCAAGCGCCTCGACGACGATTATCCGAAATTCACCGAATCGCTGCTGGAAAGCCTGTATCCGCACTACCTGCGGCCCATGCCTTCGCACACCATCGTGCAGGTGGGCGGCCACGGCGATGCCGAACTGCCGGATGCGCCGGTGCTGCTGCCGCGCGGGACCATGCTGCGCACCAGTGCCCGCCACGACAGCCTGATCCTGTTCCGCACCGTCTACGACGTGCTGCTGGCGCCGCTGCGAGTCGCACACGTGGGCTTCACCCCGCTGGTGAAAGCGCCACGCTCGCTGCGCCTGCCGCGCGGCGCCGCCGGGGCCATCGCCATCACGATCGACACCCCCGGCCCGCGTCCGCTGGCGGACAGCCTGCCGCCGCGCCTGCGCCTGTTCGTCGACGGCGACGCCTCCACGCGCGCGGCCCTGATCGACGCCCTGTTCCTGCGCGGCGCCGGCGCCTTCGTCCAGGCCGGCGGGGAAGCCGCCTGGCTGCCGCTCCCGAACGTCCCGCTGGCGCTGGCCGGCTTTGGTGAAGACGAGGCGATGATCCCGTTCCCGGCGCGCGCCCATCCGGCCCTGCGCCTGCTGAGCGAGTACTTCTGCTATCCCGACAAATTCCATTTCATCGACCTCGACACCGCCGCACTGCGCACGCTGCTGCCGCCGCGCTGCAGCAGCTTCACCTTGCACGTGGTCTTGCGCGGCGTGGCCGGCGAGTCCGACGCGGCGCGCCTGCTGGCCGGGCTCACGGTGCGCAATCTGCTGCCGGGCTGCACCCCGGTCATCAACCTGTTCCCCAAGGCCGGGGCGCCGCTGCAGCTGCCGCATACCAGCGCCGACTATCCGCTGCTGGCCGACGGCGCCCACGCCGCCGACTACGAGATCCACAGTGTCGACGCGGTACGTCTGGTGCGTGAAGGCGCCGGCGCAGGCGGCATCACCCCGTTCGCGCCGTTGTACGCGGCCAGCGACGGCGGCGCGGCGCAGGATGCGAAGCACTACTGGATCACGCGGCGCGACTATACCGTGGCCGCCGTCAGCCCGGGGCACGAGATGCGCATCGCCCTAATCGACGCCGACTTCCGCACCACCGACACTGCCGGCGCCACGCTGTCGACAACGCTGACCTGCACCAACCGCGACCTGCCGGTCCAGCTGCGCTACGGCGATCCGCAGGGCGACCTGCGCACCGACGAGGTTTCCAGCGTGGCGCCGATCCGCATGCTGCGCAAACCCAGCCCGACGTACCGCTTTCCCAGCGCGCGTGGCGCCCACTGGCGCCTGATTTCCCACCTCTCGCTCAGCCATACGAGCCTGACCATGGCCGGCCTGGACGACTTCCGCAAGATGCTGGCGCTGTACGACCTGCCGCATTCGGCGGCCGCGCAACGCCTGATCGCCGGCATCCACGGCCTCGAGCACGGCGCGGTGCGCGCCTGGGTCAAGACGGCGCCGGTGTCGACCCTGATGCCGGGCATCGGCATCCGCATGACGGTGGATGAAGAGGCCTTCGCCGGCAGCAGCCTGTTCGTGTTCGCTCGGGTGCTCGACCATTATTTCGCGCTGAACGGGCAGCTGAACTGCTTTACGCGACTGCAGGTCCTGTCGCGCCAGACCGGCCAGGAGCTTCTCGCATGCGAACCCCGCCACAGCAGCCGGCCGCTGGGCTGATCGCGCGGCTGCTGGCCGAGCCGCAGCGCTTCGAATTCTTCCAGGCGGTGCGGCTGCTGCTGCTGTGGCTGGACGAGCAGGGCGTGCCGCCGCGGCGCGCGCTGGAGCAGCACCTGCGTTTCCGGAACAGCCTCTCGCTCGGTTTCCCGGCAGGGCAGGTCGAGGCGATCGCCGCCAACGCCGGGGCCGACGGAGCACCGCCGCAATTTCACCTGACCCCGACCTTCATGGGCCTGCTGGGCGCGCACGGCGCGATGCCGGCCCATGTGACGGAGCGCATCGCGGCCTGGGAGTCGTCCCAGCTTGACCCCGCGCTGGCCGGCGCGCCGCGCGCCTTCCTCGACATCTTCAGCACCCGCATGCTGGCGCTGTTCTACGGCGCCTGGCGCAAGTACCGGGTCGAGCACGCCGTGCTCGAGGGCGGCGACGGCTTCATGCCGCTGCTGCTGGCGCTGGCCGGCTTCGCGCCCGGCGCGCCGCACGCGGCGGTCGACGACGCCACACTGGCGCGCTATGCCGGCGTGCTCAGGCAGCGCCCGGCTTCCGCGGTGGTGCTGGCGCGCGTGCTGTCCCATCACTTCGGGGTGCCGATCGCGCTCGAGGAGGGTATCGGCTACTGGGATCTGCTGTCGCCTGAAGAACGCACCCGGCTGGGCGGGGCCGTGCTCGGCCAGGACGCCATGCTGGGCGAGCGCAGCTGGCGTCCCGACCTGCGCGTGCGCGTGCGGATCGGACCCCTGCGGCGCGCCCAGTTCGAGCGCTTCCTGCCGCATGCCGAAGGGGCGCGCGCCCTGCGCACGATGCTCGGCCTGTTCGCCGCACCGACCCTCAGTTACGAGGTGGTGCTGGTGCTGGCGCACGGCGAACTGCGGCAGGTAGCGCTCGCCGGCGGTCCGCAGCGCCTGGGCCGCGACAGCTTCCTGATCACCGCGCCCGCCGCCAGGGACCGCGCCGACATGGTCTACGATATGCGGCCGATGCCGCCGCTGCCGGCCAGCCCGCCGCCTTGCGAATCGGAAGACGAAGCGGACGGCGCTTGACCTTCCCATCGTGGGAAGGATTATCCTGTCGTTGACTGACAGGAGCGTGATATGGAATCCACAATCGAAACGGCGCCCGCCGGGCTGCAGCTGGCGGTGCAGGGCATGACCTGCGCATCCTGCGTGGCGCGGGTCGAAAAGGCACTCAGGAAGGTCCCCGGCGTGACAGACGCCAGCGTCAACCTGGCAACCGAGCAGGCGACCGTCCACGGCGCGGCCCTGGATGCGGACGCGATCGTCGCCGCGGTGGTCCAGGCGGGCTACGAGGCGGCGCCGGTGCAGCGCGGTCAGCCGCGCGCGGAGCCGCCGCGTTCCGGCCTGCAGGCGACATGGCCGTCGTGGTGGCCGGTGGCCGCCGCCGGCATCCTCAGCCTGCCGCTGATCCTGCCGATGCTCGTCCACCAATGGATGCTGCCGGGCTGGCTGCAGCTGCTGCTGGCGACGCCAGTGCAGTTCTGGCTGGGCGCGCGCTTCTACCGGGCCGGCTGGAAGGCGCTGCGTGCCGGCGCCGGCAATATGGACCTGCTGGTCGCGATCGGCACCTCTGCAGCGTATGCGCTGTCGGTGTATGAGCTGCTCGCCGACCCGGCCGGTCACGGCATGCCGCAGTTGTATTTCGAATCCTCGGCGGTGGTGATTACCCTGGTCCTGCTCGGGAAGTGGCTGGAAGGCCGGGCAAAGCACCAGACCGTGGAAGCGATCCGCGCGCTGGAATCGCTGCGGCCCGACACCGCCCTGGTGCGGCGCGGCGGCCAGGATCTCGAACTGCCGCTCGAGCAGCTGCGCGCCGGCGATGTGATGGTGCTGCGGCCGGGCGCCCGCGTGCCGGCCGACGGCCGCGTGCTCGAAGGCAGCAGCCACCTCGACGAATCCCTGCTGACCGGCGAAAGCCTGCCGGTGGCGCGCCGTCCGGGCGATCCGGTGCTGAGCGGCGCCGTCAACGGCGAAGGCTTGCTGCTGGCCGAAGCAACCAAAATCGGCGCCGACACCATGCTGGCCCGGATCATCCGCATGGTCGAGGATGCGCAGGCGGTCAAGGCGCCGATCCAGCGCCTGGTCGACCGCGTGAGCGCCGTGTTCGTGCCGGCGGTGCTGCTGATCTCCTTGATGACGCTGCTCGGCTGGGGCCTGGTCACGGGCGACTGGCAGCAGGCGCTGCTGAATGCGGTGGCGGTGCAGGTGATTGCCTGCCCGTGCGCGCTGGGTCTGGCGACGCCGACCGGGATCATGGTCGGCACTGGCGTCGCGGCCCGCCACGGCATCCTGATCAAGGACGCCGAAGCGCTGGAGACGGCGCACGCGGTGCGCACTGTGGTGTTCGACAAGACCGGTACGCTTACCGAGGGCAAGCCGCGTGTCGTTGCGGTCGAGGGCATGGACGCCGGCCGCTTGCTGGCGCTGGCCTGGGCCGTGCAGCAGTACAGCGAGCACCCGCTGGCCAGGGCAGTGGCGCAGGCGGCGCAGGCGCGTGGCTTGCCGCTGCCGGCCGCGGACGAGGCATCGGCGCTGCCGGGCCGCGGCGTGCGGGCGCGCGTGGGCGCCGCAAACGTGTATCTTGGTAACCGGCGACTGATGGAAGAGATCGGCGCCGTGCCCGAGGCCTGGGAAGACGCCGCGCGCCGCCACGAAGCCGATGGCCGCACCGTGTCCTGGCTGGCCGTGGAAGAGGGCGGCGCGCTGCGCGTCGAGGGCCTGCTGGCCTTCGGCGACCGCCTCAAGCCCGGCAGCGTGCAAGCCATCGCGCGCCTGAAGGCAATGGGCATCGACAGCCTCATGCTGACCGGCGACAACCGCGGCGCCGCGGCCCTGGTGGCGCGCGAGCTGGGCCTGGCGCGTTACGTGGCCGAGGTCCTGCCGGCCGACAAGGCGGTCAGTGTGCGCGAGCTGATGGCCGATCGTGGAAACGGCAAGGTGGCGATGGTCGGCGACGGCATCAACGACGCCCCGGCCCTGGCCGCGGCCGACGTCGGCATCGCCATGGCCGGCGGCACCGACGTCGCCATGCACACGGCCGGCATCACGCTGATGCGCGGCGATCCGGCGCTGGTGGCGGATGCGATCGCGATCTCGTCGGCGACCTATCGCAAGATCCGCCAGAACCTGGGCTGGGCTTTCGTCTACAACGTAGTCGGCATCCCGGTCGCGGCGCTGGGCCTGCTCAATCCGGTGCTGGCCGGCGCCGCGATGGCCCTCAGCTCGGTCAGCGTGGTGAGCAATGCGCTGCTGCTGCGGCGCTGGACACCCACTTTAACCAAAGGAGAAAAGACGATGTACGAATTGACCGTAGAAGACATGACCTGCAAACACTGCGTGGGCCGCGTGACCAAGGCGGTGCAGGAAATCGACCAGCAGGCGAAGGTCGATATCGACCTGCCGACCAAAAAGGTGACGATCGACAGTAATGCCGACCTGGACAGGATTGCCAAGGCGATCGACGCGGCGGGCTATCCGGTCAGTGCGCGTTCCTGAGCCGCGTTGCCTGGCGCAGCGATCAGTGCGGCGTGCGGAACGGGCACTCATGTAGAATCGACAAGCATGCAAGATTAACAACCCGTTCCCAAACGAAAGGCATCCCATGGCAAAGACCGATCTGTCGAACTACAACCTCGCCGAGCTCAAGGGCCTGCAATTCGATATCGAAAAGGAGATCAAGTCCCGCCAGCAGGACGAGGTCAAGAAGGCGCGCGAGCAGATCCTGGCGATCGCCCAGGACATGGGCGTGCCGGTCGCTTCTCTGATCAAGGTGAACGGCGCCAAGGCCGAGGGCGGCAGAAGTGGTGGCAAAAGCGGTGCGAAGAACGGCGGTGCGCCGCAGGGCCAGGCGCGTTTCCGCAATCCGGCCGACGAATCGCAGACCTGGACCGGGCGCGGGCGCCAGCCGAAGTGGATTTCGGAAGCGCTGGCCGGCGGCAAGTCGCTCGACGATTTCCGGATCTGACGGTCCGGCGGTCCGGCGGTCCGGCCGGCCCGGCTGTTCCGTAGCGCCCGTCACGGATGGCAGCCCTGTCGTATCATACGGCCTTCGACACACAGGTAACCCATCCATGAATTTCGAAGACGTAGCGGCGGCCGCCAGCAGGCTGCAGGAAAGCGGCACGCCGGTCACCATCGACACGGTGCGCGACGCCCTGGGCGGCGGCTCTGCCAGCACCATTTCGCGCCATCTGGCGGACTGGCGCGCAGCCACCGAAACCCCGCCCGAACCGCCCCGCGCCGAACTGCCGCCCGATCTGCTGGACGGCCTGGCGCGCTGGGCCCAGCAATTTGCCGAGGAAGCGGGCACCGGCACGCGTGCGGCGCTGGCCCGGCATGAAGAAGAACTCGAAGCGCTGCGCGAAGCCGGCGATACGCTGGAAAGCGAGCGCGATGCCGTGCAGGCCAGTCTCGACGAGACCAGCGCGGCGCGCGACGAAGCGCTGGCGACCCTGGCCGAGCGCGACGAGGAAATCGAGCGCCTGAACGCCGAGCTGCGCAACGCCAAGCAGGTGGCGATGGACGCGCTGGTCGGCAAGGCCAAGGACCAGCTGGCGATCGACGGCAAGGACGCCCAGCTGGCCGACCTGCGCGCGCAACTCGAAAAAGGCGTTGCGCAGAGTGCGAGCCTGTCGGACGCGCGCCTGGCGGCCGAGATGGAACTGATCGGCGCCAAAACCGCGCGCGACAGCCTCGAGGCGGAGAACGCGGATCTGCGCAAGCAGATTGCGGCGCTGCGCAAACGCTGACCCGGCCATCCATGCCTGCCCTGAAACCCATCATTGCCTTCCTCGCCCTGCTTGGCATGGCGGGGCATTCGAGTGCAGGGGCGGCGCCGGCTTGTCCGGTTCTGAAAGCGCGCTACGTACTGAAGGCGGATGCGTCCTTCACCGCCGGTTTCGCCGCGTCGGCACGGGGCAAGGCCGACCTGCTCTGGGTCGCCTCCGCAAAGACCGGTGCGACCTACTGGTTCCTGATGGATATCGGGAACGGCTACACCGACACCTATCTGTATGCGGTGGCCGATCCCGCCACGACCGGCGGCGAGGCCCGGCAGCTGAAGCAGGCCGGCGATCTCATGACGATCTCCCTGTACGAGATGGACGAGAACCTGGCGGTTGCATCGCAGCCGGCGGCCGGCCTGGCGACTGCGCCGCGTTACCTGTTCGCGCCGGCGCTCGGCATCAATCTCTATTATTTCAGCAGCGTCTTCGGCCGGTCCGCCAACGACCGCGAAGTCATGCCGCGGTCGCTGTTCGAACTGGCGTCCTGCAACGGCCCGGCATGACGCTGCCGGCGCGGCAGCTCAGTGACCGCCGTGCCCACCCCCACGCTTGACCTTCGCCACCGGCTCCCCGGGTGACGCCGCCGCACCTGGCGCCCGCACGGCCTCCGGCGCCGGCCCGGTCCACTCCCGCGCCACGGTCCCCGGCGGCTGCCGGTACCAGCCCGGATCGCGGAAGTCCCCACGCGCCAGGCCTTCGCGCACCTTGATCATCGTGAACATGCCGCCCATCTCGATCTCGCCGAAGGGGCCTTTGCCGTCCATCATCGGCAGCGTGTTTTCCGGCAGCGGCATGCGCATGCTGCCCATCGAGCCGCCCTTGTCGCCCATGACCATGTAGCCCGGCACCAGGTCGTTGATCTTGCGCGCCACGCCGCTGTGGTCGACGCCGATCAGGTTCGGCACCTGGTGGCCCATCGCGTTCATCGTGTGGTGCGATTTATGGCAGTGGAAGGCCCAGTCGCCGGGCGCATCGGCGATGAATTCGATGGCGCGCATCTGGCCCACGCCGATGTCGACCGTGACTTCCGGCCAGCGCGCGGCAGGCGGTACCCAGCCGCCGTCGGTGCCGGTGATCTCGAAGCGATGGCCGTGGATGTGGAAGGGGTGGTTGGTCATCGAGAGGTTGCCCATGCGGATGCGCACGCGGTCGTCCTTTCTCACCACCATCGGGTCGGTGCCGGGGAAGGCGCGGCTGTTGATGGTCCAGATATTAAAGTCGAGCATCTCGTTGACGTTGGGCGTGTAGCTGCCCGGCTCGATGTCGTAGGCGTTCAGCAGGAACACGAAATCGCGGTCCACCGCGTGCTGGCGCGGATCCTTCGGGTGCGTGACCCAGGAGCCCATCATGCCCATGCCGATCTGCGCCATCTCGTCGGCGTGCGGGTGGTACATGAAGGTGCCGGCGTAGCGCGCGACGAACTCGTAGACGAAGGTTTTACCGGGTTGAATCGCCGGCTGGTTCAGGCCCGCCACGCCGTCCATCCCGTTGGGGAGGAACTGGCCGTGCCAGTGGATGCTGGTCGCCTCCGGCAGCTTATTGGTGACGAAGATGCGCACGCGGTCGCCTTCGACCACTTCGATGGTCGGGCCCGGGCTCTGGCCGTTATAGCCCCACAGGTTGGCCTTCATGCCGGGCGCGATCTCGCGCACCACGGGTTCGGCCACCAGGTGGAATTCCTTGACGCCGTCCTTCATGCGCCAGGGCAGGGTCCAGCCGTTCAGGGTGACGACCGGGTTGTAGGGGCGGCCGTTGGGCGGGCTCAGGGGCGGCGCGGTACCGGCGCCATTCTGGACCGGGGCTTCGGGGATGGCGGCCGCTGCCGCCTTGCTGACCAGCGATGCGCCGACCATGGCGGCGCCTGCGCCGGCGCCGTTGAAGAGAAAATTCCTGCGGGATGTCATTCTGCGTGTTCCTCGTGATTCTGCTGGTGCCGGACGTGTTCCGAACCGAGGCGCACGCCGAGTGCCGCCTCCAGGTTGGCGTGCGCCGTCCAGAACTCCTTCAATGCGTCGATATAGCTCGCGACCGCGCTGGCCTGGTCGCGCGAATCGGCGAGCAGTTCCTGGGTCGACATCAGCATGCCGTTGTAGCGCAGCAGGACCTCCTTCGAGATCCGCTTGCGCAGCGGGATGATAGTGTCGCGGTAGTGCGCGGCGACGTCGAAGGCGGTGCGGTAGCCCAGGTAGCTCTCGCGCGCCTCGCTGCGCGCCATGACCGCGGCCTGGGCGACGCGCTGCACCGCCTGCATGTAGACCGCTTCGGCCCGCGCCGTGCGCGCGCTGCCCCAGTCGAACAGCGGCAGCTCCAGCGTCAGCTCGTAGCCGCGCGCGGTCGGCGCGTTGCTGTTCGTCTCGTTCACGTAGCCGAGATCGAGCACGTTGACGAAGCGGGTCGCTTTCGTCAGCCCGAGGTTGGCGGCGGTGGCCTGCGCATCCAGCCTGGCCGCCTGCAGGTCGAGGCGCTGTTCGATGGCGATGCGCTCGATGTCGCGCAGCTGCACCGGCGCCGCCGGCAATTCGGGCAGGTGTTCCGGCAGGCTGTATTGCACGTCCTTGCCCCACAGGCCGAGCAGGCGCGTGAGCTTCTCGCGGCTGGCCACGGCCTGCTTGCCGGCGCGGGCCAGCGCTGCCTGGGTTTCGGCGTGGTAGAGCTGCTCGCGCGAGAGGTCGAGCTGGCTCATGTTGCCTACCTTGGCCATGCGGCCGGCCAGTTCGGCACTGGCCTCGGCGGCGGCATCGACCTGGCGCGCGTACTCGAGTACCTGGTTCGCCGCCACCGCTTCGACCCAGGCGATGCGGGTGTCGCGCGCATGCTGCTCGATCTCGCGCGCGACTTCCAGCCTGACCTGCTCGAAGCGCTGCGCCTCCAGGCGCCAGGCCAGGGGCAGCGTCAGCAGCCGAACCAGGTTGACGGTGAAGGTGCGCTCGATGTCGACCTCGCCGGCGTTCGACAGGTGCTTGTAGCCGAACGCCGGATTCGGCAGCCGTCCGGCCTGGGCCAGGTCGGCCTGGGCGATGCCGACCTTCCAGTAGCTGGCCTGCAGACCCGGATTGGCCAGCACCGTTACCTTGACCGCATCGTCCATGCCCAGCGGCTTCGCCAGCGTGGCCTGGACGGTCTGCGCCAGCTCGCGCGCGGCGGCATCGTCGCGCGCGAGGCGTGGCTCAGTGCCGATGCGGTCGCGGGCGCTGGCGGCCACCGACTGGAAGCCGCCGTCCGGGGCCACCGTGGTGCAGCCGGTGATCACGGCCAGCGCCAGCGGCACGCCGAGCATCTTCAGATTCATGTGGCCTCCTTCGCTTTGTCGGCTTTGCCCATCTTGTCCTTGCAGCAGCAAGTCGGCTGGCAGCAGGACATCTTGCCGCCGGCAGCCGCGCCGTCCTTGGCGCCGGGCGTGCACATGTCCGGGCTGTCCTGCTTGCCCATGTTAATGCCCGGCATGCCTTGCATGCCTGCGTGGCCGGCGTGCGGATCGGCGGACTGCGCGGGCGGCATGGCGTGGCCTGCATGCGGGTCGGCCGCCTGGGCCGGTGCGCCTCCGTGCCCGGCGTGGCTGGCCATGGGTTTCATGGTCAGCGCCATCGAATTGGTGGCGGCCACCAGCTGGTTGCCGGCGACCCAGTTCTGGTCCGGTGTGGCCGGCGCCGCGGTTTCAGGGCGTGCGCCGAGCGCGGACTGGTAGTGGGTGGCCGGGACCGCGGCCTGCGCGTCGGCGGCAGGCTGGGTTTGCGCCTGGGCGTGGACAGTCGATGCGGCGGATGCGCACAGCAGCAGGCAGGCGCCGGCGCGCGCGATGTGGAATCGGTTTTTCATGGTCTTCCTCGTTGACGATGTGAGATGGCAGCCGTCGGCCCAGATGGGCGACGGCGCGTGATCGGGTCAGGCGAGTAAGGTGCTGGGAGGTCGTTCGAGAAGGACGGGGTCGACGCTCGGCAGGTGGCCGGCGCGGAAGGGAATCGAGTCGGCGGATGGCGGCGCCAGCGCCAGGGCAGCGGGCAGGCCGGAAGCCATGGCTGCGCCGACGCAGCAGGCCGCGCAGCTGCCGCATTTGCCTTTGTCGTGCTGGCTGGTGTGCGCATCGTGCGCCGGGGTCGCCTTCTGCACGGACGCCTTGTGCCCCTGCGCCATCTGCTGGTGACAGGGCGGCAGTTCCGCGTCCGGTGCAACGCGCGCCGTCACCGCTGCCTGCGCGACACGCGGCAGCATGCTTGCCGCAGCGAATGCCTGGAAGGGCAGCGCCAGCATCAGGAAGCACAGCAGCAGCGATCGGACGATGGATTTCACGGCTTCATTCTAGCACGGGCTCAGTCCGCCCACCCTCGCACGGCTGGCATGACCCGGCCGTGGCAAGCAGGGAGAAGATGGTAGCATCGTGCCAACATCGCCATCGACGACGGAGGCACCCCGATGAGTCCAGCGGCCCGATCAGGCCATTGCCGAACGCAGCGCACCCGATTCGAAATAGATATGCTTGATCGAAGGGTAGAGCGCCATGACCGCCTTTTCCAGCCGCTCGATGGCGTCTTCGACCTCGTCGATGCGCATGCCGCGGCGGAACTGCACGGCGGCCGTCAGCAAGGCTTCGTCGGGTCCCAGCTGCATGCTCTGCAGGCCGGCCACGGTGTCGATCGCCGGGTCCTTCTCGAAGACGTCACGGATCTTGCGGGTGGCGTCCGGGCCGATGCTCTCGCCGACCAGCAGCCCGCCGGTCTCGCGCGCGAGCGTGAAGGCGGCGCCGACCAGCAGGAAGCCGATCGCCACCGAGGCCGCCGGGTCGAAGTAGGGATTGTCGAAGGCGTGGCCGAGCGCGATGCCGAGCGCCGCAATCACCAGGCCGATCAGCGCCGCCGAATCCTCGATGAAGACGGTGAACACGGAGGCGTCCTTGCTCGCATGCACGGCCTGCCACAGCGAAGCGCCCGGTTTGCGCACCTTGTTCAGGGCCTTCCGCGAGACGTTCCAGCTGTAGCCCTCGAACAGCGCCGAAACGCCCAGCACCACGTAGTTCCAGGTCGGGTCCTGCAGCGGCTCCGGATGACGCAGCGCTTCGATGCCGTGGTAGATCGACAGCCCGCCGCCCAGCGAGAACACGGACAGGGCCACGATCAGGGCCCAGAAGTACAGCTCCTTGCCATAGCCGAAGGGGTGCTTGGCGTCGGCCGGCTTGGCGCTGTTGCGCTCGCCGATCAGCAGCAGCAGTTCGTTGCCGGTGTCGACCGCCGAGTGAATGCCCTCGGCCAGCATCGCGGCGCTGCCGGTGATCGCGGCGACCACGAATTTGCTGATGGCGATGCCGAGGTTGGCGAGGATGGCTGCGTAGATCACCTTCAAGGAGCTGCTGTTTTCTGTCGACATGTATTGGTCCCGTGGTCTGTTTTCTCTCGGGACCAGTGTAGCCGAAGGCGGCGGGAGGGCAGCGCATGAGCGTCCGTAACCTGCGCCAGCTGTTCGCGCCGAAGTCGGTCGCCGTGATCGGCGCCACCGACCGCCCGGGCAGCGTCGGCGCCACCATGCTGCGCAACCTGCGCGAGGGCGGCTTCAAGGGACCGGTCTATCCGGTCAATCCGAAGTACACGCGCATCGGCGGCCAGCAGGCCTGGCCCGACGTCGCCAGCCTGCCGGCGGCGCCCGATCTCGCCATCGTCTGCACGCCGCCGCAGACCGTGCCCGGCATCGTGCGCGCGCTCGGCGAACTGGGCACCCGCGCCGCGATCGTGATGAGCGCCGGCGTCGCCCTTGGGCGCGATGCGCGCGGACGCAGCCTGAAACAGGCCATGCTGGACGCGGCCAATCCCTACCTGCTGCGCATCCTCGGCGCCAACAGCGCGGGCCTGCTGGCGCCGGGCATCGGCCTGAACGCCAGCATCGCCGCCGGCGGCGCTGCGCCGGGCCGGATCGCCTTCGTCTCCGAATCCGGCGCGCTGATGACCGGGGTGCTGGACTGGGCGCGTTCGCGCGGGATCGGCTTTTCCAGCTTCGTCTCGCTGGGCGAATCGGCCGACGTCGACTTCGGCGACGTGCTCGATTACCTGGCCAGCGACGGCGGCACCAGCGCCATCCTGCTGCACATCGAAAGCCTGCGCTACGCGCGCAAATTCATGTCGGCGGCGCGGGCGGCGGCGCGCAGCAAGCCGACCGTGGTGCTGAAGGCCGGCCGCTCGCTGGAGGCGGCGAGCGCCGGCGCCTGCCTGTCGGGCGTGCTGGCGACGCCGGACGACGTCTACGATGCCGCGATCCGGCGCGCCGGCATGCTGCGCGTGTATACCACCGAGCAGCTGTTCGCGGCGGTCGAGACGCTGGCGCGCGCCAAGCCGTTGTACGGCGAGCGCCTGGCCATCCTCGGCAACGGCGCCGGTCCGGTGGTGCTGGCGCTGGACGCGCTGCAGTACGGCGGCGGGTCGCCGGCGGTGCTGCAGGAAGATACGGTGCGCAAGCTGCGGGAGCTGATTCCTGAATGGCGCGGCAGCGGCCCGCTCAACATCCGCGGCGACGCGCCGCCGGAGCGCTACCACGACGTGGTCGAGGTGCTGCTGCACGACCCCGGCGCCAACGCGGTGCTGATGATCCATGCACCGAACGCCGTGGTCGCGCCGAGCGAGGTCGCGCGCGCGGTGGCGCCGCTGGCCAAGGCATCGTCGCGCAATGTGCTGGGCTGCTGGCTGGGCGTGCAGTCGGTGCTGGAGGCGCGCACCATCGCAGCCGACGCCGGGATGCCGGCCTACCGCACGCCCGAAGATGCGGTGAACGGCTTCATGCAGATCGTGCATTACCGCGAAAGCCAGAACCTCTTGATGCAGGTGCCGGCTTCGGTCGGCGATGGGGAGCCGGACCGCGAGCTGGCGCGGCGCCTGGTGCGCGCGTCGATCGAGAAAGGCCGCTACCTGCTGGCCGACCCCGACACCAAGGCCATCCTCGAGGCCTACGGCATCCCGGTGGTGCCGACCCGCGCCGCCGCCACGCCCGAGGATGCGGTGCGCGCCGCGCGCGAGATCGGCTTTCCGGTGGCGGTCAAGATCCTGTCGCCGGACGTGGCGCAGAAGAGCGACGTCGGCGGCGTCACGCTGGACCTCGACAGCGATGAGACGGTGCTGGCCGCGGCCGAGCGCATGCGCCGGCGCCTGCTGGAGCTGCAGCCGGGCGCGCGCCTGGAAGGCTTCATCGTGCAGGCGATGGCGCGCAATCCCGAAGCCCATGAGCTGATCCTGGGCGCCGCTACCGACCCGGTGTTCGGCCCGGTGATCCTGTTCGGACAGGGCGGACTCGCGGTCGAGCAGGCGGCCGACCACGCGGTGGCGCTGCCGCCGCTGAACACGGTGCTGGCCCGGGAACTGGTGGCGCGTACGCGCGTCGCGCGCCTGCTCGAAGGCTACCGCAATCACCCGAAGGCCGACATGGACGCGATCCTGGCGGTGCTGGTGCAGGTGTCGCGGCTGGTGGCCGACGTACCGGAGATCGTCGAACTCGACATCAACCCGCTGCTGGCGGTAAGCCGCGGCGCCGTGGTGCTGGACGCGCGCATGCGCATCGCGATGGCGGACCGCTCCGGCTCGACGCTCGACCGGCTGGCGATCCGCCCCTATCCGGCCGAGCTGGAAGAAACGGTGCCCTGGGATGACGGCACTGTCCTGCTGCGCCCGATCCGCCCGGAGGACGGCGCCGCCCACGTCGAATTCTTCAACCGCCTGACCCCGGACGACGTCCGCTACCGCATGTTCGTGCGTGTGCGCGAGCTGCAGCCGGCGCAGCTGGCGCGCTTCACGCAGATCGATTACGACCGCGAGATGGCTTTCATCGCGACCCGTCCGGGGCCGGATGGCATTGATGAAACGCTGGGCGTGGGCAGGGTGGTGGCGGACCCGGACAACGTCAGCGCGGAGTTCGCGGTGACGGTGCGCTCTGACCTGAAGGGCAAAGGGCTGGGCCGCATGCTGATGGACAAGCTGATCGCCTACTGCCGCGCGCGCGGCACCCGCGAGATCGTCGGCGAGGCGCTGCCGCAGAACGCGCCGGTGATCGGACTGGTGAAAAAGCTCGGCTTCACGGTGGGGCCGGTGGACGAGGACGAGGGCGTGCGCAAGTTCTGGCTGACGCTGCGATGAGGGAGACGTGGAATGCGAGCCTTGAAGATGGCGGGTGTGCTCGCCCTGGCGCTGGCCTCATCGGCAATGGCATCGGTGCAGGCCGATCCGCCGCTGAAGGAGACGCCCGGCGCCTTTTCCAGATCGGGCTACAAGACGGTGGCCGAAGCCCTGGCCGGCCTGAAGCAGCGGCCCGGCGCCGTGGTCGAGGTGACGAAGCCCGATGGCTGGACCGTCGTCACCCTGCCGGAACCGCAGTACGAATTGTGGTCGTTCACGCCGCCCGGGCATTACGCGCACCCGGCGGCGGTGCGGCGCGCGGTCATGCAAAACAGCCGCGGGACCTACGTGGAGATGACGGCGCTGTGCGAGGCCGACAAGGCGTCGTGCGACCGGCTGATGCGCGAGTTCCAGGCCCTGAACCAGAAGATGCGCGAGGACGTACAGCGCCGCGCCGAGTAGCGCCGGCCGGGAGAACACGCATGCCATCCATTACCCGCCATCTCGCCGCCCTGGCCTTGAGCATGCTCGCAGTCCAGGCATCGGCACAGCCCACGGCGCCGTTCCGCTTCGAATCCCTGGCCACGCTCGACGAGATGCAAGCCTTCGTGCGCACCCGTTTTCCGCCGGGCGCCGCGAAGGACGATCTGCACCGGACTTTCATGGCTGAAGGCGGCGGCAGCCTTCGCCTGCACCCGCGCCGTCCGCACGTAGAGAAGTACCTGTACGACATCAACCTGTGCCGTTTGTATGTCTGGCGCTGGAATATCTCGGCGGACTACGACGAGAGAGGAAGGCTGCTGCAGGCGTACGTCAACGGCGAACCGCTGCATGCGTCCGGCCCGCAGAAGCGCCAGGGTGGCGCGCTGGCCGACAGCGGCAAGGCGAAGATCCTGAAACTCAGCCGCCCGCGTCCCGAAGCATCGATGGGCGAAAAGGCGCTGGTCTACCTGCTGCTCGACGGCGATGGCGACCCCGCCACGACCGACGACCAGGTGCTTGCAGGCGGCGGGCCGAGCCGGGCCGACCCTGCCGACTTCGGAAAAATGATTGCCTACACCGACGTCGACCCGTGGCGCTCGATCTTCGATGCCGATCCGGCGGACCGGATCGTGGACTACGCCGGAAGCTGCCCGGCGTCGAAATAATGTGAGTAACTAAGGCGGGTAACTAAGGCGGGTTCAGCGCGCCTGCTCCCGCGCCGCATCCACGCGCCGGAACAGCGCCGCATTCAATTTGCGCGAGTGGCCGGGCATGTGTTTGCGCGTGCGTTCGATTTCCTGCAGTTCCGGCTCGGCCACCTGCGGCTTGCCGTTGGCGAGCGCCCAGATCGCGAGCTCCGAGCGTGCTTCGAGGCTGCCGAAGCGGTGCGCCGCGGTGGCGAACTGCGAGCCTGCTTCGTCCTGGCGCCCGGCCGCCGCATAGGCCTGGCCCAGCAGGATGCCGACCTGCTCGGGACGGAAGTTCGGCTGTTCGCGCACCAGGTCTTCCAGCAGGACGATGGTGCCGGCAGTATTGCCGCTGGCCAGGCGGGCGCGCGCTGCGCCCAGGCGCAGTTCGGCGTCGCGCGCGAACGGGCCCTGCAGGCAGGCTTCGTACTGCTCGGCTGCCTTGGCGGCCTGACCGGTTTCCAGCAGGGCGTTCGCCAGGCGCATCTGGTTGTGCGCGGTCGGCGTCAGTTCGAAGGCGCGCTGGGCGTCGCGCACTTCGCGTCCCGGATCGAGGCTGGCCTGGAGCGCACGGCCGGCTCTCGCCGCCGAATGCTCCAGGCGCGAAGAAGGCAGGAACACGGCGACGAAATACACGATGCTGCCCAGCAGTGGAAAGGCGAACAGCACGAACAACCAGTACATCTCGCGCCGCTCGCGCACCGCGTGGATGGCGAAAAAGAGGGCAACGAGGATGTGGATTCCGATTCCGAAGATTTGCATGGCAGCGACTGGCTTGGATGACGAGGCAGTAGCATAGCTCAACGATTGGCTAGTGCAACTGTCAGCATCATCCTTGACAGAATCTTTCAAACATCATTCCAATATGAAATATTCTTTCAAGGCATCGACCATCCTGCCGGTTCAGTGCGCTGCCGGCTGTACCTCGATCGCGTAAGGAAGCTGTACCGGCGAGCCGGCAAACTGCTGGGTGCAGGCTTCGTCCTTGCACAGGCGCAGCGCAAGCGTGCCCTTGTAGTTGCCGGGCGCCAGCTTCTCGGCCGTGTACAAGGCGACCAGCGCCTTGTCCGCCACGCCAGGCGTGACGTAGGCTTCCTGGAACACGCTGTCGTCAGCGAGCTGGACATGGATCTGCGACAGGCCGGCAAAGTCGGCCGCGCGGGCGATCGTGGCGTCGAGCACGACGGCGCGCGACATCCCGGCGGATACCGTGGCGTTGGCGTTGGCGCTTGCAGGCTGGAAGCTCAGTGCGGGAGAGGCCGACGCGCTCAGATGGCCGGCCGTGCTGGTCATGCCGGCAGAGCCGGCGTCGTTGCCGGCGCCGCAGCCCGACAGGGCGGCGACCAGGGCGGCAAACGCGATACGTTGGTACATGGTTCTTGTATGAGCAAATGGAGGGAAGCCGCGATTCTAGTGAGTGCCGGCTCGACAGGCATTGGATGCCTGGAAAGGGCTCAACAATAAACACCGTTCCGTTTCGCTCACACAACACCCAGGCAACCCGGCAGCGGGCTCAGCGCCTGAAGCGCACGTCCTCCTGCACTACCGGCGCATCGCCTTTCGCCGGAGCGCCCTGTTTGCCTTTCTTCGGCTTCTTCGGCTTCTTGACGATCTGCCCGCCGGCATTCGTCTCCGGCACCCGGTGGTCGGGTGCGAAGCCCGGTTCTTCCTTGCGTTCCAGCGTCTGCCTGGTCAGCATTTCGATGGCCGCCAGCTGCTGCACTTCGTCGGCGCAGACCAGCGATACCGCCTCGCCCGAGGCGCCGGCGCGGCCCGTGCGGCCGCTGCGATGCACGTAGTCTTCGGCGACGATCGGCAGGTCGACGTTGACCACCACCGGCAGCTCGTCGATGTCGAGGCCGCGCGCGGCGACGTCGGTCGCCACCAGGATGCGCACTTCGCCGGCCTTGAAGCGCTCCAGCGCGCGCAGGCGTGCCGGCTGCGGCTTGTCGCCGTGGATCGAGTCTGCCGAGATGCCTTTCGACACCAGCAGCTCGACCAGCTGGTCGACGCCCTTGCGGGTCTTGACGAAGGCCAGTGCCTGCGGCCAGGCATGGCGCTTCAGCAGGTGCAGGAAGAGCTCGGGCTTCCTCTTCTTGTCGACCGGGACGATCCACTGGCGGATCGCCTGGACCGTCGTGTTGCGCGGGCTGGCGTCGATGCTGACCGGATCGCGCAGCAGCTTGGTGGCCAGCGCGCGGATCGGATCCGAGAAGGTGGCCGAGAACAGCAGGGTCTGGCGGCGCTTGGGCAGCAGGGCCAGCAGCTGGTCGATGTCGCGCGAGAAGCCGAGGTCGAGCATGCGGTCGGCTTCGTCCAGCACCAGGGTCTGCACCTGGTTCATGCGCAGGGCGTTCTGGCGCTGCAGGTCGAGCAGGCGGCCGGGCGTGGCGACCAGCACGTCGACGCCCTTACGCAGGCGCATCATCTGCGGATTGATGCTGACGCCGCCGTAAGCCACCATCGTGCGCAGCGGCAGGCCTTCGCCATAGGCGCGCACGCTTTCGTGCACCTGCTCGGCCAGTTCACGGGTCGGCACCAGGACCAGGGAACGGGCCGAGTTGCTGTTGACCTGCATCCCGTCCTGCACCAGGCGCTGCAGCAGCGGCAGGGCGAAGCCGGCGGTCTTGCCGGTGCCGGTCTGGGCGGCGGCCATCACGTCGCGGCCGGCCAGCACGGCCGGAATCGCCTGCGACTGCACGGCAGTGGGCGCTTTGTAGGAAAGGGATTCGAGGGTGCGGATGATCTGGTCGATCAGGCCGAGCGAGGCAAACGACATGGGCAGGGGATCTTGTTATTGGTAAGAAGGCGACAGTGTACCGTGCCGCCGGCGATGCGGCAGCAGCAGCCCGGCGTGGCGCCAGGCTCAGGCTGCGATGAGGACCGATGCCGACAGGTCGACGGTCGGCTTGACCGGTTCGCGGCGGTCCTGGCAGGCCACCACCATCAGGCAGACCAGGACCAGCAGGCTCCAGCGCAAAGGATGTTTATGCATGATGCCCTCCTTGCACGCATCCTAGCGCCGAATGCCGGATAAATCAAAAGCCGTAGTTCAGGCTGGCGCGCAGCACCGGGTAGACCTTCAGGCTGTCGACGTCATCGGCCAGGCGCAGGCGCTCGACCGCGACGTCCTTGATCAGGGTGTCGCAGACGTCTTTCGAGACGGAGCAGCCATAGCTGCCCAGGGTCACGTTCGGATTGCCCATGAAGAAGGCGCCGAGATCGGCGTTGAAGCTCCAATGGCCTTTGCTGGTGTTCGCCAGGGCATTGCCCCAGCCGATGCCGAGGTAGGGCGCGGCCTTGCGGTAGTCGATGCGGCCTTTCAGGATGCCGGCGCTGGCCGTCGAATAGACGTTGCCGTTCAGGGTCAGCTTGCCCAGCTGGTTGCCCTGGGCGGTCGCGTCGAAGCGGTTGCCGTTGTACACCAGGCCGCCGGTCAGGTGGAAGGGGCTGCCGTCGCGCACATACCAGTCGAACAGCACATCGAAGGTCTGCAGCTTGCCCTTGATCGCATAGTCGACGCCGCCCGTGGTGCGGTCGAAATTGTGGTTGAACATGTTGGCGCCGAAGCGGCCGTTCAGATTGCTTTCCATCGGGACGACCAGATGGAAGCCGGCGCCGGTGGTGCCGAGGTCCGCGGTAACGCCGACTTGCGCCTGGGCAGCGCCGGTGAGGAGGAGGGCGCCAGCCAGCGGGAGGGATTTCAAGAACATCGTTGTGCCTTCAGAATTCGGTAAGAGAAAGTGATACGGAGAACCCGAGATTGTATCGGTAACGGATGTAATTATGTGTTGCAGCGAACGGAATGCAACATTTCGTTTGGTAAACTAGCCACATTCTTATATGGAGGGAAACCCATGAAAACCATCCTCTTCGGCATCGCGCTTGCCGCCGCAGCATTCCCGGCCCTGGCCCAGACCAATGTCAGCATCAGCGTGGGTCAGCCCGGCTTCTACGGCCGCGTCGACATCGGCGACTTCGCACCGCAGCCGGTGCTGTACGCGCCGCAGCCGGTGATCGTGCGCCAGGCGCCGCATTACGTGGCCGAGCCGGTCTACCTGCGCGTGCCGCCGGGCCATCGCAAGCACTGGGCCAAGTTCTGCGGCCGCTACGACGCCTGCGGCCGTCCGGTCCTGTTCGTGCGCGACGAGTGGTACACCAACACCTATGTGCCGCGCTACCGCGAGCATTTCCATGGCGGGCGCCGTCCGGACGTGCGCGTGGTCGAGCGTGTCGAGTACCGCGATGGCGGCCGCGGCCATGACCGTGGCTACGACCGCGGCCCGGGCCGCTGGGAAGAACACGGCCGCGGCCACGGCGAGGGCCACGGACGGGGTCATGGCGAAGGACGCGGCGAAGGTCATGGCGGCGGCCACGGTCACGGCCGCGGTCACGATTGAGGTAAATACGGCCGTACCAGCGGCATTTCCGCCTCCGTAGTAAACTGCCCTTGTTATCCCGACAACGGAGGCAGACTTGCATAGCGAGATCGTGATCGTAGGAGGCGGGGCAGGCGGGCTGGAGCTCGCCTGCAAACTGGGCCGCAAGCTGGGCCCGTCCAAGGTGATGCTGGTCGACAGCCGGCTCTACCATGTGTGGAAGCCCTCGCTTCACGAGGTGGCGGCCGGCACCCTGGACATCCACCAGGAGGGCCTGTCCTACCAGATGCTGGCCCATGACCGCGGCTTCACCTTCGTGTACGGCGCCATGGAAGCGCTCGACGCCGAAGCCCGCAGCATCCGCGTGGGCGCGGTCAGCGCCGCCAGCGATGGCGAACAAATCTTCCCCGCCCGCACGATCTCCTACGGCTCGCTGGTGCTTGCCGTCGGCAGCACTTCCAATTATTTCGGCGTGCCGGGCGCACGCGAACACACGATTTCCCTGAACGCCACCGAAGACGCCGAGCGCTTCCGCCTGCGCCTGCTGCGCTTGCTCGCGCGCACCGCCGAGGCCAAGGGTGAGGGCGCGTCGAATCCGGGCGTGGCGGTCGCCAAGGCGGTCGGCAGCGGCACCTTCGAGTCCGGCGTGGTCGCGTCCGATGCAGCAGCGGCCGGCGCACGCTCGGCCACCGCGGAGGCGACCCTCACCGCCAACTCGGCCGGAAATACGGCGGTCACGGATGCGGGCCTGCGCCCGAATCACCCCGCCAGCGGGCTGGACATCGTGATCATCGGCGGCGGCGCCACCGGCGTCGAGCTGGCCGCGGAGCTGCGTGAAGCCTCCGGCGCCTATGCCGCCTACGGTTTCAACCGCCTGCAGGTGCAGCGCGACGTGCGCATCACGCTGTTGGAAGGCGCGCCGCGCATCCTGGCGCCGCTGCCCGAGCGCGTGTCGAGCTCGGCCGCGCGCCTGCTCGACGAGCGCGCGATCCGCGTCGTGACGGACTGCCGGGTCACGCAGATCGATGCGCACGGCGTGACCGACAAGGACGGCCACGTGTACCCGTCGGACATCTGCGTGTGGGCGGCCGGCATCCGCGCGCCGGAATTCCTCGGTTCGCTGGGGCTGCCGGTGACCAGGGGCGGCGCGATCGAAGTCGACGGCCACTTGCGGGTCAAGGGGGTGGAAGGGGTGTATGCGCTGGGCGATTGCGCCGCCTGCGTCGACGGCAGCGGCAAGCCGGTGCCGCCGCGCGCCCAGGCCGCGCACCAGCAGGCCGATTATCTGGTCAAGACCTTCATGAACATGACGACCGGGCACCCGCCGCCGAAACATCCCTACGTCTACAAGGATTACGGCTCGCTGGTCTCGATCGGCCACCGCACCACGGTCGGCAACCTGATGGGTTCGTTACGCGCGACCTGGTTCGTCGAGGGCTTTTTGGCGCGGATCATGTACCTGAGTTTGCACCTGATGCATCACCAGGCGATTCTGGGCTCGATGCGGACCGGGGTGCTGGCGGTGGCGCGCTTCCTGATCCGGCGGACGACGCCGCTGGTGAAGCTGCACTGAACGTCGTTCCCGCGTTTTACCCCGTCGTTCCCGCGAAGGCGGAAAGAGTCCACTGGACTCTTCCCGCCCATGCGTCGCGTGGTCAGTGGCTCAGTATGGATTCCCGCTTTCGCGGGAATGACGTTGTTTTACTGCTTCGGAATCACCAAGGTCAGCGCGGTACCGCCCTCCGGCCCCGGTCCCAGGGTCACGCTGCCGCCCAGCAGGCGGGCGCGCTCGCGCAGCAGGCGCAGGCCGTGGCAGCTCATCGACGATCCCGCATCCGCTGCCGGGCCGACGCCATTGTCGCGCACCGTCAGCATCGCCTGGTCGCCGTCGTCGTCGAGGATCACCTCGACCTCGCTGGCCTGGGCATGCGCGGCGATATTGCGCAGGCCTTCCTCCACGGCGCGCAGCAGGGCCACGCCTTGCGGACGCGTGTACTCGGGCTCTTCGTCCGGCAGGCTGGCGCGCGCCTTGACGCCGTTCTCGCGGCCCCATTCCACCACCAGTTCGGCGATGGCCGCCTTCGGGCCGAGGAATTCGAGCTTGTCGTTCCACAGCGCCAGCTGCATCTTGCGGTTGGTTTCGATGATGTTGTTGAGCAGCTGCTTCATCTGCGCGGCACGGTCGCGCTGCGGCTGTTCCTTCAGGTGCGAGGACAGCAGCCCGAGATGCATGGTCAGCGCCGTCATCGACGAGCCGAGGCTGTCGTGCAGGCGGCGCGCCAGCTGGCGGCGTTCCTCGTCCCAGCAAGTGGTGAGGTGGCCGAGCAGCTCAGTGAGTTCGGCAACCCGCGCGGCCGGGTCGCCATCCTGAGCGGGTGAAGGTGATTGAGGTGCCGAAGCTTTCATAAAAGCAACCAATTAATGTTTCCCAAAATGATACAACAGCTTGGCTCGTGGCGGCGCGCAGGAAACATCGAGTGTGTGTTTGCGTACAGTCGGCAACATGGTCTTGCGCGAAGCTGTTGTCACTGCTTCAAGCGCAGCCATCCAATCACAAGGGGGAAACACCATGAGCACCAAGTCGAATGCAACTTCCGCTAACGCTGCGAAAAACGCCGCGATCCAGGCTGCCGGCATTACCGGCCAGGACGCCATCGCCCTGCTGGTTGCCGACCATCGCGAAGTCTCCGACATGTTCAAGCAATTCGAGGAACTGGGCGACCGCGCCAAGGCCAGCAAGCAGAAGCTGGTCGAAAAGATCTGCAACTCGCTGATCGCCCACACCCAGATCGAAGAAGAAATCTTCTATCCGGCCGTGCGCGAGGATGTGAAGGATTCCGACGACATGGTCGACGAAGCCGTGGTCGAGCACGCCGCCGCCAAAGACCTGATCAAGCAACTGCAGGAAATGAATCCGGACGAGGACCTGTACGACGCCAAGGTCAAGGTGCTGGGCGAAGAGATCGAGCACCACGTCAAGGAAGAGGAGGAAGAGATGTTCAAGCAGGCCAAGAAGAGCGGCCTGGACTTGCTCGCCCTGGGCCAGGAAATGGCGCAGCGCAAGCAGGAAATCCTGTCGACCCTGTAATCCGGCCGACCCTGTCAGCAAAAAAGCCTGCGATTGCAGGCTTTTCTTTTATGCGTTGGCGGGGCTGGCTGCCTTGTCCGCGGGCTCGGCCAGCTGGCCGAGCAGGGTGGCCAGGTCCACCGGCTTGACCAGGTGCAGGTCGAAGCCCGCTTCCAGCACGCGGCGCTGGTCTTCGGCCAGGCCATAGCCGGTCAGGGCGATCAGGCGGATGTCGGCGGTGCCGGGATGCTGGCGCAGCCGGCGCGCCACTTCGTAGCCGTCGATGCCGGGCAGGCCGATATCGACCAGGGCCACGCCGGGCAGTTCGGCGGAGGCCAGCTTCACGCCTTCCAGGCCATCGCGCGCCTGTAGCACCCGGTAGCCGTAGGAAGTCAGCATGGTCGCCATCATTTCGCGGCCATCGTCATTGTCTTCGATCAGCAGCACGCTCGGCTTGTCGGCTGCCACCACGGTCCTGTCCGGTGCATCCGGGGCCGCGGCCGGCTCGGCGCGCGGTAGGCGGATCTCGAAGGTCGAGCCGTTGCCGCTGCCGGCGCTGGTGGCGCTGACGCTGCCGCCATGCAGCTCGACCAGGCGCCGTACCAGCGACAGGCCGATGCCCAGGCCGCCCTGCGAGCGGTCGATCGAGATCGAGCCCTGCACGAAGACGTCGAACACGTGCGGCAGCAGGTCCGGCGGAATGCCGACCCCGGAATCGCGCACGCTCAAGACCACTTCCTCGCCGACGGTATCGATCGCGATCTCGATCTTGCCGCCGCCCGGTGTGTATTTCAGCGCGTTGTCGATCAGGTTGGTGGCGATCTGTTCCAGGCGCGTCGGGTCGCCGTCGACCCAGCCGGCGTTCATGCGGGTGCTCAGCTGGTAGCTGGCGGTGCGGCCGGTGGCGCGGAAGGTATCCAGGCAGCTGGAAACCAGCGGGCCGACGTCGATGCGCTTCTTGGAAAGCAAAATTTTGCCGGACATCGCGCGCGACAGGTCCAGCAGGTCGTCGACGATGCGCGACAGGTGCTGGGTCTGGCGCTGGATGATCAGGCGCGCGCGCGACACCGATTCGGCGCCGGCGCCGGGCATGCCGAGCAGGGAAGAAGCGCTGCTGATGGCCGACAGCGGATTGCGCAGCTCGTGGCCCAGCATCGCCAGGAATTCGTCCTTGGCGCTGCTCTTGCGCTCGGCTGCACGGCGTTCTTCCATCTCGCGCACCAGGCGCTTGTTGGTGGCGGTCAGCTCGGTGGTGCGCTGCGACAGCTTTTCGGCCTGGCGCTTGAGCTGCTCGTTCTTGGTGGCCAGTGTCACGAAGACCTGCACCTTGGCGCGCAGCACCTGCGGGATGACCGGCGTGAACAGGAAATCGGCGGCGCCGCGCTGGTAAGCCTTCAGGCGGTCGATCTCGTCGGCCAGGAAGGCGGTGACGAAAATGATCGGGATGTCCGCCGAACGCGAGCGCTGGTGGATCGCTTCCGCCGTTTCGAAGCCGTCCATGCCGGGCATGTTCACGTCCAGCAGGATCACGGCGAAATCGTGGCGCAGGACCTGGCGTAGCGCATCCTGACCCGAGCGGGCCGACAGCACTTCGTAGTTGCTTTCCTCGGCCCACTGCTCGAGCAGGCTGGTGAGCGCCAGCAGACTGGCGGCATCGTCGTTGACAACGAGGATCTTCGGCTTATCGGTGTTGGGCACGGCTTGTCGGACTGGTGGTCGAGGCTAGGAATTCACAAACTTTGCAAAGGATAGCAGATGGTTTCCCACTGCAAAATAAATCCGCGAAAAGTGTTGCAATTGGTCATGATAACACGCCCAAATAAAGACAAAAAATCAATCGTGCGCACCCCTGGGACACGGTTCGGTGCCGCACATACGCAGCGCAGAAGCTTGTGAGATAGTGGAAACGATAGGCGACAAACTTGAAAGGACGACCATGAATATTCAAATCATCGTAAATGATACCCACCACGACAAATGCTTCCGCGAACTGGTCGACCAGCCGGTCACGGCCCTGCGCGGCATGACCGAGCAGCAGGCCAACGCCCTGCGCGACGCCTTCGGCATCAACACCATCGGTGAGCTTGCCGAACTCAAGGCCGTCAAGTGGGCCCGTGCCATCCGCACCATGGCCTCGGCTGAATCCGAGCCGAGCGGCAACGTGGCGAAGGAAGCCCTGATCGACGACGCCGTCGAGATGACTTTCCCGGCCAGCGATCCGGTATCGATCCAGTCCAGCATCACCCGTATCGAAGTGGCGCCGGAAAAAGTCGACGCCAGCACCGATCACCAGGGTGCGGCCGCCATCGAGGCGAACAACCAGCAAGCCATCGGTTCCAACGCACTGGGGCCGGGCGGCGAGAAAACGGCCGGCGCGGCCTGATTTTCCGTTTGTCACACAGGCAGGCGCAGCTGGAAACGGCTGCGCCTGTTTTTGTTTGTCGGCGCTAATAACGTGTGTTGGCGCTGAGGGTAAGCATGCAACTTGGGTTCCCGCTTTCGCGGAAACCACGTGTCAATATGCGGAAATGACAGGAACGATCAGCGATGCTGCGCCAGCTCCGCCGGCGCCACCGGCGAGCTGACCGGCGGCACGGAGGGCTTGACCGCCTGCGCCGCCTGGCGTGCTGCATTGCCGTTCGCGCAGAAGCGGTTCTTGCCCGCGCGCTTGGCTTCGTACAGGGCGTAGTCGGCGATGCTGATCAGGTCGGTGACGTTTTCGGCGTCGTCCGGATACATGCTGATGCCGATACTGGTCGACAGCTGCAGCGTCAGGTCGTTGATGAAGAAGGGCTCGGACAGCGCCTCGACCAGCTTGGCGGCCGGTCCCTGGGCGTCGGCCAGGCTGTGGATGTCGCCGAGCAGGACGATGAATTCGTCGCCGCCCAGGCGGGCCACGGTATCTTCCTTGCGGGAATTGGACAGCAGGCGCTGCGACACCATCTTCAGGATCTCGTCGCCATAGGCGTGGCCGTAGGTGTCGTTGATCGCCTTGAAACCGTCCAGGTCCAGGTACATGACCGCCGCCTTGTGGTGGTTGCGGTTGGCGTGCTGCAGCGCGGTCTCGATGCGGTCTTCCAGCAGACGGCGGTTGGGCAGGCCGGTGAGGGCGTCGTGCAGCGCCAGTTCCTGCTGGGCGCGGCTGTACTGGGCCAGTTCCTTGTAGAGCAGGCGCACTTCGAGCATGTTGTGGATGCGCTTGTGCACTTCCAGCAGGTCGAAGGGTTTGCTGATGAAGTCGCGGGCGCCGGCTTCGAGGGCCGCGATCTTGAAGCTGGGCTGGGCCGTCAGGGCTAATACCGGCAGATAACCGCCTTGCTCGATTTCCTTCAGGCCCTTCATCACCTGAAAGCCGTTCAGGCCGGGCATCTGCAGGTCGAGCAGGATCAGGTCGTAGTTATGTTCGCGATGCAGCGGGCATACCTGCTCCGGCAGCATCGTCGAGCTGACATCGGTGTAGCCTTCCTCCTTCAATATCTCCTCCATGAGTTCGATATTGTCGGGTGAATCGTCTACGACCAAAATCTTGGCGTTCAGGATGTCTTGGCGGCTGGGCATGCGTACTCTCGTCAAATCAAGGCTGACGGTCCGGATTCTATTGCTCCGAACCCACCTTACTACAACTTTTCATAGTCTAGCAAATGCTAGAGAATTTCTTGTAGGACAGCGCCGCGTGCGTTGGTAGGAACTACAACACATGCTAGCGTGCGCCATTTTGGCCTATGGCCGGGGCTGCCACGCGGTGCGCCAGCGGCGCCGTCGGGCCTACCACGGAGGCCACGGTAGCGATCAGTTCGCTTGGCTCGACCGGTTTCGAAATGTGCGCAGAGAAACCTGCTTCGAGCGCCCGCAGCCGGTCTTCCGAACGGGCGAAGGCGGTCAGCGCGATGGCCGGCACATGGCCGCCTTCCTCGCGCGGCAGGTGGCGTACCCAGTCGAGCAGCTCGAAACCGTCGACGTCGGGCATGCCGAGGTCGCTGATCAGGAGGTTCGGCACTGCTTCCTTGAAGCGGCCGAAGGCTTCGCGCGCGCTGGCGGCCACATGCACGGTGGCGCCGCAATCGCTCAGGATGCGCTTGATCAGCTCTCGGTTGTCGCGGTCGTCGTCGACCACCAGGGCATCCACACCGTTGAGATTGCGTACTGTTATGTCCGGTGTGCTCGGGTTCGTGTTCGACAGAATCATCGCGGCGCGCGCCGATTTGGCCGGCGCCGCCTGCTGCTTGGTGAGCGGCAATTCGATGGTGAAACTGGCGCCGCGCCCTTCGCCCGCGCTCTCGGCGCGCACGGTGCCGCCGTGCTGCTCGATCAGCTGCTTGACGATCGCCAGGCCAAGTCCCAGGCCGCCATGGCGGCGCGTCATCGAGGCGTCGGCCTGGCGGAAGCGCTCGAACACGTGGGTAATGAACTCGGGCTTGATGCCGGCGCCGTTGTCGCGCACGGTAATGATCACGTTGGCCTCGTTGCGCGCCAGGATGACTTCGACCAGGCCGTCGCGCGGGGTGAACTTGATGGCGTTCGACAGCAGGTTCCACACGACCTGCTGCAGGCGCGCCGGATCGCCGGCGATCATGCCGGGGTCGCCCGCGTACTGTTTCTCGATGCGGATATTCTTGGCGTCGGCCGCCGGACGCACGGTCTCGACCGCGGCGTCGATGAAGCCGGTCGGCCCGATGACTTGCATGTCGAGCAGCACCTTGCCCGAGGTAATGCGGCTCATGTCCAGCAGATCCTCGATCAGCTGGGCTTGGGCGCGGGCGTTGCGCTCGATGGTCTGCAGGCCCTTGGCCAGGTCGTTCTGGTCGCGGCCGCCGCGGCGCAGCACCTGGGCCCAGCCGAGGATCGCGGACAGCGGGGTGCGCAACTCGTGCGACAGGGTGGCCAGGAACTCGTCCTTCATCTGGCTGGTGCGCTCCGCCTCGGCACGCGCCAGGCGTTCGTTTTCGAGCAGCACCTTGCGCTCCTCGGCAGCGCGCTGGGCCGCTTCGTACAGGCGCGCATTGTCGATCGCGACCGCGGCCTGGGCGGCGATGCCGCGCACGATGCGTTCGGTGCGTTCCGTGAAGACGCCGGCTTCCGGGTGGCCGAAGAACATGGTGCCCAGCATTTCGCCTGAGTGCGCGACCACCGGCACCGCCAGGTAGCTGCGTACCGGCGGATGGCCGGCCGGCAAGCCGAAGGGCGAGCGGTTCTGGAAGCGCGGGTCCCGGGACACGTCGTCGGCGCGGGTCACTTCCTTCGTCGCCAGGCCCTGGTTCGGTACGCCAGGCGCAAACAGGGCGTTCGGTCCGGACTCGCCGAAGGGCTCGAACTCGGACGTGCTGGCGCCGGAGACCGTGTACAGCGAGAACATCTTGCCCTCGACGCCATCGCGGCCGGCATACAGGAAGGCGCCGTGACGGGCGCCGGCGATGCCGGTGGCGGCGTCGGTGGCCGCCTGCAGCAGCGCGTGCAGTTCGCGGGTGGAGGCGAGGGCGCTGCCGGTGCTGTTCAGCAGTTCGAGCACGTGCGATTCGTCGCGCAGCGCCTGCTCGGCGCGCTTGACCTCGTCGACATCGGTATTCGTGCCGAACCAGCGCGCCACCCGTCCATGGCGGTCGCGCACCGGATTCACGCGGGTCAGGAACCAGCGGTATTTGCCGTCCGCGCCGCGGATCGGGTATTCCATTTCGAAGGGATCGCCGCTGCGCACGCTGGCCTGCCAGCGCTCCAGCACCAGCGGCAGCACGCTCGGTTCGCAGGTCGCTTGCCAGCCCCAGCCGACCACCTGGTCGGGCGTGGTGCCGGTGTAGTCGAACCAGCGTTCGTTGAACCAGACGATGGCGCCATCGGCCTGGGCCATCCAGGCCAGCTGCGGAATCGTGTTGGCCAGGGCGCGCAGCACTTCTTCGCTCTGGCGCAGGGTGTCTTCGGCGCTCTTGCGGGCGCTGATGTCCTGCACCACGCCGGTCATGCCGAGCACGCCTTCGCGGCGGTTCGGATCGGCGTAGTCGGCGCGTCCGACCAAGGTCACCCAGCGGGTATCTTTGGCGTCGCCGTTGTCGCCGGTCAACCGGCATTCGAGTTCGAGGTCGCTCTGGCCGGCAAAGGCCTGCAGCACCGCGCGGCGCACGCTTTCGCGTTCGTTCGGGTCGAGGCGGGCGCGCATCTCGGTCCAGGCCAGCGGGGTGTCCGCGGGCAGGCCGAAGATGGCGGCGGCGCGCTCGCCCAGGGTCAGGCGGTCGCTCGCGGCGTCCCAGCGCCAGTCGCCCAGGCCGCCGGCAGCGAGGGTCACCTGCAGGCGGCTATTGCTGAGCAGCAGGGCCTGCTGGTCGGCCTTGCGGCGGTCGATGTCCTGAAAGTAGAGGGTCAGGCCGTCGGGTGTGGCATGGGCGCGCACTTCGAACCAGCGCCGCAGGGCAGGGTAGAAGAATTCCAGCATCCCCGTCCGGTGCTCCTGCATGGCCTGGCGATAGAGCGTTTCCAGCTGGCTGCCGCGTAGTTCCGGGAAAGATTCCCACAGGTCGCGGCCGACCAGGTCGGCGCGGGTGCGGGCCAGCGGCGCCAGCATCTCCAGCGCGCGGCCGTTGATGTACGTAATGCGCCAGTCGTGATCGACGGCGCAGAAACCGTCGCTCAGGCTTTCGAGCATGTTTTCCATGCGCTCGTTGGCGCGGCGCAGTGCGTCCCTGGCCTGGCTCAGTTCGTCGCTCATCGCGCCTCCCATGCTTCAGCCATGCCGGGCCGGCGTGGCACGGTGGAGCGGTAGGTGCTGCCGATGAAAGCGGGTCGAATCATGTTCCTTGGCTGAGGGCGTGCATGGGGGCCTGCTGCGCGGGAGGCGCAGACGGTCCCGCTCTGCGTGAGAGGCAAGCCGTTCATGAATAATAGCCCAGCCCAGGCGGTTTGATGCACACCGTTGCCCGTTCTAGCCGCGTGCCTGCTTCTGGCCGGACACTTTGTCGAGTGCGGCCTGCAGTTGGTCGAGTTCGTAGGGTTTTTGCAGCGACAGGTAAGGGAACTCGAGGTGGCGCAGCAGCGTATCGCCGTAGCCCGAGGCGAAGATCACCTGCATGGACGGGGCGTCGACCACCGCCTTGCGCGCCAGGTCGACCCCCGACATACCTGGCAGGCTGACGTCGGTAAACAGGACGTCGTAGCGGCCGGCAGCCAGGCGCGCCAGCGCATCGTCCGGGTGGCCGACACCGTCGGCTTCGTGGCCGAAGGCGCGCAGCATCTCGCAGACCAGGTATTGCGAATCGACGTTGTCCTCGACCACCAGGATGCGCAGCGGGCCGGCGGCGGCTTCTTCGATCGTGCTGCCCAGGCCGCTCGGCGGGGCCAGCACGCACAGCACGCCGTCCACGCCGCCATTCGCCGAGCGCAGCGGCGTGAAGTGGAGGTCATGGGCAGCGTCGAGACCGCCGGCAGCGCCGGCAAAGCCGAAGGAACGCGCGGTGGCAATGGCCGCTTCGCCGTTCCAGGCGCGTTCGAGTTCGCTCGAGGCCACGGCAAGCGGCGGCGGCATCACTGGCGGCACGTTGCCGCCCGGGAGCTTGCCGTAGCCGGGGCCGGCGAGCGTCGCATAGGCATCGTTGAACAACACCGTCATGTCGCGGCCCCAGACCAGCAGCGCGGGCAGCGGCAGGTTGAACATGACGTCGGCAGCCATCCGCAAGGGCCAGGGCCATAGCCCAGGATCGCCGAGCCGGGAGGCAGACCAGTCGAAGGAGCTGGAGGAACGGGCGGATGGACCGGATTGGATCATGGCAGGCTGTAAATGTTGTTATCTAAACGAAAAGAACGAAATCCTACACCAAATCCGCCATGGGAGCCCGCACACACGCCTGCTGACGCGCAGGCAAAAAAAAAGCCCGCTACGGGAGCGGGCTGAATCTATCCTTGGAGGAGAATAGAGGAGACATGTGCATCATGCTGCATCGCAAAATAGAAATCCAATTTATATTTGCAATGACAGTTATTAATGGTTTAAATAGCACAGTTAAGGCCGTCTGAGTGATCTTCCCTCAGCGCACGCTTGGTGCACTCGGGAAAATGCTCTACGATAGCAAGATGATGAAGAGTTTCTCGCAGTCCTTTGTAGCTTTCGATCCCGCCGAATTGCGTCCCGCCTTGCGTCGCGCTTTGCGTGTCATTTCGTAATGCATCGTCCTACAAGCGCTTCTCCTCACCGCCGCATGCGCCACCGCTTGGCCAGCTGGGCGCTGCTGTGCGCCGCCCTGTGCGGCGAGCACGGCCTGGTGGCGGCTGCCCGCGCCGAGAACGCTGCCGCCAGCCAGGGCATCGAGCGGCGCGTCAAGGCGGCCTTCCTCTATAAATTCCTCGGCTATGCCGAATTTCCACCCGGCGCCTTCGTCGACGCCGCCAGTCCGGTGACGATCGGCGTGCTCGGCGCCGACGACCTGGCGGCCGAACTGGCGCGCATCGTCAGCGGCCGCACCGTGAACAACCGGCCCGTCGTGGTGCGCATGCTGCGCGAATCCGAACTCGGCACGCCGGTCCACTTGCTGTTCATCGGCGGGCTCGACGCCGGCCGCGTGGGGCGCATGGTGCGCGGCGCCGGCAATGCGATGCTGGTCGTGACCGAATGCGACGGCGGCCTGCAGCAGGGCAGCGCGATCAATTTCCGCATCGTCGACGAACGCGTGCGCTTCGACGTGGCGCTGGACGCGGCCGAGCGCAACGGCATCAAACTCAGTTCGCGCCTGCTGACGGTGGCGAACCGGGTGCAGAAAGGAGCGCAGCAATGATAGGCGCGATCGCCAAAGTGCGCGACGGCTCGGTGCGCCGCAAACTCATCCTGATGGCGGTCTCGACGACCCTGGCGGCCCTGGTCGCGGCCTCGGTGGCGATGCTGCTGGTCGACCTGCGCGCCTTCCAGCGCTACTGGACCGACGACCTGATGACCCAGGCCGACATCATGGCGCGGGTGACCGCGCCGGCGTTGGCCTTCAACGACGAGGAAACCGCGCGCCAGAACCTGGCCGTGCTGCGGGTGCGCCCGCAGATCCTGGCGGCCGCCATCTATACCAGCGGCGGCACGCGCTTCGCCGGCTACCTGGCGCCGGGTGCGTCCGGCAGCGCGACGCAATTGCCGCCGCGCCCGCAGGCGTCCGGCTACCGCATCGAAGGCAGCGAAATCGTCGTGTTCCGCAACATCGTCGAGAACGGCGACATGGTCGGCACGGTTTACCTGCGCGCCCGCTACGGCCTGTTCGACCGCCTGCTCAGCTACGGCGCCATCCTCGGCGCGGTGATGCTGGGCGCGCTGGCGATCGCCTGGCTGGTGGCTTCGCGCCTGCAGGAAGCGATCACCCGGCCGCTCGAATCGGTCACCAGCGTTGCCCGCCAGGTCATGCAGCGCCGCGACTACGGCGTGCGCGTGCCGGGCAAGGAAAGCGGCGAGATCGGCGTGCTGGTCGACGCCTTCAACGAGATGCTGGCCGAGATCGGGCGCCGTTCGGACGCGCTGCAGGAAGCCAACGCTTCGCTGGAAATCGAAATGCAGGTGCGCCAGCGCGCCGAGGGGGCGCTGATCGTGGCCGACCGCCGCAAGGACGAATTCCTGGCGACCCTGGCCCACGAGCTGCGCAATCCGCTGGCGCCGATCCGCACCGGCCTCGACATCCTGCGCCTGCGCAGCGGCGACGCCCAGGCGACCCAGCGCGCCACCGACATCATGGAACGCCAGCTGCGCCAGATGGTGCGCCTGGTGGACGACCTGCTGGACGTCTCGCGCATCAATACCGGCAAATTCACGATCAAGTCCGGCCGCGTCGAACTGAAGGCGGTGGTCAACGACGCGCTGGAGGTGGTCCGCCCCTACATCGACCTGCACGGCCACGAGCTGCAGATCGACCTGCCGGACCGCCCGGTGTTCCTGAACGGCGACGCGACGCGCCTGGCGCAGATCCTGTCGAACCTGCTGAACAACGCCGCCAAGTATACCAACCGCGGCGGCCGCGTCAGTCTCAAAGCGACCGTCGAGGACCGCACCCTGGTCGTGGTCGTATCGGATACCGGCATCGGCATCGCGCCGGACATGCTGAATACCGTGTTCGAGATGTTCGTGCAGGTCGATTCGACGCTGGAGCGCTCGACCGCGGGCCTGGGCGTGGGCCTGTCGCTGGCGCGCAAGCTGGTGGAGCTGCACAGCGGCACCATCGAGGCGCACAGCGCCGGCCTGGGGCACGGCAGCCAGTTCGTGGTGCGCCTGCCGATCGTGGTCGATCCCGAGCTGCCGGCCAAGCCGACGCCGGCCGCCTTCATCGGCGGCGAGACCTACCGCATCCTGCTGGCCGACGACAACGTCGACTTCGTCAACAGCATCGGTGCGCTGCTGACGGCGATGGGGCATAGCGTGGTCATCACCCACAACGGTCCGGACGCGCTGGCGGCGGCCAAGCGCTTCTGCCCGGATTACGCCTTCCTCGACATCGGCCTGCCGCAGATGTCCGGCTACGACCTCGCGCGCGGCATCCGCAACCTGTCCTGCGGTGCGATGACGGTGATGATTGCGGTGACGGGCTGGGGCCAGGAAAAGGACCGCCAGCTGGCCTTCGAGGCGGGCTTCGACCACCACATGGTCAAGCCGGTGCGCTTCGAGCAGATCGAGGAAATCCTCGGCAACCGCAGCCTGATCAAGAAGCTGCGCACATAAAAAAACGGAGACGCTTGCGCGCCTCCGTTTTGCTTACCGTCCAGATGGACGCTGTGGCTTAGGCCTGGTTGGCAGCCTGCTTGCGGCGGCGGGCCAGGAAGCCCAGGACGCCCAGACCAGCCAGCATCATGCCGTAGGTTTCCGGTTCCGGAACCGGGGCCAGCATGACGGCGCCGCCAAACGAGCCCGAGGTATCCGACACCAGGTTGCCGCCCACCATCACGTAGTAGTCGCCAGCCTGCAGGTTGTCGCTGGACAGGGTCCAGACGTCCATCGAGCCGGTCTGCAGCGAGGTGCCTGACGAGATCAGCGTATCGCCGGCGGTGCCGCCGGTGCCGGTACCGCCACCGACGCGGTACAGCGACAGGCCGCTGAAGTCGAGGCCGGTATCGGCCGTGCGGCTGATCGATGAGACGATGGCATCGAAGTTCATCGGCATGGTACCGGTCACCGAGAAGGTGAAGTGGTCGGCAAAGGTGGCGCCGTTGTTGCCCGCGGCGAAGGTATCACCGAAGAAGCCGCTACCATCGGTCAGGTCCAGGACCTGCGGGGTGTTGCCGATAGTGGCGGCAGGGGTGGTCTGCGCCATGACGGCCGAAGAACCGAACGTTGCGGTAGCAAACACGATACCAGCGATCAGAGATTTATTCATTTCTTACCTCGCAAAGAAACAGCCGCGTCCTGCAGCTTGGTTTTTCAAGAATCGGGGAACTTCATCGTAGCAAAACGTCGATAAAGTGCGTGAAATGCGTTGTAAGTGCGCGCTTCTGCGAGGAAATATGCTCGTGTTCAACAATTTCCGATCAGACTCGGCTTCTACCCGATTCTCATAGAGGAGATGGGTTATTTTGCGTTGACGAGTAGAAAAAATTATCAGGCTTGCCAAGAAGCCGTAGGATCAGTCCTACTTTAAGACGCGTGAAACTCCGTGGCTGAGTTCATTTCCGTTGGCGAACTTTTATTGAACGCTCGGCAAATTCATTGCCTGCTGGGACCGCTCTTACTGCAGAGCATAGGGAAGAGCAAAGAAAAATGGCTCAGAAATCGCTTTCTGAGCCATTCGTCATGAAGAAGTTGGTGCGGCTGGCAGGAATCGAACCCACGACCCCTTGGTTCGTAGCCAAGTACTCTATCCAGCTGAGCTACAGCCGCCCGATGCGCGTATTATAGCGAAGTTTTGCCAATTGGCAAAGTGGGCAGGATGGCAAAAAGTGCAGAGCAGGCGAAAGTCGGATTGGACTGACAGAATGGACGGGAAAGGCGCGGCCTTACCTGTCTTCCGGATCCGGAAAAGAAAAATGGCCCAGAAATCGCTTTCTGAGCCATTCGTCCTGAAGAAGTTGGTGCGGCTGGCAGGAATCGAACCCACGACCCCTTGGTTCGTAGCCAAGTACTCTATCCAGCTGAGCTACAGCCGCCCGAGGCACGCATTATAGCAGCGGGTTGGCGATTGGCCAAGTCACTGTATTAGATAAGGGGTCAAAACCATATCTCGACCGCGTCCCAGAAGCATCCGGTTGCAGAGCGCTCATATTCGGGACCGCAGCGGAAGGTCTGCCATTGATCTTTGGCGACGACGGCAATGTGTCCTTGTTGATCCGTTGGTCCGTGGAGCTGGAAGAAAGAGATGATGCCTCGTCTCGCGCCGATTGCTTGCTGAGCCTGCATGCCGCTCTTGTACCGCTCCGGTTCGCCAAGGTGGTGGACGAGCCAGTTGCTCAGCTTCCGCTGCCGGGTCTCGATCGCCTTCCCTTTGTATTTCCCTGCTTTCACAGGGTAAGTGCCGGGGCTGAGAAACCCGGCGTCCAGGAGCGCAAGGCTCATTCGCACGGCGCAGGTATCCGTGTCGGGAAAATGCATTCGCAGGACTGCGTATGGCACTTTCATTTCGCCCTCCCGGATCGGCCAGGTGGACAGGGCCATCTTTCTCGCCACACCTCGACCAGAAGAGTCGCCGCGTTCTGTTTCAATTGTGCGGGCGTGAGGCGGTGCAGGCCCCAGCGTGACGCATCCCAAAAAGCATCGGGCTTTGGCGTTTTAGAGCTGGCGTCGTAGCACCAGGTTTTGCCTTCGGTCTCGTCGTACAAGGCCGACAGATAACCTTGCACGAATTCGACGTTCCGGATGGTGTGCAGGCTGGCCAGTTCCTCCCGTGTAAACCTGCCGGCAGGGTCAGCGGTCATCGCCGCGGGCTCGACAGGCTTGAGATTCTGCAAGAGGCGTTCGCCGGTCATGCGGGGGGGCAGGTGCGTCGGCGACGCAGGTGGGGGCGGTCAGCATCAGAGTGAGCAACAACAGCGCGCGCATCATGCGATCCGGTTCGTGGCCAGGTCCCACCTACCGGCTGTGTTGCCGCTGGTGCCGCCGGCGATTCGTTGTTGCGTGTACTTCCAGCGTACTTTCGAAAACTTCAGGCCCAGACTCTCGGCGGGGAAGTCGCCCGCGCCAAAATGCGGCCCGATATGGGCAACGAGTACGTTTTCCAGCTCGACTTCGAAATACTTGACCGGCTCGCCATTGCCGTCAGCCCGCTGCATTTCCAGCTTGGCCCTGGGGATGGTCTTGCCGCACGCGCAAAGCTGCGCAAGCATCGGTGACGCCAGATCGACCAGTTTGGTAATGCTGATTTCGCTGAGTTCCGCGCGCTCTGCGGTGTGACCGCCACCGGTCGAGGCCGTTGCAGACTTCGGTTGTGTAATTGACCAGTGGACCGAGATGCATTCGATCCAGGCCGCATGCCGGGAATCTGCCGACTCGCCCTTGATGCCGTCCAGTCAAGACTTTGCCCATAAGGACGGCTAAGGCAAAAACAAAAATGGCCCAGAAAGCAGAACTTTCTGAGCCATTCCTGAGGTATTAACTGGTGCGGCTGGCAGGAATCGAACCCACGACCCCTTGGTTCGTAGCCAAGTACTCTATCCAGCTGAGC
>Ga0308166_1000535_pt1 | contig 50514 bp, 45 predicted proteins | sample PhyCR2_2_FD_202137 | JGI IMG/M metagenome (GOLD analysis project Ga0308166, IMG submission 202137) | Phyllosphere microbial communities from UC Gill Tract Community Farm, Albany, California, United States - DLSLCC.R2 | ecosystem: Host-associated > Plants > Phyllosphere > Unclassified | place...
AGGAAGGCCAGCAGGACAAGCAAAAGGTTGTGCATAAAGCGCACTGAAGCGGGTAGTTGAAAGCATCATCTTAGCCGACCCGGGGTTGGGGTAGCGCAAATTTCAATGTTTCCCTGGGGACAGGCACCAATCTTCAGGTCTCCGACCTGAAGATTGGTGCCTGTCCCCGACTTTGCCGTCGTCACCCGAACAACCCCGTCTGCGCCGCCAGGATTGCCTCGACCGCGGGATGGCGGATGCGCCGCTCGCTGGAGATGGCATAAAACTGCTCGCGCAGGCCCGTGGCGGCGCCGACGGGTACCGCGTTGAACTGGCCGCGGATATCCTCTTCCAGGCCGGCCGGTGCGAAGAACAGCCCGAGGCCCCGGCGGCCGAAGGTGTTCAGCATCGCGTTGTCCTCGAACTCGCCGACGATATCGGGCCGCACGTGGTGCTGCAGCAGCCATTCGTCGATGCGGCCGCGCAAGGCATTGTTCCGCGTCGGCAGCAGCAGCGGCGCGCCATTCAGGCTGTTCGGGAAGTCGCGGCCATGCTTGCGCGCCAGCGCCGCCGCGCCGAACAGCATCATCTCGCTTTCGCCCAGCAGGTGGCTGAACACGCGCAGGCTGACGGAGGCGCGCACCGTGCGGTCCGTCAGCACCACGTCAAGCTTGTGCAGCGCCAGGTCGGCCAGCAATGTCTCGAATTCGCGTTCGACGCAAATGAGCTTGACGGGCGACTCCATGCGGAACGCCGTCTCCATCAGCCGGTAGGCGATCAGCTTGGGCAACGAATCGGAAATGCCGACCGTCAGGCGTACGCGCCCGTTGTCCGCCTCGTCGAGCGCCTCCTGCATGCGGTCGCCCAGCTCGAAAATCTGCTCGGCATAGGTCAGCGCGACGCGGCCGGCGTCGGTCGGCACCAGGCGCCGGCCCTGCTGGGTCAGCAGCGATTTGCCGACCGACTGTTCCAGCGCCGCCAGCTGCGTGCTGACGGTCTGGATGGCGAGGCCGAGCCGCTCCGCGGCCCGGGTAACGCTGCCTTCCGCGGCCACCACGCGAAAGAAATACAGGTGGCGGAAATTGATGCCGGTTGCTTTCATGAGCTCATCCAGGATTCTCGACGTTTCGGTTTTTACGAAGTCAAGCTTCGATTATCTACTATTTTTCAAAAGTGCTTGAGTCTATACAATCCTCTCATTGATTAACAACAAAGGAAAAAAAGATGAAGCACTTCAGGATATCGTTCCTGGTCTCCTTCGTCTGCCTTGCGGTAGCTGCCTGGTGGGGTTATCAGAAGGGCGGATTGACGGGAGCCTTGTCCGCACTGGGCATCGCAGTGATCCTGAGCGTGATGGAAGTCTCGCTGTCGTTCGATAACGCGGTGGTGAACGCCTCGGTGCTGAAGACATGGGATGCGTTCTGGCAGAAGCTGTTCCTGGGCGTGGGCATCATCATCGCCGTCTTCGGCATGCGTTTGCTGTTCCCGCTGGTGATCGTCGCGGTGGCGGCGGACATTGGCCTGACGGACGTGTGGACGCTGGCGCTGAACAACCCGGATGAGTATTCGCGGCACCTGACGAACCACCACGCGGAAGTGGCGGCATTCGGCGGCATGTTCCTGCTGCTGGTATTCCTGAACTTCCTGCTCGACCATGAAAAGGAAATGCACTGGCTGGGCAACGTCGAGAAGAAACTGGGCTCGCTGGGCAAGATCTCGTCGATCTCCGTGATGATCGCGCTGGGCGTACTGCTGGGCAGCCTGAGTCTCGTCGAGGAAGCGCAGAAGTTCGTCGTGCTGATCTCCGGCCTGTGGGGTGTGCTGATCTACGTCGGCGTCGATGCGATCTCGAACTTCCTGGAGAAGGAAGAAGAAGGCGGCTCGAATGTGGGCGACATGGTCAAGAAGGGCGGTATCGGTGGTTTCCTGTACCTGGAAGTGCTGGATGCTTCGTTCAGCTTCGATGGCGTGATCGGCGCGTTTGCGATCACCAAGGACGTCGTGATCATCATGCTGGGCCTGGCGATCGGTGCGATGTTTGTCCGCTCGATGACGGTGTACCTGGTGCACAAGGGCACGCTCGACCAGTACGTCTACCTGGAACACGGCGCGCACTACGCCATCGGTATCCTGGCGTTCATCATGTTGGCGAGTATGAAGTTCCATATTCCCGAGATCTTCACCGGCCTGGTTGGCGTGGCGTTCATCGTCGGCTCGCTGTGGTCCTCGGTACGGTATCGCAAGCAGCAGGCCGCGCTGGTCGCAGCCTGAAGGTAGCAAGGGAGGGGCGGTGCCCCTCCTGCAAAGAATACGCGGCACGCTATTGAGACCAGCCTGTCGCGTCGGTAGTGGGTCTCTCTTTTCATCAAACTTTACGGAGAAATCAACATGGCAATCAGTCTGCAAAAAGGCGGCAACGTCAACCTGAGCAAGGAAGCTCCCGGCCTGACCCAACTGACGGTCGGCCTGGGCTGGGATGCACGCAGCAGCGACGGCGCCGCATTCGACATCGACAGCTCGGCCTTCCTGCTGAAAGTCGACGGCAAGGTGCGCGGCGATACGGACTTCATCTTCTACAACAACCTGAAATCGACCGACGGCGCCGTGCAGCACTCCGGCGACAACCGCACCGGTGCCGGCGAAGGCGACGACGAAACCGTCCGCATCGACCTGACGAAGGTGCCGGCCGACGTGGAACGCATCGCGATCTGCGTGACGATCCACGAAGCGGACAGCCGCCGCCAGAACTTCGGCCAGGTGCAGAAGGCGTTCATCCGCTGCGTCAACAGCGGCTCGAACCAGGAAATCGCCCGCTACGACCTGTCCGAAGACGGCTCGACGGAAACGGCGATGGTGTTCGGCGAGGTGTATCGCAACGGCGCCGACTGGAAGTTCAAGGCTGTCGGGCAGGGCTACAAGGGCGGCCTGGGCGCACTGGCTTCGTCCTTCGGCGTTTCGGTATAAGCCATGCCAACCTTTACCGTGACGGGGGACGTCGATCCCTTCCTGCACGTCTCGATGCGCCATGGCGAGAAGATTTACTGCGAATCGAACGCCATGGTGATGATGGAGTCGGCGCTGGAACTGAAGGGGCGCATGCAGGGCGGCCTGGGTGCGGCACTGATGCGCACCTTCGCCAACGGCGAGTCGTTCTTCCAGCAGCATATCGAAGCGGTGAAGGGCGACGGCGACTGCCTGCTGTCCCCGACCTTGCCGGGTGCGATGCAGGTGGTCGACGTGGGCCAGCGCCAGTACCTGATCAGCGACGGTGCGTTTGTCGCCGCCACGTCCGGTGTCGACCTGAAGGTGCGGACCCAGAACATCGGCAACGCGCTGTTCGGCCAGAGCGGCGGTTTCTTCATCACGGAAACCACCGGCAGCGGCCAGCTGGTGGTGTCGGGCTTCGGTTCGATGTCCCAGCTGGAGGTCACCCCGGGCAACGACATCGTGATCGACAACGCGCACGTGGTCTGCTGGGACAGCGCGTTGCGCTACGAAATCTCGGTGACGACGAACCAGAGCAGCGGCTTCCTGGGCAACCTGGTGAACAGTGTCACCAGCGGCGAAGGGATGGTGCTGCGCTTCTCGGGCGCCGGCAAGGTGCTGGTCTGCTCGCGCAATCGCGAAACATTCGTTGCATGGCTCAACAAGGGCCGGCAACAGTAAGTAAAACTGGAGGTACTACATGTCTGTAAATCTGACGAAGGGCCAGAAGATCTCTCTGGACAAGGAAGCCGGCGGCGCGTTGAGCCGCGTGGTGATGGGCCTGGGCTGGGATGCCGTCAAGACCAAGGGCTTCCTCGGCTTCGGCTCGAAGGGCGCCGACATCGACCTGGACGCATCCTGCGTGCTGTTCGACGAGTCCAACAAGCCGCTGGACGTGATCTGGTTCCGCCAGCTCAAAAGCCGTGACGGCAGCGTCGAGCACTCGGGCGACAACCGCACCGGTGCCGGCGATGGCGACGATGAACAGATCAGCGTCAACCTGGCGCAGGTGCCGCCGAACGTGAAGGCCATCGTCTTCACCGTCAACAGCTTCACGGGCCAGAGCTTCGCCCAGGTGGAAAACGCCTACTGCCGCCTGCTCAACGCGGACGGCGGCAAGGAAGTGGCGCGCTTCAACCTGTCCGTCCAGGGCCAGCACAACGCCCAGCTGATGGCCAAGCTGTACCGCCATAACGGCGAATGGAAGATGCACGCGATCGGCGAGAACGGCACCGGCCGCACCTTTGACGAACTGCTGCCGCAGATCGCGCAGCACCTGTAAAAAACACGCCGCCGCCGCGTACCGGCGCGGCGGCCATGAGTTGTTGTAGTAAATGTTGTTCTTGTAAGCGTTTGTAGTTGTAAAGCGTTTCACCTGCGCCTGCCCCATGGCGCGCTTCCCTTTGCGGTGGTCCAGGCAACTGGCCACCGCTTTTTTTTGGGGGGACAGGCACCTGTCTGGCGGCCTCCGGCCACCAGACAGGTGCCTGTCCCCGACGTTTTGCTTCCGCGGTCGGGAAGGGCGAAATCGGAGCCTGTCACCGGTTTTTTGTTCTTGCGGCGGTCCGTGCGATCGATGCTGTATCCTGCCGCCTCATGAAACTCCTGCACGCCCTCATCCTGCTGGCCGCCTTCCTCTGCATCGTCTGGGGCCCCGCCGTCGTCATCGCCCGGCGCCTCTTCCGGCGGGGAGAGTATGCGGCCATGCGCGGCCTGCGCTTCGTGCTGCCGGCGCAACTGGTCGTCGTGCTGTCGCTGGCGGTGGCCGGCGAGTTCCTGGAAGTCGGCAACCCGGCCGCGATGCTGGTTGCCGTCATCGCCGCCACCAGCGCGCTGGGTGCGCTGGCGCTGATGGCGCTGGCGGCGTGGGCGCGGGTGCGCCGGCGCTAGGCCACCTGCACGGCGATCATCGCGCCGTTGTACAGCGCATGCGTGACGATGGGGGCAAGCAGGCCCTTGCCACGCTCGTAAGCGCAGCCGGCACAGACGCCCAGCACGAAGACGGGCAGCATCGACAGGGGCGGGTGGATGACGGCAAAGACGGCCGCGCTGGCGGCCAATGCCGGCAGCAGGCGCAGCGAGCGGCGCAGGCCGTTGAAGATCAAGCCGCGGAAGATGAACTCCTCGAACAGCGGCGCCGCCACGCTGGCAAGTGCCACGAGCCAGGCAACGTGGCCATCGAGTGCGACGGCCGGGATGGCGACGCCGAAATGGCGCAGCCCCGCCATCCAGCTGAAACCGACAGCGATGGCCGGCAGCGCGCAGGCGGCGCCCCAGCCCAGCGTGCCGGATAAGCGGCCGCGCAGCAGCGCTGGCACGCCAGTAGCGCCGGTGCGCCAGTACACGAGACGCACCAGCAGCCAGACGATGGCGCCGGCGATGGCAAACGCCAGTGCCAGGTCGGACAAGGCCGGCGGCCCGGCGCCTTCATGCAGGGCGAAGAACGCGATGGCCTGCACGGCAAAGAACGCGACGGCCGCCAGCATGCCATCGGCCGCCGATACGCGTGACGGCATCGCGGCCGTGGGGTCGAGCAGGAACGGCAACGCGTCGCGCGCCTTCTGCCACAGCGCCAGCGCCAGCGCGGCCAGCAGCACGACCACCGCCAGCCGGCGCGGCCACGCATCCGTGTACAGGCCGTAGCCATACAGGCTGGCGAGCATCATGTACAGGTAAATGAACGTCGGCCGCACGCGCGCATGCGCTTCCTGCGCCAGCGGATCGCAGGCCCAGACGCCCAGTGCCACCGCAATCAGCGCGAACACGGGAATGCCGATGGCCACTTGCGCCATCAGCACGAGGAGACGCACATCGATAGTCGCACCCGAGGCGATGCCGACGCCGAAAACGACGGCGGGGTAGGCCAGCGCCAGCGCAGCCCACAGCGCCGCCTTTTCTCGCAGCATGCGCGCCAGCGTGGCCGGGAAGGTGTACAGCATCCACAGCGACTGGCCTTCCGTGTTCACGGTCTGGAACGCCGACAGCACCAGCACATAGCTCCCCAGGCCGAACGCGATGGATGCCAGCAGCTTCGGATCGCTGCCCAGCTGCGCCATGTCGCGCAGGGCGCCCGTAAAGAACATCTGGCTGGCGATGACGATGACGGGGATCAGCAGGCTTTGCACGAGGAAGTTGCGGTCGCGTGCCAGCAGGCGCAGCTCGCGGCGCTGCAGCGGGGTGCCGGGCAGGATGCGCAGCGGGCCTGCGCTGGTGGTTTGCCGTCCCGCTTCGCGCGTGCCGGTGGCAACGACACCTTGCGCCAGTTGACGCTGCAGCAGCGCGATGCCGGCGCACAGGATGACCGCTACCTGCGCGGCCAGCAGCAACGCCAGCCACGGCGCGCCGCCATCGAGGCTTCGGATGACGAGGCCGGGCGGCGTCCACAGCGTCCAGCCGGGGAAGCTTTCCGCCCAGCCCAGGGCGATGCCCGGCCCCGGCACGGACAGTGAAATCGTCAGGTAGATCAGCGGCATCGCCGCCACGGATACGGCGGCCTGAAGATTGCGCAGCTGCGAAGGCGGCAGCGAGAGCCGCAAGCCGGTGTCGGCAAGGGTGCGCAGCATGCTCGATACCGCCAGCAGCGCCAGCGTGGTCAGCGTCGCGGCGGGGATGGTCCACCAGCGCAGGCCGCCGTACCAGCCGACGACGACGCACGTGGGCCACAGCATCAGCATGCCGGTGGCATTCGTCACGGTGCGTTCCAGCACCCGCGCCCAAAGCAAGGTCGCGCGCGGGACGGGCAGGGTGACAAGCCATTCGAGGTCCCAGTCCGTCTGCGCCAGTTCCCGGCTCCCGAGCGGCACCAGCAGGCTGACGAGCCACAGCAGCGCCACGTGCATCGTCAGCCCGCGCATCAGCGCAGGACTGAAGCGCTCCTGTGCCAGTTCGTTTGCCGCCACGTCCTGCGCGTCGTACGCCGCCGTTTGCGCGCCGCATGCGGTGACGGGCGCCAGTTCGCAGTGCAGGTTCAACAGGATCGAGCGCGACATGTTCGTAAACGCCGCCGTCATCAGCAGCGCCATCACGACGGGCAGGATCCAGCGCCCGCGCCCCTTGCGGCCAGTAGCGGCGCGGCTCCTGCCGGGCCTGGGCTTGCGCGCGTAGATGCTGCCGGAGAGGTTCCACAGCCGCAGCAGCCGCAGGCGCACCAGGAGCCAGACGGCGTGGGCGCCCGATGGCGGCGTCATGGCACGGCCGCCGGCGCGGTGATCCGCAGGAAGACTTCCTCCAGCGACGCATCGGCATCGCCGCGCAGCTCGTCCAGCGACCCCGTGGCGGCCAGCATGCCGCGGTGGATGATGCCGACGCGGTCGCACATGCGCTGCGCCATGTCGAGCAGGTGGGTGGAGACGAAGATGGTCTTGCCGGCCGCGGCGCGGCCGATCAGCAGGTCCTGCACGTCGCGCGCGGCGCGCGGATCGAGGCCGTTGATGGGTTCATCGAGAATCAGTACCGCGGGATCGTGCACCAGCGCGCACGCGAGCCCCAGCTTCTTCTTCATCCCCATCGAATAGTTGACGGCGAACTCCTCGGCCACTTCGTCCAGGCCGAATTCGTCCAGCAAGGCGGTGGCACGCTGCGCGGCGGCGGGGCGCGTCAGCCCGTGCATTTCTCCGACGAAGCGCAGGATCTCGCGCCCGCGCAGGTAATCGTAGAAGATCGGGTTGTCGGGCAGGTAGCCCACGTGGCGCTTGACCTGCGCCGCGTCGCGGTGGCAATCGAGGCCGTCGACCAGCACGCGGCCGCTGCTGGGCACGAGAATGCCCATCATCATGCGGATCGTCGTCGTCTTGCCCGCACCGTTCGGACCGAGGAAGCCGAACACTTCGCCGCGCCGCACGGTCAGCGTCAACGGCTGCACGGCTTCGTAAGCGCCATAGCGCTTGGCCAGCGCCTCGAATTCGATCATGCCGCCTCCGCGATACAGGAATGCGGCGATTCTATAACAGCGCCGTTACTCCGGGCGCAGGCTCATGCCGATGCGTTCCCCGCGCGGTGCCCAGTTGCCCTTGATGTCGGCCGAGACAAGGATGCGTTCGGCGCGGCCGATCAGCAGCTCGCGCGGCACGGTGCCGAACACGCGCGAATCGCCGCTGTTGTCGCGGTTATCGCCCAGCATCAGGTAGCGGTCGGCCGGCACGGTGACGGGGCCGAAGTCGCGCATCGCCGACACCTGCGGCAGCACCTGGATGCGGTACGCAGCGTCGCCGCTGCGCTCCTTCAGGTGCAGCGCCGTCAGTTCGCCCAGCGGCTCCACCTTCTCGATGCCGTTGCCAAGCACCGTATAGTCGGCCGGCTTGCCGTTGATGAGCAGGCGTTCGCCGCGCATCTCGATCGTGTCGCCGGGCAGGGCGGCGATGCGCTTGATCAGGCGCGTGCCGTCCTTCGGCGACGAGAACGTGACGACGTCGCCCCGCTGCGGATCGCCCAGGCGCGCCAGTGACACGTTCGTCAGCGGAATCTTGGCGTCATAGGCCAGGCGGTTGACGAAGACGACGTCGCCTTCCAGCAGGTTCGGTCGCATCGACGCGGACGGAATCGGGTTCCAGTCCGCCACGGCGGTGCGGAAGATCCCGAACAGCACAAGGAATGCGACGAAGCCTTTGTTGGCGCGGAACCAGCGGGTCATGGGAGTCTCCGGTGAGATTTGTATGGTTGAGGAATCCGCAGTGTGTGGTGATTTTCTTAAGCCGGGCTTACCATGTCGAAGGCGGCCAACAGACGCCTCCGACCCTGGGCCGGCACGGCCAGCGCACGGCTGTCGAGGTCCTGCTCGACCCAGCCCTGGCGCAGCGCCAGTTGCAGCAGCGCCGCCCCCAGCGCGCCGCCCAGGTGCGGCTTGCGTTCGCTCCAGTCCAGGCACGGGCAGGCAAAGCGGCGGCGCAGTTTGCGCAGCGGCGCCGCATCGAGTCCCAGCTGCGCGAAGCGCTCTTCACCGGCCGCCGTCAACGCATAGTCTCCTGCCGCGTCGTCGGCCAGCCAGCCTTGCGCGACGCAATGCTCGTGCAGCTCGACGGCCAGCGCCCCGGCCATATGGTCGTAGCAGGTGCGGGCCTGGCGCAGCCGCGCGGGCGTGGCCGGCTTGAACGGCGTGCGCGGTACGCCCGCCACCACCAGCAGCGCTTCCAGTGCGGCCGCCACATCGTGACCGGCCAGCCGGAAATAGCGATGCTTTCCTTGTGCGACCTGCAGCAGCAGGCCGTCGTCCCGCAGCCGTGCCAGGTGGGCGCTGGCCGTGGACGGGCTGACGTCCGCCACGACGGACAACTCCGTGCTGGTGCGTGCATGCCCGTCGAGCAGGCAGCACAGCATGCGCGCCCGTGCCGGCTCCGCGATCGCGCCCGCGATTCGGGCAAGGTTGTGGTCTGCATCCATGGTTCGGTCCCGGGCGAAGTGTCGATGATGTTCCGTCAGCATACTGCAGCCATCGCAACGAGCAAAGGACTTCGCAATGATGCCATCGCACTGGCCCGCCGACCCGCTGGCGGCCGTTTCCCATCCGGATCCGTATCCGTACTACGCGGCGATGGCGCGGCAGTCGGCACCCGTGTTCGATGCGCGGCTGAACCTGTGGATCGTCGCGCATGCCGAGACGGTCGCGGCGGTGCTGGCGCATCCCGATTGCCGCGTGCGGCCCGTGCACGAACCGGTGCCTGCTGCCATTGCCGGCCCGGCGGGCGACGTATTCGGCGCGCTGATGCGGATGAACGACGGCGAACGCCATGCAGTGTCGCGTGCCGCGCTGTTGCCGCAGATCGCCGCGTGGTCCGCGGCGGAGACCGTAGACCGCGTCGCGGCCGGCATGCTGACGGAGACGCTCGATGCCGCCGCGTTGACGGCGTATGCATTCAACGTCCCGGTGCGCACCATCGCCAGCCTGCTGGGCTGCGCCGATGCGCAGCTGCCGGAAATAGCGGACCTCGTCGGCCGGTTCGTTGCCGGCATCGCGCCACAGGCCGCGCCGGACCGGGTCGCGGCGGCGCACGCTGCGGCGACGGCGCTGCTGGCGCTCCTGGACACGCTTGACGACGCGATGACGGCCAATCTGCTTGGCCTGCTGTCGCAAACGTACGAGGCGACGGCAGGGCTGATCGGCAACGCCATCGTGGCGCGCCTGCGCGGCGATACACGGGCAGCGGCAGTACTGGTGGATGCGGTATTGCGGGACGATCCGCCGGTCCAGAACACGCGCCGGTTCACGGCGCAGCCGGTGGACATCGGCGGCGTGCGCATCGAGGCGGGGCAGACGATCCTGCTGGTGCTGGCGGCGGCCCGTCGGCCGTTTGGGCAGGGCCGCCACGAATGCCCGGGCCAGGCGCTGGCGCGCACGATCGCCACGCAGGCGTTATCGCATCTGGGTGAGTTGCCGAACGTGGACTGGCACTACCGGCCCTCGCCCAACGGGCGGCTGCCGGTCTTTATTGAAAGGGGAGTGAAATGATCGCGGTGATTTTCGAAGTGATCCCGCATGCGGACGGACGCCAGCGCTATCTGGATATCGCAGCGTCGCTACGCCCGCTGCTGGAGGAGATCGATGGCTTCATCTCCATCGAACGCTTCCAGAGCCTGGCCGATCCGGCCAAGTTATTGTCGCTGTCGTTCTTCCGCGACGAGGCGGCGATCACGCAGTGGCGCGCGCTGGAGGCGCACCGCGCCGCGCAGGCGGCAGGGCGGGGCAATGGCGCCCCCGCCCTGTTTGCCGACTACCGGCTGCGCATCGCCGGCGTGGTGCGCGACTACGGCATGCACGAGCGCGCAGAGGCGCCGGCGGACAGCCGCCGGGTTAATGGCTAGGGGGCAGCTTACTTCTCAATACTTCCAGTTCAGCGTCACGCTGGCGTTACGCGGCGCGGCGTAATACGCCTGGCTCCAGTACAAGCTGGTGAGGTACTTCTTGTCGCCCACGTTGTTGACGTTGGCGGCAATGCTCAGCTGGCGGTTGATCTCGTAGCGCGCCATCAGGCCAACGACGGCATACGATGCCTGACGGATGACGGCGCCGTCGGCCTCGTTGCGGTACGTGTCGTCCTGCCAGTTGGCGTTGGCGCCGACCGTCAGCGCCGGCAGGGCCGGCACCTTGTACGTTGTCGACAGGCGCAGCGTGCGGCGCGGCAGGTACGTCTTGACGACCTGGCCCGCCGGGTCTTCCAGCGACAAGACCGTGAACCCGGCGCTGGCTTGCAGGCCGCGCGCCAGTTCGCCGGACAGATCCAGTTCGATGCCTTTCGATTCCGCGTCGATGCCGCGGTAGTAGGTCTTCGTGCCGATCGTCGTCAGTTGCTCGGCCGTGTTGTCCTGCTTCGTCTTGAACAGCGCGCCGGAGGCATTCAGCTTGCCGCCGAACCATTCGCTCTTGAGGCCCAGTTCCGCCGTCTTGCCTTCCATCGGGCTTAACGTCGCACCCGTGAGGTCGATTTCGCTTTGCGGGTTGAAGATCGTCGTGTAGCTGCCGTATGCGGTGAGGTTCGGCGTCAGGTCGTAGGTCAGGCCCACATACGGCGTGCTCTTGCTGGCCGACTTGTAGTGGGCCACGCCGTACTGGATGCCGTCGCTGTCTGCCTTCGTCGTCGCGATGCCCGTGAGCAGTTTCATTGGGTCGGTCAGGTTGAAGCGGGCCGCAATGAAGGCGGACTTGCGCTTGTCCTGATACGAGCTGCCGTCGATCGACGCGTCGAATGTCGGTTCGGGGTAGTTGCCGTTCCAGCCGTTCAGCGACGGCAGCGCATTGCCGATGCCTTGGCCGTAATGCGAGACGTCGTCCAGCGTGGACTTCGACCAGTTGCCGCCGAACGTCAGCTCGTGCTCGCGGCCGCCCAGGTTGAACTTGCCCGTCGCGGACGCGTCGAACAGCGTCTGCTTGTTGTCCGCATCGTAGCGCGACGGCCAGGCCAGCAGGCCCAGGCCCGTCTGGCGGTCCGGCGTGCCGTACACGTACAGCATCTTGCTGCGGTTCTTGAACGTGTTGCGCGACAGCGTGGCCTGCGCGCGCCAGCCGTTCTCGAACTGGTGCGTCAATTCGACAAAGGTGCGCTGGTGCTCGTTGCGGTTGCGGGTCCAGTCGGTCGCCGTGTTGGTGCCGACGTCCAGGTCCACCGGCGTCAGGTCCGTGTAGTACAGCGGCAGCGCGCCCCACATATTGCCCTTCGACGTGCCGATCTGCGCGGTGTGGCCGGCCGACAGCGTCGTCGCCTTCGACAGCTTCGCTTCCAGCACGCCGGACAGCACCTTGCGTTTGGTGGAGTAGCGATCGAGGTAGGAGTCGCCTTCGTCGTAGACTGCTACCAGGCGGCCCGTCAGCGTGCGCGCTTCATTGAGCGCGCCGGACACGTCGGCGTCGACACGGCGCTGGTCCCACGAACCCGCCGTCACGGAGACGGAGGCCTGCGTGTTCGCCGTCGGGCGCTTGCGGATGAAGTTGACGCTGGCCGACGGATTGCCGGTGCCGGACATCAGGCCGTTCGCGCCGCGCACGACGTCGATGCGCTCGTACAGCGCCGTATCCAGTTCGCCGTAGACGTTGCCGAAGACGAAGGGGATGCCGACGCCGTCGTACTGGAAATTGGTGATGTCGAAGCCGCGTGCCGTGTAGTACGTGCGGTCCGACTCGACCTTTTCGACGGTGACGCCCGTGCTGTTGGCCAGCACGTCGCTGGCGGAGTTCAGGCGGAAGTCGTCCATCTGCTGGCGCGTGACGACCGAGACCGACTGCGGCGTCTCGCGCAGCGACAGGTCCAGCCGCGCGGAAGACGTGCTGTTGCGCGCCGTGTAGCCACCCGTGTTCTCGCCCTTGACGACCACCGTCTGCATCGGCGCTTCCGCCGCGTCGACCGCCGCCGGGGCGCCGGCCGCCGGGACGCCGGCCGCCGGCTCGTCGGGCGCGGCGTGGGCGCTGCCGCACAGCAGGGCGGCGGCAAGGGCGAGGGGAGTCAGGGCGGTGCGGTGGGGCGACATTGTTCTTCCTTATATTTAACGCAAATGAGAATGATTCGCATTGTATAGCGTAAATGGTGATAGCGCTAGCGCAGCATTTGGGTCATGGTCGGCGTCTGGGCGGTAGGGCGGCAGTGGCTCGGGCGGCTGCGGACCTGCTACCATGGCGCGCTTCACGTATCGCCGAACAGCAGAGAGAAACCATGGCCGCGTATTTCATCCCGAACCGCATCCACCCGACGGCGGAGCAGACCGACCTGCAGACGGCCACGCAGCCCGTCGTGCTGGGCGAGGCCAATGCCGGTGCGGCGAAGACGACGACGCTGGCGCTGCGCATCGCCGAGTCGATCGCACGCAACGTGGAGCCGGCGCGCATCCTGGCGTTGGCGTTCACGCCCGAAGCGCGCGACGTGCTGCGTCAGCGCCTGCTCGATATCGGTGTGCCGTGGGACACGGTCAACGGGATCGACATCCTGACCATCGAGGACCTGGCGATGCGCACGCTGGAGCAGATGGAGGGCCAGCCGCTGCGCCTGACGCAGCAGCCGCGCAAGCTCAAGGCCTACGTCTGCGATGCCATCGATGCCGTGGCCGACCGCTACGTCGGACGCAGTGTTGGATCCTTCGACGCGCTGGACCTGCGCAAGTCCGACATTGCCGTCTCGGGCTTTCTCGACACGCTGTTGCGGCTGAAGGCCCGCATGGCGCTGCACGGCGAATACGACGACGATCCGGTCGAAGCGGCCGAGGTGGCGGGCGTGCCGCTGACGGACTACCTGGTGGCGCAGGCCCACGAAACCGCGCGGCTGGACGGCGAGGAGCGGGCGCTGTTCCGCACCGTGTTCGATCCCACCTACGACCTGGCGCGCTGGCTGCAGCGCGAACCGGGATGCGCCGAGACGTTCCCGCGCTACCGCGTCATCGTCTGCGACGAGCTGCACGACATGAACGAGGCCAGCTTCGTCATCGTTGAAACGCTGGTGCGCGCCACCGGCGCGTTCTTCACGGGCGTGGGCGACAAGCACCAGGTCATCCACGACCAGCTGGGCGCCAGCCACGACTACCTGGGCTTCCGCTTCCGCCACGCGTTCCCCGCATTGAAAACCTATCCGCTGACGACGACGTACCGCCACGGTCCGCACCTGACGCTGGCGATCACGCAGCTGATGGACAATAACGGCACGTCGGGCGCGCCGGACCACACGGAGATCCGCCAGCTGCATTATGCAGAGGCGTCCGATTGCGCGGCCCAGGTGGTGGAGGCGATCCGCCAGTGGAAGAAGGACAAGCACAAGCTGGAGGATTGCGCGGTGCTGATGCGCGACCGGCACCAGTCCGTGGCGCTGGAGAATGCGCTGATCGAGGCGGGCATCGCCTACCGCACGCCCGTCATGAAAGGCTATATGCAGCGCGAGGAAATCCTGTTCCTGCGCGGCGTGCTGGCGATCTGCCTGAACGACCTGAAGGCCGTGCCGTCGTACGAGGTGCGCACGGCCGTCGTCGAGGCGCTGGCGGTGTTTGCAGGGATGGAGACGGCCGCCAACTTCGAGAAGGTCAAGCACGACATCGCCAAGGAACCGTCGCTGCTGACGGGCTTCTTCCAGGGTCACCTGGGCGGCAACGCGCTGGCCGATGCCGACACGGCGTTCGCGGAAGTGATGCGTTACCTGCTGCAGGTGCCGGCGGACAGCCCGGCGGGCGACGTGCTGGCCGAGGTGTGCACGCGCATGGACCTGGCGGCGGTGGCGAAGCGCGTGTACGTCAATCCATATGCCGCCTCCGTGGTGGCGCGCTCCGTCGATGGCTTTGTGGCGATGGCGCGTGCGTCCGGCCTGGACCTGGCAGCGTTCTGGAAGAAGGTCAATGCGGCCGAGGTCTTCGCCAGCCGCAAGCGCGAGAAGGATTTCATCCACCTCGACTGCGTGGCGGACGTGAAGGGCAAGGAGTTCGGCCACGTGATCATGCCGTACCTGGAGGTGAACGAATTCCCGAACGCTCTGACGCCGGCAAGGACGGAGCGCAACCTGTTCTACGTGGGCGTCAGCCGCACGGTGGCGCGACTGACGCTGATTTCGCCCACGCAGCCGGAGCGCCGCAGCGCGTTCCTGCGGCAGATGCAGATCGCGTCCGTGGCGCCAAAAGCCGATCAGGCGCTGCGCCAGCTCGAGGACAAAGCGGAACAGGACCGCTCGTACCGTACCTACCTGACGGCACGCTACGAAGACCGCGAGGAAGTGCGCGCGCTGGGCGCGAACTTCGACACGGTGCGCAAGAAGTGGTACATCGAGTCGGGCCAGGATACGGCGCCGTTCAAACGCTGGCTGCCATGATCAATGCGCGCTGCGCTGCACCAGCGCGCTGCCGACGCCATGGCGGCGCTTCTCGCTGACAGCCGTGACGGTGCCGTCGGGGTTGAAGACGATGGCATTCGCGGCGCCGATTTCCTCCGGCTGCGCGCTCCAGCGCTGGCCATAGGCCGTCAGCGCCCTGGCCTGCGCCGAGTCGGCAAAGCCGGGCTCCACGTCGGTGGCGGCCGCGTTGCGCTGCGACAGCCGCGGTGCCGCGATGGCTTCATCCATCGGCATGCCGAAGTCGACGTGGTTGACAATCGTCTGCAGCACTGTCGTGATGATCGTCGCGCCGCCCGGGCTGCCCACCGTGAAGGCCGGCTTGCCGTTGCGTAGCGCGATCGTCGGCGCCATGCTGCTGCGCGGGCGCTTGCCCGCTTCCGGCACATTGGGCGCGGGGCCGGTGAAATCGAAGTCCGTCAGCTCATTATTGAGCAGGAAGCCGTGGCCCGGCACCGTGATGCCGCTGCCGCCCCAGGATTCGATCGTGAACGTGTAGGCGACGATGTTGCCGTCCTTATCGGACACCGTCAGGTGCGTGGTGTGGGCGCTTTCCTTTTGCTGGGCGACGGGCGCTGGGCGCAGCGGCACGCTGGCGTCGCTCTGGAACGCGTACGGATCGCCTGCCGCGACCGGGCCTGCGGGCGCGCGGCGGCTGTCGATCAGCGCGCGGCGCCGTGCCGCGAACTCCTTGCTGAGCAAACCAGCGATCGGCGCGTCGACGTATTCCGGGTCGCCCAGGTAGGCATTGCGGTCGGCGAACGCCAGACGGCTCGCTTCCAGGTACAGGTGCTCGGCCTGCGCCCGCGGCATCTTGCCAAGCTCATAGCCTTCCAGGATATTCAACGCCTCGCCGATGGCAACGGCGCCGCTGCCCGGCAGTCCCATGCCGTACAAATCGTAGCCGCGATAGGTGCTGTGCACGGGCTGGCGCAGGCGCGCTTCGTAGTTGGCCAGGTCGGCCAGCGTCATGCTGCCGGCGCGAACGCTGGCGCCCGGCGCGACGGGCGGGCGGTTGACCGCGGCCACGATGGCATGTGCGATCGGCCCTTCGTAGAACGCCTTGACGCCGCCCTTGGCGAGCAGGCCGTACGTTTTCGCCAGGTCCGGGTTGCGCAGCAGCGTCCCGGCCGGAAGCGGCTTGCCGTCACGCAGATACAGCGCGGCGGTGGCGGGGAATTTGCTGAACTTTGCCGTGTTCTCGGCCACGAGGTGGTTGAAGTTGTCGTTGACGGTAAAGCCCTTGTTGGCCACGTCGATGGCCGGCGCCAGCACCTGCGCGAACGACATCGTGCCGTAGCGCTGCAGCGCTTCGTGCCAGCCGCGCACCGTGCCGGGCACGCCGACGGACAGGCCGCTGGCGACGACGGTATCGAAATCAAGCTCCTTGCCGTCAGCGGTGAAGACGGCAGGCGTGTACGTTGCCGGTGCCGTTTCGCGGTGGTCGAGCGTGATGACGCGTTTGTCCTTGGCGAGGTAGACGACCATGAAGCCGCCGCCGCCGATGCCGCAGCTGAACGGGTCCGTCACGCCAAGGGTCGCGGCCGCGGCCACGGCGGCGTCGACGGCATTGCCGCCCCGGTTCAGGATGGCCAGCGCCGACTGCGACGCCTGCTCGCTGATGGTGGCGACGGCGCCGCCAGTGCCCGTCGCGACAGGCGTCTTGCCTTGCGCGGCGGTCGTGATCGTGAGGACGATGGTGCAGAGGGCGAGGCGGATGTGCATGGTCGGTATCAGTTGGGCTGGGCGATGGTGACGCGGACGTTGATGCGGTATTCGGGCAGTGCCGTGGCGTGCAGTGCCGGCGGCTCGGGTGGCTCCAGGTTCTCCAGCGCAAACGTCAGGCCGTCCTGCGTGACGGTGGGGCTGGCGTTCGGCATGTTCTCGGCCAGGATGAATTCACGGTTGCCGGCAGGGTTCGTCAGCCTGAACGTATAGCTGATGTAGCCGGCCCAGACGCAGACGGCGCCTTTCTTGCAGCGGCTGTCATTGACTCTTTCAAGCTGCAGCGTCGTGCCGGGACCCAGCGTGACGGCTTCACCCTGGCGCAGTGCATAACTGGCGCTGGTGCGCGCCGGTGTCTCGGATTTGCGCTCCACCATCGCGCTGCCCCCCTGTTCGTTGGCCGTGGTGACACCGCAGGCGGCGACGATGCCAAGCATCAGTGCGACACCAGCGGCAGTGACGAGTTGTCGTTGCATGCATCCTCCATGCGCAGTGGCTGAGGGACGATCTTATCGAAAAAGCATCATCAGCGCCGCACGGCAGAGTGTTCTCGTCGGCAATATTGCCCGAAAACTCTCCAGCAGGCTATCGAAGAAAAAAACCGGTGACAGGCTCCGGTTTTCTCGGGGCGGGTCCGGGGGCCGCAAACCGGCGGCGCGAAATCGGAGCCTGTCACCGGTTTTACCAAATCGGAGCCTGTCACCGGTTTTCGGGCAATGAAATCGGAGCCTGTCACCGGTTTTACCAAATCGGAGCCTGTCACCGGTTTTTGGGCAATAAAAAACCGGGCATGCGCCCGGTTTTCGTGGTGCTGGAGGTGCTTACACGTAGGCGGCCAGCGAGCCTTTCATTTTCTTCAGCGCGGCCGATTCGATCTGGCGGATGCGCTCGGCGGAGACGCCGAACTCTTCGGCCAGTGTGTGCAACGTGGCACCGGAGCCGTCGTCGTTCGCCAGCCAGCGCGACTCGACGATGCGGCGCGAGCGCGGGTCGAGCTTGGCCAGCGCCGTTTCCAGGCCTTCCGACTGCAGGCGCGTGACCTGTTCCGCTTCCAGCACCTTGGTCGGTTCCGTCTGGTCCGACGACAGGTAGGCGATCGGCGCGAACTTGTCGTCCTCGTCGTCCGTCGGCGATTCCAGCGCGATGTCGCGGCCCGACAGGCGGGTTTCCATCTCGATCACTTCCTCGCGCTTGACGTCCAGCATCTTGGCCAGCTGGTCGATCTGGCCCGGCGTCATGGCATCCAGACCCGTCTTGTGGCTGCGCAGGTTGAAGAACAGCTTGCGCTGTGCCTTCGTCGTCGCCACTTTGACGAGGCGCCAGTTTTTCAGGATGTACTCGTGCATCTCGGCCTTGATCCAGTGCATCGCGTACGAGACGAGACGGACACCCTGGTCCGGGTCGAAGCGCTTGACGGCTTTCATCAGGCCGATATTGCCTTCCTGAATCAGGTCGGCGTGCGGCAGGCCGTAGCCCAGGTAGCCGCGGGCGATCGAGACCACCAGGCGCAGGTGCGACAGGACGAGCTTTTCCGCGGCCTTCAGGTCGTTGTTGTCCTTCAGGCGACGGCCCAGCTGCACTTCCTCGTCGTGCGTGAGCATCGGCAGGCGGTTGACTGCGGAAATGTAGGCGTCCAGGTTCCCCAGATTGCCGCTGAAACCGAGGTTCAGAGCACTTGTGCCGGCTGGAACCAGGGCGGTAGGTGCGGACATCGTGTTCATTGGTTTTCCTCGCTTGTCTTTTGGTGCAATAGGCCGTGCGGGATTGCAGAGGGCACTGTCATGGCATACAGCATGCAGGTTGGAACTTAAAGTCGTCTTAACCATTTTCTGACGCCCCTTGATATTCCACCGTTGCGTTTAAACATAGTTTAGCACTCTCATTGGGTGAGTGCCAATCTCGGCATTTTTATGACTTCGATAGCCCATTGCTATCGGAATGCGTGGTCAGCCGGACGCTGCGTCGATGAGAAAAAGTTGGAAAGTTCGCCTGTTTTGACCGTTTCTCGTGGCAAATCAAGCTGAGAGGCCAGATTAGCGTGCGTGGAAAGGCACGCTCTGTGCGTGAACGCACGCTTGCGCGGGCGCTGCAAGCTTGCCAGGGTCAGTAGCAGGGCACTGTCGGATCGCTCCGACAGCAAGACAGGACAGTCAACCGTCGAGATACCGGTGGTATCAAAGTGGGCGGCTGATCAGGACAGCCGCGCCAGCTGACGTCGCACCGACAGCGCCGCACCCACCAGTCCAAGTCCGGCCGACAGGGCCAGCAGCAGGGCCATGGCCAGCGGCTCCAGCGGTGCCAGCTGGAATTCCGACGCGTACAGCCGGGCGAACTCGGCAATCGCCGTGTTCAGCGGTCGCAGCGACAGCGCGACGCCCCCCAGTGCCACGGCGCCGGCGCACAGGCCCAGCAGCGCGCCTGTGTAATAAAACGGCCGCTGGATATAGGTGCTGGTCGCACCGATCAGGCGCAGCACGAGAATTTCTTCACGCTGCGTCAGGACCTGCAGGCGGATCGTGTTGAAAACCACGGCGATGACGACGGTGCCCAGGGTGGCTGCCAGCAGCAGCAGCCCCATGCGCAGCACGCCCAGCAGTGCGGCCAGCCGCTTGACCCACGCCGAATCGACCTGCACGGATTCGACGCCGGGAATGGCGCGCAACTGCTCGGCCACTTCGTCCACGTGCGCGCTTTGCGCCGCGCTCTGGAAGGCGTTCAGCTTGAGCACATAACTGTCCGGCAGCGGATTGTCGCCCAGCGTATCGATCACGCCTGCCAGGCCGTTCTTGTTCTGCAGTTCGCCCAACGCCTCTTCGCGCGGTACGAAGACGATGCGCGCGTCCTTCGCCACGGCGCGCAGCGAGCCGGCCATGCCTTGCGCGTGCTCGCGCGGCAGATCCTGCTTCAGGAAGACGGACAGTTCCGGGTCCACCGACAGCTGCTCCGACATCGGCCGCACATTGTCCAGCACCGTCAGGCCCGCAAAGGGCAGGGCCAGCGCGATGGCGACAACGAGAATATTGAACAGGAAACTGCCGGGGGCCCGGCGCACGTGCACCAGTGCCGAGCCCAGCGCGAATCCATGTTGACGCAACCACACGCTCATGCCGCCTCCGCCTGCAGTTCGCCTTGTGCCAGGCGGATGACGCGGGCGCCGCTCTCCAGCACGAGGTCGTCGTGGGTGGAGATGACGCACGTCACGCCCACCTTGTTGAATGCGCGCAGCGCATCGAACACCTTGTTGGCGCTTGCGCGGTCGAGGTTGGCCGTCGGTTCGTCCGCCAGGATGATCTGCGGCCGGTTGACGATCGCGCGGGCGATCGACACACGCTGCTGCTCGCCGCCGGACAGCGCCAGCGGCTGGGCGCTCGCGCGCGCCAGCAGGCCGACCTTATCCAGCGCGGCGCGGGCGCGTTCTTCCGCCTGGCCGCGGGACAGTCCCGCCACCAGCATCGGCATCATGACGTTGGCCAGCACGGAGCGGTCCGTCAGCAGCCGCTGCTGCTGGAAGATCAGGCCGAGATTACGCCGCAGGAACGGGATGCCGGCCGCCTTGAGCTTGCCGATATCGGTGCCGTTGACAACCACCTTGCCGGCGCTGGGCCGCTCCATCGCGGCGATCATCTTCAGCAAGGTGGACTTGCCCGCGCCGGACGGGCCGGCCAGGTAGACCAGCTCGCCCTTGGCAATGGTCAGCGTGACACCGCGCAGCGCGGTCGCGTCGCCGGCATACGTTTTTGAAACGTTCTGAAATTCGATCATCGCGTCGTCAATTGTTAGCCGAGCAGGGCTTCGACAAACTCGGCCGCATTGAACGGCTGCAGGTCCTCGATTTTTTCGCCGATGCCGATAAAGTAGACGGGCACGGGGCGCACGCGGGCGATGGCGGCAATGACGCCGCCCTTGGCCGTACCGTCCAGCTTGGTGATGATCAGGCCCGTCAGCGCCAGCGCGTCGTCGAACGCCTTGACTTGCGCCAGCGCGTTCTGGCCCGTGTTGCCGTCGATAACGAGCAACGTTTCGTGCGGCGCGCCCTCCATGCCTTTGCCGATGACGCGCTTGATCTTTTTCAGCTCTTCCATCAGGTGCAGCTGCGTCGGCAGGCGTCCGGCCGTGTCGATCATGACGACGTTGGTGCCCTTGGCCTTGCCGGACTGGACGGCGTCGAACGACACGGCGGCCGGGTCGCCCGACTCCTGCGACACGACCGTCACGTTATTGCGCTGGCCCCACACCATCAGCTGTTCGCGGGCGGCGGCGCGGAACGTGTCGCCGGCCGCCAGCAGCACGGACTGGCCGTGCGCCTGCATGTGCTTGGCCAGCTTGCCGATTGTCGTCGTCTTGCCGGCGCCGTTGACGCCGGAAATCATCATCACGGTCGGCTGGTGCCGGCCCAGCTCGAACGATCTCTCCAGCGGGCGCAGCAGGTCGATCATCAGCTCCTTCAGCGCGCCCTTGACGGCGGCGGCGTCCAGCAGCTTGTCTTCCTTGACCTTGCGTTTCAGCGCGTCGAGCAGGTATGTGGTCGCATCCATGCCGGCGTCCGACATCAGCAGCGCCGCTTCCAGTTCCTCGTACAGCTCGTCGTCGATGCGGGCGCCGACAAACAGCACGGACAGGTTGGCGGAAGTCTTCGACAGGCCAGCCTTCAGGCGGCTCATCCACGACGCCTTCGGCTCGGGCCGGTCCGCCGTTTCCATATCGAAGTCGAGCAGCGAGCTTTCCGGGGCCGTTTCGGGCACAAGGGCGGGCGCAATTTCGACGGGTGCGGCTGTGGTCGGCACCGCGGGTGCCGGAACGTCCGGCGTAACAGGTTTTTTCTTGAAGAAGCTGAACATTGTGTGCGGTAGGTGGCGCTGCGGCCATGCAGGCCGGGATCACCGGTTATTTTAACAGAGCCCCTGCGTCAACCCTGCTGTACGCTTGACAATGTTTCCGCGCGGCGTATCCGTCAGGCCAGCGCGGCAAGCTCGTGCAGGGCGCGCTGCCGCCAGGCGGACAGGGTGGGAGCCAGCTCGTGCAACGTCAGGACCGTGACGAAACCGGGCGCACGGCGGCGCAGCGCCGGATTGGCGCCGCCCGCCCAGATCGCGATCTCATCCGGCAAGCGGGCGCGCAGTTCGTTCAGCGCATCGAGCACATGGCGTGGGTTCATCGTGGTGGAAAACGACAGCGCCACCATGTCGCAGCGATTGCGGCGGGCTGCCTCGACGATGTCCGGCAGCGGCGTCTGCGTGCCCAGTGCGAGGCAGTGGGCGCCCTCGGCAGCCATCAGCGCCTCCGCCATCAGCAGGCCCAGGCCGTGTTTTTCCTGCGGTGTCGTGGTCAGGAGGATACGCGGTTGCGGCACGGCGCTATCGTGGTCCGGCTGCGGCATGGAGAAAATCGCGCTGCGGATGACCGTTTGCAGCACTTCCGTAAACAAATGTTCCTCGTAGACGGCAATTTCGCCGCAGGCCCAGGCATCGCCGACCATGGTCGTCAATGGCGCCATCAGGTCCAGTACGAAGTTGTGCAGGCCCATGAGCATCAGGCTCTGCGACAGCTTGCGGCGCAGCGCGTCGCTCTGGTGGCTGCGGCACAGCTCCACATAGGGCTGCAGGTCGCCCGCCGGAATCCGCGGCCGGGCGTTGCTGGCGGATTGCTCGGCCAGCAGGTGCAGTTCCTGCATCGATTGGCCGATCACCTTGCCGGGACGGAAACCCAGGTCGATCAGGCGCTTGATCAGCCGCAGCTTCTGGACCTGTTCGAACGGATACAGCCGCTCGCCGAAGGCATCGCGCTGCGGCTGGGGGAAATCGTAGCGGCGCTCCCAGACACGCAAGGTTTCCTTCGCCACGCCGGTATCGCGTTCGACGTCGCTGATCGTGCACGGGGCGGGCAAGGCCAGGTCGGTGGAGTTCATCTGGGGCACGTTCCTTTGTCAGGCAAGCATTCTAACCCGACTGCGCCTGTGCGCCACCCGTCGGTTGTAACAGCGCGGTGCCGCTTGCAAGAACGATCAGGCGCCCAGCCACGGCATGAATTGCCGGGACAGGGGGACGGTGACGAGCGCCAGCAGGGTCTGCAGCGTGATCAGCGACGCCATCAGGCGGCTGTCGCCTCCCAGCTGCTTGGCCATAATGTAGGCGTTCGGCGCTGTCGGCAGCGCGCAGTAGAAGCAGGCGGCCAGCGCGACTTGTGGCGACACGTTGAACAGCAGGCAGATCTGGGCCGCCAGCAGCGGCATGACCAGCAGCTTCAGCACGGACGTCAGCGTCAGCGCGCCGGGACGCACACCTTCCAGCGAGAACACGAGGCCGCCGCCCACGCACAGCAGGCCCAGCGCCGTGGCCGACTTGCCGAGGATGTCCAGTGTATTCATCAGCTCGGCAGGCAGGGTCAGGCCGGACAGGCTGACCAGCACACCGGCCAGCGTGGCCTGGATGATGGGGTTGCGCGCCAGCGTCTTGCCGACGGTGACGAAGTTCGGTTTGTTGCCGCTCCACCACGCCAGCGCGATCACGGACAGCGCATTGACGACTGGCAGGCACAGCGCCAGCGACAGCATCACCAGCGAAGCCGTCTTCGCTTCGAAGAACAGGCCGGCCACCGCCAGGCCGAAATACGTGTTCGGACGCATCGCGCCCTGCATGACGGACGAGCGGCTGGCGCCCGGCAGCGCCGGCCACAGCAGCAGCGACGCCAGGGTCAGCGCAACGATGAGAAAGGTCGGCAACAACGTCGCCAACGCCAGCTCGCCGACCTGGCCGCCATGGAAACTCAGGCGGGCCGTGCCGGCGAACAGCATGGCGGGGAAGGCGATGTTGTACGAGAACTTCTCGACGGAAGGAAAGAAGTCCGCCGGCATCCAGCCGAAGCGGCGGATTGCCACACCCAGCAGGATGATGACGAAGACCGGAATGATCGAAGCTAGCATCAGTATTTCTACTTATATATAGAGATGGGCGAGACGGGTGCGCGAAGATCAGTCGGCCGAAATGCCGGACGGGCCCACGCGGTGCGCGTTCGGCGTGCTCGAGACACGGATACGGATCAGGTGACGGCCCGGGTCCGAGTACATGGCGCGGCCATGCAGCGTGCGGTGATTGTCGGCCCACAGCAGCGTGTCGTCCGGCAGCTGGCGCACGAAGCGCGGTGCGTGTTCCTCGACGATGCCGTTGAGCAGGCGCAGGGCCGTCACCAGTTCCGGCGTAGCCAGATCGGGACGCGCTGCAAGTCCTTTTTCAATCGAATCGTAGCGCCAGCGCATCGCCAGGCCGTCTTCCTGGAAAACCGGAGCGTAGAATAACTCAATCTGATCGTCCTGTGCGGCGTAGACGGACGGGACCCGGAACGGTACCTGGGCAGTGCGCAGCAGCGCGTAGGCGGCGCGGCCTTCTTCGGTGCGCTCCAGTTCCGCAACGATGTCTTCCACATCGATCAGCAGCGATTCGCCGCCGTTGCAGCGCGCCGAAGAAACCACGTACAGCAGGAATTGCTCTTCCGGCATCGGGTAGAACGACGAGTCCGTGTGCATGTCGGCATTGCCGGTGCGCTCGGAGAAGGTCACGAATTTCGACTGCACGCCCTGGCGTGCGCGCACGTCCCATGCCACACGGTGCGTGCGCTGGTCGGTGGAGGTAGGGAAGCCCTGCGTCAGCGCAATTGCATACAGCACGGCATTGCGGTGCGCCTCGGACAGGCCGGCCAGGCCCAGGTCGGTAATGGCCAGGCCGCGTGCCTTGCGCTCGGCAAGCTGTTCGGCGAAGTTGCGCAGCGTCGGCACGGACAGCAGCTGCTTTTGCAGTGCTTCTTCATCCGGGTGCGGATAGAAGCCGTTGTCGTTGAAGTCTTCGAAGTGGGCTTCGATGATGGCGATGACTTTGGCGAGGTCGTCGCCCCACGTGAAGTTGGTTTTGACAACTGCGATGTTGCCGCTTTGTTCGATGGTCGAGAACATGATTTGGGTCCTTTGCTTGAATTGCCGTACGGCAATAAAAATCATATTCTGAACTCCTTCGAAATTACTTACAAGCATAATTTATTGCGTTGCAGCAAAGTAAAGCTTGGTCGTAGTTCATTCATTTCTAAACAATTCATTGCGGATGGCCTGCTGTGGCAAGGAGACTTGCAATATGCAACACAGCTTACCTATAGGGCTAACGTGCACTTTTGCTCAGCCCAAAAAGCGACAGATGTGTCGAACATGACCGGTTCTGCTCGTAGTTCAGAGCACTGATCGTTACAATGCGATAGAATTTTGCCGCACGGCAATATCTCCGCCTGAACTTTCAATCCCGAGGAAATCACATGAAGTGGCTATCCGAGCGCAAGCTCTCCACCAAACTTGGACTGGCATTTACCGCCGTCCTGCTGCTGACGGCATTCGTCGGCCTGTTCTCCATCAATCAGCTGTCGAAGGTGAACGACACAACCGATGATCTGTCGACGCGCTGGATGCCAGCCATGCGCGTGATTCAGGACATCAAGTCCCAGATCGCCCGTGTGCGTACCCGGGAGCTGCAGTACATCATTTCCGACCAGGCGTCCGAACTGGACAAGTACGACAAGGTCATCGCCAACGACCTGGTCGAGCTGAAGAAGATGCAGGATGACTACGCCAAGCTGATCAAGACGCCGGAAGAGCGGGCGATGTACGACAACTTCCTGTCCATGTGGGACCGCTACATGGCCGAAGACGCGAAGCTGCGCGCCGCCGTGCGTGCCGGTGACGGCGATCTGGCCAAGAAGCTGATCCGCGGCGAATCGAACAAACTGATCGTTGCTTTGCGCGGCGAAGTGGACAAACTGGTCAAGCTGTATGACGAAGGTGGCAAGCGCGCAGCAGATTTTGGTGATCAGGTATACAATACTTCCCGCGCATGGATCTTCAGCCTGCTGGTGATCAGTGTCGCCCTTGGTGCGCTGGGTGCGTTGCTGATCACGCGCTGGCTCGTCAAGACCCTTGGCGGCGAACCGCAGTATGCAGTGAAACTGGCGAACAAGATCGCGGCCGGCGAACTGAATGTGGACGTCGTGACCCAGCCGGGCGACAAGACCAGCCTGCTGTTCGCGATGAAATCGATGCGCGACAGCCTGGCCAACATCGTCGGCCAGGTCCGCCACGCAACCGACACGATCGCAAGCGCGGCGCAGCAGGTGGTGGCAGGCAATCTGGACCTGTCGGGCCGTACGGAATCGCAGGCCAGCTCGCTGGAAGAAACCGCCGCGTCCATGGAAGAACTGACGACGACCGTCCGCCACAATTCGGACAGCGCCCGTCAGGCCAACCAGCTGGCGCTGAATGCGTCGTCGATCGCGGAGCAGGGCGGCCAGGTGGTATCGCAGGTGGTCGACAAGATGGGCACGATCAACGAGTCGGCCAAGAAGATTTCGGACATCACCAGTGTGATCGACGGCATCGCGTTCCAGACCAACATCCTCGCGTTGAACGCGGCGGTGGAGGCGGCGCGTGCAGGCGAGCAGGGCCGCGGTTTCGCCGTGGTGGCGTCGGAAGTGCGCAATCTGGCACAACGTTCGGCATCGGCCGCACGCGAGATCAAGGAACTGATCGGCGACTCGGTCGACCAGGTCGAAGCGGGCACGAAACTGGTGAACCAGGCGGGCGCCACGATGGAAGAAGTGGTCGTCAGCGTGCGTCGCGTAACGGACATCATGGGCGAGATTACTGTTGCGGGCCAACAACAGAGCGCCGGCATCGTGCAGGTCAACGAAGCCATCGCCCAGATGGATGCGGTAACGCAGCAGAATGCGGCGTTGGTGGAAGAAGCGACCGCCGCGTCGCACAGTATGCAGGATCAGGCCGCCAGCCTGGCCCAGCTTGTGAGCATCTTTACACTTGATGGATTGCCAAACCATCAGTATAGTGCCGCCTCCAGTGCCTCGCGCACTGATTCGAAGCCGGCACGATTGAATCGGCCGCGACAATAAGAGTGAGCGCCGTCTGACGGCACAGTGGCAAATCGGGGTTTGCCCTCACCATAAGCAGTACCAGCCATGGCCTGGCGCGGTACCGCAAGACCGAGTTAAGCCGTTGCTTTTCTTTTTTTGCATGCAACACAACTGAAGGAACCTGTAATGAAAAAAACTCTAATCTCCGTCGCAGTTCTGGGCGCAATGAGCAGCGCCGCTTTTGCACAGTCGAATGTAACGATTTACGGTATCGTGGACGCTGGCATCGTCAGCGAACGCGGCGGTAAAGCAGGCAACGTCACCAAAGTGTCGTCCGGCAATGCCAACGCATCGCGTATCGGCTTCCGTGGTACGGAAGACCTGGGTGGCGGCCTGTCCGCAATCTTCACCCTGGAAACGGGCTACAAAGTTGACGACGGCCAGCTGGACGCCACCAACACCCTGTTCAACCGCCAGGCTTTCGTCGGTCTGCGTTCCGCTACCGCCGGCACGATCACGATCGGTCGCCAGTACACCCCTTGGTACAACGCGCTGGCACAAGTTGCCGACCCGTTCGCAGCTGGCTTGGCCGGTTCCGCAAAGAACCTGTTCCCAGCGAACGGCGCCAACCTGCGTAACAGCAACGCCGTTGTGTACCAGACCCCAGTGTTCAACGGTTTCTCCGGTGAAGTCTTCTACGGCTTCGGCGAACAGTCCGAATCGTCGGCTGGCCGTCAGGTCTCCGCTGCCGCGTCGTACTCGAACGGTCCTCTGAACGTCCGTCTGGCCTACAACAACCGCAACAACGACACCGCTACCGGTATCGCTCCAACGGTTGAGCGCGGCATCGGCCACAACAGCCTGCTGGCTGCGAACTACGACTTCTCCGTCGTGAAAGTCTTCGCTGCCTACGGCGCGAACAAAGGCCTGAACAGCTCGACGCTGCCATCGCCAGCTGCCTACACGACGAACCCTATCGTTGCTTCGCTGGACACCCGCAACGCGCTGGTTGGCGTGCAAGTGCCAGTGGGCCCATCGGGCAAGCTGATCGCTTCGGTAATCCACACGGATGACCGCGAGACCGCGAACCGCGATGCAAACCAGTACGCCATCGGCTACATGCACGACCTGTCGAAGCGTACCGCTGCTTACGTTTCGTACGCCAAGATCGACAACAAGAACGGCGCTTCGTACACCGTCGGTGGCAACACCGAAGCCGGTTCGGGCGACTCCGCGTTCAACGTCGGCCTGCGTCACTCCTTCTAAGCTTCGGCTTGGTTGCATAAAAACCGGCTGCTTCGGCAGCCGGTTTTTTTTGCGCTGCGTTTTTTCACCGCGCCAGACAGCGGCGACTACGTGTTCGCGGCGCTGCGTGCACGGGCACGCCCCCTTGCAATCCCTGACCAATGTCATGACCAACGCAAAGTGTGGCGAATAATAAAAAAACCCGGGACAGACCCTGGTTTTGAGGAAATTTCCTGAAAACACGGGACTGTCCCGGGTTTTCAGCTGTCGGCCTCTGCCCCGGCCGGCAAGTTAGAATGGCGAGTATCGATACTTCCACTACTGCCATGAACGCCACCCGTGTTGTCGCCTGTGCCCTGCTGATCGCTTCCGGCGTCGTTATCGCTGCCGGGGTACCCAAGGGAAAAACCGCCGCCGCGCCGCGCAGTGGCGTGCCGCGCTACGGCATGGTGGTGTATTCCGACTTGTGCGTGAATCCGCACAGCGGCGAGTTCGGCGGCCAGCGCATCACGTTGCAGCGCTTTGCCGAGGTGGACACGGTGATCTACGAATACACGGCCGGCGGCCTGTCGTGGCCCATCGTTGCCAGCGACGTCAACGTCGACCCGCGCGGCAAGATGATGTATTTCACGGTGCAGCCGGCCGAAGGCGAGGAGCGCACCATCAGCGGCAGGTTCTCGCCCGATGGCGCCACGCTGACAGTGGACGGTGGCTATTGTGGCGACGAATCGGTGCCGATGAAGCTGGCGAAGGTGCGCGATTTTGGCCGCAAGGCGGGCGCCTGTCGGCCGTGTCCGGCGAGCCGGACCAAACCGGCGCCGGAGCCGCAGGGAGAGGAAGTCAAACCGGAAGGGGAGACGCCTGCTCTGCCGGAAGTGCCGGCGCCGTCACCGAAGTGGGAGCCGGCGCCGCCGTCGCAGGGCTGAGGGAGGAGCTGGCGAGGCCGCGGCGGCCGCGCAAGGATCAGGTCGGGTGGGCGGCGATGTACGCGCCGGCACCGGCGCCCGCGCTCAGCATCCACCCCACCAGCAGCAGGAACACCAGCTGCATGGCAAACAGCGTCGAGACGCGACGGGCATCCGCCGGGTTCTCGATCAGGGCCGGCCGGTCGTAGCGGTAGCCGATGAAGTAGGCGGCAAAGACCGTCACCAGGTAGTGCACGGCGCCGAACATCTCGCCCAGCTCGCCCTTGCGCGGGTGATCGATCAACGCGTGCGACAGCGCGACGAGCACGATGTAGATGATCGATGCGCCCAGCGGCGGCAGGTACAGGCCCAGGCTTTCCACCCAGCGGCGCACGCCCGGGCGCCAGCGCGCGACCAGCGGCAGGATGATGTTGTGCGTCAGGCCGACCAGTGCGATCACCTTCAGCAGCACGAGCTTGTGCAGGCTTTCCTTGCCCATCGCCAGGTTGTGCAGGTTGGTTTCGCCCTGCTTGTTATTCTGCAGGAAGAATTCCGACGATTCCACATGCAGGATGCGCTGGAACCAGCTGATCTCTTCAAGTGCCGCCAGTGCAACCAGGGCCGTCAGGCCGGCCAGCGCCAGGATTTCCAGGCGCATGCCGGGCTGGCGCTGCCAGCGCTGCACCGTCGCAAATCCCAGCATGCCGGACAGTACGGCGAAGCAGAGGAACTGCATCCACTCGACGATGCCATCCTCGACCAGCAGGCGGTGCAGTTTCGCCGGATCGCCCGACCAGGCCACGGCCAGGCCGAGAACGAACACGTTGATGGCGATCCCGACCGCGATCACCCTTGGCACATGCCATGTTGTAGTTGCCACTCAATTACTCCTTGATTGTCGAAGAATGTTCCATTGCGGTCGCGCCGAGCGGGCTCAGCGAGTTCAGCGACTGCAGTTCGGCGGCCAGGCCCGCCACGGGCTCCGGCGCTGTCGTGGCTGGCGTGCGCACACGGTTACGCACGGCGTTGATGGCCAGCGTGACAACGGCCCAGCCCCACAGCAGCGGGTCCAGCAGCGCATCCCACAGGTTGCCCGTCGGCAGGCGCAGCAGCGTGAACAGCAGGATCGTTGTCAGCAGTGCGCCCGCCTGGGCGCGGGCATGGCCGCGGACGAGGGCGACGGCGCAGCCGATCGCACCCAGCACCGCCAGCATCGGCGCGGCGGTCGGACCGAAGCCGGCATAGTAATAGCCCTGCGTCAGCAAGCCCATCGCGTCGAGATACAGCACCAGGCCGGTAAGGGCCAGCGCGGCCGCCAGCGGCGGCGTCATGACGGGTGCGCCGCCGTCCTGGCCATCCCAATGCTGGCGCAGCTTCAGCAAGCAGCAGCCGAACAGCAGGCCGCTGGGATACTGGAATGCCAGCGTCAGCCAGTAAGCGGGCGAGGCCGCGCCGGGCAGCAGGAACAGTGCTGCGATACCAGCCAGCAGCGCACTCCGGGCACGGCGCGACAGCGACGCGGAGCGCAACAGGGGCAGCAGGGCGAACAGCACGGCGGCCGTCACCGCGGCCCAGGCCAGGCGGCCATACACGAACTGGCTGGCGAGATCGGGAAGCGTCATCAGTGATTGTCTCCGAGTGTGATGCGGTAGCGATGGTGCGCGATGGCCCGGCGCTGATAGGTGTAGGCGATGTGCAGTTCGTTGCCGACCTGCTGCATCGTCGGGTACGAGAATTCATCGCCGGCGTCGCCGCTGGCGATATCGACGAACGGGCGCCAGGTGCGGCCGTTCGCCGAAATGGACAGGCGCAGGATGCTGCGCGACGTGGCGTCGCCCTCGACATGGTTGTGCAGCATCAGGAACTCGCCGTTGCGCAGGCGGATCGCCGCCAGCGACGTGCTCTGGTTCGGCAGGTCCAGCGCCGGCAGGTCTTCCCAGCTGGCGCCGCCATCGCGGCTGTACGCCTGCTGCACGCGCTGCTCGTCGCTGGCGTCGCGCATCCACGCGCGGATCTCCGTTTTGGAGACGGGCACGACAGTCGGCTGCAGCGTGCTGATGCGGCTGCCGATGCGGGCCATCCAGGACGGGTCGCCATCGGCATCGAACGACATCAGCATCGGATACTTGATGCCGATCTCGAAATACACGGGCAGCCACCAGCCGCCGTCGACCAGCCCGACGGGGGACGTGCGCACCAGCACGCTGGTATTGAACAGCGGCGACATCGGCAGCAGGCGCCGCACGGCAAAGCTCGCGCCATGGTCGTTCGACACGAGGTGGACCAGCCGCGAGGCGGCCCAGCCGCCCATGCCCGTCGCCACCACGTACAGGTGAATGCGGCCGTCATGAGCCGTCCATGCCACGGGGTTGCCGATGCGGCGCACGCCGAAACCGAGCGCCTTGCCCAGCGACGCGCGGCTGGCCACTTCCCATGGCTGGCCCCACTTGCCGTCTTGCCAGCGGGCGGCGTACACCTTGACGTTGGGAGCGCTCTCACGATCGCCCGCCCACCAGAACGCGAGCATGCGGTCACCCGGCAGCGTGGTCAACGCGCTGGCGTGGGCCGACGGTACGTCGCGCGGCATGGGGATGAACGAGTTGGAAATTTCCGTCAGGCGCGCGGCGCCGTGCGTCACGACGCCAACGGTCGTGGGCGTGGTGGCGGCGCGCTTGGCACGCGCCCAGCGCACGCCTTCGGCCGTGATGACAGTCAATACCGCCAGCAGACAGACCAGTGCCGTCCGATGGCGCACGCACAGCTGCGCGAAGCGGGAACTCTCCATAGCCTTCCGTAGAGGAGCCCGTGTCTGCCAGCGTACGCGCTCGACTGATGGGCACCAGCAATTACAAGGGGCGGCGCCGTGGCGCACGCACTGCCCGGAGACGGCGCATGTTGCAAGGCAGCATACGAAATGTCCTGTCTGAAGCGGGCAAAGCCGCTATCCTACAGGAAATAGGATTGGCTGAACAACCTCGAACGGTGTTTTTTGGTAAATTCCGTCCAGTTTGCAAGCCACATATGTAAGCGCCGCGTGACCGCGGCGGTGGGCCTGGTCAGGCTGCGGCCGAGAACGACTCGTGCGACGGGAACCGCTTGCTCATCCATTCCTGGCGCAGTTGCAGTGCGTCCAGCACGTCGCGAGGCAGCGTGTCGAGGATCTGCGGATCGTCGCTGGGGGTGTCGGCCAGCAGGCTGGCGACATGGATGATGCCGGCCAGGCGGCAGAACGGATGCGCGGCCATGGGGTCGGACGAGCATTCCAAGGCCCGCACGATTTTCTCCGGGAAGTTCCAGCGGCGGCCCAGCTCGGCCGTGATCTGGCCTTCCGAAAAGCCCAGCAGGCGCTGTTCGCGCTCCCATCGGCCACCCGGCAGATGGGGCAGCTGTTCGATCTGCGCGAACGCCACCGGCGAGACCTGATAGATCAGTAATTCGCCCAGGCGCAACATCATGCCGGCCAGCCAGGCTTCGCCACCGTCGACACCGAGGCCGCTCGCCAGCCACTTCGCATAACCGGCGCACGCCATGCTGCTCTTCCAGAATTCGTCCGTGTCCAGGCCCGGCAGCTGCGGGAATGTGTCCGCGAAGCAGGTGGCCAGCGCCAGGGTACGGATATGCGACATGCCGGCCAGCGTGATGGCATCGTCAAGCGATGTGACGCCCCGGCTCGAACCGAAGCGCGCGCTGTTGGCCAGGCGCAGCAGCTTGGCGGTCAGCGCCGGATCGCGCGCAATGATGGCGGCAACGGATTTGGCGGACGCGTCTTCATTGTCGAGGGTCGCGATCAGCGCGTGGGCGACTTCCGAAATCGTGGGGAGTTTGACGTTGTCAAAAAAGATGGCAAGGCTGGTCATGAGGAGGGCTTTCGACTGGTTGCGGCTCTGCGGATGAGCTCAATGCCAGTGTACTGCCCGAATCTCTTGATTCACGGAATGTTTGTTTTAAATCAGTAACAGGTGTGGTATTTGGTGACAGACACCGTTTTTCCAGGCCTCGCGCCGCGAAAAACGGTGTCTGACACCGGTTTAGTTGTCCTTGGCCGCGGCAGCCGTCGCGCGAATCGTCGCCAGCGTCGCCCCTGGCGTGATCAGCTCGCCGTCATAACGCAATTCGATCACGGCGGGCAGGCTGCGCTCGCGGGTGAACGCCAGCGCACGCTCCAGCGCCGGGGCGAAGTCGGCGGTCTTGTCGACCACTTCGCCTTGTCCGCCGTACGCCTGCGCCAGCGCGGCGAAATCCGGGTTGTGCAGCGACGTGCCGGACACGCGGCCCGGATACTCGCGCTCCTGGTGCATGCGGATCGTGCCGAACATGCCGTTGTTGAAGACGATGATCACGACACCGGCGTTGTACTGCACGGCCGTCGCCAGTTCCTGGCCGTTCATCATGTATTCGCCATCGCCGGCAAACGTGATGACGGTGCGGGCCGGGTCGACGATTTTTGCCGCCACGCCGGCCGGCACGCTGTAGCCCATCGCGCCGCTGGTCGGCGCCAGCTGCGTGCGCATGCCGCCGTAGCGGTGGAAGCGGTGCGCCCACGTGGCGTAGTTGCCGGCGCCGTTCGTGATGATCGTATCGCGCGGCGCCAGTGTGCCGATGTCCTGCACGACCTGCCACAGGTCCAGCGGCGCGCTGCCGTCCTGGAAGATGGCCGGCTTGCCCTGCCAGGCGCGCAGTTCCGCTTTTGCTGCCTCCACGCTGCCACGCCACGCGGCGCTGTCCACCGGTTCGAGCGCCGCCAGCATGCGCGCCGCCTGCGGCATGCCGCTGGCGATCATCAGGTCGGCCTGGTAGACGCTGCCCAGTTCCTCCATGCTGGCGTGGATGTGCACCAGCTTCTGTTGCGGCACCGGCGCGGCGATGATGGAATAGCCGCTCGTCGTCATCTCGCCCAGGCGCGGGCCGATGGCGATCAGGAGGTCCGCGTCTTTTACGCGCGCTGCCAGCTTCGGATTGATGCCGATGCCGACGTCGCCCACGTAGTGCGGATGCTCGTTATCCAGCAGGTCCTGGAAGCGGAATGCGCACGACACGGGCAGCGCGTTTGCCTCGGCAAAGCGCAGGATGTCCGCACAGGCATCGGGCGTCCAGCCGCTGCCGCCCAGCAGCAGCAGGGGGCGCTGCGCGGCGGCCAGCATCGCGCGCAGTTCGTCCGCCTGTTCCTGCGACGGCGACGCCTGCACCGGCTGGTAGCGGCGCGTGTCGGCCACGGCGGCCTGGCTGACCAGCATGTCCTCCGGCAGGGCCAGCACCACGGGACCCTGGCGGCCGCTGGTCGCCACCTGGAAGGCGCGGGCGATGTATTCGGGGATGCGGTCGGCGCGGTCGATCTGCGCCACCCACTTCGCCATCTGGCCGAACATGCGGCGGTAGTCCACTTCCTGGAACGCCTCGCGGTCCGTGAAGTCGCTGCCCACCTGGCCGATGAACAGGATCATCGGCGTCGAGTCCTGGTAAGCCGTGTGCACGCCGATCGACGCGTTGGTGGCGCCGGGGCCGCGCGTGACGAAGCAGATGCCCGGCTTGCCCGTCATCTTGCCGTAGGCGTCGGCCATGAACGCGGCGCCGCCTTCCTGGCGGTTGATGACGAAGCGGATCGACGACTCGTGCAGCGCGTCCAGCACATCCAGGTAGCTCTCGCCGGGCACGCCGAAGGCGGTGTCGACGCCGTGGATTTTCAGTGCGTCGATCAGGATCTGGCCGCCGGAGCGGGAAGGATGCGTCATGTTCTGCCTCGAAGGATGTGATCCGTGCATTCTAGAGTGACGGGGGCGGCGGGGCCTTCAGATAGGCGACATCAAATTTCTGTTTTGTCACGCCTAAAAAAATCGTTGACCGCCTTACACCTGTCAGATATTGTTTACACATGCAACGAGAAAATAACACCAGCGACGGCGACCGCATGTTGGTCGTGCTGGCGGCCCTGGCCAATCCGCACCGACTGCGCATCCTGGCGGCGCTGACAAACGGCGGGCGCAATTACGTCAGCCAGCTGGCGCGCGAGATCGGCATCAGCCGCCCCCTGCTGCACCTGCACCTGCAGAAGCTGGAAGATGCGGGACTGGTTGTCAGCCAGATGGAATTGTCCACGGACGGCAAGGCACTGAATTACTTCGATGTCACCCAGTTCGAGTTCGCACTGACCCCGGCGGCCATCGCCGCGGCGGCGCGCTCGTTGACCACCAACCCTGATCAGTAGAGGCTTTCGATGTCCGCACCCATTTACCTGACCACCCTCGGCATCTGCTTCGGCACCGTGCTGCTGGTGTTCGGCATGCGTTACCTGTCCGTCATCGCGCAGGCGAAATACCGCTATGCCAACGACGAAGCCTATCGCCAGCTGGCGCAACAGGTACTGCACGCCCAGGCCGAAACGGCTGCCACGCTGAAAGCGCTGCAGGCCACGCTGGGCGAGGTCAACGCGCGCCTGGTGACGGTGGAAACCGTGCTGAAGGAAGTCGGCTGACGTTTTTTTGCATACCCACCGGAGAAGCCTGTGAACGACGTATCGATATTTCGCGTGAACCTGCTGCGCGCCGTGTATCTGCTGATCGGCGTTGGCCTGGCCCTGAACATCTGGCCGCAGCTGGGGCGGCCGCAGGAGCTGATGCAGGGTGTCGTCACCTGCATGCTGGCAGTCGTCGCTGTGCTGGCGCTGGTCGGAGTGCGCCACCCGCTGCGGATGCTGCCGATCCTGATCTGGGAAATGCTGTGGAAGACGCTGTGGGTGCTTCTGGTGGCCTGGCCGGCATGGCGCGCGGGCACGATGGACGAGGGCATCGCCGCCACGCTGTTTGCCTGCGCTGTCGGCGCCGTCGTGCCGCTCACGCTGCCGTGGACATACGTCTGGCGACGCTACGTCACGGATCGGGCGGAGCCGTGGCGCCCGGACAAAGCCACGGCGCCCGGCGCACATGCAGTACAATAGCGGCCGAAGCAAGCCAGACAGCCGCTGGCCGGCGCAGCAATGCGTTGGCGGGAGGAAGGTCCGGACTCCACAGAGCGGGGTGACGGTTAACGGCCGTCCGCTGAAAGTCCTTCGGGATATAAGGCGAGGAACAGGGCCACAGAGACGAGCGTATTAAGTTACGGTGAAACGCGGTAACCTCCACCTGGTGCAATTTCAAATAGGCACGCGATGATGCTGCTCGCGGAGCGTGCGGGTAGAAAGCTTGAGCGACGGAGTAATCCGTCGCCTAGAGGAATGGCTGTCATAGCGCGGGCGACCGCGCCGTAACAGAATCCGGCCTATCGGCTTGCTTCACTTTATTCCCCACCGTCGGTTGCCGCGCGCTTGTATACAGACAGGCGCGATTGGATGACCGGCGCCATGCCGGCCCTTGGCCGGATACGGCCAGCTCCCACTTCATCCCGTTCGACCGCGGCGTCCGCTCGTGGCCGAAGTGCGCGCCCCTGGCGGCGCAGCCCGCAACGATCCCCCTGCAGTGCGCTTTGAACCGGTGATCACGGCGAGCCCGCGCAAAGTGTTGTTAGTGCGCCGGAATGCGGCGATCGAGCGGGCAAGGGTCCAGGAGCACCTTTGTGACTGCGAAGTGTCCACTTCGGCGCCAAGGCGCACGGGCGCTTGCTCCTGTCGGGCTAGGGTGCGGAAGCCCGCAGCGACCGTCTTTTACCGCCGAGTCCGATAGCATGCGTATAATCCGGCCTCAAGCCACATCGAACCCGGAAATTTGTATAGACAACTTATTGCCACTGAGAATTTTTCGTCGCGCGACCCCGTGATCTGCAGGTTAAGATTTCGTTAGTATCGGCATGTTTTTCCGCCTCCGCCAAGATAGCGCTCACTACGCTCCGATGCCCGCATTTCCCTACTGATGAGCTACCGCCACTGTCGCCGCGAGCCGACACGACAGGGGTGACCGAAGCGTTGTCAGGGCACTACGCCGATGTTGTCTATTGGAAAGCACATGGCTATTTTCTAATTTTTTTTGGTAACACTGTCCACCATTTTTTTGCTGCCAGCAGATGAGGTAGCACTTTCAAATTCCTTCCTAGGTGCCTGATTTCTCGAGTTATTTTGACTTGAGGCTGCTTCAAGGAACGGCGCTAAGTCCTTAATTTCATTAGTAAAAATCGCGTTTTGCTAGCCGGAAATCGCTTGACCACCCTCATCCCTTACTCTAAAGTGGGCATGCGTGTGAAAAAGTGTAGTTTTGTGGGAATTTCTGGCGAAACGGGCACCACCAAAAAAATCACCGAACAATAACCAGGGTTCTGAAAAGAAAGTTTAGCCGTGTTCCAGGGCGCGTCCGCAATCACTCTCGATGCGAAAGGCAGGATGTCCATCCCCGCCAGGCACCGTGACGCACTGAGCATTCAGTGCGAAGGACGCCTCACGCTGACGAAGCATCCGGACGGCTGCCTGCTGATGTACCCGCGACCCGTCTGGGAAGCCAAGCGCGACCAGATCGCCGCGTGGCCCATGTCGGCTCGCGGCTGGCAGCGCATCCTGCTGGGTAATGCCAGCGACGTCGAGATGGACTCGGCCGGCCGCATCCTGGTCGCGCCGGAGCTGCGCGATGCCGTCGGCCTGGGCCGCGACGTGGTCCTGTCCGGCATGCTGACCCATTTCGAAATCTGGGATCCGGTCAAGCGTGCCGAAAACGAGCAGGCGACGATCGACGTCGGCATGCCCGACACCCTGTCCGATTTCTCCTTCTGAGGCCCGCATATGACGACTACAGCGGTGCCAGAATTTCAGCATCGTACGGTGCTGTTGGACGAAGCGGTCGATGCGCTTGCCATCGCCGGCGTGCGCGCGGACGGCATTTATGTCGACGGCACCTTCGGTCGCGGTGGCCACAGCCGCCTGCTGCTGTCGCGCCTCGGTCCGAATGGCCGCCTGATCGCGTTCGATAAAGACCCGCAGGCGATCGCCACCGCGGAAACGATCGCCGACCCACGTTTCACCATTGTCCACGACAGCTTCGCCACGATGGCGGCGGCGCTGGCCGAGCGCGGAATCACGCAAGTGGACGGCGTGCTGCTGGACCTGGGCATTTCATCGCCCCAGGTCGATGATGCGGCACGCGGATTTTCCTTCCGCAACGACGGCCCGCTCGACATGCGCATGGACACCACGCGCGGCATGTCGGCGGCACAGTGGCTTGCCACGGAATCCGAACAGACACTGGAAAAGGTGATCAGGGAATATGGGGAAGAACGGTTTGCTTTTCAGATTGCAAAGGCGATTGTTGCTCGCCGGGCAGTCGAGCCAATTTCAACCACACGACAGCTTGCCGGCATCGTGGCAGGCGCGGTCAAAACCCGGGAGAAGGGCAAGGATCCGGCCACACGGACCTTTCAGGCTATCCGGATTTTCGTCAATAAAGAGCTTGAAGACCTCGAAGCAGGTCTGAAGCAGGCTTACGACACCTTGGCGATCGGCGGCATCATGGCCGTCATCAGCTTCCATTCGCTGGAAGACCGCATGGTCAAGCGCTTCTTCGCCGAACGCGTCAACGTGGCGCAGCCGGACCGGCGCCTGCCGATTCGCGCGGTGGACCTGCCGCAGCCCGAACTGAAGCTGCTGGCGAAGATGAAGCCGTCCGACGCGGAAGTGGACGCCAATCCGCGCGCCCGCTCCGCCGTCATGCGCGTGGCGGAGCGGCTGGCGACCAATCACCCGGGAGCCACGCGATGAGCGGCAAGTTCAACGCCGTGCTGGCCGCGCTGCTGGTCATCTGCGCGCTGTCGCTGGTGAAGGCGCAGTATGAGGCGCGCCATCTGTTCATCGAACTGGAACGCACGCAGTCGGCGGCGCGCCAGCTCGATATCGAATGGGCGCAGTTGCAGCTCGATCAGTCCACCTTGGGCAAGCACGCCCGTATCGAGGAAATCGCCCGGCGCGACCTGGAGATGACGCCGCTGACGCCAGCGCGTACGCAATACCTGACGGAGGGCGGCCCATGACGCGTTCGGCCCGGGCCTCGACCACACGCGCGACCGCGAATGCGGGTTCGCGCGTTGCCGCTTCCAAGGGAGTGTCGTTCTCGAAGAGCCCCGTGCTGGCCGTGCGCCTGCCCACGTGGCGTTCGCGCGTGGTGCTGTTCGTGCTGTTTGCCGCCTTTGCGGCACTGGCCGGCCGCGCCCTGTGGCTGCAGGGCCTGTCGACGCAGTTCCTGCAGAAGCAGGGCGAGATCCGCTACGCCCGCACCATCGAACTGCCCGCCACGCGCGGCAAGATCACGGACCGTAACGGCCAGGTGCTGGCATCGTCGATTCCCGTCAAGGCCATCTGGGCGATTCCCGACGACGTGCTGCAGGCGCCGCCGGAGAAGCTGCGCGAACTGGCGCGCCTGCTCGACATGAGCGAGGCGGACCTGCGCAAGAAGCTGGACTCGGACCGCAACTTCGTCTACCTGAAACGCCAGGTGGAGCAGGACGTGGCCGACCAGATCGCGAAACTGAAGATCGAAGGCATCGATACCCGCAAGGAATACAAGCGCTTCTACCCCCAGGGCGAAGTGATGACGCACGTCGTCGGCTTTACCAACGTGGAGGACGTGGGCCAGGAATCGATGGAGCTGGCGCAGCAGAAGACGCTCGTCGGCACGCCCGGCTCGCGCCGCGTCATCAAGGACCGCCTGGGCCACATCGTCGAGGACATCGGCGCCAAGCATGAACCGCACGACGGCAAGGATCTCGTGCTGTCGGTCGACTCGAAGATCCAGTACATCGCCTTCACGCAGCTGAAGGGCGCAGTGGAGAAGTTCAAGGCCAAGGCCGGCGCCGCCGTCGTGCTGGACGTGCACACGGGCGAAGTGCTGGCGCTGGCGAACTATCCAAGCTACGACCCGAACGACCGCCGCGCGCTGACGGGCGCGCAGCTGCGCAACCGCGTCATGACCGACTCGTTCGAACCCGGCTCCACGCTGAAACCCATCACCGTGTCGCTGGCACTGGACAAGGGCAAGGTCAGCCCGCACACGACGATCGACACGGGCAACGGGCGCTTCCAGATCCTTGACCGCAGCATCTCGGACACAAAGGCGCACGGCGTCATCACCGTGCAGCAGATCATCGAGATGTCGTCCAATATCGGCACGTCGAAAATCGCGCTGTCGATGCCGGCCCAGGACATGTGGGAACAGTTCACCAAGGTCGGTTTCGGCCAGCAGCCGAAGTGGGGTTTCCCCGGCGCCGTCGCCGGCCGCGTGCGTCCGTATAAATCCTGGCGTCCCGTCGAGCAGGCGACGATGAGCTACGGTAACGGCATCTCCGTCTCGCTGATCCAGCTGGCGCGCTCGTACATGATGTTTGCCCGCGATGGCGACACGATCCCGCTGTCGTTCCAGAAGGTGGACCACCTGCCGGTGGGCCAGCAGATCATCAAGCCGCAAACGGCGCGCGAAATGCGCGAGATGCTGGAGATGGTCGTCTCGGGCAAGGACGGCACGGCCAAGCAGGCCCAGATCCCCGGCTACCGCGTAGGCGGCAAGACGGGAACCGCCTACAAGGTGGAAAACGGCCGCTATGCGATACCGCGCAAGTACATCGGTTCCTTCGTCGGCATCGTGCCGATGTCGGCGCCACGCTTCATCATCGCCGTGATGATCGACGAACCGACCCAGGGCGGCCATTACGGCGGCCAGGTCGCCGCACCGACTTTTGCGAAGGTGGCAGAGAACGCGCTGCGGGCCTCGAACGTGCCTCCCGATTCCACGGTGACGGAAATCGTCGTCCCGACCGATACCGGTCCGGAGGCCATGTAATGATCGACATGAAGAATAACAACGATATCAGCATCTGGATCAAGGATGCCGCGCCCGCCGGGCAGCTGGCTTCCGACTCGCGCCGCATCAAGAGCGGCGACGTGTTTTTTGCCTATGCGGGCGACGGCGCAGGTGACGGCCGCGGGTTCATCGATGCCGCCATCAGGCAGGGTGCCGCCGCGGTGGTGTATGACCCCGCGGGCTTCGAATGGAAACCCGAATGGACGGTGGCCAGCCTGGCCGTGCCGGACCTGAAGCGCCGCGCGGGCCCGATCGCCCATGCGTTCTACGACCAGCCCGATGCGGCCATGTTCACGGTGGGCGTGACGGGCACGAACGGCAAGACATCGAGCGCCGTCTGGCTGGGCAATGCATTGGCCCGCGGTGGCGACACCGCGGCCGTCATCGGCACGCTGGGTGTCGCGCTGTTCCAGGGCCGCGCCGAACCGGAATTCGACGTCACCGGCTACACGACGCCGGACCAGGTGCTGCTGGCCCGCACGCTGGCCGAGTGCCGCGCCGCCGGTGCCGCCGCGCTGGCCATCGAAGTGTCGTCCATCGGCCTGGAACAGGGGCGTGTCGACGGCATGCATTTCGACGTCGCGCTGTTTACCAACCTGACGCGCGACCACCTGGACTTCCACGGCACGATGGAGGCCTATGAAGGGGCCAAGCGCCGCCTGTTCGACTGGCCCGGCCTGAAACACGCCGTGATCAACCTGGACGACCCGGCCGGCCTGCGCCTGGCGCAGCACGTGCTCGCGCAAGGCAAGGCGGCAGTCACTGGTTACACATTGAAGGACGCCGCGACGCAGCCGGACATCGCCGGCGTCACCGTGCTGCGCGCCAGCCAGGTGCGCACGCGCAGCGCCGGCACGGAATTCGCGCTGGAGTCGCCATTGGGCGGCATGCACGTGAAGACGCAGCTGGTCGGTTCGTTCAACGTCAGCAACGCGCTGGGCGTGCTGGGCGCGCTTCTGGCGAAAGGCCTGCCGCTCCGCGCGGCCGTGGAAGCCATCGAGGCGTTGACGCCGGCGCCGGGCCGCATGCAGCTGGTCGGCGGCAACGAGGTGCCGATGGTCGTCATCGATTACGCCCACACGCCGGACGCGCTGGAAAAGACCGTGGACGTTCTGCGCAGCGTCGCACAGGATCGCAACGGCCAGCTGTGGTGCGTGTTCGGCTGCGGCGGCGACCGCGATCCGGGCAAGCGCCCGCAGATGGGCCGCATCGCCCAGGCGGCCGATCACGTGCTGGTCACCAGCGACAACCCGCGCAGCGAGGAACCGCATGCCATCATCGGGCAGATCGTGGCCGGCATGGACAAGAGCCTGCCCGCGACCGTGCAGACGATCGAGGACCGCGCCGCCGCCATCCTGTCCGCCATCAAGCACGCGGCAAAGAACGACGTGATCCTCGTGGCCGGCAAGGGCCATGAGCCGTACCAGGAAATCAAGGGCAAGAAGCTGCCGTTCTCGGACGCCGACCACGCCCAGCTGGCGCTGTCGGCCCGCCTGACGATGATGAGGCCCAACTGATGCGCGCCACCATTGCCGACATCCTGACCGCGCTGCCGGGCGCCCGTTTCGTCAACGGCGCACAGTCGCTGGCCTTCGACGGCGTCTCCACGGACAGCCGCACCGTGGCGCCGGGCGCACTGTTTGTCGCGCTGCGCGGCGAGGTGTTCGATGCGCACGATTTTCTCTCGCAGGTGGCCACGAAAAACGTGGCCGCCGCTGTCGTCGAGGCGCTGCCGGACGGCTGGACGCTGCCCGCCATCGTGGTGCCCGACACGCTGGTCGCGCTGGGGCAGATCGCGAATTACTGGCGCCGCCAGTTCGCCGTGCCCGTCATCGGCGTTACCGGCAGCAACGGTAAGACGACCGTCAAGGAAATGATCGCCGCCATCCTGGCCGCCGCCCATGGCGAAGACGGCCGCCTCGCCACGCGCGGCAACCTGAATAACGAGATCGGCGTGCCGCTGACGTTGTTCCGCCTGTCGGCCGAACACCACTCCGCCGTCGTGGAACTGGGCATGAATCATCCCGGCGAGATCGGCCGCCTGGCCATCATCGCCGCGCCGACGATCGGCATGGTCAACAACGCGCAGCGCGAACACCAGGAATTCATGCACACCGTGGAAGCGGTGGCGCGCGAGAACGGCTCCGTCCTCGCGGCGCTGCCGGCCGACGGTGTCGCAGTGTTCCCGGCGCAGGACGAATTCACGCCGGTCTGGCAGGAACTGTCCGCCGGGCGCAAGGTGCTGACGTTCGGCCTGACGAAGGACGCGGACGTCAGCTGCACGTTCCGCAGCGGCGACTTCGGCAACCAGATGTTTGTCACGATCAAAACGGACGCCGAGCCGCTGCAGTTGTATGTCGGCCTGCAGGCCGCCGGCGAGCACAACGTGCGCAACGCGCTGGCGGCGATCGCCTGCACGTACGCGGCAGGCATCCCGCTGGAACAGATCAAGCTGGGGCTCGACAGCTTCGCGCCGGTCAACGGCCGGCTGCAGAGGAAACATGCAAGCAATGGCGCCGTCGTCATCGACGACACCTATAACGCCAATCCCGATTCCGTGCGCGCCGCCATCGACGTGCTGGCCAGCGCCGCCGCGCCGCGCGTGCTGGTGCTGGGCGACATGGGCGAGGTGGGCACGCAGGGACGCGAGTTCCACGAAGAGATTGCCGCCTACGCGGCAAGCCGCGGCATCGAACAGGTGCTGGCAACGGGCGAGCTGGCCGCGCACATGCAGGGCCATGCTCGTCATTTCGAACAGTTCGACGCGCTGCTGTCCGCCGTGGACGCAGCGGTAACGCCGGAGACGACCGTATTGATCAAGGGCTCCCGTTTCATGAAGATGGAACGGGTCGTGCAGCATTTGATTGGATCGCAACAAGCTAACAAGGACTCACACTAATCATGCTGCTCTGGCTCGCACAATATCTGCAGGACGACATCGGCGCCTTCCGCGTCTTTAACTTCATCACGTTCCGCGCCGTCTTCGCCACGATCACGGCGCTGCTGATCGGCCTGATCGCCGGTCCGGCCGTCATCCGCAAGCTGACGGTGATGAAGTACGGCCAGGCCGTGCGTACCGACGGTCCGCAGACGCACCTGAAAAAACACGGCACGCCAACGATGGGCGGCGTGCTGCTGCTGATCGCCATCGGCGTCTCGACCTTGCTGTGGTGCGACTGGTCCAACCGCCTGATCTGGCCCGTGATGGTCGTGACCATTGGCTTCGGCATCGTCGGCTGGGTCGACGACTACCGCAAGGTCGTCCGGCAGGATCCGGAAGGCATGCGTTCGGCCGAAAAGTACTTCTGGCAGTCGCTGGTCGGCGTCGCCGCCGCGCTGTACCTGGCCTTCTCCGTGTCGGCGCCGACGCCGGCCGAAGTGTTCCGCCTGTTCTTCGCGTGGGTGCAGTCCGGCTTCTCGATGGACCTGCCGCCGAAGGCCGACCTGATCGTCCCGTTCTTCAAGACCATCAGCTACCCGCTGGGCGTGTGGGGCTTCATCGCGCTGACGTACTGCGTCATCGTCGGTTCGTCCAATGCCGTCAATTTCACCGATGGCCTGGACGGCCTGGCCATCATGCCGACGGTGATGGTGGGTTCGGGCCTGGGCCTGTTCGCCTACCTGACGGGCAGCGCCACGTATTCGAAATACCTGTTCATCCCGCACATTCCCGGTGCCGGCGAATTGATCATCTTTGTCGGCGCGATGGCCGGCGCGGGTCTCGCCTTCCTCTGGTATAACACGCACCCCGCGCAGGTCTTCATGGGCGACGTGGGCGCGCTGGCCCTCGGCGGCGCGCTGGGCACCATCGCCGTCGTCGTGCGCCAGGAGATCGTGCTGTTCATCATGGGCGGCATCTTCGTTGCCGAAACGGTGTCCGTGATCATCCAGGTGGGCTGGTTCAAATACACCAAGAAGCGCTACGGCGTGGGCCGTCGCGTGTTCCTGATGGCGCCACTGCACCACCACTTCGAACAGAAGGGCTGGAAGGAGACGCAGGTTGTCGTGCGCTTCTGGATCATCACGATGATGCTCGTGCTGCTTGGCCTGTCGACGTTGAAACTGCGCTGATACCCATATGATCTACAACGGCAAAATCGCACTGGTACTGGGACTCGGCGAATCGGGTCTGGCGATGGCGCAGTGGCTGGCCCGCTGCGGCGCGCTGCTGCGCGTGGCCGACACGCGCCCCGTGCCGGAGCGCCTGCCGGTGCTGCGCGAAACGCTGCCGGGCACGCAGTTCGTCTCGGGTCCGTTCAATGCCGCGCTGCTGGACGGTGTGGACTTTGTCGCCGTCAGCCCCGGCCTGGCACCGCACCGCGAACTGGCCGAGATCATCCCGGCCGCGCAAGCCGCCAACATCCCCGTCTGGGGCGAGATCGAGATCTTCGCGCAGGCACTGGCCTGGCTGAAGGAAGACCGCGCCTACGCGCCGAAGGTCATTGCGATTACCGGCACCAACGGCAAGACCACCGTCACGACGTTGACGGGCCAGCTGTGCGAGCGCGCCGGCCTGTCCACGCGCGTGGCCGGCAATATCAGCCCGGCCGCGCTGGACGTGCTGCGCGAGGGAATGAACGCGGAAGACGGACTGCCGCAAGTGTGGGTGCTGGAGCTGTCCAGCTTCCAGCTGCACACGACGTACTCGCTGCAGGCCGATGCCGCGACGGTGCTGAACGTGACGCAGGACCACCTGGACTGGCACGGCACGATGCAGGCGTATGCGGACGATAAAGCCCGCATCTTCGGCACGGACACGGTGCGGGTCCTGAACCGCAACGACAGCTACAGCCTGCGCATGGCCAACCCGACGGGCAGCAACGTCACGTTCGGCACGGACGCGCCGGAAGCGCCGGACAGCTTCGGCCTCGTCAGCGAGCGGGGCATCCACTGGCTGGCGACCGCCGAGCCGCTGGACGATGCGGAACCGAAGAAGCGCCGCAAGAACGAACCCGCGCCAGTCGTTGAAACGCACTTGAAAAAACTGATGCCGGCCGATGCGCTGCAGATCCGCGGCACGCACAACGCATCGAACGCGCTGGCCGCGCTGGCCCTTTGCCGCGCCATCGGCCTGCCGTTCGCGCCGCTGCTGCATGCGCTGCGCGATTACAAGGGCCAGCCGCACCGGGTGGAACTGGTGGCGGCCATCGACGGTGTCGAGTTCTACGACGACAGCAAGGGCACCAACGTGGGTGCCACCGTCGCGGCCATCGATGGCCTGGGCAAGAGCTTTACCGGTGAAAATCAAAAACTGGTCCTGATCGCCGGCGGCGACGGCAAGGGTCAGGAGTTCGAGCCGCTGGCCGTGCCGGTGTCGCGCTATGTGCGCGCCGTGGTGCTGATCGGCCGCGATGCGCCGGCCATCCGCGCCGCGCTGGCCGACGCGGGCGTGCGCCTGGAAGACTGCGCCACGCTGGAAGAAGCGACGAAACGCGCCGCGGCGCTGGCCCACGGCGGCGACGCCGTGCTGCTGTCGCCGGCGTGCGCCAGCCTCGACATGTTCAAGAACTACGCCCATCGCGCCCAGGTGTTCATCGACACCGTGCGCGAACTGGCGCTGGACGCGGGGCAGGAGATCTGATGCAGCTCCCGTTCAAATTCGGCGCGGGTACGGCGGCAACGCCGATCGACATCCGTGCGCGCCAGTCGCGCATGATGGAATACGACCAGCCGCTGGTGTGGGTCGTCATCCTCTTGATGCTGCTCGGGATGGTGATGGTGTATTCCGCGTCGATCGCGCTGCCCGATTCGCCCAAGTTCGCGCAATACACGAATACGTATTTCCTCAGCCGCCAGGCCATCTTCATGGCCATCGCCGCGGTGGCGGCGGCATGCGTGTTCCGCATTCCGATCGCCTCGATGCAGAAAGCGGCGCCGTACCTGTTCATCGCCACCCTGGTGCTGCTGGTGCTCGTGCTGATCCCCGGTATCGGCATCGTCGTCAACGGCGGGCGGCGCTGGCTGCCGTTTCGCCTCGGCCAGCCGTCCGAGGTCATGAAACTGATCATGGTGCTGTACGCGGCCGACTACACGGTGCGCAAGCAGGAGTACATGCACAAGCTGACCAAGGGCTTCCTGCCGATGGCGCTGGCCGTGAGCTTCGTCGGCCTGCTGCTCCTGCTGGAGCCCGACCTGGGCGCGTTCGGCGTGATCGTCTGCATCGCCATGGGCATCCTGTTCCTGGGCGGCGTCAACGCCATCTGGTTCGGCGGCATCGGCGCCATGCTGGTGACGATTTTCGTGACGATCATCGCGCTGTCGAAGTTCCGCCGCGACCGCTTCTTTGCATACCTCAATCCGTGGGAAGAAGAAAACGCGCTGAACAAGGCATATCAATTGACGCACTCGCTGATCGCCTTCGGGCGCGGCGAGCTGTTTGGCGTGGGCCTGGGCGGCAGCGTCGAGAAGCTGCACTACCTGCCGGAAGCGCATACCGACTTCCTGCTGGCCGTGATCGGCGAAGAGCTGGGACTCGTCGGCGTGCTGGTCGTCATCGCGCTGTTCTACTGGATCGTCAAGCGCGCGTTCGACATCGGCCGCCAGGCCATCGCCATCGACCAGACCTTCGCCGGCCTGGTGGCAAAAGGCATCGGCATCTGGCTGGGCGTGCAGTGCTTCATCAACATGGGCGTGAACCTGGGCCTGCTGCCGACCAAGGGCCTGACGTTGCCCTTGATGAGTTATGGCGGCTCCGGCGTCGTCATCAACTGCGTGGGCCTCGCGATCCTGCTGCGCATCGATTACGAGAACCGTGTGCTGATGCGGGGAGGCCGGGTATGAGCGGCAAAAAACTGATGATCATGGCGGCCGGTACGGGCGGCCATATCTTCCCGGGCCTGGCGATCGCGCAGACGATGCGCGCGCGCGGCTGGGAAGTCACGTGGCTGGGCACCTCGCACGGCATGGAGCAGGACCTGGTGCCGAAGCAGGGCGTGGCGATGGACGTCGTCCATTTCAGCGGCATGCGCGGCAAGGGCCTGGGCCACACCGTCTCCGGCGGCTTCAAGCTGCTCAAGGCGTTCACGGATTGCTTCGGCTACATCGGCCGGAGGAAGCCCGACGTCGTGCTGGGCATGGGCGGTTACGTGACGGTGCCGGGCGGGATGAGCGCAAAGCTGCGCGGCGTGCCGCTGGTGCTGGTCAATGCCGATGCGGCGCTGCTGCTGTCGAACAAGACGCTGGCGCCGCTGGCGTCGCGCGTCTGCTTCGGCTTCCCGGCGGACTTCGGCAGCGCGGCCGCCAAGGCGGTCGTGACGGGCAACCCGGTGCGCCGCGAGATCCTGGATCTGCCGGCGCCGGCCCAGCGCTTTGCCGGCCGCAGCGGCCCGCTGCGCATTCTGGTTGTCGGCGGCAGCCTGGGGGCGAAAGCACTGAACGACGCGTTGCCCGCCGCGCTGGCGCTGCTGCCGGCGGGGGAGCGTCCGCTGGTGACGCACCAGTCGGGCAAGAAGAACATCGACGCGCTGCGCGCCGCGTACACGGGCGCGAACGTGGCTGCCAACGTGGTCGATTTCATCGACGACATGGCCGCTGCGTATGCCCAGGCGGACGTCGTCATCTGCCGCGCCGGCGCGATTACCGTGTCGGAGCTGACGGCGGCCGGCGTGGCCAGCGTGCTGGTACCGCTGGTCGCGTCGACAACCAGCCACCAGCGCGACAACGCGCAGTGGATGGCGCAGCAGAAGGCGGCGATCCACTTGCCGCAAACGGAACTGACGCCGCAAGGCCTGGCCGCGCTGCTGCAAACGCTGACGCGCGCCGACTGCGAACGGATGGCCGTGGCGGCACACGCGGTGGGCAAGCGCGACGCCAACGACGCCATCGCGGCCGTGCTGGAACAACTTTCATAAGAAGAAAAACGTGAAACATAAAGTCAAGAACATCCATTTTGTAGGCATCGGCGGCAGCGGCATGAGCGGCATCGCCGAGGTGCTGGTCACCCTGGGTTACAACGTCTCCGGCTCGGACCTGGGCAGCAACGCCGTCACGCAGCGCCTGGCCGACATGGGCGCGACCGTGCATCAGGGCCACGCGGCGGAATATATCGGCGCAGCGGACGCCGTCGTCACGTCCACCGCCGTCAAGGCGGATAACCCGGAAGTACTGGAAGCGCGCCGCCGCAAGATCCCCATCGTGCCGCGTGCCGTCATGCTGGGTGAGCTGATGCGCCTGAAGCGCGGCATCGCCATCGCCGGCACGCACGGCAAGACGACGACCACGTCGCTGGTCGCTTCCGTGCTGGCGCAGGGCGGCCTGGACCCGACGTTCGTCATCGGCGGCCGCCTGACCGCCGCCGGCGCGAACGCGAAGCTGGGCTCCGGCGAGTACCTGGTGGCCGAGGCGGACGAATCGGACGCGTCGTTCCTGAACCTGACGCCGATGATCGAAGTGATCACGAACATCGATGCCGACCATATGGAGACGTACGAGCACGATTTCGAAAAACTGAAGGCGGCCTTCGTCCACTTCACGCACCGCCTGCCGTTCTACGGCCGCGCGATGATGTGCGTCGACGATCCGCACGTGCGCAGCATCCTGCCGCGGGTGACGAAACCCGTGACGACGTACGGCTTCGCCGAAGACGCGGAAGTGCGCGCCGTGAACGCGCGCGCCGTCGGCACGCAGATGCACTTCACCGTGCTGCAGGAAGGCTACCCGGACACGGACTTCGTGCTGAACCAGCCCGGCATGCACAATGTGCAGAACGCCTGTTCGGCCATCGCGATCGCCCGCGAGATCGGCGTCGAGGACAAGGACACGCAGGCAGGACTCGCCGGCTTTGCCGGCGTGGGCCGCCGCTTTACCAAGTATGGCGAAGTGGATGCGCCGAACGGTGGAACGTTCGCCCTGGTGGACGACTTCGGCCATCACCCGGTCGAAACGGAAGTGACCTTGGCCGCCGCGCGCGCCGCGTATCCTGGCCGCCGCCTCGTGCTGGCGTTCCAGCCGCACCGCTACAGCCGCACGCGCGACCTGTTCGAGGATTTCGCCAAGGTGCTGTCGAAAGTCGACGTGCTGCTGCTGGTGGACGTCTATCCGGCCGGCGAGGCACCGATCGTGGGCGCCGACGGCCGCTCGCTGGTGCGTGCGATCCGCGCCCGCGGCCAGACGGAGCCCGTGTTTGTCGAGAGCCTGGCCGATCTGCCGGAAACGATCATGAACGTGGTGCGCGACGGCGACGTCGTGCTGACGATGGGAGCCGGCGCGATCGGCGGCATTCCCGCGAAACTGACCAGCTACCAGAAAGTCTCTCCATGACCCCAATCAGCTCAATCACTGCGCAGGAAGCGCAGGGCTTCGGCAAGGTCGGCGTGCTGTTCGGCGGCCGTTCCGCCGAGCGCGACGTGTCCATCATGTCCGGCACCGGCGTGCTGGCCGCGCTGCAAAGCCAGGGCATCGACGCTCACCCGTTCGATCCGGGTCAGCGTTCGCTGGCCGAGCTGGCCGCGGAAAAATTCGATCGCGTGTTCATCGCGCTGCACGGCCGCTACGGCGAGGATGGCACCCTGCAGGGGGCGCTGGAGCTGCTGGGCATTCCGTACACGGGCAGCGGCGTCATGGCCAGCGCCATCGCGATGGACAAGATCACGACCAAGATCCTGTGGCTGAAGGAAGGCATTCCGACGCCTGCCTACGCCGTGCTGCATGCGGATACGGACCTGAACGCCGCCGCCGCGCAACTGGGCCTGCCGCTGATCGTCAAGCCGCCGCACGAAGGCTCGTCGATCGGCTTCTCCAAGGTGG
>Ga0308166_1000536_pt1 | contig 50504 bp, 57 predicted proteins | sample PhyCR2_2_FD_202137 | JGI IMG/M metagenome (GOLD analysis project Ga0308166, IMG submission 202137) | Phyllosphere microbial communities from UC Gill Tract Community Farm, Albany, California, United States - DLSLCC.R2 | ecosystem: Host-associated > Plants > Phyllosphere > Unclassified | place...
CCCGAACGCCCGCACCCCACACCTCATTCCGCACCTCCAGGAGAGAACGACATGACCATCGAGATCGTCGACGTCACCATCACCAGCCCCGGACGCAACTTCGTCACGCTCAAGATCACGACCTCCGACGGCATCGTCGGCCTGGGTGACGCCACCCTGAACGGACGCGAGCTCGCCGTCGCCTCGTACCTCTCCGACCACGTCGCCTCGATGCTCGTCGGACGCGATGAGGACAGGATCGAAGACACCTGGCAGTACCTCTACCGCGGCCCGTACTGGCGTCGTGGTCCGGTCACCATGGCGGCGATCGCTGCGGTCGACATGGCCCTGTGGGACATCAAGGCCAAGAAGGCCGGGATGCCGCTGTACCAGCTCCTCGGAGGCGCCAGCCGCGAGGGCGTCCGCGTCTACGCCCACGCCTCCGGCACCGACTACGCCGCCCTCAAGAACGCCATCACCGGTTACGAGGAACTCGGCTTCACCGCCGTCCGTGTGCAGACCGGTGTGCCCGGACTCGGCCAGATCTACGGCGTCTCGGCCGCGGGCCCCGGCGTGCGCTACGACTACGAGCCCGCGAAGCGCTCGGGCGACCGCCCGAGCGAAGAGACCTGGGACACCCGCAACTACCTCAACCACATGCCCGGGATCTTCTCGCAGATCCGCGAGGACTTCGGCACCGACCTCCGCATCCTGCACGACGGACACCACCGCATGTCGCCGATCGAAGCCGCGCGCTTCGCGAAGGACATCGAGCCCTACGACCTGTTCTGGCTCGAGGACTGCACTCCCGGCGAAGATCAGACCGCACTGCGTCTGGTGCGTCAGCACTCGACGACCCCGCTCGCGATCGGCGAGGTCTTCAACTCCGTCTTCGACTACCAGACGCTCATCACCGAGCGCCTGATCGACTACGTGCGCTCGGCGGTCACCCACACCGGCGGCATCACGGCCATGAAGAAGCTGCTCGACTTCGCCGCGATCTACGGCATCAAGTCCGGCATCCATGGTCCGACCGACATCTCCCCCGTCGGCATGGCCGCGGCCCTGCACCTCGACCTCGCGATCCACAACTTCGGCATCCAGGAGTACATGCCCCACAACGAGCAGACGCTCGAGGTGTTCCAGACCTCGTTCACGTTCGAGCGCGGCTTCCTGCACCCCGGCGACGAGCCCGGTCTGGGTGTCGACCTCGATGAGGATGCCGCGGCCGGCCACGAGTACACCAAGGCCTACCTGCCGGTGAACCGTCTGCTCGACGGGACCGTTCATGACTGGTGAGCCTCGACGGGTCGCCCTGCCGCCGCGCACCGTCGACTCGCGCCTGATCGTCGTCGCCCGCGCGAAGCGGGCGGAGGACTACGATGCCGTGCTCGACGTGCTCGTCGATGCCGGCATCCGCAGCGTCGAGCTGACGCTGACGACTCCGGGCACGTTCGAGCACGTGCCGCACCTGCTCGCGCGGTTCGGCGACACGATCGACCTCGGCATCGGCACCGTCACGAACACCGCCGACCTGGCTCGGGCGATCGAGGTGGGTGCGGCGTACATCGTGACCCCGATCACCTCGACCGAGTTCGTGGCGCAGGCGACGGATGCCGGTGTGCCGATCGTCCCGGGCGGACTCACGCCGACCGAGCTGTTCGCCTCGTGGTCAGCGGGCGCTTCTGCGGTCAAGGTGTTCCCCGCGGGACAGGTCGGCCCCTCGTACCTGAAGGATCTGCGCGGGCCGTTCCCCGACCTGGTCGCCGTGCCCTCGGGCGGGGTCGACCTCGCCGGAGCCGAGGCCTGGCTGCGTGCCGGCGCGGTCGCGGTGAGCGTGGGCGGTCCGCTGCTCGGCGATGCCTTCGCCGGCGGAGACCTCGGCGCGCTGCGCGAACGGGCCGCGGCGTTCGTCGACGTGTGCGCGCGGAGCGTAGAGTGACCGCTGACTCGCCGTCGGTCGTGACCTTCGGCGAGACGATGGCGCTCGTGCGCACGACGGAGATCGGCTCGCTGCGGCATGCCGACTCGCTGGCATTCGGCATCGGCGGCGCCGAGAGCAACGTCGCGATCGGACTCGCTCGCCTCGGCATCCGGACGTCGTGGCTCGGCCGCGTCGGAGACGACTCCCTCGGTGAGCGCGTGGTCCGCGAGATCCGCGGTGACGGCGTCGACGTGCGGGCGATCGTCGATTCGGATGCCGCGACCGGCCTGATGGTGAAGGAGCGGCCCTCGGCGGCATCCACCGCCGTGCACTACTACCGTGCCGGCTCCGCCGGCTCCCGCCTGCATCCGGACGATCTGCCCGACGGATGGGTCGAGGGCGCAGCGCTGCTGCACCTCACGGGCATCATTCCGCTGCTGTCGGACACCGCTCGGGCGGCTCTTCACGCGGCGATCGACCGCGCGCGCGTCGGCGGTGCGATCATCAGCTTCGACATCAACTACCGTTCGGCGCTCGCGTCGGCCGAGGCCGCCGGACCCGTGCTCCGCGAGCTCGCGGAGCGTTCCGACATCGTCTTCGGGGGTGAGGAGGAGTTCGCGATCCTCTACCCCGGCTCGTCACCTGCGGGTGCCGCCGCATCACTGCGCGGCGCCGGGTGTGCGACGACCGTGCTGAAGCGCGGCCCGCAGGGCGCCTCCGTGTTCATCGAGGATGCCGAGGTCGCAGGCTCCGGGTTCACGATCACCCCGGTCGACACGGTCGGCGCGGGCGATGCCTTCGTCGCCGGGTACCTGAGCGGACTGCTCGGCGGACTCGACCTCGAGGCCGTCCTGCGCCGCGCGAACGCCTGTGGCGCGATGGCCTGCCTCGTGCCGGGCGACTGGGAGGCAGCGCCCACGCTGCGCGACCTCGAGCGCTTCCTCGACGGCGATTCCGATCCGGTGCGGCGCTGATCCATGCGGCTCGTTCTTGTCCGCGTGACCGGGCACGATCGCCATACCGGAATCCGTCGAGCGGGGTCCGGGGCGCCCGCACGTGACGGCCGCTGAAGGCGCGTAGCCTCGAAGTATGTCGAAAGCCGCTGTATCCCCGTCCGCGGCCTCCGCCCTCCCGGAATCCGACCGCCCTCGCACTCCGCTGTTCGCTCAGGCCGCGCTGAACTCCCGACCGATCGCGCTGGTCTACCGCCTCTTCGCTCTCGCGGTCATCATCACCGGGGTGATCCGGCATTCCGACGTGCTGACCGGTGCTCCGAACGGGACGACACTGCTGTTCTACACGATGGTCAGCAACCTGATCTGCCTCGTCTGGGTCGCTCTGCTCGTCATCCGCACGACCCGCGACCTGCGTCGGTCCGGGCCGTCGGGCACCTCCACGCCGAGCGCGCGAGCAAGCGGGGCCGTGATGATGGCGATCACCGTCACGATGCTCATCTACCTGGTCGTCCTGGTGCCGACGCGGTTTGCCGACGGCGACTCGGACATCTTCTCTTTGACCGACAACCTCATCCACATCATCACGCCGCTGCTCATGATCGTGGACTGGCTGCTCTTCGTGCCGAAAGGGTCGTTCCGGTGGATCGATCCGCTGCTGTGGACGCTCATCCCCTACGCATACCTGGTGTGGGCCTTCGTCTACGGAGCTCTCGGCGGGGAGTTCACTCCCGGACAGAGGTATCCGTACCCGTTCATGGACGTCGACGCTCTCGGAGTCGGCGGCGTCGCCCAGTGGGTCGTGGCGCTGACGTTGGCGCTCATCGTCGTGGGCATGGTGTTCGTCGTGATCGACCGCGCACTCGCCGCACTCGCACGGCGCACCACCCGCCTCTGACCGCGCTCAGTTGATGATCTCGCCGCGCTCGTCGTCTCGGATGGCGGCGAGCCGCTCCCGCCACGTGGCGAGTGCCTCGGGCGTCAGGCGCGTCCAGTCGTGCACCTCGCGGATCACCCGCAGCGGCGCGCTGCTGCGGTACGACCGGGTGGGATTGCCCGGGAACTTCTTGTCGGTCACATTCGGATCGTTCTCGAACTCGCCCGTGACCTCGACCTCGTAGACGCGCGGCTCCCGCGCACCGGGCGCGAGTTCGGCCGCGAGCCCCGCACCGTCGGCCACCGCAGTGAAGTAGATGTGGTTCATGACGACCTCGGGGCGGTAGTTCGAGGGGAACCCGGCCGTCAGCAGGTCGCCCGGTCTCAGATCTGCCTTGGTGCCGTGGAAGAAGGGGCCGTCATCCAGTGCATCGCTCACCGCAGAATCCTACGGCCGCGCCGCGCGCGCCGGAAGGACTGCTGCCGCAGGACGCCTGCGCATCCGCCGTCAGTGCTCCGAGCGTCGTGTTCCCACACCGGGCTCATCGTTGTGGATCGACTCGTCCTGCACGGACGACTCCGACGACGGATCGACGCGCACCGGCCCCGAACCGCCGGAATCCGCACCAGCATTGCCCGCGGGCGTCTCGCCGACCTCGTCGGGGTCGTCCGCGTTGCGGTCCTCGATGAGCGCGGCGATCGCGTCCTCCGAGGGCTCGGCGCCACTGCCGACATCACTGTCGGGTCCAGCTCCGTCGCTCATTCGGTGCCGTCCCTCAGATCCTGCGGCGCGTCGCCACTGTGCTGACCGCCCTCATCCTCGGGTGCGAGGTCGCCCTGACCGTCGTCACCCAGCTCGGCCTCGAGAGCATCGTCGCCCTGGGTCTCCGGTTGGTCGGTGTCTGTGGGGAATGTGCCGTCGGTGAAGTCGTCGACCGGCGGGATGCCCGGCATGTTCGGCGGCATACTGTTCGCGAAAGCGTCGATGTTCGACATGGTGCCCTCCTGTTGTTCGTCCGAATCTCCATGATCCGTGCGAACCGCGGCGAGCGCATGGCGGTTGACAGGTCAGTTCAGGACGAGGAAGATTCCCGCCTCGGCGACCTGCGGGGTCTCCGCACGCCGCCGGCATCTACCAGCATCCGACTCTAGGCTCGCGTCGTGGACACCGAGATGACGGTCGCGGAGCAGCAGATGAAGCGCGTCGAGATCACTGCGGAGGCCATGACCCTGGTGATCGGGCTGACGGCGGCGGCAGCCGCGATCTCGACTCTCTTCCCAGGAATGCTGACGAGCATCCAGCAGCTCCCCCTTTTCGTTCCGAGCCTGGTGACGGCAGTGCAGGTCCTCGCCATGATCCTGGCCGCGCTCGCCAGGCGCAGCGACCTGGTCAAGGGCGGGTTCGCGGTCATCCTCGTGCTCTGGGTGCGGGATGCTAGGTGCGCAGATCACCCGGTGGCGGGACATGCCCGATGAGGATGCACCCGAAGCGTGGGATCAGTTGCGCGCGTTCGTCGACTGGTTGGTGCCGCGGTACGAACTGAACAGCACGGTCGTCCCGGCGTGCTGGTTCCGGCATCCCGTCGTCGTGGAGGAGCTGTCCGCGCTGCGCGCCGCCTGGGATGCGTCGTTCGTTGTCGAGACGGACGGCGGACTCGGACCGATCGGGTGGCATGAGCGCTTCGCCGTCGCCCGAGATCGACTGCAGAAGTACGGCTACGCGGGGGAATGCGCGCGCTCAGGGCACATCGACGCGCCCATTCGAGAGGTCACCGTCGACGAAGACGACTGGGACAAGAGGAGGAAGACAGCATGAACGCACTGGTCCACAAGCGACGCGGAGTGGTCGGGCTACTCCACAGGTTCGAGGAACCTGTGGTGCGGGATACCTGGCTCCAGTATCAGGCGATGCTCTGGGAATGGGAGCCCTCCGTAGTGCTGTCCCTATTCATCGGGGACGGGCAGCTGCCCTCGCACCGGTTCGCGCTGTCGCCCAGCGAACCTCATCAGGACGGCGCGGTCGACGTGCTGGATGCGGGGCTGCTGCGCAGCTCGAGCGTACGCGTGGCCCCCGCCCCGCGCGCGGCAGCCCCGCGTTTGTCGTGGATGGAGTCTGTCGAAGCGCTCTGGACTCTCCTCGACGAACTCGAGATCCCCACACCTTCGCTTCCCGCGCTGGACTCGGCCCCCGAACAGTGGGCACGTCATGCGACGACGACGCTCACGGCCGCGGCCATCAATCGAGTGACCGAGGATCCCACGACGTCGGCGATCGGATGCGCGATCGTTCACGCTGCCCTCGGCCTTCGCGTCGACAGTGTGCCGTCGCCGGCCGCACCCGCGGATCCGGTCGACGGGTGGCACCACACGCTCGAGGTACTCACCAATGCAAGCTCCGCGGCGACCACCGTTCTCGAGGTACTCGCCGCGGACGGAGGCGGCCGGATCGTCCCGCCCCGGCCAACAAGAGAGAGGGAATTCCATGGAACAGACATCCGCAGTTGAGGCCACCCCACATGAGAGGGCCGTGATCGCCGGCGTGAAGGCAGCGAATGAACGCCTCGCCGCATCCGGCGTGGACAGCGCAGCCGTTGCGTTCGGAAGCCCGGCCACGCTCAGCAGAGAGGCCCGGGTCATTCTCGGAGCTGAGGGCGCATCCGCGACGCTCCGTGTGGTACGCGAGCTCGAGCCTGACGTCTCAATACGTGACGCCAGCAGGCCCTCAGCTTCGGACGCAGCCGTTGGTGGTGACGAAACAGGCATTTTCGTCGCTTCCGGCGGGAAATCCCCACGTGGTCAAGGTTTGGCCGTCGGTCCATGACTGATTCTGAAGGTTCCAGACGGGCTCAAACGTCATGAACTGGCTCGTTCCATCAGGAGCAACACCACGGGGACCTGCATTGAGCTGACCACGGACCCACCCCAAGAGCACAATTCCACCAGAGCCGTCGTATCGCCATACCGGTCCGCCAGAGCCTCCGCCATACACGAGACCATCTACGTGGTGCACCACGCAGTATGTGGAGCGGCTCCGCTCACAGTCTCGGTGAACTGTTCCGCACCTGTATCCCCCGTACCCGATTGTGGGCGCGGAAGTCCCTGAATGGCACACCTCGACGCCCCGCGGAAGGGTGGAGTGCGCGACGTCAGATATCGCAGCGTCTTTCCACGCTTCGGAAACTCTGATCCTTGGTTCGACGGGGCGGACACCGGTGGCGATTAGGCCAATGTCCGGCGACTTCCTCGATCCGGGCCTCGTGGAGTGAGTCGCGCGGCCGATCAAACCGGATCCGGTCGGCGCGGTCTCCCAGCGTTCCTCGCCGAGTGTATTCATATGCCCCACTCCGGGCACGTAGAACACGCCGCCCCATAGCCAGACGCCACCGCCAGAGGTCCCCCCTGGCACCGAGGCGCTGCCCGCAGGGTTCGTCGCGGAACTCCATGTCCAGCCTGCATCCGCAGCGGAAGCATTCTTCGCGTCGGCTAGGGGCGGGAGGGAAACGCTCAAAAGAGCTGCTAGGCCAAGACTGACGGCGCCGGCAAGTGATCGACGAGGCATTGCGTAATCCTAGTACATCAGGGCGGTTCATTAGTGAAGAGAGCAGCCCCCCTCATGCCTGGTGAAACACCTAGCTTGCTTGCTTCCGGTACGCGGGCCGTCATCGCGCCAACGTCAGCCGCGGTGCGCGGACAGCATTTTGAGTTAGTGCGCCCTGGCCTTGTTCAGCGGACCGACGGGTGAAGCGTGCGGAGCATTGGGCGGCTATCTCATCAGGCCGGCAAGTGTCGCCAACAAAACCGAGGAGCACGCCTTCATCTCAACGATCCCCAGTCCCGCCCTGCGGCGGTACAAGGGCTCGGGCCGCAAGTAGTCATCGAACCGGGAGGCCCAAATGTGTGACATCTTTGCTCGCACTGTTCGGCCTGATTTGGGGGGCGAGGAGAGAGATCCGCCCTCGTCCTCCTCATTCGCCAAGGCGCTTTCGCAACGCCCAGGGGTGTGAGGGGCAAGTGCACCGGAATCCAGCTCCGATAAGCGATCGTTCGCAACGAGGCAAAAGGATGGAGGCGTACGATGACCTTCCCCGACTTTCTCGCGTCGTTCGTGCCGCAATTGCTCGCCGCCGTAGTCGGTGCATTGATCGGTCTCTACGCGGTGCGCCTGGCCGTTCGCGCGATTCGTGGGTCTGGCCTGGTTCCCTAGTGGGGTCTAAGCACGAGAGAACCCGCCCAGATAAGAGGTCTGGGCGGGTTCTTGTGCATGGTGCACGCAGCGGCGAATGTGAAAACCGTGCGGGGGTAGTGCCGCTGCCCCTACCGACGGGTTGTCGGGAGGTCGATGTCACTCCGGGTTCGCTACCCGATTGTGACGAACGATTTGGCGCCGTAGGCGTCCGTGAGGGGTCTGAATAGTGCTCCCCAGGGCGCGGCCTCGAGGAGACCGAAAAGGGAGACCAGCCCGTGTGCCCTCCGACGGGCCTTCTTGCACACGAGGCGGTGTAGGTCCGCGATCATCGTCAGATTCTCGACCGCGGTGAGGTTCCCCTCGACGGATGCGCACTGACCTGACACACCGATTGCCTGGGAAGCTGCCGAGGGTGCTTGACGATATCGATCCCCGCGATACGCGCATCGCGAGAGTCCGGCCGGACCAGCGTGGTGAGCACCTTCACGGTTGTTGTCCTACCTTCCCCGTTCGAGCCGGGGATGGTGCGTGCCGAGCCTTGCGGAACGGTCGGGCTGAGCCCGTCGAGAGCGTGCACACGACCGGACTTGGATCGGTAAGTCTTGATCACGTCCCGGGCGTTGATGAATGCGTCGCTCAAAGCGGATCCTCAGCTGGGTGAAAGGGGGAGGGCAGCGGCCGTGGGGGGAGCTCTGGGGGAGCAGGGCCGCTGCCCACTCATAACCTAGGAAGTTCGCGCGCAATGCGTTGAAGTATCAGGCACTAGCACCCGGGCTGGGCCGATCGGATCCGCTGTCGGGCATGGTAGTTGGATGCGCACCGCGGGTTAGTGCGTCTGCTCTGTCCTGTGACGCGTGCCCGCGAAAGCATCGATTCGTGGGGGGGGTCGGTGAGCTCTGTACGAGGCGAACGGCATCTCGAGCATTTGGTGAGGTGCGGAAGTGTCATACATGGAGCGATGAGAAAGGTGGCTTGCGGCGCTGTTGCGCTGCAAGCCACCTTTCGTGTGTACCTTTCCGGTCCGCCGTGCTCTAGTTGGGTGCGAGGGACTGGAAGTCCTGAGTGTTAGATCTCGATGCGTCGAGCGCGCTTGATGAGCAGGAGCACGCCGGAGGCGATAACGGCGAGAGCGCCTGCAGCTACGGGCAGGATCAAGGATGCGTCGGCTCCGGTAGCGGCGAGTGAGCCATCGGTTGCGCCGCCCGTGTCGCCTGTGTCGCCGTCATCACCCGGGTCGACGGGTGTGGTGGGGGTGGAGATGACGAACGAGACGATTGCTTCGGAGCCATCTACGTCCTGCGTGGCTGTCACGGTGGTTGCACCTGCGGGCAGGTCAGCGGTCGGGGTGAATGTCCAGCGGCCGTCGTCTCCGACGATCGCGGTGCCGAGAGTGGCATCGCCCTGGGTGAGTGTGATGGTTGCGCCTGGCTCCCCGGTTCCAGCGAGGGTCGGGCGCACATCCACGGTGGAACCATCGACAGGGGCGGTGATGGTGACCGGTGCAATGACGGGATCGGCGGCCACGGTGACGGTCACGCTGGCGGTGCTGTCGTCGACGAGTTGCCTGACTGCGATCGTTAGAGTCCCTGTGAGGCCGGGGGCTGTGCTGACTGACCAGGAGCCGTCGGGATTTGTGATCTCGAAGAGATCGAGGACTCGATCATCGATGGTTAGCTCTACGAGTGAGCCGTATTCGCCGCTACCGGTGATCGTGAATTCTGGTTCGACTGTCGAGCCGCCTGTCGGGGTCAAGATCGAGATTGGTTCGATGACGGTAGGTGTGGTGAACATGATCGTCGCTCCGTTCGTGGATCGAATCGCAGTCACATCACGCCCCTCGAGCGCCGTACCGTTCGTGGGGATGGTCTGGGGAGTTTGCGGGACATCGCTCAGGCCCTGACCGAGAGTTCCGCTCGATGGGTCGCCCCACGCTGAAACGGTGCCGTCGTTGAGGAGAGCGAAGCCGACCCAGAGGCCGGCTTCAAGGGTCTTGGCCGGTCCAGGGAGGGGAAGCAAAGTGGGAGTAGGTCGGTTGACGATGTCCCCAAATCCGAGGGCGCCGAAAGCGTTGTCACCCCATGAGTAGACGTCGCCTGTTTCGGTGAGAGCGAGAGCATTGCTGCCCACGCCTGCGCGAAGTTCCTTGATGGGGATCCCGGCAAGTGCGGGAACGGCTGTCGGCTTCAGTGCCTTCGCTCCGACTACGCCTTGTCCGAGGAAGCCGGTTGGGTCTTCTCCCCAGGAGAGGACGTCGCCGTCGGTCGTGTGGATAAGAACAGAGATCGGATCACCGCCTGCCCCGGTGGAGGCCCAGCGAAGTTCAGCAATTGTTTTCCCCTCGAGGTCGCTGCCGGAAACGTCGATGGGGGTCGGCTCGAGGACCGCACGGGGCGCTCCTGGGACGAGTGTTTCGTTGTCGTTTGCTCCCCAGGCGAAGATTGATCCGTCTGTGGTCTGGATGAGCGCACCGCGCTCCAGTGCGAAGACCGAGGAAATTTCCTTGCCGCCGAGCGGCGCGAGGTTCACCGCCGTGGGGCGGCTGCGGTCCTCGGATGTGCCGTCGCCGATCTCACCTGCGCTGTTCCGCCCCCACCCCACAACGGTCCCGTCGGACGTTAGAGCGTAGGCGGTATTCCAACCAAGGCTGATGCTGGTGACTGTTTTGTCTTCGAGGGGGGTGCCGGTGACGTCAATGACTGCAGCTGCCGAACGGAGGTTGTCCGTCGTGCCGTCGCCGAGCTGGCCAAACCCGCCACGACCCCAGCTGAGAATCTCCCCGTCGTCGGTGAGGACCAGATGGGTGATGGCGTTGGTGACGAAGCTTGTGGCGGTCCTATCCTGGAGCGCAGTGCCGCTGTAATCGACTTGTGTGGGGGTGGCAACGCCGACAAGTGAGCCGGTCCCGATTTCTCCCTCGAAGTTCTCACCGAGGTACACGACACCATCGCTGAAGGTCGAGCCTGTCGGGAGGGGGTCTGCGGTTGCGGCCATCGGGGTCGCGAGGACGGCCAGCGCTACGACGGCGGCGGCAGCGGGGTTCCTCATCATTTTCCGCCCTGGGGGCGATGTTCGTCTCGACATTTCGTAGTCCTCTCGGGGTGCTCAACTGTGGGGCTCCGCCGAATCTAATGGGACACCACTCGACCGTGTGATACATCAGTTCCTGACATGGTGGTCGCGTCGCAACGGCGCGACCACGTGAGAAAAGGATGGCCTATCTGGCCGGTGGCGTCTACACCCTCGACGGAGCCGGGTGGTCGCCGATCAGGTGCTGATCCTCCACGTGGATGACGGGGAGAGGGCGTGGTGCGGCTGGAGTCTAGGCCCGCACTCGAGAACACCCGGAGTGCGGGGAGCAGCAGGGCGCGGCAGGGTCTTTGCACCCCTACCTTTGCACCGCTAAGCCACGCCGTGGCGCCGTGAGAATGACGGGGAGGGGGCGGTGCGCGGAGGGGTGGTCGAGGGCGGGCGCTCCGGGGCTAGCGCGCTCAGTTCCTGTTGATGTTGTCGACGAGGTATGCGTACAAGTCGCGGACGATGTCGATGCCTTCGAGCCTGTCTCCGGATTCGACTGCTTCCATGAAGCCCTGGAGTGTGATCTGCACGGTGTGCGGGTATCTGTTTCGTGTGTGGGCGAGGTTTCGGAGGCCGTGTACGAGCGCATCTCGCTTGGAGTGGTGCAACGTGGCGAGGTGATGGTTTCTGCTGTATTGCGCCAGGAGGTCAATGAGGTCCCAGATGGATTCCGCTCCGGCGAGACGATCGACTGTGCTTTCGGACCAGGTATCGAGGGCGAGTTGAGCGCGTGAGCGGAACTCGGCGACTTGTTCCGTGGACGCGTGCGCGATGCCGAGGTCTGTGGCAAGAACGGACAACCCGGCTGCTTCCGCCGCAATCGCTGCAAACCATGGTGTAGTGGGGGTCCGGACCGCATACGCGCGCCCGGTGCGGTCTTCGATGAGATGCAATCGGGCAAGCTCGGCAATGGCTTCGCGAACGAGGGGAGCGGATACCCCCAGCTGCGCGGCGACTTTGGTTACCGGTAGGGCCTCTCCTGGAGCTCGAGTCCCCTCAAGGATGTCGGTGCGGAGACGTTCGATAACTTGAGCTTTGAGAGTTAGTGGCGCCGGTGCCGTGGGAGGCGCATTCGCCAAGTCGAGCAGACGTTCGCTGAAGAAGATGTCGCCGCTGCCCCACCTGCCGATGCTCATCGCGGTGTCCCTGGCGGTGAGGTGGTTGTCGCGTTCTGCAAGACCGCGTACTCGCGAAGGGGTCGAATCGAGCTCGCGTCGAACACCTGCACGATGATCTGCCTCAGCGCCTCCCCATCTCGGCGAACAACAGCATCCCGCATCACCAATAGTGACTGCCGCAGCAGCTGCGCCCGCTCGCTCGGCATCTCTGTGACGAGGACCATACGTGTGAGATGGATAGCAAGATGCTCGTTGAGGATCTCCACGATGATCCGATTCCCCGTTGCGGCGACGATCAGCGCATACAGGGAGTACCACATGCGCAAACCGTCGCGCATACCGGACTGTTGGATGTCAGAGGCCAGAAGATCGTCGATGCGTGAGACGATCCTGGACTCTTGCTCAGGCGTATAGGACCCCGCGGACTCCGCGGCGCAGAAAGAGATCAACGCGGACGCGGTCTGTGTCCGCTCCGCTTGACGAACGAAGTCGATCGGCGCCACTCGCGTGTAGCTGTTCGCGCGCATCTCGACGAGCCCCAAGTCACGCAGTTTCAGTAGCGCTTCGCGGATGGGCGTCCGCGAGATGCCAAACTCGTTCTGGAGCTCGTGATCCTTGATGTCTTCCAGAGGCTGCAGGCGGCCAGAGATGATGTCCTCGGCAAGGCGATGAAACACCTGGTCGCGGATGAGTTGGCGGGGCCGTAGCGGCCCCGAATCTTCGCGTACGTCCATGTCGTCAGAGTAAGACTCGAGGCAGGTCACGGGTAGAACTTCTGAACTGATATTTCAACATCGATCGCTGTCGGGGCAAACGTCTTCGCCGTATCAGGGGTTCGGTCGCCCGTGGGTCTGATAGACAAGGCTGGCGGCTGGTTCGTCGCGGCTGCGGCCTCACTCACAGCGATCACTGTCGGTGTTGCTGCAATCCCCGTCACTGGAGCCGCGGCCGCTGCGGGTCTTCTCTTGGCACTTGTGCTGGTTTGGTTGTCCACTCTGCACCCCCATCGACCGCAGCCCAAGAATCTCATCGATTGGACAATCCAGGGAGCCGGAACACGGCAGGCAGCGAAGATCGCTGCTCGTTCCTTCGCGCGGGCCACCCGCACACTCCGCGAGCATCGACAAGAGCCGCCGGCACGCACACTGCGCGATCGATTCCGTGCGGCGCAACAGGCTTGGGAATCACCGAACTAATTCTCGGACGGCCCTACAGCGATGGCCCGTAGTCGGATGTCGGTGAGTGCGTGGGGGTGGGGTGCATGTCCGGTACGTGGCGCTGCTGCGGCGCACGGAAGTTAGCGATGCGGGCGCCGTCCTCGCGGGCGCGCTCGTTGGGGGCGAGCGATTCGCGGGTGCGGGTCTCGGCGCGCGTCGCCTCCCAGCGAGTGACCGCCGACGCGTAGTCGCGAGAGTGAGCGCGCGATGTCGCCTGCAGCTCGCCGAGGCGATCGCGCAGCGACGTGACGAGGTCGTGCGTCTCCTGCAGTCGGGTCGTGTCGGCTGGGCGAGCATGCACCGTGGCCTCGAGGTGGGCGATGCGCCGCTCGAGCTCGTTGACGGTGCGCTGCTGGTTATGCAGCTGGTCAGCACTGCGTGCGGCCGCAGCGCGTGCGCCCTCGAGCGCGGCGCGCATCTGGTGCGTGTGGGCGGCGAGATCGAGAACCTTGCCGAACGGTCGGGCAGTGTCGTCCCAGCGCGGCGCGTGCGTCGACGGAGCCTGTTGTATCGGCGTCGCAGGCTTGGCGGCCTGGTCGAGTTCGGCGCGGGCGGACGCCTGGGCGTCGGCGAAGGATGCCTCAGCGGAGCCACGCATCATGGTCGATGCGAGAGTGTCGATCTGTGCGTCACGGGTCGCGGCGAGAGTGATCACTTCGTTGAGCTGGCGGCCGCGGGTCATGCCGACGTAGAGGCCGCTGGCGTCGACACCGGGCATCACGATCGACGCGTCCACGGTCTCACCCTGGATGCCGTGCACCGTGGAGGCGTAGGCGAGGTGAACGTTCTCGCGTGTGTACTCGGCCGGTAGGGTGCGAGTGAGCCCGGGCTGGTCGGTCGCTGCGACGACCACGGCACCGCTGCGCTTCACCTGGACGACCTTCCACAGGGCACGGTTGTCGACGCCGAGGCTCGTGGAGTTCTTGCGGGTCTGGACCACCTCGCCGCGGTGGATGGACTGTCCGTCCATGCCGTCCGCGCTGCGTGTGGTGTCGAGGGCACCCGCGGTGATCCGGCGGGCCTGGATCGCTTCGTTGATCGTCTGCGCTTCGTCGTTCGTGGGGGTGACGATCGCCACGGTCTTGGCGCGGCCGCCGCCGGCGGGCGTCGTGGTGATCTCGAACCATCGGTCGACGGCGACCTGGTGCGCGGCACGGGTCGACTCCGCGACGGTTACGGCCGCGCCGTCGATCCCGTCGACGAGCGTGGCGGCGATCGCTTCCGCGTCTCGGCGACCGGCCGGCTCGCGCATCCGCAGTGTGAGGTCTGCGTACGCCTGGTTGGGGGTCTCCCCGTCGGCGAGCTTGAAACGGTGAACAGTGTCGAGTTCGGCCGACGCGGTGGAGGCACGGCGGGCAAGCTCCATCGCCCCGGAGTGTCCCACGGGCATTACCTGGCGGGGGTCGCCGATCATGGCGATTCCAGCGCCGGTCTGCTGGGCGACGTCGGCGACGATCCGGGCGGTGTCCGCGTCGAGCATCCCTGCTTCGTCGATGATGATCCGGTCGCCGGCCTGCAGCGGCCATACCCGGGGCCCCCGGTAGGGCTTGTCGTGTCCGGGCAGCGTGTCACCGGGGGTCGTCTGCACCCACCGGGTGCGTCCGGCGAGATCCGTGCTTGTGGTCCAGCCGTGATCGAGGAGGAACCGGTGCACACTCGACGCGTCGGTGTGGGCTTCACGGCCGGCGACGGATGCGGCCTTCTTCGTGGGGGCGAGGATGACGACCTCGCGGCCGTGACGGCGCAGCGCTTCGGCGGCGACGGCGAGCATGGTGGTCTTGCCAGCGCCGGCAGGGCCAGTGACGGTGACGAGGCGGTCGGTGCCGGCGATGATCGCCGCGGACTCGACCTGTCCAGCGTTCAGGCTCTTACCCTCGTCGAGGACGTCGCCACCGATCTGTGTCACTGTCTCGTCGGCCAGGCGCGCACCGGGGGAGGCGAGGACGTCAAGGCGGTCGGCGAGATCGGTCTTGATCTTTGCGGCATCTGTCGACAGGAACGTCTTCACGTGACCGGGGGTCTGTTCGCCGTCGACGAGGTCGACCGTGAAGCGTGCCGTGGCGACGTCGCGCACCTGGTCGACGAGGTCCTCGAGCTCCGGTCGAGTACCGGAGATCCCGGCCCGGCCCACGGCACGAATGGCGCTCGCGCGGACATCCCACGCGGAGAAGCGACCGCCGTTGGAGGCCGCACGACCGTCGGCTTCGACGATCGCCTGAGCGGCGAGCAGCGCCACGTTCACGTCCCCGTCGACGCCCAGCGCAGGGACACCCACGGGTGTACGGGAAGCCAGTGCGGAGGGGTCGATCGCGGCGATCTCGGCACGCACTGCCGCGGCCCATTCGCCCTCGTCGAGGTCGACGGGCTTACCCGGGCGGTTATGCGACCACGCCCACCGATCGATGCTCCGCAGGTCCTTCGGGGAAGGCTCCTGGCCGGGGTGCGCAGCACGCCACTGCTCGAGGCGAGTTTCGCGATTAGCTTCGATTTGGTTCGCTCGGCGAGACAGCGGCCGCACCAGGTGCGCGAGCTCCGTGATCTCCCCCGACTCGGCATCGATGCGCAGCCCCTTGCCTGCGAGAGCGGCCACCCACTCGGGATCGGTGCGCGCGGCCAGGTCACCTTCGGCGTTGACGACGGTCTGGAACTTCATCGCCACTCGGGAGTCGACGCGCGACCACTTCCCGTCCTCACCGAGCACCTTAATCGACAGCCACAGATGACGGTGCTTGTGCGGGTCGAGGGCGCGGGAACGCTCATGCTTCAGCTCCACGACCTCGATGCGGGAGAGCCCTTCACGGATGACGCCGTTACGTCCGCGACGCGTGTTCAACTCGTCCTGCCACATGAGCATGATGCGATCGCGCAGCCGATCCTGCATGGCCTCGAAAGGCGCACGCGTACGGCCGGTCTCCTGCAGGAAGGAGTCGACGGCCCCGGTGGGACGAAAAGGTAGAGTCAGCTCGGGCGGTCAGCCATCGGGAGAGGGACGCGCACGAGGAGGATGCGTTTACCTCGGCGGGCGGCGATCCTCATGCCGGGAACGCAGCGCATGTAGATCCGTGCGAGACGTTCGTCCTTGGTGTGCGCGTAGACCACGATTTGCCGGGCGTCTGCCGCGAGCGTTAGCGCGTCGCGGACACGGAGGCGGAGCCTGTGACCTTCGAGGGTTGCGCCGGGGCGGATCACATGATCCGCGAGGTACCAGCCGCGCGGCGTGGAAACGATTGCGAGGCGAGCATCGGGGGAGGCATACGTGCATCTTCTCAACTCTCGTCCGCGATGTGGCCCAGAGGCTCCCAAGAAAGGTGGCGATGAAAGCAACGCTCAAGGTGATCTTCAGCCAGTACCAGTCATCGCCCAACCACACCTGGAGCGCTGCGATCACGAGGAGCCAGATCGTGAAGCCGATTCGCAGACGGATACTCATACAGCTCTCCTTCACTGCCATGCGGACCCCCAGATCACACCGAACGGGTAACCGGGGACGGCGACGGGAGACCAGTTGAACACAACTCCATTCTTCGCGTTGCCTGCAATGATCCCGAGGCTCCCGCAAACGCCTGCGACGATAGGCACCGGTACCCAAACACCACCGATTCCCACACCGATGCCGATGTTGTTGACGACGTCCGCCGACTTCGTCGTCACGCTGGCGCATCGATGCTGGGCACCCGTTCATCACGCTTTGCTGAGCGATCTGCAGCGCACATAGCTCGGAGTACCTCGATCAAACGACCGTCGAGATCTATCACCTTGAGTGCACGCATGATCGTGCTCAGCTTGGGGTCAGCGATCTTCGAACCGCCCCTCTTCGTCTGCTCCAAGGAACGGTACGTCGGAACTGAGCATCCGATCTGGTTCGCCATCTCTTCCTGAGAAAGCCCCCGTTCTTCACGGAAGCTTCGCAGTCCACTCGCCAACTCTTCGAGCACTCTCGACGGCATGCCCTCACCCCTCCAACTTGCTCCACGATCGTACTGACGACCAGAGAGCGGATCACTCACAAACCATTGGACCTTTAGCCCCGACGTGTGGCTAAAGGTCTAGATCACCTCGCGTGCAAAATCCAGTTTCTGGCCAGCCGACGGTGAATAACTTACATTCGTGGTTCCGGACGATCACCGGTCTATAGATTGGAAGTGCCATGAAGCTTAGGACACATCTCGGAGGAATCGCTGCACTGACGATTGCAGCTAGCCTGCTCCTCCCTACAGGCGCTCACGCCTCGACCGATCACCCCGGTGTCGACGACCTGACTACGCAGCAACAGGAGGCGATCCAGGCCTGGGAGGCTGGCGCCTCGAACACCGGCACCGTCTCGCAGCCCTCGGTATCGAAGTTCGCGGCCGCGGCAAGCGGGACGAGCTCGATGAAGCTTTATCGCGGATCCTGGGTCATGTGGGCTGAAGAGCGAGTGAACTTCGCATGGGCGTCCGGGGGCAAAGTCACCTGGAGCGAGGCCTATCAGGCTTCGGGACAGGTTGCCCCCAACTGGGTCAAGAGAAACGGCACCAAGAAGATCTATACCTCGAGCACCCGCCACGACTGGCGCGGCGGATACAGCGTCGGTGCCTCGGTTCCGACACCGTGGGGTGGCGTCAACGTCTACAGCGCCTCGTCTTCTGCGTTCTCACGCGTGTTGGCCATTGGCGCTTGGCAGAAGTGGGAGTGAGTTCGAGCCTGTCCGTCGTCGGTCTCCGTAAGTCTTACGGAGACCGACGAGTGCTCGACGTCGACCTGGAACTGGCTCCCGGGGACTTCTGCGTGATTCTGGGCGAGAACGGAGTCGGCAAATCGACGTTCTTCCGAAGTTTGCTTGACCTCGACAACCACGAAGGCGTCATTCGCGTTCATGGAGATAGCCCACACGGACGAATATTGGGAGTCCTCGATCACCCGATGATGTATCTGCGGTGGACGGCTGCAGCCAACCTCCGATACGTGCTCAACGACTCGAAAGCCGAGAAACGACCAGGTGTCCGAGCCCTTCTCGACGACCATCTTCTCCGCAAGACGTACGGAAAAATGTCCACCGGGCAGAGAAAGCTCGTGCTGCTCGCCGCCGTTCTCGCCAGCGATGCCGATGTCATCCTTCTCGACGAGTTCTCGAACGGTTTGGATCAAAGTTCACGCCAGCGGATTCGCGAAGTCATCACCAACGACATCGCAGCTCGGGCGCGCACCGTCATCGCCACCGGGCATGACCTCAGCGCTTTCGGAGAACTTCCCACGCGAGTCCTAGGTCTCCACGACACCAAGTTCACCGATCTAACCCCCGAGTACCACGCCGACAAGGATCTACTGACGACTTATGCACATTATGCTTCGCGAAACACGGCGTGAGTTCCGCTGGATCACGAGCAGCAGGATGGTCCTGGTCCTCGCGGGGGCCGTATTGGCCATCACGGGGTGGGGCGCTGTATCCGGCGTAACGTCTGCGTTGAACCTTGTGGGACAGTTCCAAGCGACGCTTGGTGACTACCAGGAGAACGGTGAGGACATCGCCCGGGCTTTGTCCATGCCGTCGGAGGTCTTAGGGCCAGCCGAACAGCAGACCATCACTAACCCCCTGAGGTATGACCTTGATCAAGCAGTCCAAGGCCTCACTCAGGTAACCGGAATAGGCGCGGTGGCAGCTACGCTCAGTCTCAGCGCGCTCGTCTTTTTCCCCCTCATCGGCTTTGCCCTCGGACTGTTCATGGGCACACACGACACTCGTTCCGGGTCAATCGCGTTTCGGTGGCCCCAGAGCGGCCACCGCAGCATCGCGATTAGCAAGCCCCTCACGCTGCTCCTCACGATGCTGCTTCTCGCGGTCGCGACCGCCGCGCTGAGTGCCGTAGCTTCGCTCTTCACCTCCCCGATCGTGGCAGGGCAGGCGGACGTCCTGCTTGAGCCGTTCACGGCCGAAGGGCCGTCGCTGTCGCGAACAGCCGCGATTCTTCTCCTGTCCGCACTCATCGGTGCGGCGTTTGCGAACTTCGGACTGTTCGTCGGAGTGCTCACACGAAGCAGAACGATTCCACTCACAACGTTCACGCTGCTCTATTTCCTCGTCCCGATGCTCGGTGTCGCGGATCCGAGGAACATGATCTCTCTCGCTGGCAACGGTGTTTTCTACTTCGTAGGCCAGTTCCGACCACAGACACTAGGCGCGCAGGAACTTTCACTCGGGATCCTCGCTATGTCCACGTTGCTGGTACTTTCCGCTGCTGCCGCCGCACCCGTCTGGCGAATCCGCGCACGGCTACCATCCGAATGATTTGGGGATCCTCCAGCTGCAGCGCTCCCAGCGCTGTCGGTAGCGTTGCGGGTCGCGCCATCGACGTTCCGCGTAAGACAAAATGGGCTGGTTCCACATTCACCCGCAGCAAGACTCCAGAACCTCGCGAGAGGCTCGTTGATCACAAGATCAACAGCGGTGCGTTCCGCCCGACTCACTGGCCACCGGTGGCCGATGAGCCAGCCATTCGTGGCGCTGACTTCACCCGGCGCGACGCTCAGTAGCAGCCGCTCGACGTCGGCCCCATGGGCTCCGACAACGATGGATACCTCCGTCAGGAGGCGCGGACGTTGAGTACCGGACCTGCTCATGTGTGGCTTTCTCATTCGTTGCTTCGGATGGTAAGCGGGGCGCCGTCGAGTAGGGCGGAACAGGCTCGTATCCGATGATTGAGGACCCTGTCGACAGGCAGACAGGCAGACAGGCAGACAGGCAGACAGGCAGACAGACAGACGTGCGTGCGTGCGCAGGCCCTCGTCGTGACCCTTTCGTCAGTGGTTGTCGCCCTATACCGGACCTTTCAGGGGAGCGCGGAAGACGACTCGCCGCTCACCTTGGATGAACGCCGCCGGAGCATGAGCCATATGCACAGCGCCACGAGAGTGGTGCCGCCGAGTACGGCAACGTCCGGAATGTCGGCGGTGGCCATGCTGACCCACCCCTCGAGGTGAGCTTGCTGAGTTGCGCCGAGCACGCCATTGAGAGTTGTCGTTCCGTTGGTTGCCAGGAGCAGGATCCCGATGCCGATAGTGAGAGCGCCACCGATGAGTCCGGTGAGCGTGTTCCGCCAGCGACCGAGCTTGATTTCGCGGGGCCGCACGATCTTTTGGACGAACGGCAATCGCCCCCAGGTGAGCGCGAGTATGAGCAACGGCAGAGTCATACCGGCCGCGAAGACCATGAGAATGATGCCGCCATAGACGGCGTTGCCACCGACCGCGGCGAGGGTGAGGACCGCGCCGAGGAGGGGCCCCGCGCAGACGCCCGCCAAACCGTAGACGGTTCCGAGGGCATACACCGATGCGAGGGTCGTCCCCCCGCCTGCGCTTGCCCGACCGAAGAGAGGGACGGGGATGTTCAAAAGCATGATGACGCCGAGCAGGATGACCACAGCAGCGGCGACCGAGACGAAAGTCAGTCTGTGCTGATTGACGAACGCTCCGAGTGTGCCAGCGAGAACACCGAGCGGCACCAGGGTGGTGATCAAGCCGAGGTAGAAGACACCCGTCCTGGAACTCAGCTCACGCGGCGTCGTGAATGCGTACGAGAAGAATGCGGGAAGCAACATCACAGAGCAGGGACTGAGGAGGGTGAGCGCCCCGCCAAGGAGCGCACCAAGCAGCCCGATATCCATCTACTCCGCCTTGCTGAGTGCGTCGTCGAGAAAGGAACGGAACGCCTCGACCGACTGGGCTCCAGAAAGCGCCTTGTCGCCGGCGATGAAGAAGGGGACAGCTGTGACGCCGAGTTGCTGGGCGAAGCTGGTGCTCTGCTCCGTGGCGGTGCGCAACTCCGGATCGTCCAGGTCAGCTTCGAATTGCGCGAGATCGGCAACGCCGATATCTTCCGCGAAGGCGATGAGCCGCTCCCTCGGCATGTCGGGGTGACCGGACTCCGGAGCCGCGGCGTACACAGCCTCGAGGTACTCGAAGAAGAGTCCCTGCTTTCCGGCGGCGCGAGCAGCGACCGCGGCAGCAGCGGAATCTTCTCCGAAGAATTCCACGTCATGGAACTCCACCCGGACCTCACCCTTATCGACATACTCCTGAATGAGCGTGGGAAGGGTGTCGCGGCTGAAGACCGCACAGAACGGACAACGCATGTCGGTCCAATAGACAAGAACCACCGGAGCATCTACAGCGCCGATCGCCATGGGATCGGCTGCGTCACTACGACCAGGCGCAGGAAGCCGGCCTGGAGGGATCGAGCGTCAAGAAGATCCAGAGGGCGATCGCGACCCGCACCGAGGCGCTGAAGTCGCAGTCCACCATCACGAGGGATGCGGGGATCGGTTTCGAGCAGACCGGGATCGACTACCTGTTCGTCGACGAGGCGCACCTGTACAAGAGCCTGTTCACCCCGACGTCGCTGGACGTGGCGCCGAACCCGTCGAAGAAGGCCACCGATCTGCATATGAAGCTCGGGCTGCTCCGGGAGCGCAACGGCGACCGGGTGGGTACCCTCGCGACGGCGACACCGTTGGCGAACAGCATCGTTGAGGCGTACACGATGCAGCGGTATCTGCGCCCCGACCTGCTTCATGCCGCGGGCATTCGCACGTTCGATGAGTGGGCGGCAACGTTCGCAACCGTCGCGTCCGACGTGGAGGTCGACGTCGCTGGCCGACTCAAGATGAAGTCGCGGCTGGCGAAGTTCCAGAACGTTCCCGAGATGCTGCGCATGTGGCATGTGTCCGCTGATGTGAAGACACAGGAAGATCTCAACCTTCCGATCCCGGCGATCGCTGCCCGCGAAGACGGCAAACTGCTGCCCGCGACGAGCACGATCACGCCGAGTGCGCAGTTGGTGCAGTTCTTCCAGCACCTCGCGGTGCGTGCCGACGACGCGCAGGGGAAGCGCGCTGAAGCCGGCGGAGACAACATGCTGGCGATCGCCACTGACGGCCGGAAAGCAGCCGTCGACGCGCAACTCGCAGGACTTCCGGCCGATACCAACTGGGTCACGAAGGCGGACGTCATCGCCGCGAAGATTCACGGAATCTGGGAGCGGACGCGCGACCGCGAGTATTCGAACCCGGAGACCGGTGAGCCGTCGCCGATCACGGGCGCGCCGCAACTGGTGTTCAGCGACTACGGCACCCCCAACTCGGACGGCACCTACTCGATCTACGAGGACCTCCGCCGCAAGCTCGTCGACCGGGGGATGGATGCCCGCTCCATCCGGTTCATGCACGAGGCCCGCAACGACCGGGAGAAGGATCAGCTATTCACGGCCGCGCGAGCCGGCCACATCGCTGTCCTCATCGGATCCACCGAGAAGATGGGCATGGGCACCAACGTGCAAGCCCGCGCCATCGCCCTCCACCACGTGGACTGCCCCTGGCGGCCGGCCGACGTCGAACAGCGTGAAGGACGAGTCCTCCGGCAAGGGAACCAGAATGCGGAGGTGGAGATCCACCGCTACGTCGTCGAGCGATCGTTTGACGCGTTCATGTGGCAGACGGTGGAACGCAAGGCGCGGTTCATCGCACAGGTGATGCGGGGGAGTCTTGACGCCCGTGAGATCGAGGACGTCGGTGACGCGGCAATCAGCGCCGCCGAGACGAAAGCGATCGCCACCGGCAACCCGCTGCTCCTCGACCAGGTGCAGACGAACGACGAGCTGCAGAAGTTACGCCGCCTCGAGCGCGCCCACCACCGGTCCCAGTCGAACCTCATCCGATCCCGCGAGCACACACAGCGTCACAACAACGTTCTACGCCGCGACATCGCCCACCTCGAGCACGCGGTCACGAAGGTTGTGAACACGGCGGGGGAGCAGTTCGCTATCCAGGTGAACACCGACGGCGGGTATGGGCGGTCCTGGGCCCGGTACATGAAACGCACGGATACTGCCTACGCGATCGGGCAGTGGGCTGCACAGGCACAGATCGCCTACCGGTCCACATCCGTTGGGCTCGGGGAGGTTGCGAAGGTTGGTGCTTTCACGATTACTGCGAACTTGCTTGCCGTTCAGGGCAGCACGGAGGCGACGGTACGGTTCCAGGTTGACGGGATCCCGAACGCTGAGGTGACGGCGACCCGTGGCGACGTGCTCGCCGGCAACCTCGGAGTCGTAACTCGGTTGGAGAACCTGCAGGCGACCCTTCCCGGCCTCTTGGAGCGAACCCGTGCACGGCTGGTAGAGAACGACCTCAACCTGGAGGACGCCGAGAAGAGAATCGGGCAGCCGTTCAAGCAGGCGCAGCAGTTGACGGACGCGCAGCGCCGCTCCGAGGACATCGCGGCGAAGCTGGTCGAGATGGAACGCGCGTCGGACGCCCCCGCACCTTCACCGAACGTCGTGCTGCTCGCGCGGGTGAGGGAAGACGACTGGTGGCGCGATCGGCCAGTCATAGAGGTACGGCGCGTACTCGAAGCCGCCCGAGAGACGAGATACGAGGATCCGTCTGCGCGTGATCTTCTTGACGCGGTCGGCGCCGAGATCCGTCGACGCTACCCGGAGTCCGTCGCACGATACCTCGGACTGGCACCCGCTGCTGGAATCCGTCCGACATCTGCTCAGTCCAGCCAGACCGGACCGGACATCCTGTCCCACCACCGAGCCGCGGGTGAGGTCTCGCTCTAGGAGCACTCTCGTCGTTCGCACGCGCTTCGACGCGCCCGATTCTTCCGAGTAGAAGCTCACGAACACCAGTTACAAAGCGAACTCAGCTCTTCTTCGAGTTTCCGATGCCACCGTTCTTGGGGTTCGCTGGAGGAGCGGGGGGCCGGATATCTTGGCTCGGCTTCTGCCCGTGCTCGATCACCCTCTCGGGGTCTGGCACCATCTGCTGGACCCGACGGTTCTTCTTCTCTTCAGTCATCGCTACCTTCTCCTTGTGTGGGCGTTTGAGTGAGGGGCCGTCCCCAGATCACCAGGTCGTCATCGCCGATCATGAGAAACACGCCGGTGCCGACAACGGGTCTGTCGAAATCAATGTCCCCGGTGTCGGTGATCTCATACTGTTCAGCGATGTAGAGGCTTCGGGGCTCGGGGTACGTGGTGGCGAACGATTGGGAGGTGTACCACCCGCCAACCCAGTCACCGTTGCTGCGTTTGACCTTGATCCACACGCCATTGGGATTGGTATCGATCGCATGGTTCCAGGCGTTGGGGACCGCGCTGTACCCAACCTTCGAGTGCGGTGTCCTGACCCAACCCAACAACCATCGAATCCAACCGGGAGTTTTCTTGGGCCAAGTCAGGGCCGACCAGCTCGTGTGGCGAATCTGAAAGAGGAAGCTGATAGCGAAGGGGAGGACGACGTAGAGCAGCAGTACGGTGAGGCCAATTCTGGACGGGTCTCTGATGCTGAGAGTGTCCGAACCTGCTTTGCTGCTGAGGCCTTCCGACAGCTGACTGCCGAAGAAGACCAAGTAGATGGCCGTGAGAGTGACTGCGAACACAGCGCCCCGCGCGATAGTGAGCCCTATGTCGCGATCCTCCACTGACTCGCCACGCAGCCAGCGTCTAACCCCTGAGAAAATGAACCCTGGCAGAGCGAACACAATGAACGCTGCTACAGCAAAACTGCCTTCTGGCACCCCCATGGCTTCCCTTCGGCGTCGCTCGCTACAGAATAGCGACAAGGACCGCGCTGGGGAGCTCATGTTGACCGGCGAGGAAGCTGCAGCGGCTATCTAAGCCGCTGGCGACTGGTACCCGCCGCTAGATATCGGGTATGCTGTACAGCGCAGACCCCCTCCGCACACGTGGATCAAGGGGGTCTTGCTGTATCTACTGTCAGATCTCTAGGGGTCGGCGATTGACGTCACGTTCAGCGAGGGATCTCGCGTACCAGTCCCATGCGAACTCATTCCCCTCGTGGCGGTCCAGCGAGGCGTAGGCGCTCCACGCGACAAGATCAGCCATCTGCTCGAGCTGCGAGTGTTTTGAATCGAGATGAATCGCGTCTTCGATGACCCGGCGCTGATCGAGCTTTAGGGCCCGGTGGGCGGTGCGGTAGGTGGGATCTGTTCCGTTGCCATCCATGAACACCATGCCGAGCGCGTCCTGGGTATCGAGCTCGCGTTCGAATCGTTCGATGAGCGCCGTGTAGGCAGAAAGTCGTGTCTGGGCGAGTTGCTTCGGGTCGCCTCGCCGAAACACTGCACCAACGGTGAGGCCCTCGGTGGAGCGAAGTGTTTCCAAGCATTCAGCTGCAACCTCGCGGCCAAAATCCTTCCAGAACTCGATGCCATCGTGGCGGTGTCGGTCCGGGAAGCGGCTAGATATTCGGCTGCGGCCGTTGACGTACTCATAGGTGTGCAGCTCCTTCGTGACCGGAACACCGAGATCACGCCAGAGACGCTTCCGCATGTCGAGCCAGCTTCGCAAAACGCTCGTCCACCTGTCGGGAGCGAACTCGACCCACCCGTAGACCACAAGCCCCGACTGAGGGTGCCCCGAGTCGTCAATGTAGAACATTCGTTGGAGAGTTGGCACGGTACTCATTCTGTCGGGCCGCCGGTGATGGGCTGCGGATTACTGACGCCGCTGCGGTGAGGATCGCGGATGCGCCGTGGCTCTATGGCCACTTCACTTCCACAGGGCCAGTCTGATCCCACGCACTCCGTAGATCTTCCTCGAAGTGCGCCGGCGTGATCGGCCGCGCCTGTTCAGCACCGCGATTGAGCATCGCGAAGAACGACATGGCTTCACCCGGGGTATTGAGAAACGGCGCTGCGCTGCCAACCCCCCAGTCCACGTCGTACCCCGCTCTCGCGAGGTCCTTGAGAAACCAGACCACCCACTCGATCGCCAACCACCCAAGCCTCGACGGGCCAAACTCCGCAACCGAGCCCAGCGGCTCCTCCGACAAGAGCGAGATCCAGATCTCCCACCCATCCGAACCATTTTGAGAGTCTGAGCAGTACGCGCCGATCCCGGGCAGGGTGTTCAACACGCGCATAGCGCCCACAAGCGGGGGCGGGGTGTGCGAGTAGTCAACCGGCGCCCCAGATGGCGAGTTATCCCACGGCGCCTGGGGAACATCAACTCCGGCCGGCACCGCCAATTGACGAGCACGACTTGCAGCTTCCTCAAGCAGATCCCACGCTTCTTCAGCTTCGTCCGACAACGATCGAGAGTTATGAGCGCGAAGTACTGTCTTCGCCGCGTGCAAAACATCGCGCGTACCTTGCGCCACCTCGAGCTCCGGGCGGGTCACCTCCGTAGTCGCAGCACCGTCGAGAAAAACCTGAAGCGATCGGCGGAAGAGATCAAGATCCTGCCGCCGAAAGTCGGTGATTGCAGCCGATACCGACTTGGCACTCACCCCCAACCGAGCCGCGACCGATTCCCCCGTCTCACCAGGAACCAAAGTGGCCTCATAGATCGCTTGCCTCCGCACGGCAGCGATATCAGCCTGCAGCCCCCGCGCATCGTTCGCCGCCGAGTCGCACGCAGCGATCCGCTCAAGGGGGCTGACAATGAGGCGCAGACCTCGCACGAGTCGATCGGTGGGCTTAAGTATGGGAGATTCGCCATCCATAGGAAGAGGTTACCACCCCCCGTAAGAAAAGTCACCAAGTGAGTAAGAATGCTCCACCCCGGTTAGGCCGATAATAGATATTATGTCAACTTTTGTTGACGCTCTTCCATCAACCCCTCGATCCGGTCGACGATGGTGGCCTCTTTCGGGACGACGAGTGTGCCCGGGGTTGAAAGTGCGCTTTCGAGCGCGAGGTCGAGCGCATCCTTGTTCTCGCGAAACTTCACGGGTTCGTCGGACCGCTGCTTTCGCATCACTGCAGATCGGCTCCTCGCGGACCATTTTCCGATGAGTCGATATGACGTGATAGTCCGCCAGAGAGTCTTCGATGCCGCATCAGGCTCCCACCTCTGGTATTTCAGCAGCGCGGGGGGCTTGCGTTCCGCGAGCTTTGTCAGGCCTCGTTTCGCTGTGCTCTCCGAGATCCCGTACCAGGCTGGAGCGCGGTTGTAGGGGAGCTCGAAGGTTGGCTTCGAGCTGAGGGCGATCATCAGCATCATCTTCTCTGGCGCCCCGAGCGTTTGATCCCATCCGTCCAACCAGTAGGTGTGCGGGAGGGAGAACCAGCGATCATCATCGACGGTCTTCGGTCGTGTGTAGGCGTCGCCGTTGCCGGACTCGTGTAGCAGGTAGTAGCGAACGCTTCTCCCGGAGCCTTCCCTCCGAATAAGTCCCATCTTGGTGAGCTTGGTGACGGATCGTGACCATTTCGACTTGGCGCCCGTCATTTCTGAGAACGTCGTGAAACCAGCCATGATGGCCCAGGCACTCGACTGGTAGCGCGCGTCGTATGGGGTTCGCGAGCTTGCGAGAGCGTGTATCAGCAGGTAGACGTCGAGCGTCGCGGGGTCATTAACCAGGCTCGCCATCGGTCCCTGCCGGGTGCCGTCGCCGTCCGGTTCGGGCGACTGCACGAACGCCCGACGTATGGGAACGCCACCTCGCCCCGTGCTGTTCAGCATGGTCCGCAGCAGGTCCGCGCGCTCGGGATGACTTTCGGGCTCAGAATCCCCCGGATCAACCTCCGCCTCGTCATCATTCATTCGAGAAGTATGGCAGGAAGGGAAATCTGTAGACGTCAGTTTGTTCTGAACGTTATTAGTTCAGACCTGTCTATGTGATGCATGTTACATCGATGTGATTCCACTGAAATTCATTGTTAGGTCCCCTCGTGCACGCGCGAGAATCTGCATCATCGATGCGTGTCGTTCGCGCGCGGCTGCAGGAGTTCGAGGGCAGTCGTTGGCGATCGTGCGCTGACACCGTGAAGCGTGCACCCCCGGCCGTAGACTTGAAGCAAGGCGGGAAGCTCCGAGAACCGCCCCGGGACACAACAACAAACGCCCAGGCGGCAACCTGGGCGTGTTGGTTCCTCGTCTGAGGAGGATCTGTGGGAGATAGTAGCTCCCGGTGGTTCACACCAAGGCTACAGCGGATTTTGCAACCTCGCAATTTCCGTTTCTCCCTCGGAACCCTTCCTTCGACGACGTGAGTCAACGAAGGAGGTGGTGCGAATGGAATCCTCCAGGAAGCACCCGAACCGTGGTGGAGCGGCGGTGTGGATCGGCCTTGCGCTTAGCGCAGGATCGTTCGTCGTCAACATGCTCCGCCTGTTCATGTAACAGCGGGACGCTACCCCCGGCCTAGGCCGGGGGTAGTCGTTCGCATGCCTCGTTTCTCTTTTGGGCGCGCTCTTGCCGCATGACATCTCAGGGCATGAAGCGCGTCGACGCGCGCCGCCGGCCCGGTTCGGGTACACGACGTGGTGAGCGTAGAGATGCTCGACTGGTTGCGTATCTCTAGCGCCGCGGTGGATCCTCGATGTTGCCCTGCCTCGAGTGTTGCTACCGTGCCAACTATGTCCCTCACCGAAGCGCAGCGCTCAGCTCTGACGCAGATGCTCAGTACAGCTTCTGACCTTGACGGTTGGCGACTCCGGGCTCATCGCGTGGACGAACCTGAGCGCGGCAGCGATCTCGCGGTTGATGATGAGATCTTCGCCCGCATGCCGATCAGTCAGCTTGCACGCCTGTCGCTCGTTTCCGCGGGCGAGCACCTTCGCCTCGCGCTTGATGCGATCAACGCGAAGCGGCTCTACCCCTCCTCGCACTTCACTGTGCTGCGCGGGGCTTTGGTAGGCGCTTCTCAAGCCGTCTGGATTCTGAGTTCGGACGAACGTGGCGTCCGCCGCGAGCGAGGCCTGATTGTTCTCGCTGAGATGTACTCCCAGATGGACAAGTACTACGGCTTTCTCGACGGCACACAACTCGACGTCGACGACCGTGCCAGACTCAGTGATCAACGACTCTGGCTAGCCGAGCGACGCAACAACGTCGCTTCAATCCGAAGCACGCGGGAGGAGCTCAGCCTCACTAGGGTCATCGGAGCTGCAGCCGATCACGCCCTCACTGACACAACGACGCGCGACGCGGTTCGGCGCCTATGGCGAGAGATGAGCGCTGACGCCCATGTCCTCGGCTGGTCGCTGTTCCAGAGGACGACCTTCGGTCCGGCTGACAGGCGTACCGGCGTGGGCGAAGGGAAAGCGCCCGGAAGCCCAGAGCATGTTGCCGAGGCATTCCTAGCCGCGTATCGACTGCTGCGTTGTGGATGGTCATTGTTCGACCGCCGCTGTGAGGCAGCGTAGGTGATCCGACCTCCGGTTGGGACTCATGACGCAAGTTGCCGAGTCAGGTGCACCATAGCGACTAAGGGAGTCGCAGCGCGCTCTGGATGCGAGCTATAGCCCCAGCGCATAGTCCGAACGGCTCAGGGCGCGGTCGACCTGAATGCCGTTCCTCGGGCAGGTCATCTGGTTCGTCCTGGTCCTCCTGCTGGTGAGAGCGTTCGGAGGCTGACCCGGCGACCCACCATCACGCTGTCGGAGCATCCGCCTCTCGACGCCGCCTGGTGGTCACGAAGGCGGCGCCCAACAGGAGCAGCAGGGTCGCGAGAGCGGCGAGCGCTGCCGCCTGCGCTCCGTCACCACCGGTGCCCGGCAGCCCTCCGTCACCTGTCGGCAGATCGACGGGCGGATCGACCGGCGGCACGACGTACACATTCGTGATCGATGCGATCTGCGCCGTCGGGATCTCGTCACCGTCCGCATTCGGCGTTCGGATCTCGACGGTCTGACCATCTCCCCTGCGCGAGGCCTCACCGTAGGAACCGGCCGCCCCCTGCTCGGAGACGAGGCACACGGATCCGAGCGGCAGGTCGTCGAGCCGCTCCTGCAGCCCGCCCTCAGCGGTGACGGCGACGACGCCGTCGGCCGGAAGCAACCGCCGACATTCGACTGGTTCTGCGCTCCGACGGTGATCGTCGACGTGTCGCCGGCGTCGAACTGCTGAGACGCCGGGGTCCAGCTCTTGCTCGCCTCTACCCCGATCACCGTGGCGATCGTGACGACCACATCGGCGCCGTCCTGGATCGTCGCCGGAACGTCTCCCGGCCCGTTGTCCCTGCGAACTCGGCGGGCAGCGTGTCGGTCAACACGACGTTGACGCAGTCGACGTCGTCGCAGAAGAGGTCGACGGTGTACGTGAACTCGTCGCCCGGCCCGAGCTGATCCTGCACGTCGAGATCGTCGACGCGTTTGTCGATGCGCAGCGACGACTCGGCGGCGTATGCGGCGACGGGCGTGAAGCCGGCGAGCACCAGGCCGATGAGCGCGATGAGCGCGACGACGAATCGGCGCATCGGTGGGACGTCGGACCGGTTTTCAGCAGGCATCGGACTCTTTCTGCCGGGGGCATTCAGAACATCACGGTGCGCGGTACGTCGGACAACCGGTGAAGAAGCCCCCCGCTCACCTGCAATCCGAGTCAATGTATTGGCGCCCTGTGGCCGGATGAAGGGCCTCTCACCCGTTCGGGGTGGCCCGGGCCGGCACCCGCCGTGAGAGCATCGACCTCAGACCACGACTCAGGGGAGATCTCGGATGCTCGACACATCGGACAGCGTGAAGCTCGGCGGCTCGGGCCTGCGGATCTCGAAGGTGGTGCTCGGATGCATGAGCTTCGGCGCACCGGACCGAGGGGCGCACGGGTGGTCGCTCGACGAGGAGACCAGCCGTCCGCTGATCAGGCAGGCCCTCGAGGCCGGGATCACGACGTTCGACACCGCAGACGTGTATTCCGACGGCACGAGCGAGGAGTTCGTCGGCCGGGCGCTCGGCGACTTCGCCCGGCGCGACGAGATCGTGATCGCGACCAAGGTGCACGGGCGCATGGGCCCGGGCGCGAACCAGGCAGGTCTCAGCCGTGCGCACATCCTGTCGGGCATCGATGCGAGCTTGACGCGACTCGGCACCGACCACGTCGATCTGTACCAGATCCATCGCTGGGATCCGCAGACGCCGATCGAGGAGACGATGGAGGCGCTGAACGATGTCGTGCGCTCAGGCAAGGCCCGATACATCGGTGCGTCGTCGATGTGGGCCTGGCAGTTCGCCAAGGCCCAGCACACGGCCGCGCAGAACGGCTGGGCGCGGTTCGTCTCGATGCAGGACCAGTACAACCTGCTGCAGCGCGAGGAGGAACGGGAGATGCACCCGTTCTGCCTCGACTCGGGTGTCGGCGTGCTGCCATGGTCGCCCCTGGCGCGAGGCAAGCTCACGCGCGACTGGGACGAGAAGACCGCGCGCACGGCAACGGATGCTTTCGGCGCCACGCTGTACCGCCGCGAGGAGGAGTCGAATCGAGCGATCGTCGATGCCGTCGCGCACGTCGCCGAAGCCCGCGGCGTCTCCCGCGCGCAGATCGCGCTGGCATGGGTCGCACAGCAGACGGCCGTCACCGCACCGATCGTCGGCGCGACGAAGGCCGGTCACATCGACGATGCGGTGGCCGCCGTCGGCATCCGGCTCGAGGACTCCGAGTTGGAGGCGTTGCAGGCCGCGTACACACCTCGCGAGCCCGAAGGGTTCTGAGGCGCGGGGCGACCCTTACTCGATCTGACCGATGGGCTCGCGCTTCTCTGCCTGGAACTGATCTTCGGCGCGGCCTCGCGCCCAGTAGGCCGAGATCGACAGTCGCTCTCGCGGAACATCGCGCTGCGTGAGCAGGGCACGGACCTGTTTGATGGTTCCCCGCTCACCGTGCGCGAAGACGCTCGGATGCCCGTCCGCCCACGGCAGGTCGGCGAGGACGGCGAGCAGCTCGTCGTCGGTCGCGGTCCAACGCAGAGTCACGCCCGCGGGGACTTCGGGAAGGATGCGGTCCGCAGAGTCCGCCACGGTCAGGACGACGTGGCCGACTGCATCCGCCGGCATCGCCTCGATGGCCGACGAGATCGCGGGCAGAGCCGTGTGATCACCGATGAGCAGGTGCCACGGCAGTTCGGGCTTCGGAAGGTAGCCGCCGCCGGCACCGCTGACGACCATCAGGTCACCCGGCTGCGCCTGGCGAGCCCAGGGACCCGCGACGCCCTCGTCTCCGTGCACCACGAAGTCGATGACGAGGCGGCGCTGCTCAGGGTCGGCCGCGCGGACCGTGTAGGTGCGACGGGTGGGCAGCTTCTCGGGGCTCTCCTCGCGCAGCTGCGCCAGGTCGTACGGCGGGGTGAGTGCGTGGCTCGGGTCGGCGAAGAGGATCTTGACGTACTTGTCGGTGTAGACGTTGTCGGTGAAGTCCTCGTATCCGTCTCCGCCCGCCGTGATCCGCACCAGGTCGGGGCTGATCTGCTCCACCTGCTCCACGGTGAGGACCGCTTGGCTGGGGGTTCGACGAGGCTGTTCCGGCATGGGGTCTCCTGGTTTCGCGAAAGGAAGTCCCCTCCAGTCTGCCCGCCTCACGAGGGAGCGGGGCCGAGGTGTCGGTCGTCGCTCTCGGTCGAGAGACCCTGCGTGCACCCGGCAGTAGTGTGGTCGCAGCGGAGGGACCGTGCCCGTCTTCACCGCATGGATGTCCGGGGGGACGACATGAGTACAGACCATTCTGCAGACGACACCCGTCACCACGACGAGACGACCTGCGCGACGCACCCACCAATCTGGGCTCCCCTGGCGATCGGCGCCCTGGCCGCGGTCGCCGTCTGGTCTCCTCTGACCGGATCGGCTCTGGGGATGAGCATGCTCGCCGGGCTGTGCGCCGTCGTCCTGTGCGCCCTCCCGCGGGTCGGTCTCGACGTCGACGTGACGCGAGCGAGCGCCGGAGTGCGACTGCTCGCAACGACCGTGGCGATCCTCGTCGCTCTCTCGGCCATATCGATTCTCGGCGCAGTCACCGACCAGCCCTGGATCTCCTGGGTCGCCGCGATCGCCGCGCTCCCGCTCGTCTCAGGCGGGGTCTGGCTGACGGCGCGGAGAAGTCGCAGAGCACCTCAGCGCGAGCGGAACGCCGCCCGATACTGACTCGGCGTCGCGCCGAACGCACGGCTGAAATGCTGGCGGAAGAGCGCCGCTCCGCCGAAACCGGCTCTCGCCGCCACAGCTGACCACCGAGAAGGGACTCCCAGAATGACCACCTCCGCCACACTCCGCGCACTCAGCGGTGTCGCCGACCAGCCCGCGAACCTCGCGACCTCGACCGTCGTGCTCGTCGACTTCCAGAACACCTACACGCGCGGCGAGATGGAACTCGAGGGCTGGGATGCTGCTCTCGACGCCGCAGCTGAGCTGCTCTCCAAGGCCCGCGAATCAGGGGCGACGGTCATCCACGTGCAGCACGACGGCGGCGCCGGGTCGGCGTACGACATTCGCGAGGACATCGGGGCGATCCACGAGCGCGTCGCTCCGATCGAGGGCGAGGCCGTGGTGGTCAAGAAGGCACCGAACTCGTTCGTCGGCACCGAGCTCGGCGACCTGGTCGACGCCGCGGGCCACGAAGACGTCGTGATCGCCGGTTTCATGACCCACATGTGCGTGACCTACACGACCGAGGGCGCGTTCCTGCGCGGCAACCGGCCCACGGTCGTCGCCGCGGCGACCGCCACCCGCAGCCTTCCGTCGGTCGCCGGAGACGTTCCCGCCGAGCAGCTGCACCGCGCGGCTCTCGCCGGCATCGCCGACCTCTACGCCACGGTCGTTCCCACCGTCGCCGATCTCCGTCGCTGACGCCGACGCTGACACGGACGCCGACGCTGACGGGAGGGGCGGATGCGGTCGCCTGACCGCATCCGCTCGTCTCACCCTGTGCAGAGGTCGGTGTCGGCGCTGCGCTTGACGGCGTCGACCGGCCGTGACGGCGCCGGGGTAGCCTGCGGCTGCGACGTCAGGTTCTCGTAGTCGGCACCGAGCAGGAGCTGCACGCCGTCGACGTCGCCGACCGTGACCGTCACGCCGATGCCGAGCTCGGTGGCGAGCGCCGTCGCCGTCGCCTGGGCCTCGGGGGTGTCGGCGGCGACGATCGTCGTGGCATCGACGGCCTCGGCGTTGGCGAGGCCCGACACCGTGTATCCGTATGCGGTGGCGTCCTCGGACACGCGCGATGCCAGACCAGCGACGCCCGCCCCGTTGAGGATCTCGACGGGGGCGGTGCGCACCGTCGCGTCCGGTTCGACGGCATCCGTCGTCAGTACGACGGCAACGTCGTCAGCCAGAGCGCCGAAGATGACGTCGGCGTCTGCGGTGGGCACGACGCGGTTGGCATCGTCGGGGGCTTCGGTGGTGGGCATCGTCAAGAAGGTGACGCTGCTCATGGGGACGTTCGCGACGCGAGCGGCGAGGCCGGCCAGATCGGTGAGACCGCCGAGACCGGGGTCGACCGTCATCGACGAGGTGGCGGCATCGAGGAATGCGTACAGGCGATCGGGGCGCACCAGCACGTCGGACTTGGTCGCCTTCTGCACGATGGCCGAGAGCACCATCTGCTGGTGCCCGAGGCGGGCGACATCGCTGCCTTCGGCGAGCGCATGCCGCGTGCGCGCGAGTGCGAGTGCCTGGGTGCCGTTGATCGACTGCGCCCCGGCGGGCAGATCGAGTTGCGCGTGTCCGTCGCTCAGCGGCTCCGGGAGGCACACGTCGATGCCGCCCATGGCGTCGACGACGCCGATGAAGCCTTCGAAGTCCATCTGCACGAAGTGATCGATCGTCACCCCTGAGAGCTGCTCGACCGCCGCGACAGAGCAGGCGGGTCCGTACTCCAGCGCGGAGTTCAGCATCCCGTAGCCGCCCTCGTAGGACCCGCGCCCGGTGTCCTCGCAGGCGGGCAGGTCGGTCAGAGTGTCGCGCGGCAGCTGCACCGCATCGATCCGCGAGCTGTCGCTCGAGATGTGCACGAGCACCATGGCGTCGCTGCGCTGACTGCCGTCATCCTCGCCGAAACCACCCGATGCGAGCGCACGGGTGTCGGACCCCAGCACGAGGATGTTCAGATCGCCTGTCGCGAGCTCCGGCACGCCGTCTCCGTCGTCAGAGCGCAGAGGCGCGGTGCTGACGTTGCCCTGCAGCTGCGCGTAGGCGATCGCCCCGACGGCGACCAGGGCGACGACGATGAGCGCGCTGATCCAGCCGATCACCTTTCCACGCCGGCGGCGAGGTCGGGTCGCCTGGGTGGAGTCGGGAGTGGGGTCCGGGGTCGAGTCGGTCTGGGGGAATTCTGGCCGTCGCACTGGTTCACACCATCACGCGGAGGACGCGATCTCAAAACGCAGCGCCGGATTCACAGGACCTGCCCGGGCTACTCCAAGGCGCGTTCAGGTGCGCGGAACATCCCACATCGTGTAGCCGACGACGCCTGCAGGAATGAAGTCCATCGGCTCGGTGAGTTCGTTCTCCATGCCTACGATGCGCCCGGTCTGCGCCGAGATCAGGACGGTGTCCTGATACGGCGAATCGTCATCGGACACTCGCAGCCCCACCACGGGGCGCCCTTCTCGATCTTTCGTCTCTCCGAGCACCGTCACCCCGCCAGCCTCGACGAGCATGTCGATCAGGACGGCATGCTGTTCGTCGGTCAGTGTCCAGAAGCTCAGCAGCTGTCCGATGGCCACGAGCAGCTCGCCGGACGATGCGTCCTCCGCAGCGCCGAGCGATTCGAGCGCCGCCGCCAGCTGCGGCCTCTCGGTGCCGGCGAGATCGAGCACGGCGGGAGGCGCGATGAACTCGCCTGGCGGGGTCGAGACCTCGCTGATCACCTCGCCCGGTTCATAGGGGCTGTCGGCCACCCCTTCGGGGCGATCGTCGTCGTCCCAGAGGGACTCGCCGGCGACGACCACGCTCGACGAGCCTGCCTCGGGGGACCAGGTGAATGTCGCGTACTGCGGCACGACCTCGACGCTCTCTTCGGCCATGTCGATGCTCCACCCCCACGAGAGCGTCTCGACGCGACTCTGCTGATCGGGACCACCGGCGCGGGCGAGCGCGTCGTGCGCGTCGTCGACGACCTCGGCGAGCGGCTGTGCGTTCGAGTACAGCAGCGGAGGCGGCGTCAGGGCGATCGCCTGCTGAGACGGAAGCAGGATGCTGGCGACGACGATCGTGACGACCACGAGAGAGGCGACAGCGGTGCTCACGCCGGCCCAGGCCCAGCTGCGGCGTCGTGCGCGGACGGGCGTCGCCGTGCCGCGGATGATGTTCTCGCGCAGGGCGATGTCCTTCGCGCGCAACGACGCGAATTCCTCCGGGGGCGCGGGGTTCGCGGCGCGGAACAGCCGGTCGAGATCGTCGTCGGAGATGCTCATCCGCTCACCTCCTTCGCCTCGAGCTGGCCACGCAGCTTCTGTCGCGCACGGGTGAGAGTCGTCCACACCGCGGCCTGGGTGCAGCGGAGGACCTCGGAGACCTCGCCCGCGCTGAGACCGTCCCAATAGGTGAGGACGACGATCTGACGCTCGCGCGCGTTGAGGCTCTGGAGCGCTTGACGCAGAGCCAGGGCCTCCAGCGGATCCAGCTCCTCGCTCGCCTGCATTCCCCGCGTCATCGCCTCGATCGCCCGGGTGCGGGACTGGCCCCGGCGCATCACGTCGCGCAGTCTGTTGTCGGCGACGCGGAGGAACCAGCGCAGCCCCATCGGCTTCGCGGGATTCAGCTTTCGCCAGGCGACGACGAAGACCTCGGCCGCGATCTCGTCGACCTCTTCGGCGTTGTCGACGAAGCAGGCCACGTGCCGTCGGACTCGTGGCCAGTGCTCGTCGAAGAGGTGGCGGTAGAGCACCTCTTTGCTCGGCGAGCCGCCCGTGGGCGCGCCTCTCACCGGCGAGGGAAGCTCCAGGTCGGGAAGATCGGATCCGGCGTACGCGATGCGCAGGCGCTCCACCCCCCACAGCTGCAACACCGGACCACCCATCTCTCTCATTGCCAGGCTATCGATCACCTAGAGCGCCGCGGCCTGCGGGGTCAGCAGCAGGCTGACGGCCAGAGCGACGACGACGGCGATGTGCCTCTTCATTCGTTGCCCCCTCCCACTCCGGGTGCGTCGGCGTCTGCCGAGTGTGCCGCTCGTGTGTCGCGACGCAGACTCCGAAGGATCAGTATCCGGCGCGGAGAAGGCGTCGTTCCCGCACGCGTATGCGGCTCGAGCGGATTCCTTACAGACTTTCTTCCGTCGATCGTCGGCTCCCTGATCGAGAGGGCCTGCCAAGCCGGAAAGTGAAGGCTGATTCTCGCTCCGAGAGAGACTGGAGCTGTGAGCTCCACCGTGCTGTTCCGCGAAACCCTCATCGGACCGCGATGGCTGGCGGTCGCCGGCGCGATGACACTCGGCCTCCTGACGGTAGTCACCGCGATCTCAGCGCCCGTCGTCATCGGGCAGGCGGGCGAGGTCGGCGCGTGGACGATCGCTCTGCTCGTCGCGGGGTTCATCCTCATCCTCGCCGCCGGACTCCTGGCACTCACCCGGCGCATCACCATCGCGGTGAACGAGAGGCACGTCGTCGCCCGCCTGACGCCGTTCCGCGTCATCCACCTCCCACTCGCCGAGGTCGACCGGGTCGAGGTGACCGAGGTCACGGTCGCGCAGGCAGGCGGTGTGGGATGGCGTCTCGCGGGTTCCGAGCAGCTCGTGCTGTGGTCTGCAGGCGCTGCGGTCAGGGTGACCACGGTCGACGGTCGCTCCCGCGTGCTCCGCACCGAGCATCCCGAAGAGCTGAGGAGCGCCATCGTGAGCGGTTCGCGTGCACTGCGGGGGTGAAAGGCAGCCGCACATCACGGACACGGCTCGCTGTGATGTGGGAGATCCGCCCGGACACGACGATGGCCCGGTTCTCAAGGAACCGGGCCATCGTCACATCTACTGCTCGCTGTGGCCGTGTTCGCTTATTCTCCGATCCCTTGAGCCTCAAGGGGTTCCGCACACATGATTCCAAGGCGATTCCACGCTAAGCGTCAGGAAGTTCCACGGGTCTCGAAGAGATCCAGATCAGCGGTCGTTTTCTCTGGTGCGAAATCAACCGGTGAGTCATCCCCGGCGTGCCGCTCACTTGGGCTCGTTTGACCACAAGACCCTGGAGATGCCCAATGAGACGCTCGTCCCGTCACTGAGTTCGCGAACTCGAGCGATATCCACTACCTGAGCGAGAACGTACGACTTGACGTTGGCCGCCATGCCCACACCGACGGGCTGCTCACTGCCAAGGGCCTCCTGGTCTGGGAGTACAGCGCCGAACAGCTCGATGTGGTCCTCCGACTCGCCGAGGTCTACGGCGTGAGAGCGGTAGATACCGCCGCCCTCATCGCCCACAGGAGCTTTCCTGACCTGGGCATGCTCGACTCCGAAGAGCAAGCGGTCACCAAGGCGCGCGCCCTGCCGAAGTTCGACGGCCCCAACCAGGCTTCGTTCCACCGCGAACACGACTTCCCGCTCTCCGTGTCTGCTCCGGTGTGGTTTCCAAAACGCGGCACGCCGAAGAAGATCGTGTTGGCTGGGATACTGACGGCGCGTGACGACCTGATATCAATCACGCACTGCGGGGTGCAGCGAACGGTGAAGGTTCACCTCGCGACGCAACTGAACATTCGACAGGGTCGCCACCGACTCTCTGGTCGGAAACTCTGTGGAGCACGGGAGCGAACTGTCGACGCTTTCCGAGTCCCCCAGGATTGACACTGTCTTCGCGGCCGACGAGGCGTTCGAGATCCGCGCGCTATTCAGCAACAACCGTGGGGTAGCCTCCGAACAACTCGGCCCACGGGCAGCTCGCCGACCTCGACAAGTACATGCCGTATCCATTCCGCGCCTGGTGGCCGGCCTGGAACTCATCGCCACCGAGTTCGGTAACACCGAACGCTACGCCCCCCGCCTCGGCGAACCGGGAACGCGACGACCCTCAAGACGTGAACGGAGCCGAAGTTCACTCAACGCATCTGCGAGGATGGCACCGTGAGCATCCTGAAGAGCCTGTTCAGTAGGGGGCAGGCCAAGCATCAAGGACATCGCGGAGCGGACAGAGAAGTCGGTGGTGACCCGTGCCGAGGGCGAAGGTAGACATCAGGCGTCCCGCCCACGCTCGCGACAGCACCACTCATTCAGCTGATTCAACTCAGGACAGGACGATGTCACTATTCCGCCGCCCAACTGCGTACGTCGCCGCGACAATCGTGCTGTTTCTCTCGGGGTGTTCCGCAGCCACGGTAGCCCAGAGCCCCTCGAACCCGGCCGCCCCTGCGGCCGTAGAGATGGATAACTGCGGGACGATGATTAGTTTCGCAGCACCACCGGAACGTATCGTGGCCGTTAAATCTTCGAGCCTGGAGCTGCTGCTCGCACTTGGAGCAAGCGAAAAGATTGTGGGCGCCGCCTTCTTGGATGGCCCGCTGCCCGATTCACTGGCTGACCAAGGTGCCAAAGTGCCGATACTGTCGGAGCGGTTGCCATCACGTGAAGCCGTACTCGAAGTTGAGCCTGATCTCATTTTCGCAGGCTGGGAGTCAAATTTTTCAAGCGACGGCGTCGGAGAGCGTACGTCACTCGAGAAGCTCGGAGTGGGAACCTACGTCGCCCCAGCCGCCTGCACTGCACTCGGATACAAACCGGATCCGCTCACGTTCGATCACGTCTTCGATGGCTTTGTGGAGTTGGGGGAGATCATCGACGAAGGGCAGGCTGCCAAAGCTCTAGTCGACGAGCAAGCCGCGGAATTGGCAGCCATCGTCCCGGACAAGCGCAACCTGTCTACCGTCTGGTACTCCTCGGGCAAGGACCAGCCATTTGTTGGAGCTGGACTTGGCGCTCCGGAAATGATCATGTCAGCCGCGGGGCTGAACAACGTTTTCGCCGACGTCGACGACAGTTGGGCATCAACCTCCTGGGAGAGTGTGGCTCAAGCGAATCCGGATGTGATTGTGCTCGTAGATGCCACCTGGAACACGGCGGCAGCAAAGGTCGACCTACTGCAAGCTAATCCAGTGACCGCACATCTTGATGCCGTGCGGATGAACCGCTACATCATTGTCGACTTTCCGGCTACCGAAGCCGGGGTCCGCAGCGTGGACGCGGTCACCGCCATCGTCGATCAATTGTCGAGTCTATGAAGCGCGTGGTCCTCACCTCGCAGTTGTCGCCGGACGAGCCACGCGCATCACACGACAGGAGATCGTCTCGGAGCGTGATCGCGGCATGCGTTCTCGCAGTCACCGCGCTTGTCTCTTTGTTCGCAGCGATAGTGACCGGTCCCGCTGATATCTCGCCGATGGAGGTGATGGGGAGTCTTTGGGGTCATCTGACGGGGGGCATCCCCGCGATGTCGCCACTGCGCGACGCCATCATTTGGGAAGGGCGGGTCCCACGCGTTCTCACCGCTGCAGCTGTCGGCGGAGGACTAGCTCTCTGCGGAGCTGTGATGCAAGCCTTAACACGCAACCCGCTCGCGGACCCGTATCTGCTCGGTCTTTCATCCGGTGCGTCGTTGGGGGCAGTCATCGTGATCGTGCTTGGCGTGTCAGTTGCCTTGCCGGTGGCAGCGTTTATGGGAGCCTTACTTGCCCTGTTGTTCACGATGACACTCGCGAAGGGCGCGGGAGCGCTGTCGCAAGCGTCCGTTGTCCTAGCGGGTCTCGCAGTCTCCTCGGCTTTTGCCGCGTTGACGAGCTTGGTCATCTTTTGGAGCGCGACTGGCGACAGCTATAGGGAGATCCTCAGCTGGCTACTTGGATCACTGGGTGGCGCGGACTGGTCGGATGTAGCCGTGGCGATGGTCGCAGTAGTGGTGTGTGCGGTCCCGCTACTTGGCGGGTCGCGCAGTCTCGATGGACTGCTGCTCGGCGATACCGCGGCTGAAGCACTTGGAATTGCGGTGGTCCGCACACGTTCGATGCTGTTCGCCTGCGTTGCGCTTCTCACCGGTGCCCTTGTCGCGGTAAGCGGTTCGATTGGTTTCATCGGCCTAATCGTTCCTCATGCAGTGCGCCTGGTCGCCGGCGGAACACATCGAGCGCTGCTGCCTCTCTCGTTCCTCGTCGGGTCGATATTCCTCGTCTGGGCGGACACGCTCGCGCGTGTGATGTTCGAGCCGCGAGAGCTTCCAGTGGGCATTGTTACCTCCCTGATTGGCGGCCCAATCTTCGCTGTCCTGCTACTGCGGATGTCGCGTGGCCGACGGGCGAGCGGGTTCTGACATGAATATCTCTGTCGATGTAGTGCCGGGGCGAGCCGGACTGCGCGCGAATCGAATCGAACTTTCGCATGGGGACCGCATCGTCCTCGACGGAGTCGACATCTCGGCGGCGAAAGGTGAAGTCACAGCGTTAGTCGGCCCGAACGGAGCGGGCAAGAGCACACTGCTTCGGCTGATTGCGGGGGCGGGACGAGCCAGCTCGGGCGAGATCGCGCTGGATGGCGTACCAATTGGGAGGATGCGTCGACGAGAGTGGGCGCAAAGAACTGCCCTTATCGAGCAGGAGTGGAGCGCGGGCGATGGTCTCACGGCGCGGCAACTTGTTGAGCTGGGACGACTCCCCCATCAAGGGTGGTTAAGGTCTGACTCGGGAGCAGGCGTGGTGGACCAGAGCCTTGAGCAAGCTGGAGCGGCGGAGTATGCCGACCAGCTTGTCCAAACTCTGTCCGGGGGCGAGCGTCAACGCGTCAATGTAGCCCGAGCCCTTGCGCAGCAGCCAGCTCTGCTGTTGTGTGACGAACCAACCAATCATCTTGATATCCGGGCTCAGCTGAGCGTGCTCGGCCTTCTACGACGCCTCGCTCAAGGTGGCATCTCGGTGATGATCGCATTGCACGATCTGAACCATGCGGCAGCCTTCGCCGATCACGTGGTCGTTCTCGTAGACGGATCGGTGCGCGCGGCGGGCAGCGTCGCTGATGTACTAACCGTAGAGCTGATTGCCGAGGTCTGGGGAGTGAGGGTCGAGGTGCTGAAGCGGGCTCATCACGCTCGTCCGTCGATACTGTTTGAGACGGACGCGAGCGAGGTCCTTAGCTGAATCTGACTGCCGCTGAGTCCCAGTCACATGTTTGGTTCAGTAACAAGATCCAGCTCCGAGAGAACCTCGTCCATGTCTTGGAGGGCTGGCGCCGTCCCGAGCGCGAGATACGCCGCCGCTGGATTCAGAACCACTTCATCCACGCCCGCATCTGCGAGGCTGCGCAACTTTGACGCAATCGTGCGGGCCGATCCGTACATGAACACATCGGCTTCCACCGAGCGGCGGGCGATTGTCTCGATGCTGTCCGCGTCTTCGACCTCGATCCCTGCTTGGCGGATCATGTCGCGGTAGTGGGGTGCTTTCAAGTGGTTGATATTGATGTCCCGCATCGCATTCACGGGGTCGATTCCGCGCCGGTCGAGCAGAAACTGCACAGATGCCACAAGGCGTGGTCCCCTGCCCGCTTCGGGGGCTGCTCCGCGCAACCGCGGGGCGATCACGTTGGCAATGTAGGCGGGTGGACACAGCCATGTAATGGCGAAGTCTGCGACATCTCTGATTCGCTCGGCCATCGCCGGACGCAGCACACCGGCACCGACTTCTACTCCGGGAGCATCCAGCGGGTGGATGCTCCCACTCACGGAGAACTGTTCGCCTTCGAATTGAAACGGCTGCCCACTCAGCGCCGATTTCATCACCTTCAGGTACTCGTTGACGGTAGTCGCGGGCTTCCGATAGGGCGCACCCGACACGGCGCTCACAAACTCCTGACTGCTGATCCCGACGCCGAAGGAGATCGGGTTGTTGCTGAGAACACTGATGGATCTGGCAACTGCGGCGGCATGCATCGGATGCATGAGCGGGATTAACGACACTCCGAAGCCGAACGGGACTCGAATACCGCTGCCAGCAAGGTATGACGCGAGACTTGCGGCGTCAATGAGGGTCGAATGCCCCATCCACAACGTCGTGCCTGGGTGCTCACGCGCCCATCGAGCGTACGACCGCACGTCTGCGATGCTCTCAGGCATCGATGGGAACGCCAGACCGATCTTCATGACCCTCTTCTCTTTGTTGCAGTCACTGGTTGTCGTTGAAGTGTCTCGCTTGGATGCGATACATCTCCGCGTACTTCCCGTTCATGCGCATCAACTCGTCATGCGTGCCCTGCTCCGCAACCACACCGGCGTCGATCAAGATGATCCGGTCGCAAGCTCGGATCGTGGCGAAACGGTGAGCAACAACGATTGTCGTGGCACCTTCTGCAGCGGCAAGGACTCGCTCCACGAGGTCCCGCTCCGCCGCAGGATCGAGGGAAGCTGACGGTTCATCAAGAATCCGCACGGGGGTGTCGGAGTACACCGCGCGGGCAATCGCAAGGCGCTGCCATTCGCCAATAGAGAGCTGCTCCGCGCCAGCGAAACGGCGGCCAAGTAGTGTTTCGTATCCTGATGAAAGGCGGTCGATGCGGTCGCTCAGTCCGGCCCGAGAAGCAGCTTGCTCAATATCCACGTCCTCAACTTGTCGCTCGACAGCGCCGAACCGAATACCATCCAAAACCGAGAGTTCGAACTTGGCGAAGTCCTGAAAGACGACACCTATCCCCCTCCGAATCTCATCGGTCGAGTACCGCTGCAGTGGCTGCCCATCGACCATGATGCTGCCAGCAGTCGGCTCATACAGGCCGCATAGCAGTTTGATCAACGTGCTCTTGCCAGCGCCGTTCGAGCCGACGATGGCGGTACTGCTCCCCGCGGCGACCGAGAAACTAAGCGGGCCTATGACGTCATCAGCTGTACCGGGGTAGCGGAAATGTACGTTCTCGAACTCGATGCCCGTGCTCAGCGGTCGCGGGAACGGCAACCCCTCGCCCCGGGTAGGAGCCGAGGGGATATCGAGGAAGCCAAACAGATTCCGCGAATAGAGCGCGACTTGATAAAGTCCGGCAACGCCAAGGAGTAGTGCGGTGGTCGTGGCCTGCAGCGACCCTATCGCCTGGACGAAACCGGCAAGCTGACCAACGTTTCGCGCCTCTATCGAAGACCAAACGGCGAGACCCAGCGCCCCAATCGAACCGAGAGCTCCGAGGAGATCGAGCGTCCCCACGAACCCTTCACTACGTCCTGCGAACCGACGATCAACGCTCAGGAACCTGAGCAACATTCCCTGATACCGCTGTACCAGCGTCGGCCCGATGCGGTAGTGCGACACTTCCTTGAAGGTCTGGTCATTGGTGGAGAGCCACTGGAGGTACCCGCCCATCCGCTGCTCTTCGGCACGCTCGAAGTCGATGCGCCATCGCCGGCGGTTCATCACCATGGATGCCCACGCCGCAGGTACGGGTGAAATCAAGGCCAGTAGAGCGGCGAAGATATTCCAGCCAGCAAGTACGACAACAAGCGAGAGCACTGCCACGAGGGAGCTCACGATGCCGATGATTCCGACGACGAGTTGTGTGGCCCGGCCGGATTGAATTTCCGATGTTGCCCGTCGCAATACGTTGTAGTGGTCAGGGTTCTCATAGGAGCTGAGCGACATCTGTGTGCCCTTCTCCATGACGAGCTGAGCGAGCGACGTATTGACCTGTAGTGAAGCTCGCGTTTGGAGGTAGCGGGCGACGCCTGTCGCAATCCGGGCAAGCATCGTGAGGACGACAATCTGAATGAAGGCTGCCATCACCCTTTCGCCGCTGCCCGGCACCCCATCAACCGCCCCTACCGCGTCGTTCACGATCTGAGCGGTGAGCGCAACGAGCAGCGCGGGGGTCGTCGCTACACACCACGAGAGGATCGCGCTTGTGGTGAAGCTAGCCGGAGCTAGACGCCACACTCGTGCAAAGTCGATTGCGGCTGCTTTGATCATCGTTCTTCCCTCGGACGGGCGAGGTATCCTCGTGCTGCTTGCAGACTCAACCGCCACAGCTCGTAGACGTCGTACTCGTGGAGCTTCCCTGGTTCGAGGAGACGATTCATCAGCATGTGAAGCAGGCTCGGAAGCAGGATCGGGCTTCGGTCGAGAGTCTCGTTACTCGCATGCGCAGCAGCAGTGGACAGGGACTCGTATGCGAGGGCCAATGCTGGAAGCAGCGATGATTCAGCGAGGGCTGATGGCAGCGCCTCTAGTTCGTTGTCGAGAACAGAGCCGACGAGTTCCTCGCGGTGCGGCCTGAACCAATCGGCGGCAATCGGTGTTGCGTTTTTGTGAGCGGAGAGGGAAGTCGCCAGGGCCAGCCGCTCATCAAGCGACGATCCCCAGTGCTTTGAAACGAAATCTAGGAGCGCAACGGCCGTCAACCGGATGTGTGGGTCATCGGCAGCTTTCGGTTGCGAGGAAAGAACCTCGCTGACGAGCTCGCTTTCACGGTGAAACAGCGATTCGGCTGTCGGCATCAGAGTCGGTCCACCGTAGCGACCGAGTTCAGGTCGGTACGGTCGGAACTCGTATGCACTCGCGAGGCCGGCCTCTATCGCTGCCGTCGACCACCGCGAGACCCGGAGGAACAGGTCACCCGATTCGTCCGGTGACGACGCACGCACACGAAGCCGAAGATGGTGCCCTCTGTCTTGGTACCGGATGAAGAACCAAGTCGGGGCGACATCGGCGCCGGAGCCTTCTTGCACCATGGTGCGGAAGGAGCCGATAAGTTCCTGCTGGGTTTCAGGGGGACAGAAGAGCTCCACGTACAGCCAGTCGCTTCCTGGGTACCTGACATCTTGAGCCCGATAGTAGTGAGGCAACTCATGCTTGATCGGCAAGGAGATCGGGCCGGCGAACGTGACCGGGACGACGACCTCGCTGAGGTATGCGTCACCATTCGTATCCGTGAGCCACGACTCGTTGTCGTTTGGCAGGAACTCCTGAAAGCGCAGGTGGGCACTTTTGCGCAGTTCCCCAAGAACCTCGTCTTGCCCCCACGTGCTCGAGAGATCGATGAGGAGTCGCTGGTCGGCGAACACCAGGTACACCTCTCGAGGCACTTCCCACTGCTCGCGCCACGCATTCAGTTGAGCTCGCACCCTGCTATCGGCCATGGGGGATCCCGTATCTGTGTTCAAGTGTGGGACGTCCGTGGGGAGGAGCGTCCATTCCGCGGAACGCAGCACCACCCCGTGCCGTTGAACCCGCGGGAGCCGTCGGTTCTCCTCGAAGGGCCCCCAGGCGAAGCCTCCAAGTGGGGTGAACTGCCAGTCGCTAATCTCGACCAACAGCCTTAGTACTGCAGGCGCCCCTCCGTGGGAGAGCAGGTGATGCTCCGTGACCACAAGTTCTTGCTCATGGGCTCGCGACCATAGGTGGAGTCGCTCCGTGCTCCCAACCACGTGGACGTCAGCAAGATCTAGGACATCGACGCCGGACGCGGTTGGGACATTCAATGGAATGTAGTTTGCGACGATTGGCGGCCGGACTGCGACGTTCGCAGCTTTCCCGCTGGACGGCACGTAGCCGACTTCGGCAACCAAGATTCCGTCTCGCTCAAGCCGACCGCCGAACGACGCCGACTTAAGATTCTCGACGTGTTCTGGGGGCAGTGTGTGGAGGAAACGCGCGCTCGATGCCCCGCCCCGAGCAACAGGAAGCGAGTTCAAGACAATGCGCCAGTCGGCTCCATCCCAGCCAAGTTGCGCGAAGACATCGACCGAGGGGTAGGGCGCACGGTGATTCAGCTCTGGAAGTGCACCGAGTAGGCGGTTCTCGACGTCCTCAGTGACCTCAACGACTGGCTGCCGGGTCTGGTGGGCCTCCGTGATCAGGTCGAGCAGAACTCGTTCGTAGTCCGACAACTTGCCGGTGCGGGTGAAGTAGTGCGACGGGTCGAACTTGGCCTGGTAGTGCTCAGGCATCCCGATCCCTGCGGCTTCGTCAAGCACCAGGCCTACCGGGACGGCTGTGTTCAGTCCGTATCGCTCCAGGAAACGCGCATGATAATGCTGCAGCGGACGCTCGTTCTCCGTAGCTCCGGCGCCGGCGCCAGCGCTGATGCGAAGGAGGAATCCGGCAGCATCCGAGACCTTCTCAGCCACGGCTGCGGGTAAACCGCCACTGGTGCTTCCCGTTCGCGAGGCGTGCACCTCGACTGTTTCACCGAGACCGTCCTCCGTCATGTGTGCGAGCCGGGCACGATGATGCTCAATGGTGCTTCTGCCAATGGGGGTGGTGTGAGTGACCTCGCGGATCACATTGCCGGCAGGTTCGCCCACGCCGCTGTACTCATCCAACAGCGACGTAAACTCGAGGAAACTCGAGCTCGTCGCCAATACCGGGGGAAGGATCGCTGGCAGCAGGAACTTGTGACGAATGAGTTCGTTTACGAATCCGCCGATCTTGTCGCTGGCTCCGGGGAACTGTGTCTGCAGCACGGCGACGATCTCGTCACGGTGACGATTGGTCGTAGCAAACTCGCGGACCGCGTGGAGCGGAGCTGTTGGACGAACGCGCGCCGACTGCAGTTTGTCGTCGACGTTCGATCTGAGCTCGGGCAGGATCACGCGGCCACCACCTATGGTTGCGGCCGTATTCCAACGCCAAGTTGTTCTTGCCGTTGCGTCATCAGACCCGAGGAGTTCTGAGGTCAGTTGATGTAGGTATCCCATGTCGGGTCGGAGGGCCAATGTGGCTTCGGCCGGAGAGCCGACCCGGAGGATTTCCCCGCTGCCGCCGAGTCGATGGGCGGAAACCGCCGCCATCGAGCCGAACGGCGTCGGTCTCGTGCTCATTCGGGTTATGTAGCGATGGAGAGTCCGCCTCTGCCGCTCCCGTCGCTTCGCTTGCTTCGCGGGTTCGTCTGGAACGTGCTTGAGCGCTCGGTCGACGTCGAATCCGGGTGCGGATACCTCAATGGCCTCCCGAACGATGGCATCGACTTCCGGGTCGCTCGGCAGTAGATCGCCGTCGGCGCTCGGGCGGAACCGCGCTGGCAGTATAGGTGTGCGAAGAACGAAGCTCTCCGCCGCGACGTATCGTGAGCGGGTTTGGTTGGAGCCATGTCGGATCTGTTCAGGTGCCATGCTCAATCAAAGTCCACTTCGTTGGGAGCCTGGAAAAGGGTACTCAGCCAGCCGGGAGCTCGCTTAGAATTCGAGGCCGCGAGGCCGAGGGCAAGCGCCGCGCCGGCGGCGCCGGAGAGCAGGGATGGATCGTTCAAGGTCTGAGTGCCTGAACGCTCAGTGAAGCCGAATGCTGAGGCTGGATTGAAGGCTTGTACGAGGCTCTTGGTGAGCACCGAGTGGGCATCCCGGTCCTCTGCGCTGAGGGATGCGACAACCATCCCTGCGAGTCCGTGGCAAAGCGACGTACCGTGCCGATTCAACGCCCCCGCGTGCCTCGTAGCTTGTTCCAGACGAGCCTTCGAGTCTGTGACGACTGCGTCGTCGCCAACTGCTCGTGCTCCCCAGCTCAACGCAATCAGGACTCCGGTGTCGCCTCGACACCATACGGGAGACCTCGAAAGCTGCGGCTTCAGTAGCGCGCCCGATCCAGGTACATACGATTCGATAGGTGATCCAGCGAGATGGATAGCGTCGATTAGCAGTCGAATCGGCTCACGCAGATCAAGAGTGGTGGGCGTCAGCAAGTGAGTCATCGCAAGCGCCTGCAGGACACCTGCCAGGCCGTGGGCGAGCGTGGCGTCTGTGAGGCCGTTTGGATGGAGCACACGGTTCGCGGAGCCCTCGGCGTACGAGCGCGGGCTCTGGAAGAACGCGGGTATTCCGCCGGTCCTGAACACCCAGGCCAAGTAGTGCGCGACGTGATCGATTGCGACCTGGCTTTGGTCGTCGCTGATTGCGGATGAGGTGAGCGCGATTAGGATCCCCGACAGGCCCGAGATCAAGTCGAACTCGCCAGGCCTCAGCGGAGTGTCTCGAGCAAAGCTCCAGTCGGTCGAAAGTAGTTGGTCGTTGACCTGGCTGCGCAACCGTAGAGCGCTTGGTCGAAAGCGGTGTTCAAGCATCGAGCATTCGGTCAAGGAGACCAAGATCCCAGTTGCGCCAACAAACAGCCCGAGCTGTCCCGGCCGTGAGTTGTAGGTCCGGACGGCTTGCCGGAGATGACTAAAAGAGGCCTCGATCAAGTCGTCGCGGTCCCACAGCTTTCCCAGTTCGAGAAGTGCGAGTGCGGTACCGGCGTAGCCGCTCCCGAGTGAATACTGGTCCCATAGGACTCCACTCGGGCCGCCGGGTTCAGACTGAACCGTCTGCTCTAGCTCCTCAGGTTGCGCGATGTGATCAACAACAAACTCTGCGGCAACACGCCAATCTTCCTTGATTGCGTCGAACATCTCGTTGACTCCCCCCAGTCACGAAAAACACGATAACGGCCCGCGGCGACCGCGGACCGTTATCGCTTAGAACGTGTCAGCAGCGACCGGTTGTCGGGCTCGAACCACACGTATTCGTTGTGAGAATGCTCGAAACGATCAGCGAAACTCTGATCGAGACGATGATCGTTGGCGTGCTCTGCGGCTGAACGACATCGTCCTGCTCAGACAACCTCACGTCCAAATCGAAGTCATCACCACTACTGAACTGACTCATCTTGCCCCCTCATTGATGGAATAAATACATCGATTCGATGCTTTTCCAGGCTACGAGGGGGTCGGCGTGGAGTCAACAGTTGACGGCGAAATTGATGACTCATCGCTACAGGAATGGCTGTTCAGGCTTAAAATCTCAGGTTCGACGAGCGTCTCCGCCACGTAGACCGGACCGCGGGCGGGTGCCGCGCCGGCTACCTGCTGCGAGACCCGACAGGGATCAGTGGCAGCGCTAGGCCGAACACAACGCAGACCAGCGGAATCAGCGATTGCATCGCGATGGCGAGCACGATCCCAAGCACCGCGAGTGCACCAGCGAAGATGAAAAGCGCGATGCGCGCACCTGATGGACGGTTCTTTCCTTCAGGCGTCTGGCTCATAAGTCCAACGTAGCAACGTAGCACCGAGGCATCAACTGGACGTCGACGGCAGGCCCTCGAAACACCGCGCACTCAGCCCGAATCGATTGGTGTTCGAAGATCGTCGTGCTAGCTACGCATGCAGACGCGGGGCGATGTCCCGCTCGAAGAGCTGCAGGAAGCGGCGTTGATCGTGCCCAGGCGCGTGGAAGACGAGATGGTTGAAGCCCCAGTCGATGTATTGCTGGATCTCGGCCGCTACGGCATCCGGGTCGTTCCCCACTATCCACCGTCTCGCGATGGTCTCGAGCGGTAGTGCGTCGGCGATGCGCTCGATCTCGATAGGGTCGGTGATGTCATGCTTCTGGCCCTGGGTCAGGGACAGCGGGGACCAAAATCGGGTGTTCTCCATCGCCGCTTCTCTGGTCTCGTCGTACGAGACCTTGATCTCGATCATGCGGTCGTAGGAGTCGTGCGTGCGTTCAGACTGGGCGAGCCCGTCCTCGACCGCGGGGAGCAGCTGGTCGACGT
>Ga0308166_1000537_pt1 | contig 50497 bp, 45 predicted proteins | sample PhyCR2_2_FD_202137 | JGI IMG/M metagenome (GOLD analysis project Ga0308166, IMG submission 202137) | Phyllosphere microbial communities from UC Gill Tract Community Farm, Albany, California, United States - DLSLCC.R2 | ecosystem: Host-associated > Plants > Phyllosphere > Unclassified | place...
CCCGGGCTGCGTGCGGGACGTCCACCCATCGCCGTCATCGATATCGAGCAGCGTCTGCGGGACTGGGGCCGTTTTCCCGGGTCCCGACGAGTGCGCGATGCGCTGTCCCGCGCGCGGGAAGGAGTGGAATCTCCGAAGGAGACCGAGACGAGGCTGCTCATCGTGGCGGACGGACTTCCTGAACCCATCGTGCAGTACGAGATCCACGAGAACGGCCTGCTCATCGCGCGAAGCGACCTGGCGTATGCCGACCTCAAGATCGCTATCGAGTACGAGGGCGACGGCCACCGCACGAGCCGCGATCAATGGCGGCGTGACATTCAGCGTCAGCGCGAGCTCGAGGACCACGGATGGATCGTCATCCGCGCGACTCAGCTCGATCTGGGTGACACACGACCGCTGCTGAACCGCATCCGTCGGGCGATGGCATCCCGTCGCTGACCCTCGCCCGTCTCTCTCGCCCACTCCCGGCCCCGTCTCCAGGGGGTCGAGCGGGGCCACTCCGCACCATGCCTTGCAAGCGGGGTCACTTCCGCATCCGAATCGCCCATTCGCCCATTCGCCGATGCCACACTGACCCCGCGCACACCCGCGCACCCCCGCGCACCCCCGCGCACCCGCGCGCACCCGCATCGTGCCTTGCAAGTAGGGCCACTTCCGCAGCTACATTCCCAGACGGGGCCACTTCTGCAGCGCGACCACCCCTCCCCGATGCCAAACTGACCCCGCACCGGTGCCCGATGCCAAACTGACCCCGCACCGGGGCCCGATGCCAAACTGACCCCACTCACGGTGGCCGGCGCGCTCGCGGGAGCCAACAACCCATGGATCCGGATCCTGCGAAGCGCCTTCGAGCGGGGCCACTTCCGCATCTCCATTCCCAGACGGGGCCACTTCTGCAGCGCGATCACCCCTCCCCGATGCCAAACTGACCCCGCACCGGTGCCCGATGCGAAAGTGACCCCGCACCGGTGCCCGATGCGAAAGTGACCCCACACACCCCGCGCACACCCGCGCACCCCGCACACCCCGCACACCCCGCGCCACCGGGCGCCACGTCAAGGGCTGGTATTCCGGTGCGCCTGGGCGTAGCGTCACGAGCAACGGAAGGGGTTCGATGATGAGCACGACCAAGACCCTGGCACTCTGGGTGGCGTACGGCACGAACGGTGTGGTCGGCAGCATCCGACACGATGACGAGGGGTACACCGTCGTCATGGCGGGTTCCGATGCGGCTACGGGTACGTACCCGAATCTCGCGTCGGCGAAGGGCGCACTGCACTCGCACATGTCGCCGGGCAGCGCCTGGCCCATGTTCCGCGAGCACTGACCCCGACGGGGAGGGCGCACAGCAACGGTCGCGGGCCATGCCCGCGACCGTCGTACGCTGACTGCATGCCTATCGCGCCCTCTGCTGCTCCTCCTGCTCTGCGGACGGTCGACGAGCATCTCGCGACGGTCCTCGCCGCCGCGGCGCCCCTGCCGGACGAGACTGTGCGCGTTGAGGATGCTCTGGGTCGCACTCTCGCGGCAGCCGTACGCGCCCGAGTGGATGCCCCTCTGTTCGACAACTCCGCGATGGACGGATACGCCGTGCGATACCCGGACGTGGCCGGCGCGACAGCCGCGCATCCCATCGCTCTGCGGGTGATCGCCGACCTGCCTGCCGGATCGACCGTCGAGCCCGAGCTCGGCGCGGGCGATGCAGTCCGGATCATGACGGGCGCCCCCGTTCCCCGCACGGCCACTGCGGTGGTCCCGTTCGAGAACACCAGAGACGGTCTGCAGGGGATCGATGCGCCCGCGGTGGTCACCACCGCACCAGTCCGCGAGGGAGCCCACATCCGTCGCCGGGGCGAGGAGCTGCGAGCGGATGCCGAGGTCGCCGCCGCCGGCACCGTCGTCGGCCCCCTGCAGCTGACGTCCTTCGCGGTGGTCGGGGTCGACACCATCGTCGTGAGACGGCGCCCCCGCGTCGCCGTCATCTCGACCGGGAGCGAGCTCGCGCCGGCCGGCGGAACGTTCGCGCACGGCCAGATCCCCGAGTCCAACTCGGTGCTCCTGTCATCGCTGTGCGCGCAGGCGGGCGCCGAGGTCATCTCGGTCGAGACCGTGAAAGACGAGGATGCCGCATTCGAGGCGCTGCTCGAACGCGCGGTCGCCCAGGCCAGTGCCGACGTCGTGGTCACCTCCGGCGGGGTCAGCGCCGGAGCCCACGAGGTCGTCAAGAACGTGCTGCGTGATCGCATCGAGTTCGTCGCCGTGGGCATGCAACCGGGCAGACCGCAGGCGTTCGGCCGCCTCGACGACACCCTGGTCTTCGGCCTCCCCGGCAACCCGGCCAGCGTCGCCGTCTCGTTCGAGGCCTTCGTGCGTCCGGCTCTGCTCGCTCTTCAAGGCCGCGAGCCGCTGCACCGCCCCGCGCTCCGCCTCGCTGCCACGACCGGCTGGCGCAGCCCGGCAGGCCGACGGCAGTACGTGCCCGTGACGCTCGACCGTTCGAATCCCGCCGCCTGGTCGGTGCGTCCGGCGTCCGCGGACGGGTCGTCCGGATCGCACCTCGCCGCCGGGCTGGCTCGCGCGGATGCCTACGCGGTCGTTCCCGAAGACATCTCGGCGGTCACCGCAGGCGACCTCGTCGACGTGATGCTGCTCTCGTGAGTCCGACCTCGGGGCCCGCACCCGCTCGGCCCGCGGCCGCTCGGCCCACACCCGCACGGCCCACACCCGCACAGACCGCGGCCTCCCACCCCGCACCCGCCCGGCGGCCCGCGGCGATCATCCTCGCGGGCGGGCGCGCCTCGCGCCTCGGCGGCACGGCCAAGCCGCTGCTCGACATACACGGAAGAACGCTGCTCGAGCTGGCCGTGGCCGCCGTCGCCGACTGCGAGCCGATCGTCGTGGTCGGCCCGCCGTCGCCCCTGCAGGCCGACGTCGTGTGGGCGCGGGAGACGCCCTCCTTCGGAGGCCCCGTGGCCGGCATCGCCGCCGGCCTCGCCCTGATCGACAGCGCCGAGGTCTACGTCCTCGCCGCCGACCTGCCGAACGCCGAGGCGGCCGTCGCGGTGCTGCGACAGCATCCGCCGCTCTCCCCTGACCAAGATGACAACGACGACACCGACGGCACCGACGACACCGACACCGACAACGGGAACCACGACGGCCTCTGCCTGACCGACGCCGCAGGGCGGATCCAGTGGCTGCTCGGCCGCTATCGCACCGACTCTCTGCGCAGGGCCGTCGCCGCGCTGCCCGATTCGGGGCGCGGCGCCTCGATGCGCGCGCTGCTCGCAGGCCTCGCGCTCACGACGCGTGCGGCCGGTGACCTGGCGACGGACGTCGACACGTGGGACGATCTGGAACGTGCCCGCGCGATGATGTCGACGCACCGCCGCGACGACGCGATCGTGAGTGCATCCGACGAGGAGACGACATGACTGACAAGACGCAGCACCTTCCGGTCGAGGCCCTCGAGGACTGGACCACCGCCGCCTGCGCCGCCCTCGGGATCGACCGCGAGTCGGTCGACATCGCGCTGCTCCTCGACCTGGCTCGCGATGTCGCGCACGGCGTCGCCCGCCCCGCCGCACCGCTCAGCGCGTATCTCGCGGGACTCGCGGCGGGCCGGGCAGGCGGCAGCCGCGAGGACACCGCTGCGGCAGCCTCGACGATCACCGCCCTCGCCGCGACCTGGCGTGCCGACGACCAGGATTCCTGAAGTTCTCTCATCGATGACCTCCCCGATGTGATCGAGAAGTAATCGTCCGGTAATCGCACTCGTGCGGCCCTGCAACATCCGCCGCCTACGTTCAGAGCATTCACCTCTCGAACGCAGGAGCCGCGATGTCCCAGATCACCGGAAGAAGCAGCGTCGACACCCACGCCGTGACCCTCACGCGCCGCCCCGGCCGGTGGATCGACGGGTGGAACCCCGAGGATTCGACCTTCTGGGCCGCCGAGGGCAAGGCGATCGCCCGGCGCAACCTCGGCTGGTCGATCTTCGCCGAGTTCCTCGGCTTCATCATCTGGCAGCTCTGGAGCATCGTCGTCGTGCTGCTCCCCGCCGCCGGCTTCACGCTCAGCACCACGGAGTCGTTCTGGCTGATCTCGCTGCCGAGCCTCGTCGGTGCGACGCTGCGGTTCCCCTACACGTTCCTCGTCGCCCGCTTCGGCGGACGAAACTGGACCATCGTCTCGGCGCTGCTGCTGCTGATCCCGGCGATCCTGCTCGGCGTCGTCGTGCAGGACCCGGAGACACCGTTCGGCGTGCTGCTCGTGGTGGCAGCCTTGGCCGGCTTCGGCGGCGGCAATTTCGCGAGCTCGATGGCGAACATCACCTACTTCTTCCCGCAGAAGGAGAAGGGCTGGGCGCTCGGGCTCAACGCCGCAGGCGGAAACCTCGGCACCTCGGTCGCCCAGCTCGCGGTGCCGATCGTCGTCTCGGTGACGGCCGCGTTCACCTTCAACCTCTCGCTCGCGGGGTGGATGTGGGTGCCGCTGATCGTCGTGGCCGTCTGGGGCGCATGGCGCCACATGGACAATCTGTCGTCCGCCAAGGCCGACTTCGCCGGCGCGGCAGCCGCACTGCGCGAACCGCACCTCTGGGTGCTGTCCCTTCTCTACATCGGCACCTTCGGGTCGTTCATCGGGTTCTCGAGTGTCTTCCCGAAGCTCATCGCCGACACCTTCCCCGAGTTCTCCACCTTCCAGATCGGCAGCGCCTCGCTGTCGCTCGCGTTCCTCGGTGCCCTCGTCGGCTCGCTCGCCCGGCCCTACGGCGGCAAGCTCGCCGATCGCTTCGGCGGAGCGCGGATGACGATCGCCGCATTCTCGCTCATGATCGTCGGGGCCCTCTCGCTGCTCGTCACCATGGAGGCGAACAGCTTCACTCTCTTCCTCGGATGCTTCCTGCTGCTGTTCGTCGCCGCCGGAGTCGGCAACGGCGCCACCTACCGGATGATCCCCAACGTCTTTGCCGCCCGGGGCGCCGCGACCGCGGGTGACGCGCTCGCGGTGAGCACGCAGCGCAAGGGCGCCGCGGCCCTCGGCCTGATCTCGGCGATCGGGGCATACGGCGGATTCGTCATTCCTCAGGTGCTGGCCGCCGCGAAGAGCGGCACCGGCTCGTATGCACCGGCCTTCGGCGGATTCGTCGCCGCCTACGTCGTGCTGCTCCTGATCACGGCCGTCGTCTACGCCGTTCCGCGGGCCTCTCTCGCCGGGCACCGGATCTGACCATGCCCGAGCGCATCGTCGTCATCGGAGCCGGGCCCGTCGGCATCCGGTTCGCCGAGGAGCTCCTGCCCCTGGTGGCCGAGGGCAGTGCGACGGTGACGGTCCTGGGCGCCGAGACGGCGGATCCATACAACCGGGTGCTGATCGCCGAGCTCGCGGTCGGCGAAGCTGCGGCCGACGAGCTCACTCTCGCCACCGCCGCGAGCCTCCCCGGGATGCACCTGCGTCTGGGAGTCCGCGTGGTGCGGATCGACCGGGATGCGCAGACGGTCGAGCTCGCCGACGCTTCGACGATCGGCTACGACCGGCTCGTCTTCGCGACGGGCGCGCGCTCGATCGTCCCCGCCCTCGAGGGGCTCGAGACGCTCGGCCCCGACCCCACGGGACTCGACACCCGGCTCACGGCGGGTGTCTGCGTGCTGCGCGACCTGTCGGATGCCGAGCAGGTGCGCGCGGTGGTCGAGCGCGGCGGCCGTGTCGTGGTGCTCGGCGCAGGCGTGCTCGGGATCGAGCTCGCGATGCTGCTCGCAGACGCCGGTGCGATCCCCTCGGTCGCGCACTTCGGTCCGATGCCGATGCCCCGCCAGCTCGATCGAGGCTCGGCGTCGATCCTGTCGACCGCACTGGCCGCAGCCGGCGTCACGCTCGTACCGCACACCCGCGCCGAGGGAGTGATCGGCGTCGAGGGCGACGACGGCATCCGCCGATTCCGAGCCCTCGCCAGCGCCGACGGCAAGCGCATCGAAGGAGACCTGCTCGTGCTCTCGTGCGGGGTGCGGGCACGCACCGAGCTCGCCGAGGCCGCCGGGCTGCGCGTCGGCAACGGCCTGCTCGTCGACGCCTCGCTGCGGTCGTGGTCGGATCCGCGCATCCACGCAATCGGCGATTGCGCGCACGTCGCCGACCCCGCCGAGTTCTTGCACGAGCGTCAGGTGCCCGGCGGACCGCACGGACTCGTCGGCCCCGGATGGCGGCAGGCGAGCTGGCTGGCCGCGTCGATCGCGGCCGAGCTCGGCGGCGCAGAAGACGACGGATTCCCGGGCGCGTACACCGACGATCACCCCGGCGTCGTCGTGCTCAAGGGCGAGCTGGTCGACATCGCCTCGGCCGGAGACGTGTCGGCCGATCCCTTCGCCCCCGTCCCCGCCGGGGAGGAGACCCCCGGCGTCGCGGTGTGGGCCGACCCCGAGCACGGCACGTACGTGAAGATGGCGACACGCGACGGCATCCTCACCGGATTCGTGGCGGTCGGGATGCCGCGGGCCGCCGCCGAGCTGAGCGTGCTGTATCTGCGGGGCGGCGAGCTGCCGGCCGACCGGTCGCTGCTGCTGCGGCTCGACGACCCCGACGCGGACGCGGTCGCACCCGCCGGCCGCGACGCGACGCTGTGCATCTGCAACGCGGTGACCGTGGGGCAGATCGAGGATGCGATCGACGACGGCTGCGCGTCTGTCGCCGCGGTCGGCGACTGCACCCGCGCCGGCACGGGATGCGGGGGATGCCGCGCCCGCATCACCGAGCTGTTGCACGCGCACGCGGGAGCCGTCGCATGACCGACACCCACTGCCCCTACTGCGCGCTGCAGTGCGCGATGACGCTGACTCCCGCGGTCGGCGATGCCCTGCCGGTGACCGTCGCCGGGCGGGAGTTTCCCACCAACCGCGGCGGCCTGTGCAAGAAGGGCTGGACCTCGGCCGAGCTGCTCGCCGACGCCGGGCGCCTCACCACTCCGCTCGTGCGCGGCGACGACGGCGAGCTGCATCCTGCCGAGTGGGATGCCGCGCTCGACCTGATCGCCGCACAGCTGCGACGGATCGCCGCCGAGGACGGCCCCGATGCGATCGGCGTCTTCGGGGGCGGCGGCCTCACGAACGAGAAGGCCTATCAGCTCGGCAAGTTCGCCCGCATCGCGCTGCGCACCTCGCGCATCGACTACAACGGCCGCTTCTGCATGTCGTCGGCCGCGGCAGCCGCGAACCGTGCGTTCGGCATCGACCGCGGTCTGCCGTTCCCGCTGACCGATCTCGACACCGCCCAGACGGTGCTGCTGCTGGGGTCGAACGTCGGAGACACCATGCCGCCGTTCGTGTCACATCTGCAGGGTGCCAGGGCTCGGGGCGGCCTCATCGTGGTCGACCCGCGGCGAAGCTCGACCGCGCGGCTGTGCGCCGACGGCGCGGGCATCCACGTGCAGCCGGTGCCCGGCAGCGACCTCGCCCTGCTGCTGGCGCTGACGCACGTCGTGATCGCCGAGGAGCTGTACGACGACGGTTATGTGCGCCAGCGCACCTCGGGCATCGAGGCGCTGCGCCAGTCTGTGTCGGCGTGGTGGCCCGAGCGCGCCGAGACCGTCACGGGGGTTCCGGCTCGGAGCATCCGCGAACTCGCGCGCACGCTGGCCCGCTCCGACTCGACGTACATCCTCACCGGTCGCGGCGTCGAGCAGCACGTCGAGGGCACCGACACCGCGACGGCGGCCATCAACCTGGCACTGCTGCTCGGGCTGCCGGGCACCCCCGGCTGCGGCTACGGCACGCTCACCGGGCAGGGCAATGGGCAGGGCGGACGCGAGCACGGGCAGAAGGCCGACCAGCTGCCCGGCTATCAATCGATCAGCGATCCCGCCGCGCGTTCTTCCGTCGCAGCCGTGTGGGGCGTCGACCCCGACGACCTGCCGGGCCCGGGCGTGCCCGCCGTCGAGCTGCTGCAGAGCGCCGGCCTGCCGGGCGGTGTGCGGGCACTGCTCGTGCACGGCTCGAACGTCTTCGTCTCGGCGCCGAACGTCTCGACCGTGCGTGAGGCGCTCGGCCGACTCGACCTGCTCGTCGTGTCGGACTTCTTCCTCTCGGAGACGGCGAAGGCCGCCGACATCGTGCTCCCCGTGCTGCAGTGGGCCGAGGAGGAGGGCACCATGACCAACCTCGAGGGCCGGGTGCTGCGTCGCCGTCGCGCGGTCGATGCCCCTGCCGGAGCCCGCAGCGAGCTGTGGATCATGGCTGAACTCGCCCGACGCCTCGACGCCGCCGGCACCTGGAGCCTCGACCCGTCTGAGGTGTTCGACGAGCTGGCCCGTGCCTCCGCGGGTGGTCGCGCCGACTACTCGGGCCTCAGCCACGCCCTGCTCGACCTCGGCATCGAAGCGCACTGGCCGTTCCCCGTGGGCAGCCTCGGAACCCCGCGCCTGTTCGCCGACCGCTTCGCGCATCCGGACGGGCGGGCGAAGCTCGTCGCCGTGCGTGCACGCTCGCACGCCGCGGCCGGCGCGGATCAGCTGAACCTCGTCACCGGGCGTCTGCTCGAGCAGTACCAGAGCGGTGCGCAGACCCGCCGCATCCCCGAGCTCATCGAGAAGCGCCCGGCCCTCGTGGCACAGCTGCACCCCGCCACGGCGCGCCGGCACGGGATCGGTGAGGGCGACGGCATCCGCATCTCGAATTCTCGCGGCGCCGTGCAGGCGCGCGCCGAGCTGACCCACGACATCAGGCTCGACACGGTGTTCCTGCCGTTCCACTACGCCGATGCCGAGAGCGCGAACCTGCTCACGAGCGACAGCGTCGACCCGCATTCGGCGATGCCGGAGTTCAAGCGGGCGCTGGTGCGGGTGAGCGCGGTCTGAACGCGCCGGGACCGGCGTGCGCGCATCAGGGTTGTGCGCGTCAGGGTTGTGAGCGTCAGGGTTGTGAGCGTCAGGCTTTCGCGCGTCAGGCTTCGGGTTCGCCCGAGAGGATGCCGCGCAGCCAGTCGCGCGCCTCGACGAACACGTCGTCGGCGTAGCGTTCGGGGTACTGCACGATCTGCCGATCGGCCCTCGGGTACGAACCGAGGAACACCACACGGGGGCTGAAACGGCGGATGCCGAGCAGTGCGTCCGCCATGCGCTCGTGCTCGATGTGCCCGTCGGCGTCGATGACGAACCGGTAGCGGCCGAGCTCGTCGCCGATCGGACGCGACTGGATGAGAGACAGGTTGATGCCGCGGGTCGAGAACTGCTCGAGCATCTCGAGGAGGGACCCGGGGTGGTCGTTGGGCAGCTCGACGATCAGCGACGTCTTGTCGGCACCGGTGGGAGCCGGTGCCGTGGTGGTGCGGGTGACAAGCACGAAGCGAGTGACGGCCTGGGCGTTGTCGCCGATGTCCTGAGCCAGCACATCGACGTCGAGGTGCTTCACGACGCCGGGAGCCGCGATCGCCGCCTGCGCGGGAAGGCTGCCGTCGAGCATCCCGACCGCTGAGGCGACGTTGCTCGCCGCGGGCACGTGCGAGTGCGTCGGCAGATGCTCTCCGAGCCAGCTGTGGCACTGCGCGTAGGCGACGGGGTGCGCCGCGATGACCTGCACGTCGGCCAGAGTGGTACCGCGGGGAGCCACGAGCACGAAGTTCACCGGCACCAGGTACTCGCCGATGATCCGCAGACCGGGCAGTGTGGCCAAGGCATCCTGCGTGGTCGAGACGCCGCCCTCGACCGAGTTCTCGATCGCGATCATGGCCGCATCGCTGCGGCCTTCGAGCACATCGGCCAGCGCCTCGCCGACGTTGTGCACGGCACGCCAGTCCTGGCCCCGCGCTTCGGCGACCTGCTCGAGCGCCGCTTCGGTGAACGTTCCGGCAGGGCCGAGATAGCTGTAGGTGCGGCGTTCAGTCACGCGTTTCACCTTAGGGCACCGGTGGGACGCAAGAAGATGCGCGGATGCCGAGATGGGGGCAGACTGTCTGCATGACGAGCCGTGCCGGTCTACCAGCCGAAGAATCCGATCTGATCGATGTCGATGAACTGATCGCCGCCTATTACGACCGCGTCCCGAATCCGGAGGTCGCTGCCGAGCGCGTCGCCTTCGGGACCAGCGGGCACCGCGGCTCCTCACTCTCGAACAGCTTCAACGAGAACCACATCCTGGCCACCACTCAGGCGATCGTCGACTACCGCGCGGGCCAGGGCATCACCGGCCCGCTGTTCCTCGGCCGCGACACCCACGCCCTGTCGCTGCCCGCCGAGCGCAGCGCCATCGAGGTGCTGGTCGCGAACGGCGTCGACGTGCGGGTGGACTCGCGGGACTCGTGGGTGCCGACGCCGGCACTCAGCCACGCCATCCTCACCTTCAACCGCGCGCTCGCTCCGGATGCTCCCGGCCGCGCCGACGGCATCGTCGTCACCCCGTCGCACAACCCGCCGCGCGACGGCGGCTTCAAGTACAACCCGCCGCACGGCGGACCGGCCGACACCGACGCGACCGGCTGGATCGCCGACCGCGCCAACGAGCTGATCGCCGGCGGACTGGTCGACGTGAAGCGCGAGCGCTTCGCCGACGTCGACTGGGACGCCGTGCCCGGGTACGACTTCCGAGACGCCTACGTGCGCGATCTCGCGACGATCATCGACATCGACGCGATCCGCAACGCCGGCGTGCGCATCGGCGCCGACCCGCTCGGTGGAGCCTCGGTCGAGTACTGGGCGCTCATCAAGGAGGTCTACGACCTCGACCTCACCGTCGTGAACCCCGAGGTCGACCCGACCTGGCGATTCATGACGCTCGACTGGGACGAGAAGATCCGCATGGATCCGTCCTCCCCCTCGGCGATGGCCTCGCTGGTCGCCAAGAAGGGCGACTACGACGTCCTGACCGGCAACGACGCGGATGCCGACCGCCACGGCATCGTCACCCCCGACGCCGGGCTGATGAACCCGAACCACTACCTCGCGGTCGCGATCGACTACCTGTTCTCGCACCGCGCCGAGTGGCCGCGCGACGCCGCGATCGGCAAGACCCTCGTGTCGTCGATGATCATCGACCGCGTTGCCGAGTCGCTCGGACGCCGTCTGCTCGAGGTGCCGGTCGGCTTCAAGTGGTTCGTGCCCGGACTGCTCGACGGATCCGTGGCCTTCGGCGGCGAGGAGTCGGCCGGGGCGTCGTTCCTTCGCAAGGACGGCACCGTCTGGTCGACCGACAAGGACGGCATCCTGCTGTGCCTGCTCGCGGCCGAGATCATCGCGGTGACGGGCAAGACCCCGTCGGAGCGATACGCCGAGCTGGAATCCGCCTTCGGATCGTCGGCGTACCAGCGGGTCGACGCCCCCGCGACGCCCGCTCAGAAGGCGACCCTGGGCAAGCTCGCACCGGATGCCGTCTCGGCGACGACCCTCGCGGGCGAGGAGATCACCGCCAAGCTGTCGCACGCTCCCGGGAACGGGGCCGCGATCGGCGGCCTCAAAGTCCAGACCGAGCATGCCTGGTTCGCCGCCCGCCCGTCGGGCACGGAAGACGTCTACAAGCTGTACGCCGAGAGCCTGCGCGGCCCGGAGCACCTCGCCGAGGTGCAGGCCGAGGCGCGAGCCGTGGTGTCGGCCGCCCTCGGCGGCTGATCCGCCCCTTTCGTCTGCTGTTCTGCCCCGCGCGGTCGCCCGGGTGGGTCGCCCGTGTGGGTCGCCCGTGCGGGGTCGCCCGTGTGAATCGCCCGGGCGGGGTCGCCCGGGCGGGGCCAACCGGGCGGGGTCAAAAACGTATGCGGGGCCAGTTGCGCACCCTAATCGCCCAATCCCGATGCGAAAGTGACCCCGCCCAGCATCCCCGATGCGAAAGTGACCCCGCCCAGCATCCCCGGTGCAAAAGTGACCCCGCCCAGCATCCCCGATGCGAAACTGACCCCGCCCAGCATCCCCGATGCGAAACTGACCCCACCCAGCATCCCCGGTGCGTAGCGGCCGCAACCCCGCCCGTCGAGCCAGGACGCGCCCGCACACCCACATGCGGGGTCAAAAACGCATGCGGGGCCAGTTGCGCACCCTAATCACCCAATACCGATGCGAAAGTGACCCCGCCCAGCATCCCCGGTGCAGAACTGACCCCGCCCAGCATCCCCGATGCAGAAGTGACCCCGGCCAACAGGATCAGTGCAGAAGTGGCCCCGGCGGGTCAGACCGATCGGGCGAGCATCGCCCCGGCCTCACGCAGCCAGCGGGCGGGCTGGGCGAGAGCGGCATCCGACGACCCCGCGATCTCGGTCAACGACGCGGATGCCGCGAAGAGTGCCGTGTCGGAATCGGCTGTGATTCGCCCGGCGGCGAGCAGCGCCGTCGCCCCCGCCGTGGCCGCGATACCCGCGATGAACGACGGAACCTTGCCGTCGCCGGACTGCCCGTCGTACGAGCCCTCACCCGTGATGACGACGTCGGCGTCGGCGATCGCGTCCGCGAGTCCGATCAGCTCCGCCACCTCGGCGGCTCCCGGGGCGAGTGTCGCGCCCCACACGACCAGCGCTCCTCCCGTACCTCCCGCAGCCCCCGTGCCGGCGAGAGCGGCGTCGAGGGCGAGGATGTCGGCGAAACGGGCGAGATCAGCATCCACCTGCGTGATGTCGTCGCCGACAAGACCCTTCTGAGGACCGAACACCGCAGCGGCACCGCGCGGCCCGATGAACGGATTCGTCACGTCGGTGAGCACACGCACCTCCGGGGCCGCGCGCAGACCGCTGAGATCGACGGACGCGATGTCAACGAGGCCCCGGGCACCGCGCGCGACGGGGCCGCCGGCGCTGTCGAGGAACCGGGCACCGAGAGCCGACAGCATCCCGGTGCCGCCGTCGGTCGACGCGCTCGATCCGATGCCGACCACGAGTCGTGAGACGCCGTGGTCGAGCGCCGCGGCGATCGCCTGGCCGAAGCCGGTGGTGTCGGCGTCCCACGGGCGCAGCTCGTCGAGCAGCTCGATGCCCGAGGTCGAGGCCAGATCGACGACCGCGGTTCCGCCGGGAGCATCCGACGTCGGCGGAAGCAGCAGCCAGCTCGTCTCGACGCGGGCACCTGCGGGGCCGTCGACCGCCACCGGGACACGGCGAGCGCCGGGCACCGCCGCCTCGAACGCCGCGACGGTGCCCTCTCCTCCGTCGGCCATCGGACGATGCACGAAGGTGGCGGTCGGATCGACCGACGCCCATCCCTCGGCGAGGGATGCCGCAGCATCCGCCGCGGTGATCGTGCCCTTGAAGCTGTCGGGCGCGAGGACCACCCGCGTCATCGGTCGATGCCGGGGGTGCTCGCGCGCACGGCCACTTCGAGCGGCAGAGCCGCCTGCTCCCAATCGGCGTCGACCGTCGCCCGGAAGGCCTGGTAGCCGACCTCGCTCAGCGGCACGCGCACCGTGGTGAGCGCCGGCGTCACATCACTGCTCGACGGGACGTCGTCGAAGCCGCACACCGCGATGTCGGCGCCGATCTCGCGTCCTGCGTCACGGATGGCCGACATCGCGCCGATCGCGACGACGTCGCTCATGCCGAACACGAGGGTGCCGGGCTCGACGCCGTCGGCGAGAGCTGCGGCCATCGCCTGCACACCCGACTCACGGCGGAAGTCTCCGCGGAGCACACGGTCGATCGCGCCGCCTCCCGAGTCGAAGCCCGCGCGGAACCCGGCGAGACGCTCGTCGGAGGTCAGCACGCCCTCGGCTGCAGCGATCGCGATGGCCGAGCGGTAGCCGAGCGCCGCCATGCGCCGCCCGAGCTCCTCGGCTCCGGCACGGTTGTCGATCTCGACATGCCGGTTCTCAGCGCTGCCCGCCCCGAACGTCACGACGCGGCCGCCGAAACGGGCGTACTCAGCCAGCTCGCGCGCGGTGTCGGAGTCGGTGGGCTCTTTCGTGCGGGAGGCAGCGAGGATGAGGCCCTGCGGCCGCTGCCCTCGTAGAGCCCGCACGATCCGCGCCTCGCGGGCCGGGTCGCGCTCGGTGATCGCGATGGTGACGACGAGTCCCTGCTCGTCGGCGCCACGGGCGACACCGGCGGCGATGAGACCGAAGTACGGGTCGGCGATGTCAGCGACCAGCAGCGCAATGACCGGAGAGGTGCCTCGGGCGGTCGCCTGCGCCGACACGTTCGCCGTGTACCCCAGCTCGGCCGCCGCCAGCTCGACCTTCTCGCGGAAGGATTCGGCGACCTTGCGCTCGGATCCGTTGAGGACGCGTGATGCCGTCGCGAGCGAGACACCGGCCTCGCGGGCGACGTCGTGCAGGGTCGGGGCGGCGCCTCGCGCGTGGCGCGGCTGACGCACGCGGGAAAGGCTTTCCGGCTGGCTCATGCCCCGAGCATACTGCGGGGGAACCGCGAAAACGGGGAGCAGGACCGCGGGAACGGGGAGCGGACGCGCATCGCGCAGCGGCGCATCAGGACGGGCACCGGGCCTCAGATCGACAGGTAGGAGCGGAGAGCTGCGGCCTCGCCCTGCAACAGCGACGGGTCGTCGCCGGGGACGAACTCGAGCAGCGCGTCACGGGGTGGCCGAGAGGATGCGAGCGCCTCGGCGAAGAAGCGGGTCCACAGCGCATCCCTCGCGCGCAGCGGAAGGCGTTCCTGCGCGGGCCACCAGGAGAAGACGTGGGCGGCGGACGTGTGCGCGGCCAGGTCGCGATACTCGCCGAGCACGGTGTCGACGGTCGCGGCGACCGTCGGCTGCCAGTAGGTGCTGAGAGCCGGGCTGTTCACGTCGGCGAGCAGCCGCAGCGTGGTGGGTGCCGTGTCGGCGAGCGTGCCCGAATGGAACTCGAGGGCCAGGCCGATGCCCCGCGCCTCCGCCTCGGCCGCCGCATCGCGCAGCCGGGAGACGATGCCCGCCCAGTGCTCGTCCGACGCCTCCGCCGAGCCGAGGCGCCCGGCCCAGACACGCACCCGATCGACGCCCAGCGCCTCGGCGCTGTCGAGAACGGGTGTGAGCTCCTCGTCGGCCCCTGCCCGGAAGTACGACCCGTACGAGCATGACGTCAGACCGGCATCCGCCGTCTCGGTCGCCACGTGCGCTGCGCGTTCGATGTCGCCGGCCGGCACATGCACGTCGGCACCCCACTCGATGACTTCGAGCCCGGCTTCGGCCGCGAGCCCGATGACCTCCTCGGCGTCGAGCGAACGGAAGGTCACCGAGCAGAGCCCGGGTCGGATCTTCGTCATGGGTTCATCCTCTCAAGGGGCGGCATCGGCGTCTCGGGGGTTGCCAGGCGGACGATCTGCATCTACAGGCGACACTCTCGTACCGTCTGCAGGACCAGAGGACGGATGCAGGACCGAAGGACGGATGCAGGACCGAAGGACGGATGCAGGACCAGAGGACGGATGCAGGACCGGGCACCGTGTCCAGTCCCGCATCCGTGCCCGAGTCCTGCACGCGGCACGCGGAAGGCACCTCAACGGCACCTCAACCGCACCCGAGACCAGGAGCGCTGGAGCCCCGGCACGTCCCGTCAGCGCAGGTGCGGCGAGACCGCTGCCCCGAACGTCTCGGCCGTGCGCCGCACCACGTTCTCGGGAACATCCGCCCAGATGTCGGCGTTGAAGATCTCGACCTCGATGTCGCGGTCGTATCCGGTCTCGATCACGGCGCGCGTGAGCGAGCCGAAGTCGATCACACCGTCACCCGTGTAGTGCCGCGACAGCAGCACGTCGGCCGCGAGCGGGGTCTTCCAGTCGCATACCTGATAGGTCGCGATGCGCCCCTCTCGGCCGGCGCGCGCGATCTGCTCGAGCACCTGCGGATCCCACCAGATGTGGAACGTGTCGACTGCCGCGCCCACCACATCGGAGTCGAAGTCCGCCGCGATGTCGAGTGCCTGGCCGAGCGTCGAGACGACGGCGCGGTCGGACGCATACATCGGATGCAGCGGCTCGATCGCGAGCGTCACACCCGCCGCCTTCGCGTCGGTCGCGAGCACGCCGATCGCGTCGCGCACCCGCTCGCGTGCTCCGATCAGATCGCGCGAGCCGGCAGGCAGACCCCCGGCGACGAGCACGAGCACCGCCGTCGATCCGTCGGCGCCCGCTGCGGCGAGCGCCGCGGTCTCCTCGATCGCGCGCCGATTGTCGTCGAGCGCGGCGACGCGCTCCGACCCTTCGGGGAGAGTGAAGAAGCCACCGCGGCAGTGCGTCGTGAAGCGCAGCCCGGAGTCCGCGAGCATCCGCGCGGCGACATCGAGGCCGACCTCGTTCACGGGCTCGCGCCACAGACCGATGGCCTGGATGCCGGCATCCGCCGTCACCCGCAGCGCCGTCGCGAGGTCTGCGTGCTTGATCGTGGCCTGGTTGATCGACAGGCGGGGGTCGACGGTCACAGGTCCGCGCTCCCTGCGTCGATGCCGTTCAGTCGCAGCATCCCGTGCCAGCGCTCTTGCGCGAGTTCGGGGCTCTCGAGGGCGAGCGAGGCGTTCGCCAGCTCGACGATGCGGCTGAGGTGCACGAGGCTCCGCGCCGAGTGCAGCCCGCCGACCATCTGGAACGCGGGCTGGTGCCCGTTGAGCCACGCGAGGAAGGCGACCCCCGTCTTGTAGTAGAACGTCGGAGCCGCGAACACCTGGCGGCTGAGCTCTTCGGTCGGTCCGAGGATCTCGAGGTAGCGCGCGGGGTCTCCGGCATCCAGCGCCTGGATCGCTGCGGACGCCACGGGGGTGATCGCCGCGAACGCGCCGAGCAGCGCGTCGGAGTGCCCGTCGCCCTGCCCCACGCTGTCGCCGCCGATCAGGCCGACGTAGTTGAAGTCGTCACCGGTGAACATGCGCACGTTCTGCGGAAGGCGCTCACGCACCGAGATCTCGGACTCCGCGTTCAGCAGGCTCATCTTCACGCCGGCCACCTTGTCGGGGTTCTCAGCGATGACATCGAGCAGCACAGCGGATGCCGTCTGCCAATCCTCCGCGCCGAAGTACCCGGCGAGCTCGGGGTCGAAGGCCGTGCCGAGCCAGTGCAGCATGACCGGCACCGTGGCCGAGCCGAGCACCTCGCGGTACACGCGGCGGTAATCGTCGGCATTTTCTGCGACGCGGGCGAGGTGCCGAGAGGCCATGAGCACCGGGCCCGCCCCCTGCTCCTCGGTGAAGTGCAGCTGCGCCTTGTAGGCGTCGATGACCTGGTCGATCGAGATGTGCGACTCGGCCACGTGATCGGTGTTGACGCCGACCACGACCGAACCGCCCTCCTCACGGGCGACCTCGGCGCTGCGCGCGATGAGCTCACGCGTCGCGGCGGCATCGAGGCCCATGTTGCGCTGGGCGGTGTCCATGGCGTCGGCGACGCCGAGTCCCCACGAATACACGTTGCGGCGGAACGCGAGCGTCGAGTCCCAGTCGATGTCGGCGGGCTGTCCCGGCGTGTTGTCGGCGTGCACCTTGGGCACCACATGAGCGGCGGCGTAGGCGACACGGCTCTGCAGCGGTGCGGTCGGGCGCGAATACCCACCGCCCTCGCGCAGCTCGGCATCCGTCACCGCACCTGCGGCGTCGAGGAGTCGGAGAGTGGTCATGCTCAGCCCAGCGTCAGAGGCGAGAGAGCGACCTTGCGGCCTTCAGCGCTGGAGGTCAGACCCGCCTCGGCGAACTGCACGCCGCGAGCGCCCGAGAGCAGATCGAAGGGGTACTCGGTGCCCTCGACGAACGAGATCAGGTACTCCTCCCACTGCTGACGGAAGCCGTTGATGAAGACGTCGTTCGTGGGCACCTTCTGCCAATCGGCGTCGTAGTCGTGGCTGTCTTCGAGGTCGGGGTTCCACACGGGCTTCGGCGTCGCGTTGCGCGGCTGGATCTTGGCGCCGAAGAGCCCGACGACAGCGGATCCGTGGGTGCCGTCGACCTGGAACTCGACGAGCTCGTCGCGGTTGACGCGCACGGTCCAGCTGGAGTTGATCTCGGCGATGATGCCGCCCTCGATCTCGAAGATGCCGTATGCGGCATCCTCTGCCGTAGCGGTGTAGTGCTCGCCGTTCTCGTCCCAGCGGTCGGCGATGTGCACGGCGGCCTGCGCGTAGACGCTCTTGACCTCGCCGAACAGGTTCTCGAGCACGTAGTTCCAGTGCGGGAACATGTCGACGATGATGCCGCCGCCGTCTTCGGTGCGGTAGTTCCAGCTCGGGCGCTGGGCGGGCTGCCAGTCACCCTCGAAGACCCAGTAGCCGAACTCGCCGCGCACCGACAGGATGCGGCCGAAGAACCCGGAGTCGATCAGGCGCTTGAGCTTCTGCAGTCCCGGAAGGTAGAGCTTGTCGTGCACGACGCCGGTCTTGACGCCCGCCTCGTCGGCGAGACGCGCGAGCTCGAGGGCCTCGTCGAGCGACTCGGCGGTGGGCTTCTCGGTGTAGATGGCCTTGCCGGCCGCGATCGCCTTGCGCAGGGCGGAGGCACGGGCCTTGGTCACGAGGAAGTCGGCGTAGATCTCCCACTTCGGGTCGGCGAGCGCCGCGTCGAGGTCGGTCGTGTAGTCCTCGATGCCGTGCTTCGCGGCGAGCTCGGCGAGCTTGGCCTCGTTGCGGCCGACCAGCAGGGGCTTCACCGTGATGCGGGATCCGTCGGGCAGCTCGATGCCGCCCTCTTCGCGGATCGCGAGGATCGAGCGCACGAGGTGCTGGCGGTAGCCCATGCGCCCCGAGACGCCGTTCATGATGATCCCGATCTCGCGGGTTGTCGTCTGCGACATTGCTGGTCCGTTCTCTTCTCTCAGATCCCGCACGATCTGCGGGGAAGCTTTGTGGCGTACTTTGTGGCCGCACTTTGTGGCCGCACTTTGCGGGTAAGCGCTTTCCGACAGCATGCCATGCTGCGAGCCGGTGCGCAAGCGAATCGGAAAACGCTCTCCGTGCGCTTCTCCGACAGATCTCGCCGGGCTACTCCGCCGGCGGGGTCACTTGCGCATCCGCCGGCCGCGCGGGGTCACTTGCGCATCCGGCTGCCGGGCGGGGCCAATTGCGGATCCGCCGGCCGCGCGGGGTCACTTGCGCATCCGCCCGCCGGGCGGGGCCAATTGCGCATCCGCAACAGCCGTTTCCGGTACCCCAACTGACCCCGCACCGCTGCCCGATGCAGAATTGACCCCGCAGAGCGCCGCGGACGCGATGCCCCGTGCGTGTAGCCCCGCATTGGCGATGGCGCGAGATGCGGCAGATCGGACGCATCCTCAGCATCATGCGGGGTCACTTGCGCATCCGCCCGCCGGGCGGGGCCAATTGCGCATCCGCAACAGCCGTTTCCGGTGCCGAACTGACCCCGCACCGCAGTCCGATGGGATATCGACCCCGCACAGAGCGCACCCCGCACCGCAGCCCGATGGGATATCGACCCCGCACAGAGCGCACCCGCCCGCACCCGCACCCGCACCGCAGGCACAGAGCGCACCGCAGGCAACGCCGGCACCCACCTCATGCGCTCAGCTCCATGTCGAGGCGGGTGATCACCTGCGACGGCACGCCACCCCGCAGCAGCGCCTCGACGTCGCCGAGGGCCGAATCGGCGAGACGTCGCGCCTCGTTGCCCATCGACCCGGCGATGTGCGGGGTCAGGGCGACGTTCGGCAATGTGCGCAGCGGTGAATCGGTGGGCAGGGGGTCGGGCTCGGTGACGTCGAGCACGGCATCCAGTCGCCCTGATTCGCATTCGGCGAGCAGCGCGTCATGGTCGAGGATCCACCCGCGCGCCGTGTTGATCACGGTGGCGCCGTCGTGGAGCGCCGCGAGCTCCGCCGCACCGATCATGTGCCTGGTCTCGGGCAGCGCCGGCGCGTGCAGCGACAGCACATCGACCTGGCCGAGCATGTCGTCGAGGGGCATCAGCTCCGCACCCGCGTCGGCCACCGCCTGCGCGGACACGAACGGATCGGCGACGAGAATCCGGATGTCGTCGAGCTGCCCCAGCATCCGCACGACCCGGCGCCCGATCCGTGAGAATCCGACGATGCCGACCGTACGACCGACGCTGCCGTAGCGGGTCGATCCGACCAGGTCACGCCATTCGACCACCGTCGACGGCGAGCGCATGTGCACGAAGGCGCGCTTGAAGGCGAGGATGATCGTCGCGAACGTGTACTCGGCCACCGGCACGGCGTTGGCGTCGGCGGCCGAGGTCACGGTGATCCCCCGCTCCCACAGTTCGTCGGACACCAGCTGCTGCACGCTGCCCGCCGCATGCACCACGGCGCGCAGCCTCGGCATGCGGTCGAGGAGCTCGGCGTCGAGGCGCGGGGCCCCCCACGAGGTGAGCAGTATCTCGGTGTCGGAGATATCGCCGTCGTCGATCGACAGCCGCGACGACGGGGCCAGCGCGCGCAGTCGCGTCAGTCGCGCCTCATCGAAGAGCAGAGCGAACACCTCGGGACTCATCGCAGTACGAACGGTCACGCGCGCGCTCCTTCGCGAACGATGGCGGAATCGCGAACAGTGCCGGAATCGCGCGCAGCGCCGGAATCCAACACAGGGCCGACATCCACAACAGGGTCGACATCCACAACAGGGCCGACATCCACAACAGGGTCGACATCGAGCACGGGCCGCAGTGTGTACCGGCTGTTCGCCCACGCCACGTACAGGGCGGGCGCGCAGGTCAGGCCGATCGCGATCGCCGGCATGGTGGTGAACAGTCCGATCTGCACTCCGAGCACCACGAGCGACATCGCTGTGAGGTACCAGCGCCGCACGCACAGGTAGAGCGCGGCCTTGACGATGTCGCGCATCCGCGCACCGGGCTCCTCAGCCAGGGCGACGAGCGCCACCAGGGCGGTGGCCGCAGCGATCACGGTGAGCAGTGCGAGCACCGGGACGATCATGACCGATGCGGGCGATGCGCTGACCGCGCGCACGTCGACGAGGAGCACCACCACGGATGCCGTCGCCGCCACACCGATCAGCAGGCCCTTGCGCGCCGTGGCCTTCCAGCCCCGGAGGAACGAGCGCACCACCTGGGGCTCTCCGCGGCCGAACTCGCGGAACGCGGTGAACGCGCCCGTGAGCGCCGGAGCGACCAGCGGAGCCGCGAGCGCCAGCAGCGGCCACGACAGTGCGGGGTCGGTCGTGATCAGCAGCACCACGAGAGGGGATGCCGCGACGAGCACGAGGAAGTTCACCATCAGGCCGAGGTAGACGACTCCGAGGATCGTGGCCCAGGCGTCATGCGAGATGCGCTTCATCGGTCAGCCCTTCAGTCCACTGGTGGCGATGCCCTCGACGAAGTACTTCTGCCCGAGCAGGAAGATGATCGCGATGGGCACGACCGAGATGGTGAGGCCTGCGAACAGCAGGGCGTAGTTCGTGTCGAAGAGGTTCGAGACGAAGCTCTTGAGTCCGAGCTGGATCGTCCACAGGTCGGGGTTGCGCAGGTAGATGAGCGGCCCGAGGTAGTCGTTCCAGGTGTTGACGAACGTGAGCAGAGTGAGGCTCGCGATGGCGGGAACCGACAGCGGAAGCATGATGCGTCGCCAGATGCCGTACTCGCTGAGCCCGTCGAGACGCGCGGCCTCACTGAGCTCTTCGGGGATGGTCTCGTAGTACTGCTTCATCAGGAACACGCCGAAGGCTCCGAACGCCTGGAGCAGGATGATCGACCACAGCGTGTTCGACACCTTCAGATTCGAGAGCAGGATGAACTGCGGGATCATGTACGACTGCCACGGCACAGCGATCGTGCCGATGTAGACGAGGAAGAGGATGTCGCGGCCGGCGAACTTCATGCGCGCGAAGCCGTACGCGGCGAACGATCCGGTGAGCACCTGCAGGAACGTCACGCTCACGGCCAGGAACAGGGTGTTGCGGATCCAGACGAGCATGTTCGACTTCGTCCAGATGTCGATGTAGTTCTGCCACACGAACGTCTCGGGCACCCAGACGACGGGTACCGAGAACACCTCGTTGGCATTCTTCAGCGAGCTCATGACCATCCAGAAGAACGGTGCGAGCAGACCGATCGCCGCGATGATCAGGGCGATGTAGCCGAGGGTGCGACCGACCGTGAGCCGGGAGCGGGTGCGCCCCACGGGGGCGGGGGCGTTGAGCTTTCGCAGCGTTCCCCCGGTGACGAGGACCTGGGTCTCGGTCATCATGCGCTCCGCTTCTTGTTCCACAGGAACTGGCCGATGGTCACGAGGATGCAGAGGAAGAACAGCGCCACCGCGGCGGCGGACGCATAGCCGAACTGCGACTCCTCGAAGCCCTTCTTGTAGATGAACTGCGACAGCACCAGGGTCGACTGACCCGGACCGCCGTCGGTCATGACGAGGATCAGATCGAAGATCTTGAAGGAGTTGATGGTGAGCATCACGGTGACGAAGAACATGGTCGGCCGCAGCGACGGGATCGTCACGTTCGTGAAGCGCTCCCACACGTTGGCGCCGTCGACGCGCGCGGCTTCGTGCAGCTCACGCGGCACGGTCTGGAGCCCGGCGAGGAAGAGGATCATGTAGTAGCCCATGTCGCGCCAGGTGCTGACGATCACGACGGCGGGCATCGCCCACTCCGATGACGTGAGCCACCCTGGGGGCTCGGAGATGCCGATCGCCCGGAGCACCTCGTTGATGGGGCCGTAGTCGGGGCTGAAGAGCAGGTTCCACACCACGGCGATCGCGACGATCGAGGTGATGTAGGGGAAGAAGGCGGCAGTGCGGAAGAACGCGACGCCGCGCAGCTTGTTGTTGAGCAGCAGCGCGAGCCCGAGCGAGACGACGATCGTCAGCGGGATGTGCATCACCGAGTAGTAGATGGTGTTCCAGAACGCGATGTGGAAGCTGCCGTCGCCCATCAGGCGCTGGAAGTTCGCGAACCCCACCCAGTCGGCCTTGCCGAAGACGTTCCAGTTCGTGAACGCCATGTAGAAGAGGATCAGCACCGGGAGCAGGGTCAGGAACCCGAATCCGATGAAGTTCGGCAGGATGAAGCTCCAGCCGATCAGGGCATTGCGGCGACGCAGTGCCGAGCGTCTGCGGGGCAGCTTCGTCTGCGGCGGGGCCGCGTCGCGGCTCGGGGCCTCGGTGGTGGTCATGTCTCTCGTCTCCTGGATGCTGCGCGAGTGCGGTGCTCGGGGGCCGGCCGGCGGCCGACCCCCGAGGTGATCAGCCGACCTCGTTCTTCACGCGGTCCTCGGCCGTCTTGATGGCGTCGTCGATCGAGGTCGATCCCGACATGACGGCGGTGTGCAGATCGGCGAGGATCCCCTGGATCGTCGCCGTCTTGCTCGATGTGGGGTTCTCGGGGAGCACGTCGTGCGTCGACCAGGCGAACTTCGACAGGTCATCGGTCGGAGCGCCCTCGACCGCGAAGTAGGACTCGACGACGGCGTCGTTCGTGAGCGCCGGAGTGATGCCGATCTCGGCGAGCGCCTGCGCGCCCTCCTCTGATGCGGCGAACTCCAGGAACTGCTTCGCGGCGTCGGCCTTGGCGGAGTCGATGTTCGCGTTGATGCCGAAGCCCGTCGGGTCGCCGAACGTCACCGGGGTGTTGTCGGTGCCCGTGGTCTTCTCATCGAGCTGCGGTGCGGGAGCGATGCCCCATTCGAAGTCGTTCGCCTCGCCCGACGCCTGCTGCGCGATGAGCGTCGCGGTGTACCACGTGCCCATCAGCATCATCGCGGCCTTCTGCGTGCCGAACTCGCCCTGGTAGGTGAGCTGGTTGGCGGTCGAGGTGTTGAAGTCGACCTGGTCACCGGCATCCTGCAGCGCGAGCGTGTTGTCGTAGTAGTCCTTCAGGTTGCTGAAGTCGCCGTCGAGCACGCTGGTGTCGGTCTGCGCGTTCGCGAAGCCCTGCACGGTCGACTGCCAGCGGTGCAGGTACGTGCCCTTGGAGGCGTCGGTGGTGAGCGCCTCCGCGGCATCCGCGTAGTCCTCCCACGTCCACGATCCGTCGGGCTCGGCGACGCCGGCCGCCGCGAACAGGGCCTTGTTGTAGAAGAGCACCCACGAGTCCTGGCGGTACGGCACGGCGTAGGCGGCACCGTCGACCTCGTAGGAGTCCGCGCCGCTGATGCCGTCGGGCAGCGCCACGTCCGAGACGTCGAGCAGCTGGCCTCCCTCCTGGAAGGTCGTGACGTACTTGACCTCCTTCTGGGTGATGATGTCGGGGCCGGATCCTGCGGCGAGGTCGGCGGTGACGAGGGTGTTGTACTCGGCCGCGTCGTATTCCTTGAGCTCGATCTTCACGTTCGGGTGATCCTTGGTGAAGGCGTCGGCGAGCGTCTGGAACTCGGGCGTGGTGTCGATGCTCCACCCCGAGAGGGTGAGCGTGACGGGGGCGTCGGGGTCGGTGCTCTCGCCGGCATCGCTGCTGCCGGAGCAGCCTGCGAGGGCGAGGGCCGCGACGGCGGCGATGCTGCCGGCGGCGAGGATCTTGCGGTTCATGGGGATACTGCTCCTTTGCAATGGCGGGTGCCCCAGACGGGGCGGGGTGACGGGTCGGGATGACGGCTCAGGTGAGCCGGTGTTCGGTGGTGAGCCGGTGTTCGGTGGTGGTGGAATCGGGCCACACGACGGCGACGTCGTCGCCGTCGATGCGGACGGTGGGAGCGGATGCCGCGGCGCGGTCCGACAAATGCACCGCGGTCGCGATCCACTCACCCGTAGACGCCGGGTACGTGAGGACGGGAACGGATGCTGTCGCCCCCAGCGGGCTCGCGTCTCGCCGCGTCTCGATCGAGGGCACTCCCCCGGGCGTGAGCGCGACGATGGCGCTGTGGCGACCGCGGGCGCTCGCGGCAGCCACGGCCTCCGAGACGGTGTCGTCGACGGCATCTGCGGCGAGCGCCCAGCCGCCGATGCGCAGGGCGGTGGGGGCGGCATCCGCCTCGATCCGGTCGATGCGCACGACCCGCACCTCCCATGCGCCGCGCACGATCGACCAGGTGGTGACGGTGCCCGCGATCTCGACCTCGCCCGTGATGCCGGAACCGTGTCGGGTCTGGGTCGCGTCCGGAGAGATCCAGTGCGCGGTCCCCTCGGATCCGGCGAGCGCGGCATCCCCGTCACGACGGATGCCCTGCACGCGCATGCCGGCGCGATGAGACGCCCGGCCGTCGGCGTGCAGCAGTGCGACCGACTGCTCGAGGGGCTCGGCCCACGCGTCGCCGTTCAGCAGCGGACTCGCGGCGGTCGAGTAGCCGAGGCGGGCGTAGAGCGGCGAGTCGCCGACGAGGTCGCCGGGGCGTGCGTGGTCGGCTCCGTGGTTGCTCACGCGCACGATGCCGTCGTCGGCCGTCGCGGAGATGATCCATGCCGGAGCCTCGACGACCCGGAGGACGTCTGCGCTCTCGACCGGCATTGGCTCGGCGGGGGCCGACCACACCGGGTGATCCGCGGGGAGCGCGATGCCGAGCAGGCCCTTCGACGCCCAGTACGGGGATCCGGTGCCCGAGTAGTTCTGCGCGAGCCGGCGCCACTCGGCGTGCCACCCGAGGTCGAGGAGTCCCTGATCGTTGGGGGCGCCGTTCTCGGCGAAGTGGCGGACGATGGAGGATGCCGCGCGGCGCAGCTGCGCGGCCGGGACCGACGGGACCTCGGCGATCACACCGGCCCAGTAGGGGGCTGCCGCGGCGAAGCGGTAGACCAGGCTGCGGCCCTGGATCAGTGGGGCGCCGTCGGCGCCGACGAGGGCGATCGCATCCTGCAGGAACGTGTCGAGTCGGGCGATGTCGTCTTTCGTCCGACCGGCCGCGAGCTCGGCGGCTCCCTGCATCCGCGACCACAGCACCGGGTAGAGGTGCAGCGCCCAGCCGACGTAGTGGTCGTACGAGCGGTCGTCGCCGTCGGAGAGCCAGCCGCCCTCGCGGATGAAGGAGTCGTGCTGGGCGAGGTCTCGATCGATGTCGTCCTGCGACCACGGGCCGCCCACCGAGCGCAGGAAGGTCTGGACGACCACGCGGAACCACAGCCAGTTGTTCTTCGGGTAGCTGTCGTCGCCCACGACGGGCGCGAGGTAGTCGATCATGCGGCGCTGAGTGGTCCCGTCGAGGCGATCCCAGATCCAGGGTCGGGTCATGTCGAGGATCAGGGCGATCGATGCCGCCTCGACCTTGGCCTGCGCGTGCTCGTCGAGCCGCACCCACCGGTCAGGGCTCGACGGATCGACCCCGGCCACGATGCCGCGCGAGTAGAAGTCGATGAGGTCGTCGACCCCCTCGCCGCGGGCACCCGCGATGCGGAAGCCGGCGAGCAGGAACGTGCGCACGAATCCCTCGAGACCGTCGACATCGATGCCGTATCCGCCCGACGCGCCGGGCAGCGTGATGCGGGCGTTGTTCTCGGAGGCCCACGGACGCACGGCTGCGAGCAGTCGGTCGGCGTACGCGATCAGATCGTCGCGAGACCACTCCGCCGTAAGAGAGCGCTCGGCATTCAGGGAGCGCTCGGCAGTCCTGGACCGCTCCGCATCACAGGGGCTCGCAGCGGTCGCTGCACCGGTGCGCTCGTATGTCACAGGGTTCTCCTTTGAAGACTGCTTCGAGGTGGACCGCGACGGATGCCGTCTCTTTGCGATCGTTGGGAGATTATCATCCCATTTCGATCAAGACAAGACTCAAATAATACTAGATCGATCATTTTCGATCAGCTAGGCTGAGTGCGTGAACACGCTCCCCGCGCCGACCGCCGATGACCGCACCGCGTGGTCGCATATCGATGCGGCCGATCTGCGAGCCCGCGCCGACGCCGATCTCGGCACGCCGTGGCCGCAGCCGCTCGCCAGTCAGGCCGCCCGTGTGCACCGCGACGGCGACCGCGTCGCCTGGGAGAATCCGGCATTCGCCCGCCAGCACCGACTCAGTCGAGCCGTCATCACCGCGGCCGCGACCCTCGATGAGAAATGGATCGACGAGGTCGTCGACGGCGTGCAGCTGCTGTGCGAGCAGAGCTCGTGGTGCTGGCCCGCCCACGACGACACGTTCGACAGGCATGGGAGCGTGCTCGCGACCGTCACCGATCCCTTCGTCGACCTCGGCGCCGGTGAGGTCGTCGCCCAGCTCGCGTGGATCGACCACGTGCTCGGCACGCAGCTCGACGCCCGCGCCCCCGGCATCCGCTCCCGCGTCCGGCATGAAGCGCAGGAGCGCGTCTTCCGCCCCTTCGTCGAGCGCCGCGACTGGCACTGGCTGGGCCTCGACGGCGACGTGCACAACTGGAATCCGTGGATCCACTCGGCAGTCCTCACCGCAGCCGTGCAGCTGCACGACGACCCCGCGCAGATCATCGACCTGGTCGTCGAGGGGCTCGACCGCTACCTCGTGTCGCTGCCCGACGACGGCGCGATCGACGAGGGCTATTCGTACTGGTGGAACGGGGCCTGCCGGGCCCTCGAGGCGCTCGACCTGCTCGAGTATGCGACCGACCGAACCCGCCCCGACCTCGCCGGGCTGCGCGAGACCGTCGCGTTTCCGCACCGCTGCCACCTCGGCGGCGACTGGTACGCCAACCTCGCAGACGGACAGGCCCGCCCGTCTGCAGATCTCCCCTGGCATGCCTTGCACCGCGCCGCCCGGCGGATCGGCGATGCGGATGCCGCTGCCCACGCCGCATCGCACCGCAACGCAGCGCCGTCGGAGTTCGCAGGTCTCGGGCGCCTCGTGCAGGAGCTGACGGATGCCGCATGGCTCGCCGCCGCGCCCGCCGACTCTCCCCTTCCGCGTGATGTGTGGCTGCCGTCGACGCAGGTGCTGCTCGCCCGTGAACGTGCGGGAACGGCTGCAGGACTCGGCCTGGTGATCAAGGGCGGGCACAACGCCGAGCACCACAACCACAACGATGTCGGCTCGTTCATCGTGACGTCCGATGGGGTTCCCGTGATCGTCGACGCCGGGCGACCGACCTACACGAAGGCCACGTTCGGGCCCGACCGCTACGAGATCTGGACCATGCAGAGCGCGTGGCACAACACCCCCACGGTCGCCGGCGTCGACCAGTCGCCTGGACGGCAGTTCGCCGCGGCGGACGTGGAGGTCTCGCTGACGGATGCCGTCTCGTCGCTGTCGCTCGAACTCGGAGGCGCCTACGAGCTCGACGGGCTCACGTGGCGGCGCAGCGCCACCCTCGACCGTGCGGAGCGGGTCGTGCGGGTGTCGGACACGTGGAACGGCCCCGTGTCAGACGGGGCGACCACCCTCAACGTCATCGTCGCCGGCGTCGTATCGCCGCTCGACGGGGGTGTGCGTGTCGCGCCGCTCGACGGGGCGGCACCTGTCGTGATCCGGTGGCCTGCCGGCATCCGCTCCGCAGGGACGGTGCGCATGCTCGACGATCCGATGCTGAGCACGGTGTGGGGCGAGCGACTCACCCGCATCGAACTGGACGTGAGCGCGCACGATCGCGCGTGGATCACGGTAGAAAGAGACGACGCCACCCCGGGGACGGGTGACAGCGAGGACGACCGATGACCGATCAGCAGCACGCTCCGCTGGCGCCCGCGCGTCATGCGCATATCCTCGCCGCCCTCGAACGCGACGGGATCGTGCGGGTCTCGCGCCTGACCGAAGAGCTCGGAGTCGCACCCGTGACGTTGCGTCGCGACCTTCAGCAGCTCGAGGAGGAAGGGCGACTCGAGCGCGTGCACGGTGGAGCCGTGTCGGCAACGATCCCCGACGCGGCGGAGCCCACGCCTGCGCAGACGGGCGGGGCGATCGGCGTGCTGGTGCCGTCTCTGGCGTACTACTGGCCGGGCGTCGTGCGGGGCATGGAGGCCGAGGCACGCACGCGCGGGTTGCGCCTGGTGCTGCGCGGCGCCTCGTACGAGCTGCAGGACGAACGCCCTGTGCTCGAGCGCCTCCTCGCCGCCGACGACATCCGCGGCCTCATCGTCGCGCCCAACCCCGACGTGACCCATGCGCAGGATGTGGTGCAGTGGCTCGATGCCTCCGGCATCCCCTCGGTGTTCGTCGAGCGCGACGCCGTGGTGCTCCCTGATCGTGCGCCCGTCGAGAACGTCACGACCGACCATGCTCTGGGCGCGGTGCTCGCCGCCCGACACCTCGCGAGCCTCGGCCATCGCCGCATCGGTCTCATCCTGTCGCGGGAGTCTCCCACCGGCCGCAAGATCCTCACGGGATGGGCGACGGCGTGCGAAGAGCTCGGGCTCGCGCCGGCCGACCACTTCGAAAGCCTCTTCCCCGACCGCAACGGCCCGGGCTTCGCGACCGCCGTCAATGCGGCCATCGACAAAGCCCTCGACGCCGGGGTGACAGGACTGCTCATCCACTCCGACCCCGAAGCGATGGCGTTCATCGACATCGCGTTGAACAGGGGACTCTCGGTGCCCGAGGACCTCTCGGTCGTCGCCTACGACGACGAGGTCGCTCAGCTGTTCACTCCCGCGCTCAGCGCAGTCAGCCCTCCTCGCGCTGCCGTCGGCGCCGCCGCGATCGACCTTCTCGCCAAGCGCATAGCCGACCCCTTGCGCCCCGTGCACCGGGTGTCGCTGAGTCCGACGATGAATGCCAGGGAGTCGTCGGCCCCGCCCACCTGACCGCGCGGGCGCTGGAGCGTCAGCATTCCGCGCGCCAGACGGGGCCACTTGCGCATCCGGCCCGCTATGCGGGGCTATTTGCGCACCCCGGCGCACCAGGCGGGGCCACTTACGCATCCCGGGGATGCCAGACGGGGTCACTTCAGCATCCACGCACCGGGCGGGGCCACTTACGCATCCCGAACAGCCCTCTCCGAAGTCCAACTGACCCCGCCTGCCGAGCCCGGTGCGATTTCGACCCCGCAGCCGATGGCGACGGCACCGGATGCCGCAGAACGGATGCTGGGGCGGCACCAGGCGGCGCCACTCGCGCACCTACACGCCAGACGGGGCCACTTGCGCATCCCGGGGGTGCCAGACGGGGCCACTTCAGCACCCACGCACCAGGCGGGGCCACTTGCGCATCCGAAAGAGCCGACTCCGACGTCCAACTGACCCCGCCTGCCGAGCCCGGTGCGATTTCGACCCCGCACGGGCCCCGCGCACGCTCGGGTCTGCACCGCGACGCGTCGGCGGGGTACAGATGGACCGCCGCGGCCCCGGCTCAGGAGCACGTCGGGCTCAGCGGGTGCTGGAGCGCTCGACCAACCGGGTCGGCACCACCACGGATTCGTCGGTGATCGACCGCCCCTCGATCTCGGCGACGAGCAGGTCGACAGCGCGGTGTGCGAGTGTCGTGAAATCCTGACGGATCGTGGTCAGAGGGGGGCGGTAGTTCGCGGCATCCGGCACGTCGTCGAATCCGATCACGCTGACGTCTTCAGGCACCCGGCGTCCGGCTTCGGCGAGCGCGCGCAGCAGCCCCAGCGCCATCTGGTCGTTGGCGCAGAACACGGCGGATGCTGCGTCCAGCCCACCGCCCGCGGCGAAACCGGCCTCGGCCGACCAGTCACCGCGCACGACGACCGGCGGATCGATGCCCGCGGCCTCGAGGGTCTCACGCCAGCCGCGCTCGCGCTCCGCCGCGGCGAACGAATCGACCGGGCCAGCGAGGTGGTGCACGCTCTCGTGCCCGAGGCCCAGCAGGTGTGCGGTCGCGGCGGCGGCGCCGCCGACATGGTCGCTGTGCACGACGGCGAGGTCCGCCGCGCCCGGTGCATCGACGACGACGAGTCTCAGTCCGGCAGGTCGCTCGGCAGCCGGGACCAAGGCGGAGGCCTCGTTCAGCACGATGGCGCCGTCGACCTCCTGCTCGGCGAGGCGTTCGAACGCATCGGCGACGCTCTCGGCCGCGGTCACGAGGGTGAGGGCGTAGCCGCGCTCGGCGGCAGCCTCGGCCGTGGCCTGCAGCATCCGCGAGTTGCCGACTGTCGCGAGCGTCGTGACGACGAGCCCGATGGTCTGCGAGCGGCCGGTGCGGAGCGCACGTGCCGCTCGATGCGGCCGATACCCGAGCTCGGCCATGGCTCTCTCGACGCGCTCACGGGTGACGGGATCGACGCGCGGGCTGTCGTTGACGACCCGCGACACCGTCTGGCCTGAGACGCCGGCGCGGGAAGCGACCATCGCCATCGACACACGCCCCGACGAGGGGCGTCGAGGCCGGGGCCTGCTGGGCTCGCGCAGGAGGTCGTCGTCCACCGCAGGCACCCCGATCTCGCGTTCACAACTCAGCAATGTTGACGTTACCACGGCGCTGTGCGTACCATGTTTACGTGAACACGACCGAATCTGCTGAGCTGCGCACCGAGAACCTCTCCGCCGGAATCACGAAGCGCGCGACCACTCTCGCCGACGGCCGCGAGCTGATCTACTTCGACGACCCCGACACGACGCTCGGCGAAGAGCGCGCGGTCGACTCCCGCACCCTCGACCCGCGCGGCGAGACCGCCACGATGCGCCTCGACGTGCTCACGGGAGACTGGATCACCGTCGCGGCGAACCGCCAGAACCGCGTCATGATGCCGAGCGCGGATGCCGATCCGCTGGCCCCGCAGTCGCCGACCAACCCGTCGGAGGTGCCCTCGCTCTACGACGTCGCGGTGTTCGAGAACCGCTCCCCCGCCTTCGGCCCCGCACTGGCCGAGGCCACCGGCATCGCCCCCGAAGCGACCAACCCTCCCCGCGGGCTCGACGACCTCGCGGCTCTGGGCCTCGGCCGCACCCGCACCTCGGTCGGCCGATGCGAGGTCGTGTGCTTCAGCCCCGAGCACACCGGCTCGTTCGGCACGCAGTCCGTCACCCGCGCCCGCACGGTCATCGAAGCCTGGGCCGACCGCACCGCCGCTCTCTCGAAGCTGCCGGGCATCGAGCAGATCTTCCCGTTCGAGAACCGCGGCGAGGCCATCGGCGTCACGCTCCCCCACCCGCACGGCCAGATCTACGCCTACCCGTACGTGACGCCGCGCACCACCCGCGTGCTCGAGTCGATCGACCGCACGGCGCCCGAGCTCTTCCAGCACATCCTCGAGTCCGAGCAGGCATCCGAGCGCGTCGTGTTCCGCGGCGAGCACTGGACGGCGTTCGTGCCCTTCGCCGCCCGATGGCCGCTGGAGGTGCACCTGATGCCGCACCGCCACGTGCCGGACTTCGCCGAGACGACGGATGCCGAGCGCGACGAGCTCGCCCCTCTCTACCTGCGCCTGCTGCGCGGCGTCGACGCGCTCTACGACACCCCGACGCCCTACATCGCGGCGTGGCACCAGGCTCCGGTCAACGTCGGTCGCGACAGCGTGCGCCTGCACCTGCAGCTCACGAGTCCTCGCCGCGCCGCCGACAAGCTCAAGTTCCTGGCGGGCTCCGAGGCCGCGATGTGGGCCTGGGCTGCCGAGGTCACCCCCGAGCAGGGTGCCGCCCGCATCCGCGAGGCCATCGCGAAGGCCGACGCCGCGCACGCGGCAGACAGCGCGCACAGCACCGACACCGCGCACAGCGCGCACAGCACCGACACAGACAGCACCGACACCGCAGACGAGGCTTCCGCATGACCACCATCGACGACGCCGCCACCGCCCTCTTCACCGAGCTCACCGGCCATGCCCCGGCCGGTGTGTGGTCGGCCCCCGGCCGCGTGAACCTCATCGGCGAGCACACCGACTACAACGACGGATTCGTGCTCCCGTTCGCGATCCCCCACCGCACGGTCGCCGCCGTCGGCACGCGTGACGACCGCCGCATCCGCGTCGCCTCGACCTTCGCCGACGAGCCGGTCGAGGTCGCCATCGACGAGCTCGCCGAGCTGTTCCCCACTCCCACCGGAGAGGCGCCCGCAGTGCCCGAGTGGGCCGCCTATCCGCTCGGCGTCGCCTGGGCGCTCCGCCAGGCCGAAGGCACCTCCGACTCCGTCATCACCGGTGCGGGACTCGACATCGCGATCGCCTCCGACGTGCCGGTCGGAGCCGGGCTCTCGTCGTCGGCCGCGATCGAGGGTGCCACGGCATCCGCTCTCAACGAGCTGTGGGAGGCCGGTCTCGACCGTACCGCTCTCGCCCGCGTCGGTCGCCGCGCCGAGAACGAGGCCGTGGGTGCACCGACTGGCATCATGGACCAGATGGCCTCGATGCTGGGCGAGCCCGACGCCGCGATCTTCCTCGACTGCCGCTCGCTCGACGCGAACCTCGTGCCCGTCGGCATCGCCGAGGCCGGCCTTGCGATCCTCGTGATGGACACCCGCGTCAAGCACGCGCACTCGACCGGCGGATACGGCGAGCGCCGCGCCGCGTGCGAGCGGGGCGCCGCGATCATGGGCGTGCCGAGCCTGCGCGACGTGTCGGTCGACGACCTGCCCCGCGCCGAGGAGCTCATGGATGACGTGACCTTCCGTCGGGTGCGCCACGTGGTGACCGAGAACCAGCGCGTGCTCGACACGGTGCGCGTGCTGCGCGAAGAGGGAGCCCGCTCGATCGGCGATCTGCTCGTCGCCTCGCACGCCTCCATGCGCGACGACTTCGAGATCTCGATCCCCGAGCTCGACACCGCGGTCGAGGCGGCCCTCGCCGCCGGGGCGATCGGCGCCCGCATGACCGGCGGCGGCTTCGGCGGCGCGGCCATCGCCCTGATCGAGCAGGATGCCGTGCAGCAGGTGACGGATGCCGTGAACGCGGCGTTCGCGGCATCCGGCTTCGCGGCTCCCGTGATCTTCACCGTCGTGCCGTCGGCCGGCGCGCATCGCGACGCCTGACCCGGTCAGGGTCAGCGAGCCCGCCCTGAGATACTGAACTCTCACACCACCTGAGGAGCACTATGTCCTGGATCGTGACCGGCGGAGCCGGATACATCGGCTCGCACGTCGTCCGCGCACTCGCGGATGCGGGGCTCGCCCCCGTCATCCTCGACGACCTCTCGAGCGGTGTGGCGTCGTTCGTACCCGAGGGCGTTCCGTTCGTGCGGGGCTCGATCCTCGACCGAGAGCTCGTCGAGGAGACGCTCCGCGAACACAGCGCCGAGGGTGTCATCCACGTCGCCGGTTTCAAGTACGCCGGTGTCTCGGTGCAGCGCCCCCTGCATACCTACGCACAGAACGTCGAAGGAACTCGGGTGATCCTCGAGGCGATGGAGTCCGCAGGCGTCGCCAACATCGTGTTCTCGTCGTCGGCCGCCGTCTTCGGCACCCCCGACGTGGCGCTCGTCGTCGAGGAGACCGCCAAGAAGCCCGCGAGCCCATACGGCGAATCCAAGCTCATCGGCGAATGGCTGCTGCGCGACCAGGCGATCGCGACCGCGGATTCTGCGACACCGCTGCGCCACACCTCGCTGCGGTACTTCAACGTGGTCGGCTCCGCCGACCCGACGGTCTACGACGTCAGCCCGCACAACCTCTTCCCGATCGTCTTCGAGGCGTTGATCGCCGGCAAGACGCCCAAGATCTTCGGCGACGACTACGACACCGAAGACGGCACGAACGTGCGCGATTACGTACACGTCGGCGACATCGCCGCAGCGCACGTGGCTGCCGCCCAGCGACTCTCCGCGGGCGAGCCGATCGAGGCGGCCTACAACCTCGGCTCGGGCGACGGTCTCAGTGTGAAGCAGATCATGGATGCCGTGACCCGCGTCACCGGCATCGACTTCACTCCCGAGATCGGCCCCCGCCGCGCCGGCGACCCCGACCGCATCGTCGCGACCGGCGAGCTCGCCGCCCGTGACCTCGACTGGAAGATGCGGTACTCGGTCGACGAGATGGTGCGTACGGGCTGGGAGGCGCGTCGGTCCGCCTCCTGACCTGCAGCGCCGGTCGTCGAGCGAGCGCAGCGAGACGAAACGTCCGCCCTCAGAGGTCTCTGGTGCGAATGGGGTAGAGCCAGAAGCACAGCCACGCGAGGGCGGCGAAGACGAGCGGCACGACTGCGACCATCACGCGGATGCCGCCGTCGACCGTCTCGGGCTGCGCATCACCCAGCGACGCGTCGAAGCCGGATGACGTCAGCACCACCGCCGCGACGACGGCCTGCAGCACGACCGAGCCGCGCACCACGAAGCCGTTGACCCCGAAGTAGGCGCCCTCTCGCCGATGGCCGGTGCGCGTGGCGTCCTCGTCGATGATCTGGGCGAGCACCACCTCGAGCAGCTGCAGCAGACCTCCGACGCCCACTCCCACCGCGACGCCGACGAGCGCGGCCGCCATCACCGTCGACGGCAGCACGAAGCCGAGCATCGCGAGACCGAAGACGGCCACGCTCCACAGCAGCGCCGTGCGCGGTGAGGTACGCCGCACGACCGCGCTCCACAGCACGATCGACGGGATCGCGGTGACGAAGATCGCGCCGAGCAGCAGGCTGCCCTCGCCCTCGGGCGCGCCCAGCGAATACCTCACGTAGAACGGGATCGCCGCGAGGATCACGGCGATCGCCGTCTGGATGAACAGCGAGCCGAGCACATACGGCACGAACGCCCGGTTCGCGAACGTGTACTTCAGCTGGTCGCCCCACCGCATGGCCTCGGACGCCGCCTCCGGCACCTGGCGCTCGATCATGCCGCCGAAGAACGACCACACGAGCAGCACCAGGCATACGGCCGAGAGCACGATCGCCATCCCCGGCCAGCCGATCGACCCGTACAGCGCGGGCGCGCCCGCCGTGCCCAGCACCATGCCGAGGATCGCGAAGATCTGGCGGGGGACGTTGCCCCGCGCACGCTCCTCGGTGGTGCGGAAGATCTCGGGGAACAGCGCCGAGATGTTCAACACCACGACCACGAACGCGATGTCGTAGACAGCCACGACGATCAGGAACCAGACGATGAGACCTGCGGCGGGCAGCTCGGGCGGCATCCACACCAGTGCGAACGCCACGACGAGCGGCACGATGCCGAGTCCGATCCAGGGGATGCGACGGCCCCACGGCGTGCGGATGCGGTCGGACAGCGCGCCGACCACGGGGTTGAGCACAGCGTTCAGCACGCCGTGCGCGATCATCGCGGCGGCGACCCACGTCGGCTCGACGCCGAGGTGCGTGACGTAGAAGTAGACGACGAACGCCGAGAACGTCTGCGCCATGAGCTGGGTCGGGAATCCGGATGCTCCGAACGCGATCGCCTGCGCCCTCGTGGGCGCTGCGTCCAGCCGTCGGTCGCGCAGACGCGTCGTCAGCGAACTCATACGCTCTCTCTCCGCTGCAGGTCGCGCAGGTCGCGCCACCCCAGCCTGACCAGTCCCTCGTCGGCGATCGCCTGCAGCACCGCGGCGTCCGAGAGCAGGCGCAGCTCGTGCCCCCTCTTCACCGCGGCGTAGTCGACGGCCGCGCGCAGCTCGTCGTCATCGACCATCGGATGCAGGTAGATCTCGGTCACTCCGGCGGGCACGGCGCGCAGCAGGGCGATGAAGCCGTCGCGCACCTGTTCGTACGACTCGTCGGGTGCCGCCTCGAACGGATGGCTCCACAGGCGATCGATGATCTCCACTCCGAAGGCATCGGCCGCGGCAGCTGCCGCGGTGAGCTTCTCCTGCAGGGCGGCGTCGTCGCCGGTGCCCTCCATGCTCCGCGGCAGCCGGAACGGCAGTCCGTGGCGCGCGGCGAGCTCGAACACGGGCCTCAGGAAGTCGCGTCCCGTCAGCAACCCGTAGACAGACCCCATGTGGTTGTCCAGGTGCGTGACGTCGACTCCGGCATCCAGCGCCGCCTGCAGCTGGGCCGTGATCTCGGCGGCGACGTCGTCGGATGACGCGTGCTCTTCGACCTCGAGCACTCCGGCCGGAAAGTACCCGGCCGCGTCGACCAGGCTCGTGCCCGTGCCGGTGAGCGGGCGCCACCGATAGTCGGTCCACTCGCTCGTGAGCACGAGGTGCACGCCGACGTCGAGGTCGGTGCGCGTCGCCGCGAATGCGAGCGCCTCCGGCGCCCAGGCGCATGGCACCATCACCGTCGTGGAGTCGATGCGCCCGGCATCCAGCAGCTGCATGATCGCGGTGTTCGCCGCGTGGCACATGCCGAAGTCGTCGGCGTTGATGATCACGCCTCGGGCCCCTGGGGGCAGTCCGAGTCGGTCGGCGAGGTCTGAGATCATCTGCTGCTCCTGTCCGAACCGGGGAGCAGACGAGAGAAGACCGTCGCGCGAAGCGCGGACGCCGCCTCCCCCGCAGCTCCCACGAGCGGCGCCTCGGGTCCGAATGACGACACGACGAATCGCAGCGGCAGCTGAGCGGCAAGCTGCTCGGCGTAGTCCGCGACGGCGTCGAGCATCGCGGGGTGCGCGGCGGAACCGCTGAGGATGAACGCCTCCGGGTCGAGCACGAGCGCGACGCTGCCGGCGACGAGGGTGAGGCGGCGGCCCATCTCGGTGGCCATCGCGACCGCGGCGGGGTCACCGGCGGCCGCGGCATCGAGGTGCTGATCGATCGTGAGCTCCGGGTCGCGGCCGCCTGCGAGGGCGAGGTCGCGCACCACGTCGTCGCCGAGCACGGGGGCGCCGATGGGCAGAGGCGTCTGCGGCAGATACATGACCTCACCCGCGACGCCCGAGAACCCGCGGTGCAGGACGCCGTCGATCACGATGCCCGCTCCGAGTCCGTCATCGAGGAGCAGCAGAGCGAAGCTGGCGAGATCTGCGCCGGTGCCCGAGGTCAGCTCGGCGAGAGCCGCCAGGTTCACATCGTTCTCGACGCGCACCGGACAGCCGAGCCCTGCCGACAGGGCGTTCTTGAAAGCCCCGCCGTCGGGGCCCTGGTCGTCGCGGATGCCGCCGTCGGCCGTCACGATGCCGGGGATGCCGACCACCACGAGTTCGAGGGGCCCGGCGACCACGCGTCGGCACGCGGTGACGAGCTCGACGATGTGCTCGACCCGATCGCCGCGCAGCGGGAACGCCGCGTGATGCTCGGCGCGCACCGCGCCGGTCGGATCGACGAGCACGACGTGGGCCGCATGGTTGTCGACGTGCACGGCGGCGGCGAGTCCGAGCTGCGGGTGCAGAGCCACGCGCCCGGCGGCGGGTCCGCGTGTCTCACGATCGACGCCGGCCGGGGCCACGGCGCCGGCGCTCTCGAGCATCCGCAGCACCTGGGTCACCGCGGTGCGCGAGAGCCCGGTCTCGGTGACGAGCGCGTTCCGCGTGAGGGGCCCTCGGCGGGCGAGCGTCTCGAGGATAGCCCGTCCGTTGAGGGTGCGTAAGAGTGTCTGCGGGCCCGCCAGTGGTCTTGCCATGATGATCCCCCCGGATTCGACGTGCGCCCAGCATGACACATCGTGTCTCACTGGTCGAGTGCTCCTGCGTCACATTCGACGGCGCTTGCGGAACACCGCTTCTAGAGTGGTGGGATGACGACACTGCTGATCCGCGACGGAGTGGTCGACGATGCCGATCAGGTGGCCGGCGTGCACGTGCGCTCCTGGCAGGCGGCATATCGCGGGCTCATCGATCAGGAGGTCCTCGACGGGCTCTCGATCCCCGAACGCGCCGACGGCTGGCGACGCAACCTCTCGGACCCGCTGCCGACCATCATCGGCATCCTGGTCGCGGAACGCGACGGCGAGATCGTCGGCTGGACGTCGTTCGGCTCGGGGCGCGAGGAGGAGGGAGCGGGCGACGGCGAGGTCTACGGGATCTACGCCGACCCCGCCGAGTGGTCGACGGGTGTCGGACGCGCACTGCTCGACGCCGCCGAGCAGCGCATCAGGGATGCAGGGCACAGGCGCGCCTACCTGTGGGTGCTCGACGGCAACGAACGTGCCGACGCGTTCTACGCACGCCGCGGCTGGGAGGCCGACGGCGCGAGCAAGGTCGAGGAGCGGCCGGGCCTGAGTCTGCGGGAGCACCGCAGGGTCAAGCGTCTCGCCCACTCCTGACCCGACCGCGCTCTCAGTCGAGCGCCGACATCACGTGCTTGATGCGCGTGTAGTCGTCGAAGCCGTACTGCGAGAGGTCCTTGCCGTAGCCGGAGTGCTTGAACCCTCCGTGCGGCATGTCCGAGACGAACGGGATGTGGGTGTTGATCCACACGCATCCGAAGTCGAGGTCGCGTGAGAAGCGCATCGCGCGGGCGTGATCCGTCGTCCACACCGACGAGGCGAGCGCGTAGGGCACGTCGTTCGCCATCTCGAGCGCCTGCTCGTCGGTGTCGAACGACTGCACGGTCAACACCGGGCCGAAGATCTCGCCCTGCACCGCCTCGTCGTCCTGGTGCAGACCCGACACGATCGTCGCCTCGAAGAAGTAGCCCGTGTCTCCCTGGCGCGAGCCGCCGGTCTCGATCGTCGCGTGCGCGGGCAGACGGTCGACGAAGCCCTGCACCTGAGCGAACTGTGCCGCACTGCTGAGGGGGCCGTAGAGCACTCCCTCTTCGTGCGGGGCGCCCGTGCGGGCATCCGTCTGGGCCTTCTCGACCAGCGCCGCGACGAACTCGTCGTGCACCGACGAGTGCACCAGCACGCGAGTGGCCGCCGTGCAGTCCTGACCTGCGTTGAAGAAGGCGCCGGTGATGATGCCGGATGCCGCTTTGTCGAGATTCGCGTCGGGGTAGACGATCGCCGGTGCCTTGCCGCCGAGCTCGAGGTGCACGCGCTTGACGTCGTTCGCCGCTGACCGGGCCACGGCCATGCCCGCGCGGACGGATCCGGTGATCGCGACCATCTGCGGCGTCGGATGCTCGACCAGAGCCACGCCGGTGTCGCGGTCGCCGAGCACGACGTTGAGCGTGCCGGCGGGCGTGTGCAGCGCGACGATCTCAGCGAGCAGGAGGGTCGTGAGCGGCGTCGATTCGGCGGGCTTCAGCACCACCGTGTTGCCTGCGGCGAGCGCGGGTGCGATCTTCCACACGGCCATGTTGAGCGGGTAGTTCCACGGGGTGACCTGGCCGATGACCCCGATCGGCTCGCGGCGCACGAAAGACGTATGCCCTGCGAGGTACTCCCCCGCAGCTCGCCCTTCGAGGCTGCGCGCCGCACCGGCGAAGAACCGCAGCTGGTCGATCGACTGCAGGATCTCGTCGGTCACGAGGCTCGCGCGGGGCTTGCCGGTGTCCTGGGATTCGAGGTCGGCGAACTGCTCGGCGCGCTCCTGCATCTCGTCCGCGATGCGGAAGAGCGCCAGCTGCCGATCGGCGGGAGTCGTGTCGCGCCAGATCGAGAACGCGGCGGATGCGGCGGCGTAGGCGGCATCGACGTCCGAGGCGTCTGAGACGGGCACCTCCCCGTAGGTCTCTTCCGTCACGGGGTCGATGAGCGGCAGCCGCCCCTGCCCGCTCACGGGAACGTACTGCCCGCCGATGAAGTTCTGAAGCAGTTCTGTGGCCATGACGGCCATGCTAGCGATCCGATTGCGAATACAGAAGAGTCTTCGGTGCTCAACGATGGAATCAGTTGCTTCGAGCGTTGCATCCTGTCAATATCGACACATGAGCGCCACGCTGAAGCAGCCCGTGCTGGATGACATCTCGAAGCGGATCGTCGAGCTCCTGCAGGAGGACGGTCGCCGGCCCTATGCCGAGATCGGACGGGAGGTCGGCCTCAGCGAGGCGGCGGCCCGCCAGCGTGTGCAGAGGATGACCGAGGCCGGGATCATCCAGATCGTCGCCGTGACGGACCCGATGCAGCTCGGCTTCAACCGCATGTCGATGATCGGCATCCGCGTCACCGGCGACCCGCGGCTCATCGCCGAGGAGCTGACGAAGATCACCGAGCTCGCCTACGTCGTGGTCACTCTCGGCACCTTCGACATCCTCGTCGAGGCGGTGTGCGAGAGCGACACCCATCTGCTCGACCTGATCGCGACCCGCATCCGCACGATTCCGGGCATCACGCACACCGAGAGCCTGCTCTACGCCGGCCTCTACAAGGACCTCTACAACTGGGGCACGCGCTGAGGCGCGGCCCCGAAGCCAGGAGCACACCATGGGAACCACGGTCTTCGAACGTCGCCGCCCCGCGGACGCCGTGATCGATGCCTCGTTGCGAGACACCACCTTCAGCGTGTTCTGGCTCGATGACGTCGAGCGCGTCTCGCACGCGTCGCTCACCGAGAGCATCACGGCCGACCTCGCCGTCGTCGGCGGAGGCTACGCCGGCCTCTGGACCGCCGTGCGCGCCAAGGAGCGAGATCCCGGGCGTCGCGTGGTGCTGCTCGAGGCATCACGCATCGCGTGGGCGGCCTCGGGCCGCAACGGAGGTTTCTGCGAGGCGAGCCTCACGCATGGGCACGAGAACGGCGTGACGCGCTGGCCCGACGAGATCGACCGCCTCGAAGAGCTGGGCCATGAGAACCTCGACGGCATCGAGCAGACCGTGAAGCGGTATGACATGGACGTCGACTTCGAGCGCACGGGGCAGCTGGCGGTGGCCGTCGAGCCGCACCAGGTGGAATGGCTGCGCGAGGAGGACGGATTCCTCGATCGCGAGGCCGTGCAGGCCGAGGTGCACTCCGACACGTTCCTCGCCGGGGCCTGGGAGCGCGAAGGATGCGCGCTGGTGCATCCCGCCAAGCTCGGTCTGGAGCTGGCCCGCGTCGCGGCAGAACTGGGCGTCGAGATCTACGAGCAGTCGCTCGTACGCGAGATCGTCGGCGACGGATCGAGTGCGATCACACTCGTCACGCGCGACGGGGCGCAGGTGCGAGCGGATGCCGTGGCTCTCGCGACCAACGTCTTCCCCTCCCTGCTCAAGCGCAACCGTCTGATGACGGTGCCGGTGTACGACTACGTGCTGATGACCGAGCCACTGACCGACGAGCAGCTCGCGTCGATCGGATGGTCGAACCGCCAGGGGCTCGCCGACAGTGCGAACCAGTTCCACTACTACCGGCTCACGGCCGACAACCGCATCCTGTTCGGCGGGTACGACGCGGTCTACCACTTCGGCGGCAAGGTGCGCCCCGAGTACGAGGATCGCGCCGAGAGCCACCGCAAGCTCGCCTCGCACTTCTTCACGACGTTCCCGCAGCTCGAGGGCCTGCGCTTCACTCACCGGTGGGCAGGCGCGATCGACTCGTCGAGCCGTTTCTGCGCGTTCTTCGGCACGGCCCGCAAGGGACGGGTGGCCTACGCGACCGGCTTCACCGGCCTCGGCGTCGGCGCCGCCCGGTTCGCCGCCGACGTCATGCTCGACAAGCTGTCGGGCGAGCCGACCGAGCGCACCGAGCTCGCGATGGTGCGTGAGAAGCCGATTCCCTTCCCGCCTGAGCCGGTCGCCTCGATCGGCGTCAACCTCGTGCGCGCGGCGATGAACAGGGCCGATCACAACGAGGGCAGGCGCAACCTGTTCCTCAAGACGCTGGATGCCGTCGGCATGGGGTTCGACTCGTGAGCGAGCTCGCTGCAAGTCAGCTCGCTCGGGGAACCGGAGTGGATGCCGCGACGCTGCCCCTCGTGCACGAGCCGCTGCCCGCGAAGGACGTGGTCATCGGTCGCCCGACGACGGCGCTGCATGCGTTGGCGACGCTCGGCGAGGTCGAGGTCGGCATCTGGGAGATGACGCCGGGCACGGCATCCGATGTCGAGGTCGACGAGGTGTTCGTCGTGCTCTCCGGTCACGCCCGCATCGAGTTCGTCGAACCCGCGCTGCCCGCGATCGAGGTCGACCCCGGGTCGGTCGTGCGCCTGGCCGAGGGCCAGCGCACCGTGTGGACCGTCACCGAGACGCTGCGCAAGATCTACATCGCCTGACGCGCGTCGAACAGACGACGCATGCCGCTACGGGCGAGCATGAGCGCGATGATCAGCGCAGTCACCTGCAAGAAGTTGCCCAGGTGGACTGACCCCTGGAAGGTGAGAGCCACGAGTTCGAGTACCAAGAACTTGCTACCGGGCAGCACCAGGACCAGAACGACGATGTTCACAGCGCGCGCCCACCCGTTCCTCGCCTCGCGGATGCGCCTGCCGACCCACTTCTTGAGGACGAGCACGGCCTCGAGAACGATCTTGAGGAGAACGGCAGTGAGCAGCGCCACGACGAACGTCTCTGCGATCACATCCGGAAACAGCTGGATGAACAGCCCCAGGACGACGAGATAGACGAAAACATCTACGAGGTCGATCGGCCGAATGCGCACGCCCGGATTGTATCGCCGCATTCCCTGCCGCCACGCGATCCCGGACGCCTCAGCCCCACCCCTGGCCCCCGCGTCATTCGATGCGGTTCTCTGCCGCCACGTCCTCTGGGCTATGCCCGACGCTTCCGCAGCACTGCGCAGATGGATCGAGTTGCTCGCCCCGGGCGGCAACCGATACCGAGGCCGACGCGTGCTCGTACTCTCGCAGCTCCCTGGGGAATCTCTCCTGTCAGGCGCGATTCCAGGGCGGCAGCGGATACTCGCTGGCGGGTTCCGGCCAGCCGATCGAGACGACGCACGCCACGACGATGACGACGACGCTCAGCGCGACGAGAACGGACGACGTGACTCTGGCGGCCTTCGACGGAGTCTGGTCTCCACCGCGAATCGTGAGAGCCGCCAACCCGAGCAGGACGAGCCAACCCACGAGACCGAAGACCGAGAGCCCTATCCCGATCTCGCTCTCGCCGTCTTCCCAGAAGCTCCGCTTGATGAACCCGTTCGCCCATCCGAGCCCTGCACCGCTGAATCCCGCTGCGGCGATGAGCCCCAGAAGAGTCGCCACGACCCACAGGAGGACTCCGCCCAGCATGCGCATGCTGTGAACCTTATCCGCACGTCATGGGCTGACTGGCGACGATCGCCGCATGGACGTCATCGTTCGCCCTCTGTGGGGGCGCTGCCGCGCGTTGCAACCGCACGCGTGTCGTCACCGTCATCCAGGATCATGCGCAGACGTCGTCTGGCCTCCGCGAGTCGAGACCGCGCGGTCGACGGGTTGATGCCGAGAACGTGCGCGGCCTCGTGGGAGCGCAGCCCGTCCCAGTAGATCAACCGCACCAGCTCTGCCGCGTCAGGGTCGAGTGAGGCCACCGCCGCCCGCACATCGAGCGCGGCGTCGAGCTCGATCGGCGGAGGCACGACGTGCACCGACGATGTGAGCCTGTCGCCCGCGCTCCTGCGACGGATCGCCGCCCGAGTGGAGTTCATCAGCACGTTCCGCGCGACGCCGAAGAGCCAGAGTCGGGCATCCTGCGAGGTCTCGGGAGTCTTCCGTCGGCTTCTCCACGCCGTGAGAAGGAACTCCCCGTAGACGTCATCGGCATCCGCGGAGCTCTCCATGCGCCGGCGGAAGTATCGAGAGAGGTCAGCCTCGTTCGCCACCAGTGCATCTTCGAGTCGGGTCTCGGCGTCGCTCGCGGATCTCATCGGCATGCGGTGCTCTCCGAAGAGATCGAGACTTCATGTCCGACGTGCATCTCGTGCCCACGAGCGATCAACTCATCGAAGGTCATGCGCGCCGCGACCGTGACCATCGCCTGCATCCGCAGTTCGTCCTCGGTCTGCCGGCTGATCTCCGGAGCGGTGTCATTGCCCGCCCGCCCTTCTGCGAGAGAATGGGCGATGTCGAGGTTCTCGAGATCGATCGAGTTGAGGATCGACTTCGCATCCTGAACCATCGAATCATCTTCACGCACGCCATCCCACGTGACGCGGATGCCGACGAAGCAGTTCCCGCCCGCTGGCCGCTCGATCGTGAACGAGTTGTCGGCCATCCATCCCCACGGCGTCATATGGTCTCCCCCGGCGACGGCGATCGTCCCGCCCCCGACCAGCACCAGCGAGAGGATCGCACCGGTGATGCCCACGCGAGCACGACCCCGACGCGTGCGCGCCCGTCTGAAGAGATCCGCGCGCCGCTCCGCGAGGTCGGCGGGCACGGCGACGTTCGGCGCCGCATCCCGAAGCCGCGTTTCCAGCTCGTCGTCGTTCATCCTGGTTCCTTCCCGAACAGTTTCCTTAACCAGTACATGTACGCAGCGGGTGGAACTGTCCGGATCGGAGGTCGAGGTGCGGGAGCAGCTCTGCCAAGATGTCGTCATGTCCGGCACACGCACGCTCGTCCCTGCACTCGCCGCACTCGCCCTGACGGCTGCCGTGCTGGCCGGGTGCACCGCCACAGCACCAGTGGCGGTTCAGACGCCCAAGACATCCGCGCCCACGGATGTCGCCGAACCGGTTACCGAGGCTACGCCCGCGCCGGGATCGACCGAGCCGGGAACCTGCTCCGGCATGTCTCAGGTCTACGGCGACGGAGGCGGGTTGTACTGGGAGCGTCAGGGAACACTTCGAGATCTCGGCGCACGAGAGTTCGCGCAAGGCGAGGTGTCGCTGGACGCTGATGGCACTCCCTTGACCTATACCGTTGAGCCTGGCGACGTCGAGGCTGTGATCGCTGAGCGGCTCTGCGCATGGCCGACCCTCGGCGAGATGAACCATGTACGCGTGATCCAGCCGGGGCAGGTGCTCTGGCTCACCCCGGACCCCGATACCCCGTGGGTGCCGTACTACAGCCCGTGGGATGCCCCTGAGGGGTTCCTGCAGATCCCGTATCAGCAGGCCATCGAGTCCGCGGGCAGGGCGGTTGACGCCGGAGATGTCGACACCGTGCGGACGATCTGGAACGACACGCTCAAGGGCATGTTCACGACACAGGAGACCATCGACGCGGTCCAGCAAGTGGTGGACTCCGGCGACATCGACGCGCTTCGCCAGCTGTTCTCCTGACACTGCTGTCTGCAGTGCTGGTGGTGCGGCGCGTCGACCGCCTTCAGCTGCGACGAACAGGCTGCTGCAGTTCCGTCACCCAATCGGATTGATCCTCCGAGACCGCCCGGACATAGAGTTCCCGACACGGCCCCGAGTGAACGAGCCCTCGAGCGAAGATCTCAGCGTGGATCGCCTGCCAGCTTTCGGCGATGTGATCCATGGAACCGAGATGGATGCCACAGACGGCGGCTTCAGCAGCGGGCAGGTCGACGATCTCGAAGCCATCGCGGACGGGTCCGTTGTAGGCGTAGCCGGCGATGACCTGCATACCGTCATCAATCGTCTCGTACTGTGCGATCGGGGTCGTCAGAGACCCGCACTCATCGCCGATGATCTCGGAAACGGCATCGAACGCGGGGCCCACCACACGTGCGACCTCGGGTTGATCTTCGACGATGACGCGGCGAGCCGCCAGTCTGACAGCGGGCAGCGACTTCTCGACGATCTCTATCTGGGACATGTGGTTCTCCTTCTCGATGAGGTGGAGCCGCCGTTCCACGTCGACGAGTCGGTCAGCAGCGATGCGATGTTCCTGCTCGACTTCAGCGCGTCGGATGCGCAACAGAGCGGCGATGCGATGCGCATCGACTCCGTGTTCGAGAATCGACGAGATGTCGTCGAGACCGAAGCCGAGTTGCCGTAGTGCGACGATCCGGTGCAGGCGTTCGAGTTGCGAGGGATCGTAGGAGCGGTAGCCGCTGAACTCGTCCACGTGAGCGGGTACGAGCAGACCAGCTGTGTCCCAATGCCGCAGCATCCGATGAGTCACCTGTCCGACCTGCGCGAAGGCTCCGATGGATAACATGTCTCAGTTCTCTCCCCTGCCACAGTGTCAGAGTCAAGTATCGGTCGATTTTCGCCTCTGTCCGCCCTCAGAAGTCAGAGCAGCGCCCGCACCGACGCGTACGCATCGGCGACCTCGCGGGTGGGCAGGTCGTAGACCCGCACGACACCGGCATCGCCGTCGTGTCGGGGCCAGCCCGGGTCGCCCGCAGTGATGAACGCGACGGCAGCGCCGTGCAGCTCGTCGGCGAGTTCCTGCGGCGGATTCAGCCCGGCGAGCGGCTCCATCGACGGGCCGTCGAGGCAGTCGAAGAAGAACGGCACGTCGAGGCAGTGCTCTGCGAATCCGAAGTGACCCGACGGCCACGAGAACCGGTAGAGCCAGGTGGGGGCGTCACCCCGTGCGGTCGCGATGCGCGGCACACCGCTGCGGAACATCCGATCGGTGAGGATGCGACCCGCAAGGCGAGCTTTGCCGAGACGGGCGATGTCGGCGTTCGCGGCGAGATACTGCGCGCGGATGCTCTGGGGCAGCCCGAGCCGGTTCAGCAGCACGGCTCGCGGCACCCACCGCAGCGCCTTCGCCGCCGTGCCGGTGAACGCCATCGTGAACTCGTCGTCGGCGGCCCCGATCACGAGCGCCTTGTCGGCGCCGATGCCGGCCCGCAGCGATTCAGTGGTCGGACGCGAGAGAAGGTCGCCGTCGATCGCGGGTCCGAGGGGAAGGCCCTCGTCGATCATGGTGGTCATCGACGAGGGTCCGAGCCGGGTCGCCTTCTTCTGCAGTGCGAGCAGACGATCCTCGCTCAGGGTCGACAGCCCGGCCACGGTGGGGTCGACCCCCGCCGCCGCGGCGAGCGCTCGCCCGAACGTCTCGGCCCGCGTCGCCGAGACGTCACCGAGCGCCCCCGAGATCGCATAGGCCCCGTGGAAGAGATGCTGCGCCTTCTCCATACCGAGCAGAGTGAGCACCGCCCCGCCGCCCGCGGACTGTCCGGCGATCGTGACGCGACCGGGGTCTCCGCCGAACGCGGCGATGTTCTGCTGCACCCATTCGAGGGCCAGCAGCCAGTCGCGCACGCCACGGTTCGACGGAGCATCCTCTACCCAGCCGAAGCCGTCGAAGCCGAGCCGGTACGAGATCGATACGGTGACGACACCGTCGCGATTGAAGTTGCGGCCGTCGTACCAGGGGCTCGCCGGGGAGCCGGCGAAGTAGCCGCCGCCGTGGATCCACACGAGCACAGGCAGTCCTGTGGCCGTCGGGTCGGGGGTGAAGACATTGACGTTCAAGGTCGAGTCCCCCTCGACGCTCGGCTCGGGGATCAGCGTCACACCGGGGTCGCCGCGCTGCGCGGTCGCGGCGAACTCGAGCGCATCGAGCACGCCCTCCCACGGCGCCTTCGGCACGGGCGCCTGGAACCGCAGCTCGCCGATCGGCGGCTCCGCGAACGGGATGCCGAGAAAAGCCGCCGACCGCGGTGCGCCCCTGTCTCCGGTGGTCGGGCGCCAGCACCCGCGAACCCGCCCCGCGGCGGTCTGCACCTCGACGTACTCGGTCATGACTCTCACACTCCCAGGACTAGACGGATGCCGGTGCCGATCTGAGCCATCAGATAGGGCGCGAGGTGGCCGGCCGGGTAGGCGTCGACGAATTCTCGGGGGACCGGACCGATCTGACCGACGTTCGCCACCGAGTCACGATCGAGTCCTGACGCGGCGGCCGGCACCAGGACATTGCCGGGAAAACCCTCGAGAGCGGTGTTCGATGTCAGCGGCACGACGAGGACGGTATTGATGTTCGTGTCGAGGAGCCAGTCCTCTTGCACCACGACGGACGGTCGCGCTTTCGCCGGCTCCGAGCCGCGCGGAATCCCGAAGTCGACCCAGACGATGTCGCCGCGACGGATCACCAGTCGGAGTTCTCGCGCAGCCGCTGCTCGTTCGTACGAACGAACAGTTCATCCTCTGCATCGCTGCCTGCTTGTGCGAGGATCTGATTCCCGATCCGGGTCAGATCAGACGAACCTTCCAGCTCATCGGCGAGACGACGCCCTGCGAGCTGGAAGAACTCCGACCTGTTCATCCCGTGTCGCGCAGCTACACGTTCGAAACGTGCGAAGTCGCCATCGGGTACCGAGATCGCCGTCTTCATGGCAAGAGTATAACTGGTCATACTGCGAGAGTAGTCAGAGCATCCGACATTCCCCGATGCGCGGAGAGAGGCCCGCCTACGCGCCGAGCCGCGTGACCTCGGCGTGCGGCATCCGCTCGGTCATGACGCGCACGGCCTCGGGGTTGTCGTCGACGAGCACCGCGTCGCGCCCGAGAGCCGAGGCGACGGCGCCGGTGGTGCCACTGCCGGCGAAGAGGTCGAGCACGCGGTCGCCGGGGCGGCTCGAGGCACGCACGATACGACGCAGGATGCCCTCGGGCTTCTGCGTCGGGTATCCGGTCTTCTCACGCCCGGTCGTCGGCACGATCGTGTGCCACCACACGTCGGTGGGCAGCTTGCCGCGGGCAGCCTTCTCTGCCGTCACGAGTCCCGGAGCCATATACGGCTCGCGATCGATGTCATCGGCGTTGAACACGTACTCGCGCGGGTTCTTCACGTAGACGAGGATCGTGTCGTGCTTGGTGGGCCAGCGACGGCGGGACTTCGCACCGTAGTCGTAGGCCCAGATGAGTTCATTGAGAAAGCAGTCGCGGCCGAACACCGCATCGAGCATGACCTTGGCGTAGTGCGCCTCGCGGTAGTCGAGGTGCAGATACAGCGTGCCGTCGTCGGCGAGCAGCCGCCAGGCCTCCTCGAGCCGCGGCATCAGGAACGCGCCGTAGTCGTCGAAGCGGTCGTCATAGGTGCGGAGCATCCCCCGGACCCGCTCGTAGGCGTGGCCGTGGAACCCGTGCCGCACCTCGGAAGGCGCCGTCGGCGGTTCCGTATTCAGCACCGCCGGCGCGGCTGCGGCGTCGGCCGCGCGGGATTCCGGCGGCGCGCCGCCATCGGCGTCAGCCTCATGCTGAGTTGTGGACGCACGACGGGCGGTGACCACCTGCCGTTCCTGCGCGCGCCCCGTGTTGAACGGCGGATCGAGGTAGACGAGCGTGAAAGACGCAGATGGAAGAGTCGCCGCGGCGGCGAGATTGTCACCCTGGATGATCGAGACATCGCCACGGATGACGGGGGCAGGAACGGCGGGAACGAGCCCCTCCCGCGCAGCTTCCGGCACAGGCCCGGGGTCGGTCACGGAACCCGCTGCAGCCACGCGTCGGTGGCGAACTTCGATTCCACCAGCGCCTCGGCATCGGCGTACTCGTCGGCGGTGATCGCGCCGTCTTCGGCCGAGGTGAGCGCGCGGAACGTGTCCTTGAAGCGCTCGATGATCTCGGCCCGCGCGAGACCCGTCTGGCTGCGCAGCGGATCGACGCGCTTCGCCGCCGACGTCGTGCCCTTGTCGCTGAGCTTCTCGCGGCCGATGCGCAGCACCTCGGTCATCATCTGACCGTCGATGTCGTACGAGAGCGTCGCGTGGTGCAGCACTCCGCCGTTCGCGAGACGCTTCTGCGCGGCTCCGCCGATCTTGCCCGACGAGCTGGCGATGTCGTTGAGCGGCTGGTAGATCGCGTCGATCCCGAGCGAGCGCAACGCCTGCAGCACCCAGTCGTCGAGGAAGGCATACGAGTCGGCGAAGGTCATGCCCTGCACGAGGGATGCCGGAACGTACAGCGAGTACGTGATGATCTGCCCTGCGGCCATGAGCATGGCGCCACCGCCCGAGATGCGGCGGACGACGTCGAAGCCGTGGCGAGCAGCGCCCTCGGGGTCGACCTCATTGCGGTACGACTGGAACGAGCCGATCACGACGGCCGACTGATCCCACTCCCAGATGCGCAGGGTCGGGCGTCGCCGCCCTTCGCCCACCCGCGAGGTGAGCACCTCGTCGAGCGCGAGGTTCATGCGCGGCGAGACCGCCTTCTCGTGCACGATCTCCCAGTCGAAGTCATTCCAGCCGGGTGCTGTCACCAGCGCCCGACGCACGGCTGTTCCGACTGCCTCCGGCGTGAAGCCGAGCAGCTGCGCGCCCTCGGGCAGGGCACCGCGCACGGCAGCGGCGATGGCCGTGGCATCCGACTCCACCGGCAGACCGGTGACGGCTGCATCGATGTCGGCGAGCGCCGAATCCGGCTCCAGGAAGAAGTCGCCGGCGAGGTGGAAGCGAGCGATTCTGCCGTCGTCGACCTCGAGGT
>Ga0308166_1000538_pt1 | contig 50484 bp, 48 predicted proteins | sample PhyCR2_2_FD_202137 | JGI IMG/M metagenome (GOLD analysis project Ga0308166, IMG submission 202137) | Phyllosphere microbial communities from UC Gill Tract Community Farm, Albany, California, United States - DLSLCC.R2 | ecosystem: Host-associated > Plants > Phyllosphere > Unclassified | place...
TGGCCTATGGTGTGGTGAAATCAGGAAAGACATTTAATGCGGAAATACCGCTTGCCGGATAGCCGACAAGACGGTATCTCTCCCTCAAGGGAGAGGGGACCGATCGAGTGAGTTTGAAAATGCAGTGACGCACCTTGGATGAAGGAGTGATCGAATTTGCTGAGATAGCTTCTTTAACTTCCAAAAGAGCAGGGACTTTCAGCTCCCTCTCCCTGTGGGAGAGGGTTGGGGTGAGGGGTCATCCCTTCAGCTTCGGATCCAATGCATCACGTAGCCCATCGCCCAACAGGTTAAAGGCCAGAACGGTGAAGAAGATTGCCAGGCTGGGGAAGATCGCCACATGCGGAGCAATCACCATATCCGCACGCGCTTCATTGAGCATCGCCCCCCATTCCGGCGTTGGCGGCTGCGCCCCCAATCCCAAGAACGACAGGCTGGCAGCGGTAATGATTGAAGTACCGATACGCATGGTGAAATAGACCACGATCGACGAGATGGTGCCCGGCAAGATATGCCGCAGGATGATGGTCCAGTCCGAAGCGCCAATGCTGCGCGCCGATTCAATGTAGGTCAGATGCTTCAGCACCAGAGTATTGCCACGCACCAGGCGCGCAAACGCCGGAATGCTGAAGATGGCCACGGCAACAATCACGTTCGCCATGCCACTGCCCATGATCGCCACCACGCCAATCGCCAGCAGAATACCGGGGAAGGCAAACAGCACGTCACTGATACGCATCACGATGCGATCCCACCAGCCTTCGTAATAGCCCGCCAAGAGCCCGAGCACCGTGCCAATCACGCTGCCAACCAGCACCGAGAACACCCCGGCGGCCAAAGAGATCCGCGCGCCCATCAGAATACGGCTGAAAATATCCCGGCCCAGCGAATCCACCCCGAGCCAGTGCACCAACGAAGGCCCTTCATTGAGCCGATCGTAATCAAAGAAGTTTTCCGCATCAAAAGGCACCAGATGCGGTGCCAGCAGCGCAGCGGCCACCAGCAGCAACACAAACACGCCAGCCACCATTGCGACCTGCTGGCGACGAAAGCGCCGCCAGAACTCATGCCAAGGCGTACGCACCGCGTTGGGATTAATCACCGGCATTGCCTTGAGCGCGGCATTACGTCGCCAATATTTCATCATACGGCCTGCCTATTGGTAACGAATCGAAGGGTTGATTGCCGCATACAGCATATCCACCAACAGATTAATCAGAATAAACTCCAGCGAGAACAGCAGCACTTCGGCCTGGATCACCGGGTAATCGCGCATTTCTACCGAATCCACCAGCAAGCGCCCCAACCCCGGCCAGTTAAACACCTTCTCGACCACGATCGAGCCACCCAACAGGAAACCAAACTGTAGGCCCATCATGGTGATCACCGGGATCATGGCGTTGCGTAGCCCGTGTTTGACGACCACCAGTGACTCCGGTACGCCCTTGGCACGGGCGGTGCGCATGTAATCTTCCTGCATCACCTCAACGAACGAGGCGCGGGTGAAGCGTGCCATCACCGCCGCTACCGCAGCGCCCAGCGTGATTGAAGGCAGGATGTAATGCTGCCAGGTATCCGCTCCAACCGTCGGCAACCAACCGAGATTGACCGAGAACACCTGCATCAGCAGCATCCCCAACGCAAAGGCCGGGAAAGAGATACCCGAGACGGCCAGCGTCATCCCCAACCGGTCCGGCCAGCGGTTACGCCATACGGCGGAAATCATGCCGATCGCCATGCCAAAAATCACCGCCCACACCATGCTGGCGATGGTCAGCCAGAAGGTTGGCATAAAGCGCGAAGCGATCTCTTCACTGACCGGGCGTTTGGACACCATCGACGTGCCGAAATCGCCCTGCAAAATATTGACAAAGAAATGCACAAACTGCTGTGGCAACGGCTTGTCCAGCCCCAGATCCTGGCGCACCAACTGGACGACGGCTTCGTCGGCCTCCGGCCCAGCGGCCAACCGCGCCGGATCGCCCGGCAGCATATGGACAAACAAGAACACCAGCACGGCCACGATCAGCAGCGTCGGGATCAGGCCCAGCAGACGTTTTAGAAAATAATTAAGCATTGCGCATAAATCCCCCTCACACCGCCCTTCCCGTCAGGGAAAGGGCGGCGCTCAGCCCTTATTTCAAATCCGCGTTATCAAAGTTGAACGAGGTGTCCGGCATCACGTAGAAACCGCTCAGCTGTTTGTTGTTGGCAGACAGCAGGCGCTCGGTCACCAGGAAAATCCATGGCGCATCGGCCCAAATGCGATCTTGGGCATCTTTGTATAGCGCCTGCTTCTGGGCACGATCGGTGGTGGCCAACGCTTCGGCCAGATCCTTGTCCACCTGCGGGTTGCTGTAGAACGCAGTGTTGAACTGCTTAGGCGGTGCGGATTGGGTGGCGAACAGCGGCGTCAGCGCCCAGTCGGCTTCCCCAGTTGAGGCAGACCAGCCGGTATAGAACATGCGCACACCGGTATCCTTCACGCCGACGCTCTCTACCTGTGCCGCACGTTGGCCCGCATCCATCGCTGTGACGGTTACTTTGACCCCAACCTGCGCCAGCTGCTGCTGAGCAAACTGCAACACTTTCTGCGCGGTACTGTGGTTATGGGATGACCACAACGTGGTAGTAAACCCGTTCGGATAGCCCGCTTCTTTCAGCAGCTCACGCGCCTTGGCCGGATCGTATGGCCAAGCGTTGTAGAGGGTGGCAAAATCAATGGCCGGAGGCACCGGGCCTTGCGCCGGAACGGCAAACCCAGAAAACGCCACCTTAATCAGCGCGTCCTTGTTGATCGCATAGTTCAGAGCCTGGCGCACCTTCGGGTTATCGAACGGTTTCTGCGTCACGTTCATGCTGATGTAGCGTTGCAGGATCGACGGCGCGGCCACCAGATCCAGCTTGCTGTTTTTCTCCAGCACCTTGGCTTGCTCATAAGGGATGGGGAAGGCAAAGGTCGCTTCGCCGGTTTGCAGCATTGCCGCACGGGTGTTGTTATCCACTACCGGCCGCCAGGTGATGCTGTCCAGCCTCGGTAAGCCCGCTTTCCAGTAGCCGTCGAATTTCTTCACTTTCACATAGTCGGTCTGGTTCCAGGTTTCGAACTGGTAAGGGCCGGTGCCCACCGGGTGGAAACCAATCTCCTTGCCATACTGCTTGATGGCCGCCGGAGAAATCATCGCCGCCGCCGGGTGCGCCAGATTGTTGATAAACGCCGAGAATGGCGCTTTCAGCACGATCTTGACCGTGGTGGGATCGACCACTTCGGTCTTATCGATCATCTTGAACAGGTTATAGCGTTTCAGGCGATTATCCGGGTTACTGGCGCGATCCAGGTTAACCTTGACCGCTTCGGCATCGAATGCGCTGCCGTCGTGGAATTTCACCCCCGGCTGCAGTTTGATGGTGTAGGTCAGACCGTCTTTGCTGACGTCGTAACTGTCCGCCAATACGTTCACCAGCTTCATATCCTTATCAAAGCCAAACAGCCCCTGATAGAAGGATTTGGCGACCGCCTGCGACAAGGTGTCGTTGGCATCGTACGGGTCGAGCGTGGTGAAGTTGGACGCTACGGCAATCACCGCATCCTTGGCAGCCCAAGCCGGGCCAGCAGCGGCAGCCAGCAGTACGGCGGCCAAAACATTACGCTTGAATGTGTGCTTAGTCATATTGCTTAACTCTCCTGAGGCAAGGCTAAAAAGCACCGGTGATAGGGTGGCGGGCCACAAAGTGCCCTGGCCCTACCTGCACTAAAGGTGCGGTAACGGGTTCATCGTGCAGCCCACGGATCGGGCTGGGTATTTCATCCACCAGCAACGGCTGGCGTTTATGCGCATGGGTTGGATCGGCCACCGGCACGGCGGCCATCAGCTTACGGGTATAGGCGTGCTGCGGGTTTTCAAACACTGCACGGCGTGGGCCGATCTCCACGATCTGGCCCAGGTACATCACCGCTACGCGATGGCAGACGCGTTCCACTACTGCCATATCGTGGGAAATAAACAGAAATGCGATGCCCAATTCACGCTGTAAATCGAGCAGCAGATTGACAATTTGCGCCTGAATCGACACGTCCAGCGCGGAGACCGCCTCATCGGCAATTACCACTTTCGGATTGAGTGCCAGCGCGCGGGCAATGCAGATACGCTGGCGTTGGCCACCGGAGAACTCATGCGGATAACGCCGCGCATGTTCCGGCTTCAGCCCTACCCGCTCCAATAGCCAGGCGACCCTTTTTTCTGCCTCCGCCCCACGAGCGACATTGTGCACCAGCAACGGCTCCATGATGGAGAAACCAACGGTGAGCCGTGGATCCAGGGAAGCGTAAGGGTCTTGAAAGATAAACTGAATATCACGGCGTAAATGCTGTAAGGCGGAGCCTTTCAAGCGGTTGATCTGTTGACCGTTGAAGGTAATGGTGCCGCGTTGGCTGTCTACCAGCTTTAACAGTGAGCGGCCGGTGGTGGATTTGCCACAGCCGGATTCGCCGACCAACCCCAGCGTTTCACCGGGATAGAGATCGAAGCTGATATTTTCCACCGCATGCACACGGCGGGTGACGCGGTTGAGAATACCGCTGCGCAGATCGAAGCGCGTAACCAGATTTTCTACCTGCAGGATCGGCGCAGCTCCTGCGGGTATGGTGTCTTGCGGCTGGTCGTTATCGTCAACGCCAGCCAACGGAAATTTTGCCGGGAAGTCTTTATCTGCCATCGCGCCCAGCTGTGGCACGGCAGCCAACAAAGCTTGAGTGTAAGGCTGCTGAGGAGCGGCGAACAACGAGCGCACTTCCCCTTGTTCCACCTTCTCGCCTTGATGCATCACCAGAACCCGATCGGCAATCTCCGCCACCACGCCCATATCGTGGGTAATGAAGATCACCCCCATCTGCATTTCCTGCTGCAACACGCGGATCAATTGCAGTATTTGCGCCTGAATGGTGACGTCCAGCGCGGTGGTGGGTTCATCGGCAATCAGCAGCGCCGGTTTACACGACAGCGCCATGGCAATCATCACCCGCTGGCGCATCCCGCCAGAAAGTTGATGCGGATAGCGCCCAAGGACGTTTTTGGCCTCGGGAATGCGCACCAGATCGAGCATACGCAGCGCTTCACGTTTGGCGCTGCGGTGATCCATCCCCTGATGCAGACGCAAAGATTCGGCGATCTGCTCCCCCACCGGAAACACCGGGTTGAGCGAGGTCATCGGCTCTTGAAAAATCATCGCCATATCGGCGCCGCGCAAGGTTCGCAGGGTGCTCTGTTTCGCCTTGGCCAGATCGAGCACCTGGCCGTTACGCCGGCGAAATTGCATTGTGCCGCTGGTCAACTCACCGCCACCCTGCTCTACCAGACGCATCAACGCCAGTGAGGTGACCGACTTGCCGGAGCCGGACTCTCCAACGATCGCCAGCGTTTCGCCACGGTCGACGTCGAAGTCCAGATGACGCACCGCCTCAATGACGTCGCCTTCTTGACGAAATTGCACGCACAGATCGCTCACTGCCAGTACACGCTCGGGCGGTAAAATCAGCCCACGTTCTGCCTGTGGCTGGATGGCCGTATCGGTCATTTGCCCTCCCGGCAAGCGTTCAGCGGTAGATGCCTACGGAAGGGGCATCGCCGACGTAGCCGAAACCGCGATACATTCCTTCACTGTTAAACGGCAGTGCGACGTTGCCAAAACGATCGATGGCGATCAGCCCACCGCTGCCACCCAGCGCCAACAGCTTTTCCATCACCACTTTATCGCAGGCCTGTTGCAGGGTTAGACCGGCATATTCAATCAATGCAGAAACGTCGTAGGCCGCGACGGTGCGCATAAAGATTTCGCCAGTACCGGTGCTGGAGACCGCTACCGTGGCGTTGTTGGCATAGCAACCAGCGCCAATAATCGGCGTATCGCCAATGCGCCCTGCCGCCTTATTGGTCATCCCGCCGGTTGATGTGGCCGCAGCCAGGTTGCCCAGAGCATCCAGCGCTACCGCCCCCACGGTGCCAAATTTGCGATCGGGATCCAGTGGGTCGCCGCTGAGCGCCGCCGCGCCGTCGTGATCGAGCAACACCCGGCCCTGCTCTGCCTGAACACGGTGCAGTTGGTCAAAACGTTCCTGGGTAAAGAAGAAATTGGGCTCGACCATTTCCAGGCCATGATTGGCGGCAAATCTTTCCGCCCCTTCGCCGCCAAACAGCACATGAGTGCTGTTTTCCAGCACCGCACGAGCGGCCAGTACCGGGTTGCGTATCCGGCTGACCCCGGCGACCGCCCCTGCGTCACAGGTATGGCCATCCATCACGCAGGCATCCAGCTCATGGGTACCCTGGTGGGTAAATACCGCGCCCTTGCCTGCGTTGAACAGCGGGCACTCCTCCAGCAGCTTGACTGCCTCCGTGACCGCGTCCAGTGCGCTGCCGCCTGCGGCCAAAATAGCCTGCCCGGCAGCCACAATGTCGGAAAGCGCCCGGATATAATCTTGTTCTTTCTCTGCACTCAATGCCGCACGGGTAATTGCCCCCGCACCACCATGAATGGCAATCACTGGTTTGCTCATTGACCTGACACCTGTTTCTATCCGCGGCAATTCAAGCAGGTACCGCATGAAAATGGAGAGAGAATTATTATTTCGTGTTTTTCGACTATATTTAGCCCGGCAATCGATGTAAAGCACAAACTCGTCGCCAAGCATTAAGCGTAGCCTGCTTAGACTGTTTTGTGCATAGAAAGAGCTAAACGTTATAAAAACAGTGGGTTATCTGGTTTTTTATTTATCGCTGACAGATTTAACCAGCCTATTGGCAGCAGCAGGAAATAGACCGGATCGGCTCATGTTTAATAAGCGTTATCCGATGCCCCTTTCCGCTATTCCCCACTTACACGCCAATGAAAAATATTCAGAAACCCGAACCCGGTTGTTGCAGAAATTCCTGCTCCTCAAACGTAGATTCCCGGCCTAATATCTCGTTACGATGGGGATAACGTCCAAAACGATCGATTATGGCTTTATGACGTAATTCAAACTCCAACTGGTCACCATTATTTAATTCGCGAAACAACTCCAACGCCTGCTGGTGGATCAAGGCGGATTCGGAATGCATAAACGGCAGATAGAGGAAGCCGCGCTGCTCAACCGTCAGGTTTTCACATAGCCCAGTGGCGATCGCTTCCTGAGCCAGCACCAGCGCCATTCCGTCACAAGCAAAGGAGCGTGGCGTGTTGCGGAACAGATTACGGCTGAACTGATCGAGCACGATGATTTCCGCCAGTCTGCCTTTGATGGTTGCACGCCAATGTGCCAGTTCCCCCTGGGACGCCGCCTGCCACAGCTGGCCAAAGCGGGTGTGCAGCAAACGGTCGAACTCATCGTCCTTCTTAAACCACATGGCTGGGTCGATCTCTTCGAACCAAAAATCCAGTACGTGCTGATGCATGGCTGTCTCCTGTTATTGATTTCAATGCGTTAACCTGGTTTCTCCACCACGGCGTTATCTGCCATAATAGCCCCACTTTGCCGAAAAATTCGCGCACGCCGATTACGGAGTTTTGTTTATGGATCACTGTCATACTTCTGACCTCATTTCTCTTGAGCAGGCACTGGAGAAAATGCTCTCCCAGATCGCGCCACTGCAACAGAGCGAATCTATCGCCTTGACCAGCGCAGCCGGGCGCATTACCGCCACTCCGGTGGTCTCCCCTATCGATGTCCCGCCCTTCGCCAACTCGGCGATGGACGGCTACGCGGTACGTCTAAGTGACCTGAACGGCAACTCTTCGTTAGCGGTGGCGGGTAAAGCCTTTGCCGGGGCTCCGTTTACGGATGCCTGGCCTGCCAACACCTGCGTACGCATCATGACCGGAGCGCCAATTCCCGCCGGTGCGGATGCGGTGATCATGCAAGAACAGGCTGAAGTCACCGAGGCTGGAGTGCGTTTCAACGCCCCGGTAACCGCCGGGCAAAATATCCGTTTGGCGGGTGAAGATATCCTGCGCGGGGCGAGCGTGCTGCCCGCCGGGATCACGCTGGGGGCCGCACAGTTGCCGTTACTGGCCTCATTGGGCGTAGCCGATGTGCAGGTGATGCGTAAATTGAAGGTGGCGGTATTCTCTACCGGTGATGAATTGCAGCCGGTCGGCCAGCCGCTGCAAGCCGGACAGATCTACGACACCAATCGCTTTGCCGTACGCCTGATGCTTGAACAGCTGGGCTGTACGGTGATCGACCTGGGGATTATTCGTGATAATCAGGAAGCATTACGCGCGGCCTTTATCCAGGCGGATAGCGAGGCCGACGTGGTGATCAGCAGCGGCGGCGTTTCCGTTGGTGAAGCCGATTACACCAAGCAAATGCTGGATGAACTGGGTAAAGTCAGCTTCTGGAAGCTGGCCATCAAACCGGGCAAGCCTTTTGCTTTTGGCAAACTCAAGAACGCCTGGTTCTGTGGCCTGCCTGGCAACCCGGTCTCTGCGGCTTTGACCTTCTATCAGCTGGTGCAACCGCTGCTGGCCAAACTGGCCGGTCACACCGAATGGCAACTGCCACCCCGCCTGAAAGCTCGCGCCCTGACGCCACTGAAAAAGTCGCCGGGTCGCCTCGATTTCCAGCGCGGCATCTTCACCAGCAATGCCCAGGGCGAGCTGGAAGTGAGCAGCACCGGCCATCAGGGTTCTCACGTGTTCAGCTCATTCAGCCAGGGTAACTGCTTTATAGTGCTGGAGCGTGAACGTGGCTCGGTGGCCGCTGGTGAGACAGTGGAGATCGAACCTTTCAATGCGTTGCTGAGGAACTGAACATGCTGCCGGAATTAACCGATGCACAAGCGCTGCGCTACAACCGCCAGATCGTACTACGGGGTTTTGACTTCGACGGTCAGGAAAAGCTGCAGGCGGCGCACGTGCTGATCGTTGGGCTTGGCGGGCTGGGCTGTGCGGCGGCGCCTTATTTGGCTGCCGCTGGCGTCGGCCATCTGACGCTGGTTGATTTCGACACGGTTTCCCTCTCCAATCTCCAGCGCCAGATCTTGCACCGGGATGATCGCATTGGTATGGCGAAGGTCGAATCTGCCCGCATTGAGCTGGGCTCCATCAATCCTCATATCCGTATTGACACCCTGGACACTCACCTGGATGACGAGCAAATGGCGGCGCAGATTGCCGCTTGCGACGTGGTGCTGGACTGTACCGATAACGTGGCGACCCGCGATCTGCTCAACCGCCTGTGCCATGCACAGCGTAAACCGCTGATCTCAGGGGCAGCCATCCGCATGGAAGGTCAGCTCAGTGTCTTCACTTATCAGCCGGAACAACCTTGTTATCGCTGCCTGAGCAGGCTGTTTGGCGAAAATGCGCTGACCTGCGTTGAGGCGGGTGTGATGGCACCTTTAGTCGGCACTATCGGTACGCTGCAGGCGATGGAAGCCATCAAGCTGTTGGCAAACTATGGCCAGCCGTTGGTGGGTAAGTTGTTGATGTTTGATGCGATGAGCATGCAGTTTCGCGAGATGAAGCTGCCTAAGGATCCACGGTGTGAGGTGTGTGGTAAAGATGCGGCCCCTCACCCTAACCCTCTCCCACAGGGTGAGGGGACAGATCGCGCTCGTTGATTCTTCTGCGTAATACCTTTCGTTCTCTTACTCATCACGTTCCGAAGCAGTCCAAGCTAATTAATCGCCCTGGACTGCTCCCTCTCCCTGTGGGAGGGTTTGGGGAACAGATCGAGTTCGTTGATTGCCCTGGGTAAAACCTTGCCTTTCTTGTTTTTACTCCCTACTTTCCGAAGCTGCACGGGCTAATTATCTACTCCGGGCAGCTCCCTCTCCCTGTGGGAGAGGGTTGGGGTGAGGGGCGTGCGGTAAAGCTCGAAGGGATCAGTTGATACCCTGGCTACGCAGATAGTCTTCGTAGTTGCCGGTAAAGTCGATCACCTTGTTCGGGGTCATTTCCAGAACGCGTGTGGCCAGCGAGCTAACAAACTCACGGTCATGGGAAACGAAGATCAATGTACCTTCATACATTTCCAACGCCATGTTCAGTGACTCGATGGATTCCATATCCATGTGGTTGGTTGGTTCATCCATGATCAGGATGTTCGGGCGCTGCATCATGATCTTGCCGAACAGCATACGGCCCTTCTCACCACCGGACAGCACTTTTACGCGCTTCTTGATATCGTCCTGGCTGAACAACAGGCGGCCAAGAATGCTACGTACCGCCTGCTCATCGTCCTTTTCCTGCTTCCACTGGCTCATCCAGTCGAATACGCTCAGGGTTTCATCGAACTCGTATTCGTGATCCTGTGCGTAGTAACCGATCTTGGCGTTTTCGGACCATTTCACCGTGCCGTGATCCGGCTGCAGGTCACCCACCAGCGTTTTCAGCAGGGTAGATTTACCGATACCGTTGGCACCCAGGATCGCCACCTTCTCGCCCACTTCAACCATCAGGTTGAGTTTGCTGAACAGCGGGCCGTTGTCGAAGCCTTTGGCCAGCGCTTCCACTTCCAGCGCGTTACGGAACAGCTTCTTGTCCTGTTCAAAACGGATGAACGGGTTCTGACGGCTAGAGGCTTTCACCTCTTCCAGTTGGATCTTGTCAATCTGGCGGGCACGAGAGGTAGCCTGCTTGGATTTGGAGGCGTTGGCACTAAAGCGGCTAACGAAGGACTGCAACTCGTTAATCTGCGCCTTCTTCTTGGCGTTGTCAGACATCAGGCGCTCACGAGCCTGGGTAGCCGCCGTCATGTATTCGTCGTAGTTACCTGGGTAGACACGCAGTTCGCCGTAGTCCAGATCCGCCATGTGAGTACAAACCATGTTCAGGAAGTGACGGTCGTGCGAAATGATGATCATGGTGCTGTTACGTTCGTTCAGCACCTGCTCCAGCCAGCGAATGGTATCGATGTCCAGGTTGTTCGTTGGTTCGTCGAGCAGCAGGATTTCCGGATCGGAGAACAGGGCCTGAGCCAACAGGACACGCAGTTTGAAACCGGGAGCGATCTCGCTCATCGGGCCATAATGCTGTTCTACCGGAATACCTACGCCGAGCAGCAGCTCACCGGCACGTGCTTCTGCGGTGTAGCCGTCCATCTCGCCATAGGCCTCTTCCAGATCGGCCACTTTATAGCCGTCTTCTTCGCTCATCTCCGCCATGGCGTAGATGCGGTCGCGCTCTTCCTTCACCGCCCACAGTTCGGTGTGGCCCATGATCACGGTGTCCAGCACGCTGAACTGTTCAAAAGCGAACTGATCCTGGCGCAGTTTACCCAGGCGCTCATTCGGATCCAGGAACACGTTACCGCCGCTCGGCGCCAGATCGCCACCGAGGATTTTCATGAACGTCGATTTACCGCAGCCGTTGGCTCCGATCAGACCATAGCGGTTACCGCCGCCAAATTTGACAGAGATGTTTTCAAACAACGGCTTACTGCCGAACTGCATAGTGATGTTGTTAGTGCTTAACACAGCGCTCGCTCTTAATTTGATTGGGAATGTGATTTGGCGCGCATTATGCCATAACGCAACACAGAGATCGTGGGAAGTTTTGGTGAAGATTTGCTCGGCGCTCGGGGTGTGGAGATATTCGCCAGCTAAATATCTCGTTCAGAACGAATTAACGGATAACCAAGCCAGTCAATTTTTACTCCATTTCCTTGACCTGATCTTGCAACATCGCAATAAATGCCCGTGAAGCTGCACTGCGGTAGCCCTCTTTGCGTTGCAACACTACGGCATGGCGTTCGGGCATGGGAACCGACAGCTTGATAGGCAGCAGCAGCGGATTACTCCGCGCTATGGCCTGCGGTAGAATAGTCGCGAGCTGGCCGTGGCGCACAATCTCGACGATGGCGCTAATCGCATTCGCCTCCATGGCAACCTGAGGATGGATCGCGTGCTGCTGGCAATATTCGTCCACGTAATGACGCGTGGCGAAGTCACCGTTGAGTAGCACCAACGACACCTCCTGTACCTCCGCTACGCTCAAGGCAACGCGGCGCTTGGCAAGCTGATGCCCCTTCCCCACCATCAATTGCAGCCGCTCCGTGAACAGCCTGGTCGCGGCTATATCCGCAGAGTGAACCGGCTCGAAGGCAATCCCCAGATCCAATTGGTCATCGCACAATAACGCCTCCATCTTATCCTGCGTCATCTCACGGATGTTGAGCGCAATACCTGGGTAGCGCCGGAAAAAACCGTCGACCAACGGGCCAATCAGGTAGGAGGTAAAGGTCGGCGTCATCGCCAAACGCAGGTTACCGCGTTGCAACGTCGCGACATCCTGAATGGCCCGCTTGCCGGCATCCAGATCCTGTAACGCCAGCCGGGCATAGCGCATCCACGCCTGCCCCGCATCGGTGAGTTGTACCCTGCGCCCGGAACGGTCGAACAGTTCTACCTGCAGCGTCTCTTCCAACTGTTTGATCTGCTGTGACAAGGTGGGCTGAGAAACATGCAGCACCTCCGCAGCCCGGGTGAAGTTCCCCTGCTCCGCAACCGCCAGAAAGTAACGTATGTGCCGCAGTAACATAACGCCTCAACTATTAGTTATCCCTATCGAGGTGATTATAAATGAGTCTTGGAACCTATAGCTAGAAAAGTCCATTCTTGCCTCTATTGAAAGCAAGCCACACATTGATGGAGTCACCATGCAAGAGGTTATTGACGGTTTTCTGAAGTTCCAGCGCGAGGCTTTTATCGAGCGCACAGAGCTGTTCAAACGCCTGGCCACCAGCCAGAACCCACGCACCCTGTTTATCTCATGTTCCGACAGCCGATTGGTGCCGGAGCTGATCACCCAACGTGAACCGGGCGACCTGTTCGTCATCCGCAACGCAGGCAATATCGTGCCTTCTTTCGGGCCTGAGCCCGGTGGTGTTTCGGCCTCGGTGGAATATGCCGTTGCCGCGCTGGGCGTAGAGGATATCGTGATTTGCGGCCACTCCGATTGCGGCGCCATGACCGCCATCGCCACCTGCAAATGCCTGGATCACATGCCCACCGTAGCCAACTGGCTGCGTTATGCCGATGCCGCCAAGGCGGTCAATCAGGCCAATGAACACGCCAGCGAGCACGATCGTATTAATTCGATGGTGCGAGAAAACGTCATCGCCCAACTGACCAACCTGAAAACTCACCCTTCGGTCGCGCTGGCGCTCGATCGAGGCAATCTGCGGCTGCATGGCTGGATCTACGATATCGCTACCGGCTGTATTGATGCATTAGATGGCAATACCCGCCGTTTCGTACCGCTGGCGAGCAACCCAAGCGTCACCGCCAGCCCAGCTATGCAACGTTTCTAATCTACCCAAACCTCTAGGAGTTAACATGACACAATCACTACATAGCGTTTCAGCACGCCAAAGCCTGACCGACATCATCATGGATGCCAAAGTCCGTAAAGGCCTGACCTTTGAGGCGATTAACCAAGGCACCGGCTTGAGCCTTGCGTTTGTTACTGCCGCGCTGCTTGGCCAGCATCCGTTACCGGAACAGGCCGTCCGTGCAGTAGCGGCAAAGCTGGATTTGGATGAAGATGCGGTGCGCCTGCTGCAAACCATCCCGGTGCGCGGCAGTATCCCCGGCGGTGTGCCGACAGACCCGACCATCTATCGTTTCTACGAGATGGTGCAGATCTACGGTTCAACCCTACGGGCGCTGGTGCATGAACAATTTGGTGACGGAGTGATCAGCGCGATCAACTTCAAGCTGGATATCAAAAAGGTCCAGGACCCCGATGGCGGTGAACGCGCGGTGATCACGCTGGATGGCAAATACCTGCCAACCAAGCCATTCTAGGCCGTTAAGCCACAAAGTAAGCTAAATTCAGCGTCCGGTGAGAGGCGCTGAACTTCCTTTTGGCGCACACTTATTGTACCGACATGATCAAGGTGGCAGATGCCGTGAAACTGCCGGTAATGGACTTGGTCAAATCCCGGGCCACCGGAGCTACCTGTAACTCATCTTGCCCAAAGCCATCAAGCAGCGTAGTACTAAATTTTTGGTTCGGTTTGACCACTTGGCCGTTACGGCTGACCACTATCCCAACGTCATCGGGCAACGTGGTAGCGATCAGCTCTGACGAGAAAGCCGCTGGAGCCGCAATGAGATTGATATCAACATCTTGAGTCACGGCAGTGTTGCAACGGTATTGTAGCGGTATGGTTTTGACATAACGGCTTCCATCGCTGCTGAGCTTGGTATTATCGATATCACCAAAGTCCACCTCAATGGCAGCACCATAGTTAATGGTACATACGACGGGTACTTGAATCAGTTGCCCCGCAGTCGACATACTCATAATTGGGGTGTCATTAACCACAGTCGGTAAGTAATAATCACCTTTACTGACTAAACGGTAGCCTCGGAATAACTTGACCATGGGAGGAACTTGCACCACGCCCCCCAGTTGATCGCGGCGTAAACGCAGCGTAATGGTGGATCCCCCGTCACGAGCAAATGTAATCCCTCTGGTATAACGGCGGTTCGGCATGCCATCTCCACCATTCTCTCCATACAGAATTCCTGCCGAGGGAACAACATGATAGGCCTCCCCCAAGAGGTTGATTTTAACATCAAAATCTTCGTTTACCTTATAAAAGCCATTACCAAACTCCGAGGGCGGTAAATCTATCCGAGTAAGGTAATAACTGTATACGGTTGGAGTCGTCCCCGCAGCGTAGTTGGACCAGCAATTCACATAATAAACACTAGGTACGCCACTGTAGTTGAACGCAGCCGTGGCTCCCGCCTTGCTACTAGAAAAACTCCCTTTGGTCAGCGTGACACGGAAATCATTATTCCCATAATATGGCCAACAGGTCTGTTCCACCTCTTTAGCATTCGCTACTATTGGAATAAAGCATAATAAGGCAAGGATCCATTTCACTGACATAGCACCCCTAATGATGTTGGTCATATAGTTAAAGCAACTCTATCGCATTGCGATTATTAAGAATGAAAGAGTAAAGCTCTTTATTATTTTGTAAGTTCAGCTTTTTCATTGCGGTTTTCTTCTGCGTAAAAACGGTCTTGACATTTTTCTTCAATATCCAGGATATGCTGGTTAAAGAGCACTCCTTGGACAGTAGCTTAATAACCTTTATTTCATTAACCGATAGCCGAGACCGACCACAAAAGTGGCATGACTTCGAAACAACACCGTCATGTTCAATGTACTTCATTTTCTCACGGCTTGCCAACTGACGAAAAACTCTTTCCATTACAATGGCCAGGGGCTCATCTCTATATATAATCGGCAGATGTCTTAAGCATTCGCACACCAGGTTTCTTTCTTTACCATCCTGTTCACGTTCAACAATGGGAAAAAAAATCCCGTTGAAATCATGCTTGATATAAGGCATAGCCAGTAAGCAATCGGCTCTTGGTTCGACTTGGTGAAATATGATGTCGGCATGTCGTACTTCACTCGGCCAATCAAAAAATTGAAATAACTTGCCACGACATAAAAGTTCCTGCTCCAGGCAAAGCCTTAGCCCCAATGCAAAGACTGCATTGCTATCCTTTATAATTACTTTCAGCATAATTCCCTCTAGAATGCTACAATGTTAAGTTATCCCACTGCAATTTTGTCACCTGCTATTATGGATACACCAAGGTAAATGCCACATTCGCGGTAAAGTCACCCTCAACAATCCCTTGGTGTTCAATAGCCACCTCTGATGCACTGACGTAAGCGGCAAATTTCAAAGTACGATTACCGTCAGTGAGCAAATAAGATTTAACCGTCTTGTTAATCTCCAGCGGTTTTCCATCCTCAGTCTCCAAGCCTATCGCAATACCTTCCGCCATCCCGTTTACTGCCAGCAAACCAGGCTGTTGCAAGTCTTCAACCCCCTTGAAGCCAATCTCAACGCTGTTCCCCAAGCTGATATCACACTCTTCCAAGGCAATAGAAAAACCATAACTGTGGGTGCGTTGATGCAGATAAAGCGTATTCTTAATGACATTACCTAATTTAACGGTTTGTTTAACCGATGCCATGCTGAGAGTACAGGGTTCTTCGACCAACTCACCGTGTAGATACATATTATGATCCTGCGCCAAACTGACGCTATTAATCCCCACCAGCATCCAGACACAAAATATCATCCGATAAAGCATCACGTTTCCTTCCACTTAAAAGTAACTAGATACCAATGTCGCAATCGCATTGAATGGCCCTGCCTCTAAAGGCATTGCTGCATCCTTTTTTACTGGCACCGCAATAAAACTGAACGTTATTGGGTCTGGTGCATCAAAAAATTGATTTAGAGTAATAGGCTCACCGTTAATATCTTGAATGGCAATACCCAAGTTGTTAACGTTGGTGGTCAATACATTCCCCATTCCACCTAACGTATCTCCTTGCAGTTGTAAGCGTAATTTTTTATCCCCACCTTGCTTACAATTTAGGGAAACCGCAGTGACTTGCGCATACTTGATACCGTCTACTTTTTTAATCCCCACCCTGTCAAAATTGACGTCAATGGTTTTGCCACCGTTAAATTCACAGGCGGGTTCGAAAATGCGCCCCTTGAAATTCATAACCGTTCCGCCATCGGCTTGTACCTGCGATACGCAAAGCATCAGGAATAGGGATAGCGCAGGCAAAGATTTACATAGCATAGGGCCTCCATCCAGCGTGCGGGATCACAGACTGATTAGTCATAATTCAGCTGAAAATTAACCACTGCGTAAAAAGCGCCGGGAATAAGCCGCTCGGCCGTACGCTGTGGAATAACGTAAAAAGTTAAGCGATTATCACCAGGCATTAATAGCTGAGCCTGACTGGGCATCCCTGGCCATAACTGGCGATGCTGTTCATCCTCCAGCCGTAAAGCCAACCCCCTCGCCTGGCCTGTAACCGCGACCAGCCCCCCTTGCTGCTGTTTGCTGCGCAAGGTGATTGATACCGTTTGCTGGCCCGCTCCCCAGACCAGGTTATTGCCATATGCTGCACGGCGAGTTACCCCACCCCAGTGCCCACAGTCGCGCAACAATAAATGGAATGCTACGGGTGGCGCTTCGTCACCAAACTGGTTTAATGCATGGCTGGCGATCCCCCCCAGGCTGACGGTTTGGTCTTCAGAAACCATCTCGAGCGTACAGGCCGATTTGACGATCGAACCTTTAACCGCCAGTGAAGCAAACATGCCATCCACCTGGGCGTGGTTTTCTGCCAAGGTTGGCAATGACCCAGCCACCACTGTGCTAACCAGCCCCCATTTAATGAGATCCAAGGCTTTCATCACTTTGTGCCGTTCACGCTACAGCGCTGCTGCACGCAGGTAAATACCAGTTCAGGCCGCCCACCGTAATCGTTGATATAGGTGACAACAGGTGCGTCATAGACTGTTGATTTCACGTCAGTACGGCTTTTCGGCGCCAAAGTTACCGGCACAAAGCCGTTGTCTTCACGGCCTTTTCCCCGCGCCGAAATCCCCGATACGGTGATGTAGTAAGGCGTCGGGTTTTCAATCTGGTAACCCCTGGCGGTTTTATGCAGCACCAACTGATTTTGCCAAACTGCACCGAGTTTCGTCACAATGGAAGCCGGGCGATAAAACAGCTTCACTTTAGTCTGTAAGGCAATTTGCATCACATTGGATTTATCACTGCGCGGAGGAATTTCGCGTAGATTAAAATAAAATAACGTTTCCCGATCCTGAGGCAACGCTTTAGCCTCAGGCAGGGCTGAAATTCTCACCATACTTTTGGCACCCGGTTCAATACGCTGAATCGGAGGCGTAACCATTAACGGCCCCGCGACTTTCTGCTGTTCATGATCCTCGACCCACGCCTGTGCCAAATAGGGTAATTGCTTATTCTCATTACTGATATTTAAACTGATCGCTTTGCTGCCGCCTTCATAAATCACCCTGGTGCGATCCAGAGCAATCGCGGCATAAGCCGTATTAATAGACGTGATAGAGAGAAAAACAAACGCCATGAAAGCTGATTTACTCATAATATGATCTCTTGATTACTTGATAGTGTGGCACGGTAATAATAAATTTCCCTGAGCCAGCAATGGTTTAGGCAAGGACACCTGACAGCCTTTTGTGCCATTCCAGTTCACACTGAGCGATTCCCCGGCAGTGATACCCGATAGATAGGCCAGGCCGCCGTCACTGACAATGGCCAGTTCTCGCCCTTTTGGGTTAAGCACGCTGGCCCCAAATGGCGGATGCTTGCCGTCTGGCATGACAATCACCGCCAGTGCTTTTTCACCTTTCAGCAAGGAAAAACGCCGATAGCCAATAGCGCCCTCGGTTAACGTCGATTCGACCACCCCTTTGCTGACTTCTACATCATCAGCGAGCTGGTTAATATCTACACGGGTATCCGTGCGGTAATAACTATTCATGTTCGCCAAGACGGCGATCCCAAAGCGATTACTGTGAACTGCCCCCCCTTCTATCGGTATACCAGCAATTCCCTCGGTGCTTAGCATCAGACGAGTACCACCATTAGTTCCTGCTGGATGCAGTGCAGCCCCTTTTGACGTTGCGGTTAGCCCCCCCTGCATGGAAAGCCCGGCAGAAGTGGTGCTATTTTGGACGTAAGCCGCATTCAGGCTGATTTCGCTGCTATCACCACGGTGAGTGTAAAAGCCATTCACCTGCGTCGCCGTTTGCTGACCTCCCAGAGTGTTAACCCCGGCGGCAATTCGGTAGTTATTATTGATATCGACGTTATTGGTATAACTCAGCGCCTGATTCAAACGGTTATTTGAACTCTGTCCGCTATACCCCAAACTCTGGCCATTGCCCAACGGCACGGACAGGCTGACAAAAACGGCATCGTTATAACGCTGCTGATATTGGCTACGGCTAGCGGACACGTTTAGCGACAGATCCTTGTGCCCCATAAAATCAAAGTAACGGCTTACCGACAGGCTATAGCTGTCCTCCGGCTGGCGATCCCAATAGCTTTGGTGGGTATAGGTGGCATACAGGCTCAGTTGGGCAGCCGTAAAGCTTTTATTAGCCGTTATGGTATACATCTCTTTACTGTGCGCGACGGCGCTCCCCCCAAAGCGGCTATCCAGGTATTGCCCCATCGACATAAAATCACGCTCAGAAAAGCGATATCCTGCAAACGTGACCTCACTGTCAAATTCATCAAAGCGCTTGGAATAGCTCAGCCGATAGGACTTGCCTTTCTTCTCGCCGTCTAACCCTGGTAGCCTGGCGATCGACTGGGTCACATCTGCCGACAACGCCCCCAGCATAAACAGATTCCGCCCCAGCCCAACAGAAACGGCCTGATAATCATTTGCCCCAACGGCGCCGCCATAAAGCGACCAGTTGTTGGCTACCCCCCAAGAGAACTCGCCGCTAGCAAACAAAGGCCCTTCTATATGATGCTGATAGGTAGAAGGACGGCCTACGGCGGTTTTATAACGCACCGTCCCCGGCCGTGTCAGATAAGGAACGTTGGCGGTATCCACAGCAAAGGTTTGCTGGGTGCCATCTTGTTCATTCACGCGAACATCCAGCCTGCCGCTGACGGCACGGTTCAAGTCCCGGATACGAAACGGCCCTGAGGCAACGGTAGTTTCATAAATCACCCGCCCTTGTTGAGAAACGGTCACCGTGGCGTTGGTTTTAGCAATACCGCGGACTTCAGGGGCATAACCACGCAGGTTAGGCGGCAGCATACGTTCATCGCTCGCCAAGCCCACACCGGTAAAACGGAATGAATCGAAGATATCGGAATAAAAATAGCTTTCACCCAGCGTCAGCGTGGCATTCAAACGCGGTAACGCCCGGTAAGCGTACCAGCGGCTCCAGTCGAAATGACGTTGCGCCTGACGTGTTGCAGAGGAGAACTCATAGTTACCCTGATAATCTCCCCTAAGCCGCCAAGGCCCGATATTAACCCCTGCGGTACCGCTAAGACTGGCATTTCTTGAGCTTCCCCCCTGGTACATTTTGCTGGTTACTGCGTTGAAGCTATAGTCCAGCAATATTCCCGGAATGCCATTATCCCAGCGGGACGACGGCGACCAATTAGGATCGCTGTATTCCAGAAAGGCCTGAGGAGCACTGACGTAAAGCGTACCGCTGGCGATATCGCCCTTCAGCGTCAAACCCTGTAATGCAGAGAAGTCCGCACACTCTTTCTGGTGCCAAAAAATGACCTTGCTAGCAGCCTCTTCCGTCAGGCCCAGTCGGCCGACCAACTCGGCTGGGAAGCATAGCTTGGTGGTATTGGCAACGTTGGCGTCAGCATAAAAGGGGATGGTTTGTTCACGATCGGCAATATTCTGTTCATTAACATAAACAGCCATAATATAATTGCCCGGCATCACATAGCCTAGCTGTGAAAATCGTGATAAATCAACGTTATTTCGATCTTCTGCGTCTAACACATCGAGGTTGAATTCTATTGCTTGCGATAGTTTACTGAATCCCAGTAGTGAAATGAAAATCGCCACAGTAATCTTATTGATTCCATTCATAGTTCAATCCAGAAATAAAAGTCCATTTTCAAAATACAAATAAGATTACTTTTAAGAAAAAATGAGGATCATCGATAGCTAACGACTATATTCATCGTGGTGTAGTAGCTCCCTGATGTCATTTTCTTGCCATTAGCCACTAAAAATAAATTGTATTTTAATAGCACTTCACCTGAGTCAATCGGAATATCAGGCAAAGGAACCCCTGGCGTAATTTTATGGCCTTGTTCATCCTGCACTATGAGTGCAAACCCACGGTCCTGTAAAGGTTCAACATATCCATGACTGCCAGGGCTAAAGGTCACTTCTATTGACTTATTTCCATCCCCGCCATCGTCGAAAAAAACGCAATTAATCAGCCTTATTTTAAATGGATAGGCTTGGCTGATCCCATTGCGCTCAAGCACTTTTAGTGGAATAGTCCCCAATTCAACCGTTTGAAAAGCATTATCCGGAGAGATTGCGCAGGCAGACTCAAAAATAGCCCCTTTTAATTTAACCGTTCCCTGTGCCCATACCGTCGTATTAAAGTAAAACAGGGTCATAAACAACAGAGTCTGGATGACCTTACACATGACAATCCATTGTTAATATCCGCCACTTAAGTCACATAAAATGAAGCATAGGGTATATACCCTATGCTTCACTATCTATTAAGGATAGGTCAGCGTAAAGTTGGCAACGCTGGAGAATTCACCTGGCGTTACAGTACCATCGGCTTTATTACCTTGCAGATAAGCAGAGAAGTTCAGTTTGTTATTGCCTGCCAGCAGACCACGTGCAGTAGAAGGCACGCCCAGCGTAATTTGCGTACCGCTGCCATCAGTCAAGGCAACGCCTGCACCTTTGGCAGTACCGGTGATCCCCAGCAACTTATCATTCTCAGTATCTTTAGAACCACCAAAAGTGATGACGACGTTTTTCTTCGTTGTAGTATCACACTTTTCCAAATCAATGGTAAAATTGCGTGGTGTAGAAGTTCCTGCCTTTGCCAATAATGAGTTTGACACCTGGCCAAGATCGACAGTTTGGTTAGAACTCTCAGGCGTAATTGAGCATGGCGCATCAATAATAGAACCGGTAAAGGTAATGTTACCGCTACCCTGATCGGTTTCTTTAACCGGGTCAACTACTGGTTCTGCAGCCATCGCCCCAAACGCACAAATACCGGAAGCCATCACCATTGCCATTACAATTTTATTCATTTTCATAACTATTTCCATTCAGTTAATTTTGACTTTAAACTTCACTTGATCAAGAAGTGGCCAAGACGCGCACCTTTCTCAATTCATGCACCACAACCGTAATAATCATCTACAAAGCTGCGATGGGGATTATCTTAAGCTGCCAATTATAAAATAGTGCAATGAACTCTTCTTAAAAGATAAAAAGTAAGGTTATTTAATATAAATCACTTTAAAATCAATTATATAGCTTAATTTAAAATGATATTATATCGTTATTTAAGCAAATTTAAGATACATAAAATAAGAGGCCATGCTAGCGAAATCTGCATGACCTTAATTGGAAGTAATAAGCTAATGATAAAAAGGGTTGCTTTTAGGATTACTTAACAAATCGGCATAAAAGTTGCGGGATGGGATTCGTCGATATCAGATAGCCATTTTCCCCATTGCGTTGAATACCGACATTAGTCCAGCCATTCGGCTCCCTGATATAACTATAAAGAAATTTTTTAGCCAAGGGTTCAGGCAGAGTATCAAATGGCGCAACATTGAGCTTGTCGGTTCGAATGAGAAATGAGTTATTATTGCTCACCGTATAACTTACCTCGGCATCTCGTTTAATGGTATATTCATTGCCTTGGTCGGTGAGTGTTCCACTATAAGAGATTACACCATGTCCATTTGAAAACAAGAAAAATATCCCCGCTTGTATAACAACCGTTTTTTTATCTGAGACATAGTCATATTGCACCTGTGAGTAACAGCTGATGCCTTCCCGAAGCTGTCTTTTATGCATATAGTCAATTAAAATGACAGCTACTGCCGTTAGTGACAGTATAGACACAATTAAACACCATTTTCTTTTCATGATTAGCTCTCAATAAAGTAGCGATATCTGGACCTACAGCTGCTTCCTTTATCTAAAGCATCACCATCACAAACAATCAAAGACTCTCGCGGCAAACCAGTATAGAGTGAGATATAAACCCGCTCATTATTGTCACAATGTAAATCAGCCTGAATGGGTAAGTTCCCCCCATTGTTTTTCACTTTGTTTATAAAGTAACCATCAACGTATAGCTGACATTCATTATAGTCTCCCCAGTACGAGTAATGATAAAATCTGCTTTGTGTTTTGAGATAGTTACCGTAAGTAAAATCAGTCACTGCGGCAATGACAATAAAAAGTAAAATGCCAAATGAAAATACCAAGCTCACCTTTTTAAGGTTATGATGAAATAGAGTGCCATGACTACTTACATCACCTAGTCCATCATCAGGGATAGGTGTAGACAACGTGCAACTGGCCATTTCAGCCTCATTGCCTATCCTACTATCAACGCACTCTTCATACTTAGCAATCTCTACCGTATCTGCCACCAGCATACCGCGCCTTGGGATGGTGATAATAATATCCTCCTCAAGACCTAGTTGCCGAAAGGCCTTTCGTATCATGGCAATGTTTTGGTACAGCGTATTGGTGTTAATGGGAATGCCATATTTTTCCCACACTTCCTCAAACAGTTCTTTTTGTGTAGTAATTTCAGGTTTATTTTTTAACAGAATTTGTAAACAGTTATTCGCTGGTGTGGTGAGGACAATTTCATCATGCTTGTTCCCGATATCCGTCAGAGAACCTGAGCTTTTATCGTAGATAACATGATGATTTAAGATGATTTTACTGCTCATGCGCACTCTTCTACATTAGTATTCTTAAAATTTTACTTATACGCATATAGAATAAAGTATGGCTATAGATTAATCAACAATTTACTAGGAAAATTCTCATATCACTATCACGAACTTTAAAGTGTCATTCTGAATATAACAAACCGCGCTGAGCGCGGTTAATTGTGGAGGAGGTATAACGCCAAAGCATAGCTATCAATACGAATTTAATCAGGATGAAAATGGCGGCTATCCGCTGGAGCCTCTTCACGCGGTTCCAACCCATAATCCCGCACCACCTCGGCCACCCGCAGCCGGTAGTATTCCAGCACCTCATGCCTGCCACGCGCCTGGGCCCGACGGTGTTGCTCCAGGTTGCGCCACTGCTGTACCGCCGCCTCGTCACGCCAGAACGACAGCGAGAGCAACTTGTCCGGCTCGCTCAGGCTCTGAAAACGTTCGATAGAGATAAAGCCGTCAATTTCTGCCAGCAACGGTTTCAGCTCCGCCGCCAACTCTAGATAGGTTTCCCGCTGCCCAGCGGCAGCCCGTAGTTCAAAAATCACCGCGATCATCATCGTTCTCCTCGGCAGTATAAAATTCGGGTACGCGCGCATTTTGCGAAACGCGCCAACGAAAATGGCTTAACAGTTCGGGCTTAAGGTGGTGATTGAATAAATGGCCGATCCCCACCAAGGCAATCAACCGTGCCCAACGTTCTCCCGGGCAGCGATGAGCACCATAACCGAAGGCAAAACTTTCCTGCGGCGTTTTCAACTGCACCAATACGCTCTGCCCCACCGCCAGCTCTTGACCATCAAGCAACGTAGCCTGTCGCGCAAACCTGCGGGTAGTCTGGATCGGCGGAGTTTGCAGCAATACCGCCAGGATCAACTCTTCTGCTGACTGATGAGGTTGATTTGCCAGCAACAGCGTCTGGCCGATTAATCCGGCGGTGCCTTCACAAGCCTGGAACAACAGCCCGATGGCATTGGCTATCGCCAGAGCACGATCGCCAATGTGTTGGCACAATTGTTCAAACAACGGTCCATCAGCCAGTTGCATCCGGACCTGCAACTTCCCAGCCGCCGCCGCCCCCACAGCCATCTGCTCTGCGCTGCCGCCAGGAGCAATACAGCGCACAAAGTCCAACACCTCATCCACCAAGACAGATCGATCCTGATGGGCCACGCCCAATAAGTCAGCCAGTACGCAGATCGGCAAAGCGTAGTTAAACCGGGTGAGCTGCTCTGCCGTTGTCAAACTGGCCGCTAACCATTGAGCCACGTAAACCGTGGTCTGGCGGATCTCATCATCGGTGATAGCGGCCAGCGCCACCTCGATCGCTCCCTTTAATTCACGCTGCACGGCACCATCATTCATACGTACCAGAGAGGCGACAATCGATTGAGCGGGCGTCCCAATTAAAGCTGCGGGCACCGGCTCATCCGTGGGGCGAACGCCGAGGTGAGGATGGGTTAAGGCTTCACGCACCGCTTGCCGCGATGCAACTGAAAAGGGGCAGGCCATCATGGCAATTTCCTTCCGATAAGCATAGAGAGCAGCCATTGTCGGGTTAGACGAGCAGCAATACTTCGGTTATTCTCGAAGTATGAATGACAATACGCTTGAAGACCGCCTGGCCGCACTGACGGCCGCTATCGCCGATCGCACCCGAGCGCGCATGCTGTGCCTGTTGATGGATGGGCGCGCCTATACCGCAACGGAGCTGAGTGCGGCGGTGGACGTCGCGGCATCCACCGCCAGCAGCCATCTGGCACGCTTGCAGGAACAGAACCTGATCGGCTGCGTCAAACAGGGCCGCAATCGCTTTTACCGCCTGGCGGGCAAACCGGTGGCCGATATGCTGGAAAGCCTGATGGCGTTGGCCGGCGTAGAACGCCCAACGGTCAAAAGCAGCACCCCGGCCTCATTACGTTATGCACGCACCTGCTATGACCACATGGCAGGTGAGATCGCGGTCCAATTACATCATCAGTTGCTGGCGCGGGCCTGGCTAATCGGGGATAACGACTATCAGCTCAGTGAGTCTGGGCAGGCTGCCTTGACACAGTTGGGTATCGACTGCTCCCCGGCCCCGACCCGGCGGCGTTTTGCCTGCGATTGTCTGGACTGGAGCGAACGCAAGGCTCATCTCGGTGGCGCACTGGGCGCTGCCATGTTAGCTGCATTTGAAAAACGCGGATGGGTCCAGCGGCAGCTAGACAGCCGTGAACTGCAACTGACCGCCGCTGGTAGAAAAGCGCTGAGCGCACATTTTGGCCTGGCGCTTTGAATGCCTGGCGCGCTAGCTTAACTGCCATACTCAATGGGTTTACCTGTTGACGATCCCGTCATATCCGAGGAGTTATCATGTCCGATATTACCCTGTTCCCGATCGCCAAACGTTGGCCCGCCAAACATCCTGAACGGTTACAACTCTACTCGCTGCCGACCCCTAACGGGGTGAAAGTTTCCATCATGCTCGAAGAGATCGGCCTACCCTATGAGGCCCACCTGATCGACATCGGCAAAAATGAAACCTGGACGCCGGAGTTCCTGTCGCTCAACCCTAACGGTAAAATCCCGGCGATCCTCGATCCTGCTGGCCCGGACGGTAAGCCGTTTGCGCTGTTCGAGTCCGGGGCAATCCTGCTATATCTGGCAGAGAAATGCGGCAAGTTGTTACCCAAAGACCCCGCCCAACGTTATGAAACCATCCAGTGGGTATTTTTCCAGATGGCGTCCGTGGGGCCAATGTTTGGCCAGCTAGGCTTCTTCCACAAATTCGCCGGGCGCGAATATGAAGACAAACGGCCGTTTGAGCGCTACCAGAAAGAGTCCAAACGGCTGCTGGGTGTGCTGGAAGAGCGGCTGCAAGGGCGTGATTGGATTATGGGGTCGGAATATACCATTGCCGACATTTCCCTACTCGGCTGGGTACGCAACCTGATCGGTTTTTATGAAGCGCGCGACGTGGTGGAGTTCGACAATTTCCCCCTTGTTGGCCAATGGCTGGAACGTGGACTGGCAAGACCAGCCGTACAACGCGGCATTAATATTCCTGCCCGCCAAGTCTGATAACCTATTGGGATTGCCAGGAAAGGCTATCCCTTTTCCCACCTCGCTCGTCATAAAAATGTCACTTTCCTGCTCTACTCTCCGATGTAACAAAATAATGCCAACAATATTTTTGTATTACGACAAGGAGCCCTACCCATGCAACAGTCCGTTTCTCTGATCGCCGGTGCCCTATTATCCGCTCTGTTATGCTCCACCGCCCTGGCTGACAACAATCAACTCAACAACCGCGCGGCTCGTGGCGATATTACCGAACCCGGCGGTGCACGCCGTTTGGCAGGCGATCAAACCGCCGCACTGCAAGCATCGCTGTCGAATAAAACCGCTAAAAACGTGATCCTGCTGATCGGCGACGGCATGGGCGATTCGGAAATCACCGGCGCACGCAACTATGCGGAAGGCGCAGGCGGTTACTTCAAAGGGATCGATGCTTTGCCGCTAACCGGCCAATACACCCACTACTCGCTGGATAAGAAAAGCCATCAGCCGGACTATGTCACCGACTCTGCCGCCTCGGCCACCGCCTGGGCTACCGGCGTCAAGACCTACAACGGCGCGTTGGGCGTAGATGTGAACGGCAAAGATCAACCGACGATTTTGGAACTGGCCAAGGCCGCGGGTAAAGCCACCGGCAACGTCTCTACGGCGGAGCTGCAAGATGCCACACCGGCAGCACTGGTTTCGCACGTAACCTCCCGCAAGTGCTACGGCCCAGAGGAAACCAGTGAGCAATGCGCCAGTAACGCGCTGGAAAATGGCGGACATGGTTCTATCACCGAGCAGTTGATTAAAACCCGTGCCGACGTCACGCTGGGCGGCGGAGCAAAATCCTTCGCTCAGTTGGCGAAAAGCGGTGAATGGCAGGGGAAAACGCTGAAGGCCCAGGCCGCCGCATTGGGCTACCAATGGGTGGAGGATGCCGAGAGCCTGAACGCGATTAACCTAGCCAATCAGCAAAAGCCGCTGCTGGGCCTGTTTGCGCCAGGCAATATGCATGTACGCTGGAAGGGACCGAAAGCCTCCTACCACGGTAATCTCGATCAGCCTGCGGTGACCTGCGAGAATAACCCTGAGCGCAGCGCCAATGTGCCAACGCTGGCAGCGATGACCGAGAAAGCCATCGAGTTGCTGAAGAACAACCCGAACGGTTTCTTCCTGCAGGTCGAAGGAGCGTCCATCGACAAGCAGGATCATGATGCCAACCCATGCGGCCAATTTGGTGAAACGGTCGATCTGGATGAAGCGGTACAAAAAGCGCTGGAGTTCGCCCGCGCCGACGGTAATACCCTGGTGATCGTCACCGCCGACCACGCTCACTCCAGCCAGATTATTGCCGCCAAAGCTAAAGCACCGGGGCTGACCCAATCATTAACCACCAAAGACGGCGCGGTGATGACCATCAGCTATGGCAATTCGGAAGAAGGCTCCCAGGGTCATACCGGGACTCAGCTGCGCGTTGCCGCTTATGGCCCGCATGCCGCCAACATCGTGGGGCTGACCGATCAGACCGACCTGTTCTTCACCATGCGCGACGCCATGAACATCAAGTGATCCACACGGGCACAGCATGCTGTGCCCCTTCCTATCTCCCTATCCCCCCGCCCAATTCACTATACCCCTAGCCCTTGCGGAGCATTTTTCGCCACGTCAATTATCCAAGTTTACCCTTGCGTAACTGCCGATGCGCGCCTATTATCAAAGAATAATCTTGGATTATTAAGTCCCATTTGACGGTTACCCGAATGTCGTCGCTGCAGGAGAATTAAACCAATGGATCGCGCCAATATCATTCACGATTTGCTGAACTGGATCGAAAACCACCTGGATCAACCGCTGCTGCTGGATAACGTGGCTGCAAAATCTGGCTACTCCAAATGGCATCTGCAACGTATGTTCCGCAGTACCACTGGCCATGCGCTCGGCAGCTATATCCGCGAACGCCGTTTGTCGAAGGCCGCACAGGCATTACGCGCTACCCCCCGGCCGATTCTGGACATTGCCCTGCAGTTCCATTTTGATTCCCAGCCTTCATTTTCCCGGGCCTTTAAAAAGCAGTTTGGTGAAACGCCGGCGGTCTATCGCCGCACGCCGCAGCAAGATGAAGTGGCGCTCTCCTCAGAGCACAGCTATCGGCACAGCACACCGAGCCTGCATTCACTCTACAAACGCCAATGCGTAGACGAAGGCTGCACCAACTGGGTCGGCCAGCGTTAAAAGCAAAAAGGCCAACGGGTGTCTAAACCCATTGGCCTTTTCAGATCCCGTTAAACGGATGCAACAACGCCGCCCCTACGTGTCGAACTGGCTGACGTCTTATCAGTTATATTCTAGGGTAAAGGTGGCAATCGACTTGATGGTGCCGCCCTTCATTTTTGCTGCGGTCTGGTAGTAACGCGCCTTGAGCGGCAAGGTGATGGTATTGGTCTGGTTGGCAATGGTATGCCCGGCATATACCGCCGTGCCGCTAGTGATTGGCGTTGAGTTTTTGCCGGTCAGCAGTTGGACACCAACGCCGCTGGCGGCATTGCTATCCTGTACCGGCTGGAGCACACCCGGTGCATTCGAGGTATCGCGGGTATAGTCAAAACGTACGTTCACCAGCCCCTCCCCTGTACCACCAGGCAACAGTTCCGTCCCCGAACCACCTACGCAGTTGATGTTAATCGAAAAGTCCTGCTCTGCGGCAGTACTGCCCACGCCTTTGAACGCCGCAGTAGCTACCGTACTCAGGTTGATCACCTTATTTTTGGAACCGGCGTCCACCGAACAGGATGAGGTGACGATAGTGATACTATTCGCCAATACGTGAGAGATCAGGATCGGTCTGGAAGGCCCCGTCCCATCCGCATAGTAAGAAGAATACTGCCCGGGGGCTAACGAACCGGTACCGGTATTCTGGGCAATTTTGATCACCTCAACCACAAAATACCCCTCAGCCAGATACACCCCGCCGTTGCGGTAGATCTCGTGCGGGTAATAGGCACCTTCCTGCGAGCCGATCTGGCGATAAAGCCGCAGCCCCACTCCCGGTACGTTGGTGGTCCAGATTTTGTCACTGATCGAACTCGGCCCACCTTGTAAAATGCGGCCGTACAACGTGCTATTACCGCTGCAAGAAATATTGTTATCCCGACTGATATCGAATTTGCCAGTGGCCAGGATATCGCCCACCTTGGTATCCGGCGTAATCAATACCCTGCCGACGTTCATGATGATGTCCTGCGGCCTGGTCGTGTTAACCCGGCATTGAGCATAAGCCTGTTGCCCGGCCAACATCAGTAACATAAACAGCATGGCTTGTTTAGGGCGCTGGCGCATGGCGGTGAATTTATGGATAAGGTTGATCATTTGCAGCTCGCCTCGATAATTTCGTAATCAGTGCTGTTTTGTGCTTTGGCCTGGTAGTTCACGGCACACTGTTGTGTCGGCTGAGTCCCCCATTTCACCAATAGCAGCCCCCGTAACGCTTCGGTACGCAGATAGATACGGCTGCCCTGGCCGACGATGCCGACCACCTGGTTACGGGTATCCAATACTTCGGCACCAAAAGGTAACGCCGTGTTGTTCGGGCCTAACGCATGGATAATCAGCGCCTGGCCTTTGATGGTCTTGAACTCCAGCTTGGCAATCGCACCGGCATAAGGCGCAATTTGCTGGCTACTGCTTTCCAGCTCAACATCGCGTGACATGCCGTTAGGATCCAACGTGACGTTGGTCATACGGTAGGGAGCAACATAAGGCACCACCGCATAGCCGTTGTCATCGATTCGCACCCCAGGAGAGTTGGTGACGATCGCCCCTGCGGCATCCGGCGCTTCAACCAACACCATGGTTTGGCCACGTTGAGGCGTCATGGTCACGCCGCCGCTATGGGCCACAATGCTGCCGGAAGCCCCGATCGACGACTGGCGGAAATCGCGGCCATAGCTGTAAGAACCGTTCATGGTGGCGAAACGGCTGCGGTATTCCCCATTCACACTGGTATTGGTCCCGCCGCTCTGGTCGTTAGCCAAGGTGGCGCTGTAACTGATGTTGTTATCCTCCCCGGTGGAGCCGTTAATCCCGATGCGGCTGCTGTCGTAGCCTTGGTCGTTATAAGCCAATGCGCTGTTCAGGCTGATGTTTTGCGAGCCAATGTTGAACGGGATCGAGAAATTCAGGAAGTAACGGGTTTCATCGTGGTTATAAGTATCGCTGGTACGCATGGCGGACAAACCGTAGGTAACCCGGCCAATGAAGTTGTTGTAACCCACCTGATACTGTTTGGAGGTACCGCCACGGTTCCAGTAATCGCGCACCGAACCGGTGATATACAGCGATCCCAGATTGGCACCCAGCCCCTGGTTCAGCGTGAGCTGATATTCACTGCGCTGGCGGTTAACCGCATCGGCACTTAAGCCCCGGCTCTCGTTATCACGGGCATACACCGCATCACGCAGTGACAGATAGCCGGAAGTCGAGTAGCGGTAGGCCGCAATGGTGAAGTTGGTGTTGGTTTCCGACATCAGCTTGCTGTAGCTGATTTTGTAGCTCTGGCCGGACATATCGCCCTGTTTCAGGCGGGTGTTGGCCTGAGTCACGTCGACGGCAAAAGCCCCCAACGGTGTTGCCACCGCACTCCCCAGCAGCACCGCGCTGTAACCGTCACTCACGGTCGCACCGGTATAGCCGGTCAGAATATTGGTAAACCCGCGCTGATAAGTCACCTGGAACATCTCGGGCAAGGTATGTAAATTATCATCGCGAACTTGGCCTGCGGTTAACGCATAGCGCTGGATCCCCGGGCGCAACATCTGCGCCACCGAAGCATAGGGAACGCTAAACTGGCGCACAGAACCATCGGCTTCATTGACCGTCACGTCCAGATCGCCGCCGTAGCCGGTAGGGAACAGATCGTTTATCACGAACTCGCCCGGCGCTACCGTGGTTTGGTAGATCAACTGGTTGTTCTGGCGAATTTCTACCAGAGCGTTGCTTTGCGCTACGCCGCGCACTACCGGCGCATAGCCGTTAAGGGAGTCCGGCAACATGCGATCGTCGGTACTCAGTTGCGCACCGCGAAAACCGATCGAATCAAAGAAGTCCCCGCTGGTAAACGCATCCCCCAATGTCAGCATACCGCGCACACCCGGAATGGCACGCTGCGCATAGGTGGCCGTGTTCTGCCAATGGGTGCTTTCCTGACTACGCCAGTTCACGTTCGAGTCATGGCGCAGTTGCCAACCGGCAATGTTCATCCCGGCGTTCATCGTCAGATAAGCGTTGGTCGAGTCCGAGTTGCCACCGGAATTGGAGCTGTGCGAATTAAAGGCGTTGAAGTTATAGGACAGAAAACCAGCGGTGATGCCGCGATCCCAGAATTTCGGATCGACATAACCCCGTGCGGTACGGCGTAACGCGACCTGCGGAACGCTGACATCCATACGCAAGGTGCTAGTATTGAGGCGGTAAGACGCTTCCGGCACCCATTCCCCCAGCGGCTTGCAGCTGCTGGTCGTCACCGCCGGATCGCTGCCCATTGCCGCAGTATCGACGCCAAACTCTTCCAGAGACAGCAGGTTAAAGCAGGTATCGGCACTGTCTTTACCCGGCACGCTCTTGAATTCGATGTTCTTTTTGCCCTTCCATTCCCCATTGACGTAAACATCCAGAGAATATTTCCCCGCCAATACCGGGTTGCCGTCACGAAAGCGTGAAAGATCCACACCCTGCGCCTGGCCAACCAGGAAATTGCTGTTAAAAGTGGCTTCGACCGGTGCAGCGGCCTGGTTGGCATCGCTTTGAGCCGCTGCCAGGGAAAATGCCGGGGTGGTCAGGCAAAGGGCACTACCGGTCAACAGCAGGATGGATCTGTAATTGAAAAGTGCCGACTTGACGGCGGCAGAGATAGGTAACTCGTTCATATCCATGCATTCCTTTACCAAATTAAGCGTCCCCACCGGCTGACTTCACCTCGCGGCATGGGGCTTTCCAGGAGTTACTTTTGCTGATTTTTGCTGCGTTGAACCCGGCCACCAAAGTCATTGATGGTGGTGTACTCAATATCAGCGATGCGTGAACTGTCACCGGAAAAGGCCAGCGTTTTTTCCTGGCCTGGGGCCAGCATGTCGCCATGCGGTGCCAGCGCGACTTTCTTGCGATTGGCAACGGCATTGATTTCGGTGAAAGAAACATAAAACGGCGTGGGATTTTTCACTTTCACACCGCCCGCCACGAAGCTCCACTGCAGTTTTTCTGGCGCGTCATTGGCTACGCCGCTCAGACCTTCCGGCCGATAGAACAATTTCACACGGGTTCTGAAGGCCACCTGCAGGAAGTTTTCTGGCGTAGTGTCGGCGGCCGTTCCGGTCGGTGCAGGGGGAATTTCCAGCACGTTCAACCAGAACAGAGATTCTTTGTCTTGCGTCAATGCCGAAGTCGTCAGCGAAACACGCAGCGCCTGGCCGCCGTTAGGCTCAATACGGCTGATGGGAGGCGAAATAATAAAGGGAGCCTTGCTGTTTTCTGGCGTCGTTTCCGCGTTGCCCTCATCGATCCAGGCCTGGATCAACGCCGGCGAGGTCCCATTATTGGACAATTGGACGGTCACTTCCCGCTGTTTGGCCGGATAAATAACGCGAGTGCCGTTAACAATAACGCTGGCAAAAGCGCTGCTGCTGAAAAGCACAGCCATCAGCAATACGCTGTATTTCTTAAACGATGTTTTCATTTTAATATCACTACTATAGAAATACAGCGGGGGAAAAGTTTCCACCCGCCAGAATAAATACCCGATGCTTTCACCCCCTGTAATTAGAGGCTATCAGGGCGAAACTATTCGTCCCGAATGCTCACAGGGAGGAAACAACATTTAACTATAAAATGGACGGGTAATAACTTATTGGTAGATGATGGTGTATTGTACGTTTGAGGTTACATCACCGGCGCCCGCAGCGGCAGTTGCGAAATATTCCGCATAGTAGTTCAGGTCTGCTGAATCACCTTCATTGGCAACGGTAACCCACTGGGAGTTGGTCTGTGCGCCGTTGTTGGTGGCAGCCAGAATTGGCAGGAACTGGTTGTTGCTACCCAGCAGCTGGATTTGCACGTTGGTTGCGGCATTGGTTTTGGTTTGGTTATTCAAACGACCCGTTTTGAAATCAACGGTTGAACCTGGTTCGAAATAGGTTGCTACCTGGCCTTTAGAACATTTGGTCAGGTTAATTGCGAATGGAGTACGGCCCGCGGTGGCGCTAACCGCATTCAGGGTAGAAGAAGATACGGTTGGCAGAGTAACAGTAAAATCTTTACCACCTGGGGTGCTGATAGTACAGGTCTGGTCGGTCACTTTACCGTTGAAAGTAATAGTACCATCGGCAGCCTGTGCTGAAAGAGAAGGAATGGCGGTGGCGCATACAGTCAGTGCTAATACAGCGAACAGCTTAGAGATTTTCATATTTTCGACTCTCGGTGAATTAATACATCCGTTAAGTACATTCAACGATGCTACTCCCTGTCAGGAATGAAGCCCGATGAATCCATTGCCCGGCGAAATATAGTCCAAGAACATTCTCATTGATAAATCGTTTAAAACATTCATAACGCCCCTCATGATAGGAAAAAACTATCAACAAATACCTATCGATCGATGTTGACGATTTACCCGGTTCGTAATAATCTTAATTAGTCAAGTTTAGCGGTCAAAAAATTCGATAAAACGCCGAAAAACCAGAATATAACTCTGTTAATGCGCTTTCAGCCATCTTGAGCGCAAGCCTGTTCCCTCTGAAATTTCAATCTTTTAGGGGAATTTACCACCAGGTAAGATGATTCTTTCTTTAATAAGATTATTACCAATAAACAGCCATTTTTTTCTTTGTTTATTGTTTAAAATCATACAGATAAATTTCAATCAAAGGATTGAGGAATGCGCAGCGATTTTAACGATAAAAATAACGGCATTAATTATGTTTTTCAGCCTATGTTTGCCAAATCGGGGCAACTGCTGGCCGTTGAATGTTTATCACGCTTCTCTTTTGATAGCGAATTTGCGCATTTCTCTCCAGAACAATTCTTCCAGCAGGCCGACCAGGAAACCCGCGTTGAGATCCTGCATCAACAAATTGAATTGATAGAAAAATACCGAGACTGGTTTCAACAACACCAGATCATTGCCACCATCAATGTCGACGACCATTCGCTGCAGGCGCTGGCAAACGGTGCGTTGGCCGATAAAATCCGCGCGATGAATTACCTGCATTTCGAAATCAACGAGAACGCCAGCAGACTGGTAAAAAACCGTGTCCATAACGATCCTTCTTTGAATAATTATTCATTTTGGCTCGACGATTTTGGTTCCGGCTATGCCGGGTTTTCCGCCTTGTATAACAGCCGTTTCCGCTTCGTAAAACTCGATCGACAACTGCTGTGGGACTTTATGAAAAAGCCCGGCGGTGAAGGGTTGATGCGCGCCTTGCTGCGTTTTTTTCACCTGAATCATTACCGGGTGATTATCGAAGGAGTTGAAACGCATGAACAAAAAAAATGGTTGGACGAAATGCCTTATTATGCACTGCAGGGGAAGTTGTGGCAGGAATCCAGCATCAAAGATTTAAATCAGCTGCTTGCTGCTGAATACTTTTAACTCATTATGGGTATCCCCAATATGTCTAAAAACAATGTCCTGGTGATTAGTGAGTGTAAGTACAGCTATGTCGGGCTTTCAATGCTGTTGAAAAAGCATTATGGCAAGTACGATATCAAGCTGTTTTCGGACTTTATGCACGGTGGTGCGAAGGCGGAGAAAATTATCAAGCATGATATTGCGCTGATTTTCACCTCGCAAAATCTGGAACAAAGCGTCAACGTGATCGAAAGCCTGGTGTCTGTGCATCAGCAACACATGAGCTCAACGCGTATTCTGGTGTTTTATGATGATGAACGGGTGGCCAAACTGTTGGCGATCCTGGGGATCTCGGTGGAACTGGTATCGGCACGTATGCCGCTTTATTTACTAGAAGAAAAAGTGGAAAACCTGTTGGCGAGTGAAGAGTCTGGGCAATTAAAGGTGCAGAAAACCCGCGAGCTCAGCCCAGCAGAAAGCGATGTGATCTTCAACCTGTTGCGCGGCGATAGTCTGCTGAACATTGCGGCCAAGCGAGGCACCCATCCGAAAACTATTTTTTCACAGAAATACAGTGCATTGAAGAAATTGCGTCTGCGAAATATGAGCACTATTTTCGTCGCTGGCAATTGAGCAACAGGGGCGGACTCAGCAATTGAGCGCGCCCCTTGCCGTACCAGAGACAGGATAGCTGGCGGTCATGGCGCCTTTTACTGGCTCATAGCGTCTTTCTTCATACCCTCTTTAGCCATGGAATCTTTCTTCATGCTGTCTTTGGCCATGTGATCCTTCTTCATATCATCTTTGGCCATTGAGTCCTTCTTCACGCAGTCTTTACCCATGCACTCTTTTTTCATGCCCTGTTTAGCCATCCCATCGTGAGACATCTGGCTCATACCGTCCTTTTTCATCGCATCCTTGCCCATGCTATCGGCCGCATTGGCTCCGGTGATACCCAGCATCAGTGCGCTACACATCATCATGGCAAATAACTTTTTCATGGTATTTCCTTTTCTTGGTTAATCGGCACGCGTCGTGCCATGAAACTGCACCGGCGGCAATCAACTACCGCCAAACCAGTTGTAGCCTTGGTCTTCCCAGTAACCACCGGGAAAGTGGTTGGTGACTTCGATCACTTGAATATGTTTGGGATTCTTGTAACCCAGCTTGGTGGGCATCCGCAGTTTCATCGGATAGCCGTATTTACGCGGCAAAATCTGCCCGTCGTAGGTCAGCGCCATCAGCGTTTGCGGATGTAACGCCGTGGCCATATCGATGCTGGTGTAATAGTCATCGGCACATTTAAAGCCGATATAGCGGGCGTTAAGATCTGCGCCAATCGCCTTCAGGAAGGTGGCAAACGGCACCCCCCCCCATTTGCCGATGGCGCTCCAGCCTTCGACACAGATGTGCCTGGTGATCTGGCTGATTTGCGTCATCTGGTGCAACTGTGCCAACGTCCAGGGTTGCTTGTGCAGTACCAGCCCCGCCACTTCCAGACGATAATCGTCACCGTTGATATCCGGCGCCTGATCCTCGCTATAGAAGGCATTAAACGGGAATGGCCGAGTGATCATCGATTCGGCATACTCTGGTGCCAGATGGTTGGCATTGAACAGCCAGCCCTGAACCCGATCGTTGAAGCGTGAGATGCGGCTCAAGGCCTGATCTACCTGAGCATTATCACTGAGATCGCAGCCAGTCAGCATCGCCATCCCCCCCAGGGTCAAGCCATTGCGCAGAAAACGGCGGCGCGACGACGATGCCAACTGGCGCGCTAACAGACGTTGCGCTTCTTTAACGATATCCTGGCCTTCGCTCAGGCTGAGAGGTTCTTTTTCCGTTTTCATCGGTGTCTCCTTAGCGTCCACGCAACATGGCCAGCAACGTACGTGGCACCAGGGCCACCATCACCAGATGGATCACCACGAAGCCAACCAGCGCCGTCATGGCAAAAAAGTGGATATAGCGCGCCGCGTCGTAGCCCCCAAGCAAGGTACGTAGCAGAGGAAACTGCACAGACTTCCACAACACCAGCCCAGAAAGCACCATCAGGATGCTGACCACGATAGCCACCAGATAAGCCACACGCTGCACCATGTTGTAGTGGCGCAGATCGGCGTGTGACAACTTGCCGCACAGTGCGGCCCAGAGATCGGCCACAAACTGCTTGGGGCTGAGCGGCCAGAATTGGCGTTTAAAGCGACCACTGAACAGGTTGATCAGCAGATAGCACAGGCCGTTGATGCCAAACAGCCACATACCGGCAAAATGCCATTGCAGCGCGCCCCCCAGCCAACCGCCTAGCGTCAGCTCGTTGATAAAACTAAAGTTAAACAACGGGGAAGCGTTATAAATGCGCCAACCGCTGGTGACCATAATCAGCATGGCAAGTGCGTTCAGCCAATGTGTCAGCCTTAGCCACAGCGGGTGGATAAGGGTCTGTTTCGCCGTGATCATCGCTTCTCTCCTGCCCCGTATCGGTTGAATGTCTGCAGTATTCAACGGATTTGCTCCCCAAGACCTCACGCAAAGTTAAATAAAATGTGATCACTTCCAAGGTGGGGGTTGTGTAGACTTCAGGTAGGCCAGTTAACCGCGGTAGAGAAAATGGAAAAGGCAAAACGAATTTTGATCGTCGAAGACGACGGACATATCGCCGAACTGTTGCAACTTCATCTGAGCGATGAAGGCTATGACATCAGCCATGCGGCCGATGGCAATCAGGGTATGGCAATGCTGGAACAAGGGGGTTGGGACGCGCTGATCCTCGATCTGATGCTGCCGGGTATCGATGGCCTGGAAATCTGCCGCCGCGCTCGCAATATGACACGCTATACCCCCATCATTATCACCAGCGCCCGCTCTAGTGAAGTCCACCGGGTACTGGGGTTGGAACTGGGTGCAGACGACTATTTGGCTAAACCCTTTTCCATGCTGGAGCTGGTCGCCCGCGTAAAAGCCCTGTTCCGCCGCCAAGAGGCGATGACCCGTAATCTCCGGATGGAAGCGGGAACGTTAAGCGTGAACGGGCTGGTGATCGATCCCATCGCCCGCGAAGTGTTTCTGAACCAGCAAACGGTAGAACTAACACCGCGCGAGTTCGACCTGCTGTATTTTTTCGCCCGTCATCCCGGCAAAGTGTTTTCCCGCCTCAGCCTGCTCAATCAGGTCTGGGGCTATCAACATGAAGGGTATGAACACACGGTGAACACCCATATTAACCGGCTACGGATCAAGATTGAGCGCAACCCGGCAGAACCCGAGCACATCCTGACCGTGTGGGGCATGGGCTATAAATTCGCGGCTTCGCCGCAAGGGTAAAAGATGAAAAATCTCACGCTGACACAACGCCTGACTCTGGTTTTCGCCCTGCTGCTGCTCATCTGTTGTTCGATCTCCGGTTGGTTACAGGTGCGCAGCAGCACGCAATATAGCCAGGCGGTGATCCAACAGCTTTCCACCAATCTGGCGCAACATATCGCCACCAGCAACCCCCTGTTGAGTTCGCAGGGCTGGAACGATCGGTCGGTGCATACCCTGTTCGATAAACTGATGGCGGTTAATCCGAGCGTTGAGGTTTATCTGCTGGATAAACAAGGCAATATCGTCGGTAACGCGGCGCCTGCCGGGCACATGAAACGCCAAAAGGTCGATCTGTTACCGATACAGACATTGTTGAACGGGGCCGAAATGCCCCTCTATGGTGACGACCCGCGCAATCTTGATAACCAAAAAGTCTTCAGCGCCGCGCCGCTGCGGGTAAATGGCGAGATTGAAGGCTATTTGTACGTAGTGCTGCTGGGGGAGGATTATGATGCGCTGGCCAATAGCGCCCAGATCAACTCTGCCATTTATACCGCGCTGTGGTCGATGGGGCTGGTGGCGCTGTTCGGCCTGCTGGCTGGGGGCTTTGCCTTCCACTGGGTGACACGCCCGATCCGCCGTCTGACCCAGCAGGTTAGTGCGCTGGATGGCGACGGCATCTCAGCATTGCAAACCTATGCCAATGCCCCTGCGGAGAGTCATAGCCGTGATGAGGTCAGCCAGTTGCAGCAGGCATTCCGCCGTATGGCACAGCGCATTACCGAGCAGTGGCAAGCCTTGTCACAACAGGACCAACAACGGCGCGAGTTTATCGCCAATATCTCTCACGATCTGCGTACTCCATTGACCTCGCTGCATGGTTATCTGGAAACGCTGTCGGTGAAATCCGCCAGCCTGACCCCCACCGACCGTCAACGCTATCTGGAGATCGCCCTGGCGCAGAGCCGCAAAGTCGGGCGGTTGGCGCAAGAGCTATTTGAGCTGGCCAGGCTGGAATACGGCGTGGTGAAACCTCAGAAAGAACCTTTCTCTCTCAGTGAGTTGGTGCAGGACGTATTCCAGAAGTTCGAATTGGCCGCCGAGGCTCGCCAGCAGCGCCTGCTTGCCGATATTCAGCCGGGCATTCCCCAGGTGTTTGCCGATCTGAGCATGATGGAACGGGTGCTGACTAACCTGCTGGATAACGCGATCCGCCATACGCCAAGCGGTGGAGAGATCGAAGTGCGCCTGTGGCCGCAGGGTAATAAGGTGATGGTTCAGGTCAATGACAGCGGACCTGGCATTCCCTTGGAGCTGCGCCCAGATCTGTTTATCCGCCCGTCAATTCTCAACCATGCCCGCCGCCATGCGGGGGGTTTGGGGCTGATGATTGTCAAACGCATTCTGCAGTTACACGACAGTGACATTACGCTAGTGGATCAGCCGCATGCTGGAGCCTGCTTTCGTTTCTCCGTGTCGGTACTTTAGCTAAAGTACCGACGGCCTGTCCCAAGGGAAGGGGGCTTACGGCATGTCGGCGTCCTGTACCTCTTCGGCACAGCGATTTAATTAAGCAACTCATAATAGGATAAGGCCCCTAATGTCGGCACTTTAACGACTTCATTGGCTGGCTCACCAAATTCCCTCTCCTGGCCTATTTCATCATTGACCACGTTGACCTGATAGGGAATGAGATTGGGGATAATGGCATAACCGCGGCTGTCGGTAACCACATCAACCTGCTCAGGGATCGTCGCATTGGGGTGCTTGTTGCTATAAACCAGTGCGTTAGTGTCACCTAACGTTGGCCCTAAGGTAATCCCCGCCTGGTGGGCAACCAATGAACCTGAGCTGTTCGCCGAGTAAAGCGCATAGTTTGTTCCAGACTGGTATCTGATCGCAGATTCACCGGCGGCGTAGCGGTAATTGGCACTCGCCTGATAACTTGCCTTGCTCTGTTTGCCCTTGCGGCTAATCACCCGGTAGTTAAGGTTGTTATTTAAATGCCTACCGCTAACGCCAAGCTCAGTTTGATAGTGATCATAGGGGTTATAGCTGTATCCCAGATTCAGGCTGGTGTTATCAACCCCCATTCTCTTTAAGGGTACCCTGAAGGTAATACCAAACAGCATTTCATTTTTTTGCGTAGGGTATTGATAGTATGACAGGTCAAGATCATAGGATACGTTGACGGTGTTTTGCATAAACCTCAGCGAGTAGAACGTCCGCTTGCCTTGATCTTCTTTGTATTTTTCCTGGTTAATATTGAATGACAAGCTCTGTGAAGTACCAATCAACGCACTTATCGAAAAATCAAAGCCATATTCTTTTTTATAGTAATCACAGCAATAATAATCTGTTTTAGCATTATAGGCATAACTATTGAAATCATTAAAGTGAGGCTGTAGATAATACTCGCCATTTAACCTGATGCTGGCATTCGCCTTGTTGAAATTAGCCACATACTGTAAACGCAACTTCTCACCGTTTACCTTGCCCTGCTCTGCCGATGTTATACTGCTGTACTGGTGATTAAAGGTGACATCACCGAATTGATTGAGTCTTTGACCAATACCTAATGAGTGGCTGTAGTAATTGGGCGATATCAGCGCTCCGCCAAATAATGAGCTTTGTGCAGTGAGACCATATCCAGCGCCTCCCTGAAAGAAAATGGGATTAGACTCTTCCATTCTCTCACGACTCATAAACTTGCCGAATGAGACATCATATTTCCACATGTTCTTATCCAGGATATTGTCCAGTCGACTCCAAGGTACATCATAATAAGCGATGCTACCGTCGCTTTCTCTCACCGTCATGGTAATAGAACCCGATTTGTCAAACAGTTTGATATTTCTCAGCACGAAATCCCCAGCTTGAACCATCGTGCGGTAAACCGGTTTGCCGTTCTGCCGGATCTCAACTTCAGCATCACTGGTGGCCACACCATATACCCAAGGCAACACTGGCCCCTGTGACGAAGGAAACATATTATCGTCAGATGACAATTTTATCCCACGATTAGGGAAGGGATCCAGATAGAAAGTATTATTGTAGCCCTCACCAAAATACAGACGAGAGTTTATCGCGGGGATGTCTCTTTCAGCGTAAAGATCGGAAAACCTTATCCGTTTCTGTGGCATACCCTCATTATCATGAAATTGCCGTGATCTTAATCGCCAATGTTGGTAGTTGATGCCAGACTCTAACTCAACGACTAAGTTATCTTTTCTTTTTCTTCTGATATAACGTTCTCCCTGATATTTTTTATAGTTAACATCATAGTTTATCAGGATAGCTGGAATACCCTCATCTCGATACTCGATAGCCAGGCGAGGATCGGCCTTGACCTCCGTTGACTCTAAGAATGTAAAAAAAAGAAAATTCACCTTATCAATTAAGGTAACGGTAATATTTAATGGATAAAGATCTTTAACTTTGATACAGCCGGTTTGTGGTACCTCACTCATGTTTTCTGGCGAGAGGATTTCCCATTCTATAAGCTTTTTTCTATCAAAACACGGAAAACCGTCCTCCGCCATGTCCAATTCAATATGACCGATATCCCGATCCCCTTGGGAGATATAAAAATACTCACCTGCATGGGCAAAACAGGCTGCCATGAATAGAATAGGAAAAGCGAATAAACTTTTATTCATATTGTTCGGGTGGGAATAATAGAATTTATAAAAATGCACCGGCAGTCATCATTAAACATGCCGGTACATTATTATTGAATTAAAACAGTTTACTTACCTTCGACGGAAGGCAGGATCGCATCCAATTTATCCAACTCACTCATCATGGCACGATAAACATAGAGTTTAGACTGAGCATGGCGCCCATCTAATTTGTTTGTTGCGCCAAGATCACGCAGCTTTTTGAGTAATTTCTGAGTATTTGGTTTGTTGGCATCTGCCTTGGGAATGGCGCTATATTCTGCAAAGAGATCCTGCCACTCTGCTTCCCAAGCCTCTTGCTGGTTGTACCCTGGCGTGATTGCAGTTCTGGTTTTAGCGGCAACGGAACCGCAATACTTATGTGCACCACCGCGTGTGCCGTAAATAACCCAGAGAGGCGATTTTTCCCGAGGATCATTGCCATATGACTGGATATCACTGACGCACTTGGTAACTTCATTACGCATATTTTGCTCTTGGCTGCTGATACCAGCAAAAGCATTCGCTGAGAACACCAGAGTACCGAGCATCAAAAGCCCAATTTTGCTTTTATTCATCTATATAGATCCTTCTAGAATAATTAATTAAAAACATGAATACGCCGTTCTTAAAGGCAGAAGGACCTTAATTTATAGCATTTATTAAGACAATAAAATTCAGCTAAAATGTTTTACTTTCGGATCTTTCATGAGAAATTCTTTAATATAACCAGTTAATTCTCAACTTAACACCGGAAATGATAATATGATCACGCTATTAATAACACCAGGCTGGTCGTTTTATAGTCACTTGTAATGTAAAAAAGCGAACGGTTCGCTTACCAGTGCTATATATATCATTAATATAAATCCTGGAATGAAGAATAAAACCAGAATAAAAGTGATTTGCACTGATTTAAGCCAGGTAGATTGACAGTGGAATTGTTTGAACTAACGCAACTGGCATTACCTGAGAAAGAGCCCTTCTCTCTCAGTGAGGTGGAGCAGGATGTATGCCCCAAATGGCAGTTTCATCCCAGTAGCGGGTTCTGAACGCCAACAGCAGCTGCATAAAGCCAACCTGATTCAGCCCCAACTTGCGCATAATATTCAGCTTATGGGTGCAGACGGTCTTATAGCTGCGCCCGATAACCTGAGCGGCATGCTGTGCATTGGCTCCGGCAACCATCAATCCCAGGATACGCCATTCACAACCTGATAATGGCCGCAGTTCCTGCAACAACAGTTGCCGCATCGCTGGGCTACGATAACTGGCGGTGGGATGAGCCGCCGAAATGGCTGCCAGTAAATAATTCACACTATCGCGCTTGGCCACTAATGAGAGGTGTTTTTGCGTTGCAAGCAGCGACAAAATATCCGGGTTGATGATATCGGTGAAAACCACCAAAGACGCCTTTGGCCAAAGCGTACCGAAGGTCAACACGAATCGCACTACCTGATAAATTTCTTCGGTATGATGGTAGAGCTCCATAATAACCGTTTGCTGTTCATTATCATTGAGTGATGAGACAATATCTTTCAGTCGACTTAGATGGCTGATTTTTTTATTGTTCGGGTCAACCAATGCCTGCAGGCCGATATTCACCAAAGGATGGGGTTCAAAGAGAATAAAAGTCTCGTTATAGAAGGCATGCATAATTAATTATCTCGTTGAAAATATTATATTTTTTAGTTTATAAAAACCACCTGAAACCCGCGTTCCCTGCCGAACGGTCAATAACATCCAATCTAGCTAATTAAATACAACTTTTATCCACATTGATAAACTTATCGTTATAAATAATAAATTTCTGACCTTGCAGTTTGATACCCGGATGCGACAGCGTATCCCCTGGGCGTAAATACTCGGTGATCCCCTCTTCATCAGTGCTATCACAACCGGGTTTCAGCAGAAACTTAAAAAAGGTATTACCGGTGTTTTTGAGCGTACCGCGCTGCTTGTCAAGCTGGTAGTCAAACAGGGTGACACGCGGCCTGACCACCAGAATGGTATCCATTACCACGATCGGCTCCAGATTGGCACCGGCCTTGTTGCTCTGCCCGGTGGTCAGCAGGTTAGTCGGTACCTCGCGAAATGAGACACGATAATAACGCTCTTTATTATCCTTGGGCCCATGGTAGTAGAACTTGTAATATTCCCCCTGCCCTGCCCGCAGCGTCAGTTGCTTGGGGGCAAACAGCAATTCACCCTCTGCCGGGCGGGTTCGCACCTCTTGCTCCCCTGGCCGATCGATGGCACGAATGGAAACCTGATAAAACCGGGCGCTGGCATTATTGTTCAACACCCGTTTGGCGACAAAGGACTGATCCTGATCCATCGCAAACGTCATGGTGCCCACGTTGATCGCCCCGGCGGTAAAGGGTAGGAAGATTAGCCATAGCAGCAGAGTTTTCACATCATCCCCTTAATTGATATTGCGCCAGGTTGCCTCAACGTGGATTTCACCGGCGGCATGCACATCACCATACCAGGCGTTACCTTCCACCGTTTTCAGCGAGATCGGTGCGTTCATCGGGATCCTGAACTTGACCTTGGTCTTGTTCATCACCCCCACGTCACCGGAAATATCGTTCCAGGGTGTGCTGCTCCACAGGGCGTTGGTCATATCGTGCCACTGGCTGTCACAACCGGCATCAAACACCTGCTCCGTCCCCGTGCTGGTAGTAATACTAAGCTGGGCCGGGAATGGAACCTTCGTGGCATTGTCCGGCGAGGAGAAAATACAGTAGTTGATCCCTCCCAGTGACTGCGTTGGGCCGGTCGCCATCACCCTGACCTGATCGGCATTGGTCTTGGCGCTGGTAGTCACAATATAGCCAAATTCCAACGGTGGCTCTGAGGGGCCAACATAGCCTTCCCGGTGCGGGCTGTTATCGAAATCCTCGGAAATAATGCTGATACTGAAATCACGAGGCTTGATGATCAGTTGGTTAGAGGTCGAGAACTCATACCAGCCAGATTCCGGCGAGGTGGTGTTCTGAAAACGGAAGTTAATCAGATCGTGCGTGCCGCCGTCGGTGATCCCCAATCTGACCATCTGTTTAAAGAAGTTACTGGCAAAAAACACGTAAACGGCATTGCTGCTCTTCAACTCGTTAAACGTATAGTAGCTGCCGGTACCCGAGGTATTTTTCCAACTGTTGCCATTCAAACTGAATTGCAGATCGGCCGCATTAACCGCCGATGACAGTGCGGCATGGTTGATCGACGGAAAAATATGGATCGAGGTGTTGCTGACGCTGCCATCCGTTTGCAGGTCGTAGCTGACCATCTTGCACATGATACCGCTGCGGGCACCGACGGTTTGGTTGCGGCAGTCCGCATTACCTTCACCGATGATCGGTATCCCATCGCTGTTGACGAACACTTCCGATACCGCATTGGTATTGATGAAGCGCAGGTGTGCTGCTTTGCTATGGGTGACGTTACGTCGATACCAGGTGCCACGGGCCTGATCCTGGCAACGTTCGCCGTTGCTGGCATTGTAGACAACGTTGGTCTGACAACCGTTGATCTGCATGCTGAACGAAGTGCCCGCTCCCATCTGTTTCAGGTACTGATAAAAACTCGGTGACATCATGCCGTGCATCCATTTTGCCCCACCAGAGGTGACGACCGCACCGTAAAACCCTTTCTCATCGGTGGTTTCTGGCAAGATCAGGCTGGTATCCATGTCACAGCCGGCATACCAGTTGATGCAGCGCAGGCCAAGGAACGGATTTTTAATTGGCGCATTTTCCAGCCACATATCAAAGCGGTTGTTAGCCGTCAGCCCATAATTATAGCCATTATCGACGTAACCCAGGCTCTGCTGGTAAACGGTGCCGGAACCCCCATATTTCAGGCCGGTCCATTTATTGGCACCGGTCAGCCGCGGATCGAGTCCCCCTGCCGGGGTGACAAAGAAGTTATCGTCCGCATTGTTCTCAACAAAGACAAACTTCATCGTGGCGGCATCTCCCAGATTGGTCGGGTTCACCGCCTGCGCCGGGGCGATGCTCAGCAGGCCGCCGATCAACAGCGCCAAACGTATGCTATTAGCCTTCATTGTTCATATCTCCTGGTTGGCCCACTTTGGCGTAGGACTTCAAGCCGCGGCAAACCACGTCGCCGACCCAGACCGCACCCTGTGCCTTGCTCAGATCCAGCGCCACCTCACAGCTTTGATTGTGGCGGTAGGTAAAATCGATTACCGGGAATTTCTTATCCACATCCATCACGAACTCCCCTTTTTCATCCGTACGGGTACGCCCGATATGGTTGTTGATATTGGCGTTGGCCAGCAGCGTGCCATCCTCGGCCTTGATACGGCCAAATACCGTGACCATCTGTTTGATTTGCGGTTCGATGACCGCCACGTTGCCCGGGTACAGCGTCAGGCTGTTCTTACGATTGGTGACGATATCGAAGCTTTCCGCCGAGTTTTTGTTGTTCATCAACTCCACCACATACTGACCATAAGGGGACAGGGGCAGATAGTTCTTGTCGCCGGTCAGCTTGACGACGCGGCCATCCACGCGCGCGGTCAGCATGCCTTCATTTTCCAGGCCGGTATTGATAATGATCCCTGAGTTACCTTCATTGCGTCCACTTGCCGCGATATGACGCCCCTGCCAACCGACGCTGCCGTTAGCGGTCAGGCTGGTATTCACGTAGCCGTCTGCGGAGCTGCTAACGTTGACGGTGCCGGTAGAATACTTGGTGTCAAAACGGGCGTAGGCACCGCCGTTAAAGCTGTTATCCCCGTTGGTATCCCCGGAGATGGCGCGCGACAAATTGGCCCCCACGGTACGGATCGGCCCATCGGCAATCTCTTTACGCGCCGCAATATTGGCCGTGGTGTAGCCGTTCTGGTTAGAAACCCCGGCGCTGAACCAGTTGCCAAGCGGCAAGGAGAAATCGAGCGCAATGTACTTACCGGTATTGCCGCCGGAATGACCATTATTGTATCGCTGTACCCCGGCACGTATGCCCAGCGTGCCGTAACGGCCGGTGAACAGATTCTGGTAGTAATCCACGTTGTAATAATGGCTGCTATTTTTCTTGTCGTCGTTATAACTGACGCTGAGCGTGCCGAGGTGAGGCACAATCGCCCCCAAGTTCAGCGAGCCGCCGATCGCCCGGTTATGGGCATCGTTTTGGCGCAGTTTGTTGCCGATCACCGTTTTTTCTTCGTTGGCCCACAGCGTACTGAAACCACCGGGCAGCGTGGCGCTCACGGTGTTGATCAGCGTCCAGGATCGGTCCGTGGCTACCATGCTCTGCGTGCTAACCTGTACCGCATCGATGATCGGTATGCTTAAACGGCCTTCCGCCACCGAAGTACTGTCCAGGGAATAGCCGGACAGCGCCCAGTTAAAGCGAGACAGGTTGCCAGAGGCTGAAGCCCCCAGCAGGTAGCTATCTTTAGCCTCAGCGAAGCGATCGTTGTCGCCATGCCACTCATCCATACGCACCATACCGCCCCAATACTGCCAGAACATCGGCGCACCCGCGGCGTGCAGCGGACTATAGAGTTTGTTAACCCGCTGCATACGGCGGCTGATCACCTGACCATTGACGATCACCTCAACCTGCACATCGTAAATACCGAAAGGCAGCGTGCCGGTATCCACTTCGTGGTTACCCATGGAGAAATTCTGTACGCTGAGCAGGCGGCCATCACGCGACAGGTGAACCTCCCCCGCCGAGGGGAAGAAAGCGACAATCGGCGTTAACGACTGGGTATTATCAAACACCGTCGAATTGGCACGGCTGCCATAGGACATGCCGTAGATTTTGCTCGAATTGATGGTGGTCACTGGGCCCAGCGATTGCAGGTTCCAACTGTCGAGCATGCCTGCGGCAAAGCGTCGGCCAGCGAAGTCACGCTCATACATCACCTTATACAGCGTCGAATCCTGGTTGCTGCTGCCAATCCCATAGACAGAACCGTTCACTTCCACATGATGCTCACGCAGAGAAGTGACGTTATTCAGCGATAAATAGCTGGAGGTAAAACCTTCACTGGCTTTGGTGCGATTGTCGTAAATGCCCAGGTTATAGGCTAGCGTGCTGCTTATCTCATCAACACTCGACGCACCAATATCGCTGGCGCGCTCACGCAATACCGTCCCCAGGGCCGATTGCTTCACCACCAATTGCAGGTTCAACTGGCGGAAATCCAACGCCAGCCAAGCATCATCCGATAGCGTGATGCGTTGCTTATCGTCAAAGTTGGCATCATTGAGCGCATTGAGCTGCTTGGTGATCGCGGCGGTCAACTGTGCGCCACCCTCGTTATCTTCCAGGGTAATTTCGCTGATTTTCAGATGGTTATCATCAAGCACCAGCAATGCGCGCCCAATGCGTTGATCGTCTTTCAGGGTGCTGTTTTGTTCAAAATGCAGCAATAACGGGATGCTCATCCCCTCGCGCAATGCCATGCTGAAAGTCTGGGGGATCAACACGCCATCAATTTGGGTTAACCCGGCGGCAAGAGCCGACTGCCCAGGGATCATCACGGCCGGGATAACGCTCATCCCCACCGCTACTGATATCTTGAGTAATGCACTATCCAGTGCTAGTTTCACGTCTAACTCCTTGAACTATTATGCATCCCTTTACTGCAACATCCCGTGGCAGCCCAACTCAGTGTTATTTGACTTGAATAAATTGCTCTCCATACCAAAGCGCAACGTGGCTTTTCTTATCATTGATATCCACTTTGGACAGGCCACGATCTTTACCTGGCATGACAAAATAGTTTTCCTTGCAGTTGCTGCCTTCTTTCTTATTCTTGCAGGGGCCGTAGGCCACCATTTTGAAGGTGGCATTGCCGGTATTGGTGATTTTGTTATTGGCAAACTGATGATTAAAATTAACCTGACGTGGCGTAACCACTAAAATGGTGCCAATACGCGCCGAGGTGGTGGCCACGCCATTGCGTTTGGCGGTATTCTGCCCCGCATCGGTTAATGCCTGATCAAACCAGACAATCCGGTAATAGCGTTCTTGATTATCTTCTGGCCCCTTATAATAAAAACGGATCACGTCCCTGGCGTTGGCTGGCATCATCAGGCTGGCGGGTGACAACAGCATTTCGTCTTTCGTCGCCATCGGGATCACGGTGCCCGATTCCGTCGGGTCGGAAATCCTTTCTATTTTTATATTCACCAGGCGGCCGCTATCCGTCGTATTTTTAATTTCTTTACTTAGCGTCGCGCTATTACTGGGCATAAAGGAACTGATCGCACCAACATCCAGCGCCAAAGCGCTGTGGCACAGAGACAGCAACAGGGGAATAGAAAAATAGAAACGATTCATAGCGGTATTCCAAACTCTTTAGCTGACAAAAACAGGGGGTTTCCCCCCTGTTAGGACGCATTACTCTGGGGAAAAGATTATGCGGTAGTCCAGGTAGCGTTGAACTCTACGCTCACGTCACCACTCCAGATACCTTCAGGCAGGGTGCTGAAATCCGTCACCGCAGTTGTGCCATCAGCAGTTGCGCCGATAATGGTGAAAGTGAACTGGTCTTGCGCGCTGGTACGAACGGCTTTGTCGTAAGCTGCAGACAGTGCGCTCAGGTTACCACCCAGAACACCGGCCTTAACGTCGATCATGGTAGTTTGAGCGGTTTTGCCTACGTTAGCGCCGTTGTAGTCAACGCCGACTTCCAGGGTAGAACCCGAGGTGTCAAGCTGAGTCAGAGTATTGGATACCAACTTGGAGGTCAGTTTAAAATCGGTGGCGGTTCCTTCGCCCTCGATAGTCACGTCGAACAGACCTTTCTGGCTGTTGAAGCCTTTGATGCCTTCAGCATATTGGAAAGACAGGCTGCCGATTGGCGTCACAACCAACTTGCTGGTGGTATCTTTCTTGGCAGTGGCTGACCAGGTAGCCAAGGCTTGTGCGGTAACGTCTGCTGCCTGAGCGGTGCCCACTACTGCGAATGCTGAAACGATTGCCAGAGCAAGTGTGATCTTTTTCATGGTAAAACTCCCTAAGTTATAGATTTCTATTGTCCGTTAAATGTACCGATCTTTGTCATCTCCACTCACTCCGGTATTGCCAGTTGCTAGCGGGATAACGCCAAGTATTGATATGCAACGTGAGTATGCCTCTCGTCCTACTTGGCGAGAAAAATCTTAACCCAAATAAATCTTAAGATAATCATTAACTAGTAAATGTTAAATGTTTAGATTTAAATCCTGCATTTAATCTTTTTAACACTCAATTAAGGATAGAAATCCCACCCACGCTAGGCGAGTAGCAGAATTATCCTAGATTAATTCGATCAAACATTAATCACGTTATAACTACCGTTATTCGGCGTCCATTCTGGTGAAAAATCAGCCTGTACAGTTATTGCCTGTCAGTTAAGGCAACCAATTTCCCCTCACCCCAACCCTCTCCCTGTACAGACCGGGGACATCATGAACACTTGTTCGGGGACATGGTAGACACTTACAACATAGGTATGAGTACTTCTGAGTGGAGTTGCTTATGCCGTGGGATGAGA